>Ga0137418_10005416_pt1 | contig 11706 bp, 10 predicted proteins | sample CZODoug3_1_2_16f_FD_122242 | JGI IMG/M metagenome (GOLD analysis project Ga0137418, IMG submission 122242) | Vadose zone soil fungal communities from Angelo Coast Range Reserve, California, USA - CZODoug3_1_2_16fungal (Hybrid Assembly) | ecosystem: Environmental > Terrestrial > Soil > Vadose... | reverse complement strand
GAGGGCCGCGCAAAATGCCGCCGGTTCGTAATGCTTGAGCCAGGCGGAGGTGTATACCAGCAATGCAAAGCTAGCCGCGTGTGAATTGTGAACAACGAAGTGATTGGCCAAAAAATTATGATCACCTTCGATCTGCAAGTCGTATGTTTCCTGAGTCCCGGCTGCCTCGATCTCCACAATTCTGTCCCAATAAACGCGGTGTCCCGGCGCCGGTAAGGAACGCGCCGTCGCCACGTGATCCCCGACTTTGAGCTTCCCCAGATGGAGCCACCCTCCCATGGTCATGAAGGGGTGTTCAGCCGTCGCGACGATCTCATGGCCGAGAGCCGTGCGTAACCGCAATACGGGCTTCACGCCGCTTCGCATTACGCGCAGCACTTTGCGTTTCCTCAAACACAAATCTGCATCGCAAGCAAGCGTGTTATCGAGACGCGCCTGCCCGCGAATGATTGCATCGATGGTCAACCATCGCCCAGTATCGGCATCCACCACGCGCGTCTCGCCCACGACACATTCCGGGAATCCGTATTCGCCGAATCCCAATATCTGATTGAATATCTGGTGCGCGAAGCTCTCGGGGTACCCCCGCTCGCGCATGCCGTCGATCAACTGGCGCTGGAAAGGCTCCAAGCCGCCCTTGCGCTTCCAGGCCGCCATCGCGCGGCGCAGCCGGTCCGCTTCGCCCGGGGAAAATCCGGCCGCGACGATCGCCAGCCGCATGACTTGCTCTTGAAAAATCGGCACACCCAGGGTGCGCTCGAGCACCGCTTTGACCGCCTCGCTCGGATAAGTCACTGCCTCTTCGCCGTTGCGGCGGCGTAAATACGGATGCACCATCTCGCCCTGGATCGGGCCGGGACGCACGATGGCCACTTCGATCACCAGATCGTAGTAATTTTGCGGCCGCAAGCGCGGCAGCATGGCCATCTGTGCGCGCGATTCGATTTGAAACACGCCCGTGGTGTCAGCGCGGCAAATCATCTCGTACACGGCTTTATCCTCGCTCGGCACCGTCGCCAGATCGAGCTGGCCCGTCACCTTGCCTGAGCCGCCGAATTCGTTGATCAGTTGAAATGCCCTGCGAATCGCAGTCAGCATGCCGAGTCCAAGCACATCCACTTTCAGCAGCCCCAGAGCATCGAGATCGTCCTTGTCCCACTGGATCACCGTACGATCCGGCATCGCCGCGTTCTCGATGGGCACGAGTTCATCCAGACGCCCGCGCGCGATGACGAAGCCGCCCACATGCTGCGAGAGATGGCGGGGAAAGCCGAGAATTTCCGCCGTGAGCGCGATGAGGCGCGAAATCACGGGATCTTCGGGATCGAAGCCGCAGGCCCGGATGCGGTCAGGATCGATGCGCTGCCCATCCCACCATTGCATGCCGCGTGCGAGCTTGTCGACTTGTGCGAGACTCAATCCCAACGCCTTGCCGACGTCCCGCAGAGCGCTGCGCGGCCGGTAACAGATGACCGTGGCCGCGAGCGCCGCGCGCTCGCGGCCGTACTTTCCATAGATGTACTGAATCACCTCTTCGCGCCGCTCGTGCTCGAAATCCACGTCGATATCGGGCGGTTCGTTGCGCTCCTTGGAAATGAAGCGTTCAAACAGCATGGCCATGCGCGAGGGATCCACCTCGGTGATGCGCAAGCAATAACAGACGGTGGAGTTGGCCGCGGAGCCGCGACCCTGGCAGAGTATTCCTCGTGATCGCGCATATTGGACGACATCGTGCACGGTCAGAAAGAACGGCTCGAATTTGAGCTCGGCGATCAAACGCAGTTCGTGTTCGATGTTCTCGCGTACGGCGTCGGGCACGCCCGCAGGCCAACGATAGGCGCAGCCTTGTTCGGTCAGGGCACGCAGGTGACTGGCGGGAGTCGCGCCTGCCGGCACGATTTCCTCAGGGTACTCGTAGCGCAATTCATCGAGTGTGAAAGTACAGCGCTCGGCGATCTCGAGCGTTTGCGCCAGCAACGGCGCGGGGTATAGCTCGCGCAAGCGCTGCAGCGGCCGCAAACAGCGCTCGCCGTTCGGAAACAAGGCGTAGCCGGCGGCGTGCACCGGTTTGCCCAGGCGAATGGCCGTCAATACATCCTGCAACATGCGGCGGCTGCGGCGATGCATGTGCACGTCGCCTGCGGCGACTCTGGGCAACTCCAGCGCTCTGCCCAGCGTTTCGAGCAGTTCCAAACGGCGCATGTCGAAGCCGCCGGTCAGCAATTCGACGCCTATCCATAAGCGTCCCGGGAATCGCTCGCGCAACCACCGGCCGTCCTCCTCCTGCCGCAGCGACGATGCTCTGTCCGCACGCGGCAGCCAGATGATCAAACATCCGTCGAGAACATCTTCGAGATCGGTGCGCTTCAGCGAGTAACTGCCCTTGGGCTCGGCGCGGCGTGCCCGGGTGATCAAGCGGCTCATGGCGCCATAGCTCGCGCGATCGGTGGCCAGCACCACGAGCTTGAGCTCATCGATGCAGGTGAGCTCCGTGCCGATGATCAGCGGCAGGCCGTGCTGCTTGGCGGCGACGTGAGCGCGCACCACGCCCGCCAGCGAGCATTCGTCGGTGAGCGCCAACCCGCGGTAATCCAACCGTTTAGCCTGGGCGACCAATTCTTCGGGCTGCGAAGCGCCGCGCAAAAAAGAGAAATTACTCAAGGTGTGGAGTTCGACGTACACGAATCGGCCTCAAGCGCGCGCGCCGTTCAAGCGAACACTCCATGTAAATACCAACGCTTGGATCGACGTTCCTGAAAAACCCACAGCTTTGCGCCATGGTGCCGCGCGCCGCGGGCAATATAATAATCGCGTGCCACGCCCCGGCCGTCCCACCAGCCGCTTTCGATACGTTCAGGGCCCTGTTCCAGAACCAAACCGTGTTGATGTTGATGACGCTCCGGTAGGGATATGGCCAGCGGCGCGTCCAGCAACCACACAGGACGCGGCATGCCATCGCCGCTGCCCCGGTCGACCATCTTCTCGCCCTTGCGCGGGGCCGCGGCCAGCGGCAGTTCGTGGACGCGCCGCCAGGCCGCTTCGGGCCGATGCTCCGGGATCGAAGCCACCCCATACACCGCCTCCTCGCCCAAGCGTGCGCGCAAACGCTCCACCAATTGCGGCACGCTGTCGCGCGCACAGCCTGCGCCGCTGCCCGCCAATCCGGCAAAGACGTCGAGCGAGCCGGACGAGAGCGGCTGCAAGGAACCGGAAATCAATTCCATGCCTCGGACCGGCGCTTCCAGCTCGAGCCTTCCCAGTTTTTGAGCAAGCACGTCCGTCAAGCGGCGCCGTTCACTCGTGACGCTCGCCAGCCCCAAATGCACACGGGTCGCGGGCCCCGCACGATGCTCGAGCTTCAGCCGCAACGCCTGAACGCCGGCCTGACGCTCCCGCAGGAACTCTGCACAGCGTGCGATCACCGGTTCGAGCGCCTTTTCCAGATAGGCGACATTCTCGATCTCCGTCTCGAAATCACATCGCACCCGAAAGCGTTCGCGCGGCACAAACGTCCTGCGCGGCGCGAATTCTCGCGCCAGCGCAATGTCGAGATCCTGCACCGTCGCCGTACCCAAACGGCGCGCGAGACCGGCGCGCGGCAGGCGCAGCAATTCCCCCATGCGCGTCACGCCCATGGCGCGCAGCGTCCGCAGCCGTTCGATATCCCAGGCGGTACAAGCGATCGGCACCTTCGCCAGGCATCCGGGCAGCGCTCCGAGATCTTCGATGACGATCGGGTGGCCCGCACCCGGGTGGCCGGCACCCCGGCGGCCGGCACTCGGTTGGCCGCGCGCGAGCCAGAGCGCCGCCAAAGTCGACGGAGCCGTGGCGCTATGGGCCGGCAGCGCAAGGTCGCGCCAGCAGGCATCGATGCCGGCATGCAAACGCTCGAGGGGACCGAATAGCTTCAGGCTGCCCTTGATTTCCAGCAACAATGCATTGGGCGGCTCGATGCTGACGAACGAGGTGAATCGCTGCGCATGCAGGCAGAGGCGCTGCAGAAGGGCGGCGGAATGCTCCACGTCGGCCAGCTCCGGAAACACCACGGCATACCAAAGCTGCTTTGCGCGCGCGTGGCCGGCTGTCTGCGGCGTCGGCGGTACACCGCCCGCTCTCCTGGGCTCAGGTACAGGCGCGGGCGTCGGTGCGGGCGACGCATCCGCCGCGGCAAATAAATCTGCCGTCCGCGGCTTCGCACTCCGCGTTTTCATGCGGCGCCAAAATCGACAGGGCCGGGTCGGCCGCCTTGCACCTTGAGTAGATCGAGACGAGCTTCATGCTCACCCTGAGTCATCAATAAACGCAAGGTGGCGGGCGAGGATTCGAACCGATGCCGCGCGGGGCGAAACAGCACACCGAGTGCACCGCCCGCCTCGGCCGCGAGCTTCAAGCGCCGCAGCCAGCGATCATCGGTACCCTTCAGCCAAAGCAACACCGCGCCGCAGACACCCGAGCCCAACGCCTGTTCAGCAGCCCACAATGCTTCCGTGGCGCCGGCGGGCCGCACCACCAGCAAACGCGTGAGTTCGATTCCCTGCTGTGCTAGTGCAGGGGCATAAGGTTCGTGGGGTGGTGCGATCCAGACGAGCCAGGGAGCCTCGGTCTTTCCTTGACCCACCTTGCGTTGGCACTCCGCCAAAGCCGGTAAGAAAAGCTGTACCTCGCCCAAGCCGGTATGGTCCAGCAGCACCTCGATGAGCGACGCCGTCGGCCACCCACCCCCGGGCAAGCGCGCATCGAGCGAGCCATTACCGGTGGACCAAACCGGACGAGCGGGGGCAGCCGAGGCGTCTTTTAACTTCCAGACGCGTGCATCGGCCAAAATATCCGCAAGTGACGATAGGTGACGCTCGCCCATCCTGGGCTCGCGCCCTTCGGGCGCCCCTTCGGGCGTCGGCTTCGGCTTCCTGCCTCCGCATTCACGCAGCATCCACGTCTTTACCGCGACGAAGCACCCCGACGACGACCCCTTCGATAATCATGGGTTGTTCTTTGAGATCGACGCGAATGGGTTCGAAATCGGCATTTTCGGGCAGCAGCCACACGATCGTGCCTTCTTGCCGATAGCGTTTGACGGTCACTTCGTTTTCCAAGCGTGCGACCACGATTTGGCGATTGCGCACCTCGGGGGTGCGATGCACGGCCACCAGATCGCCATCCAAGATGCCGGCATTTTTCATGCTCATGCCTTGCACTTTCAGCAGGTAATGCGGCTGGGGTTGGAATAACTGCGGGTCGATCTGATAACGCGTTTCGATATGCTCTTCGGCCAAGATCGGACGGCCGGCGGCGACGCGCCCGATGAGCGGCAGTCCCAATTGTTCGCGCAGAATGTCCTTGAGTTGGATGCCGCGTGAAGCGCCGGGGATGAGATCGATGACGCCCTTGCGCTGCAGGGCGCGCAAGTGTTCCTCGGCAGCATTCGGTGACTTGAAGCCCAGCGTGCGCGCGATTTCCGCGCGCGTCGGCGGCATCCCGCTTTCCATGATGGCGTCTTGAATGAGCCTCAAGATCTGGGTTTGACGGGGGGTAAGGTCCGACATGCATCACCTGTATATGTAGCCAGTGACTGTTATTATATACAGTCTTCCGGCACTGGCAAGTCCCTCCACGGCACGGTAATTTGCCGTGCCATTCCACCGATGGGGATCCAATGACGCAAAAACAAGACCGCTCGCGCGACCGCTTACTCGGCATGAATCAGCCCATCACGCGGCGCGATTTCTTAAACGGCATCGCCATCGGAGCCGCTGCGGCCGCTTCCGGCCCGTTGCTCGCCGCATCACCGGTCCCTGCCGCGCAAGATGCCTTCGGCTACTACCCCCCGCTGCTCACCGGCCTGCGCGGCAGTCACCCCGGCTCATTCGAGGACGCTCATGCATTGCGCGACGGCAAGACCTGGCCCGCCGCCGCGGACACGGGCGAAGAATACGACCTGATCGTCGTCGGCGGCGGCATCAGCGGCCTCGCCGCCGCGCACTTCTATCGCGCACAAACCAAGGCCGATAGCCGCATCCTAATTCTCGACAATCATGACGATTTCGGCGGTCACGCCAAACGCAACGAATTCAACTTGAACGGCCATCTGAATTTACTGAACGGCGGTACCTTGGAAATCGATAGCCCGCGGCCCTACGGTCCGATCGCCGCAGACTTGCTGACGACGCTCGGCATCGACGTGGTCAAGCTCGTCAAAACGACTCAGCAGCTCGAGTTCTATGAAGGCCTCGGCCTGCAAAGCGGCGTGTTCTTCGATCAAGAGACCTTCGGCGCCGATAAGCTCATCGTCGGCCTCGGCCAGGTTCCGTTCAAACAATTTCTGGAGCAGGCGCCGCTATCTGCGGCCGCGCGCGAAACCATCGTCCAGATCCAGGAAGGTAAAACCGACTATCTGCCGGGCCTGTCATCCGACGAGAAAAAGCAGCGCCTATCGCGCATGAGTTACGACGCGTTTCTGCGCGACCTGGTCCATGCGGAACCCACCGTAGTCGCCTTTTATCACGCACGCACCATGGGTGAATGGGGAGTCGGCACCGACGCGGTGTCCGCGCTCGACTGTTGGGGCTTCGGCCTACCCGGATTTCAAGGCATGGACCTCGCGAAGGGTTCGATTCGGCGCATGGGGTTCACACCGGCGGGTTACGAAGACACCGGCGGATCGTTCCGCTTACATTTTCCGGACGGCAACGCGACGATCGCACGTCTCTTGGTAAGAGATCTGATACCGCGCGCAGTACCCGGCAGCAGCGTCGATGATGTGGTCACTGCCCGCGTGAACTACGCGCAACTCGATCGCAGCACTTCGCCGGTTCGTCTGCGATTGAACAGCATCGCCATCCGTGCACGCCATCTCGGCGATCCCAAATCGGCCGGACAGGTGGAAGTCACTTACCTGCGCGGCGGCCGGGCGTTCACGGCACGCGCCCGCGGGGCCGTGCTCGCGTGCTACAACATGATGATTCCTTATCTATGCCCGGAACTGCCCGAGGCGCAGAAGCGCGCACTACACGAGCTGGTCAAGACCCCGCTGGTCTACACCAGCGTCGCGCTCCGCAATCGGCAGGCATTCGATGCGCTCAAGGTCCACCGCATCTACGCCCCAGGCGGTTATCACACGTACTTTCATTTGAATCCGCATGTCGATATCGGCACCTACCGGAGTCCGAGATCTGCCCGCGATCCGATTCTGGTCCACATGGTGCGCACGCCCTGCAAGCCGGGACTGCCCGAACATGAACAGAATCGGGCCGGGCGAGCCGAGTTATTGAGCACCCCATTCGAGACCTTCGAGCGCAATATCCGCGAGCAGCTCGGCCGCACTCTGGAGAAGGGAGGTTTCGATCCGGCACGCGACATCACCGCCATCACCGTGAATCGCTGGCCGCATGGCTATGCACCGGAATACAACCCATTGTTCGATCCGGATGTCCCCGAGGACGAGCGGGCACACGTCGTCGGGCGCGCGCAATTCGGCCGCATAACCATTGCCAATTCCGATTCCGGCGGAGGGGCGTACACGGATTCGGCGATCAATCAGGGTCATCGCGCGGTGAAGGAATTGCTGCATGGCTAGCGCAATGGCTATTTTGTCCTGTAAAATTTACATTGAGGGACTGCATTCTTAATGATGATTTAATTTCTCTGAAAGGAACTTGTCGAAAATCATCGTTGACAGCCGACAATTAACGCATAAATAACGCATTTCAGTTGCATTCGACGCGCGAATTTGGCTTTATGTACGACTGTGTTGCGACGCGGACGGGCCCGACACCGTGACGGGGCCAGCCTGTGGCAATACTTCGGACTTTCCGATACGAACGAATTAACCCTAGGGGAATACTTTTATGACATTGACCACCACACTTAAGGCCTCTCTCGCCGTGGCCTGCGTTGTTGCTTTCGCAGGATGCACGGATCTGAAGCCCATCCAAGCCCAGATTGATGATCTGAAATCACAAGTCAGCAAACTGCAGGGCGACACGGCGAAGGCGTCGAGCGATGCAGCTGCTGCCAACAGCGCGGCTGCCGCGGCACAATCGGCTGCTTCCGGCGCGCAGAGCACCGCGAATCAGGCGTTGTCGACCGGCCAGTCGAATTCGACGGCCATTGAAGCGATCAACGAGAAGATCGATCGCATGTTCAAGAAGTCAGTGTCGAAGTAAAGCGAGCATTTGCCTAGTTCGAGCGCCGCGGGTAACACCGCGGCGTTTTTTTTTGCGTGGCCGGCCCGTCAATAGCGAACGAGCGCCGAGCCCCAGGTAAAACCGCCGCCGAACGCCTCCAGCAGCAGGAGTTGGCCGCGCTTGATGCGGCCGTCGCGAATGCCCGTATCGAGAGCCAGCGGCACCGACGCGGCCGAGGTGTTGCCTTGGGTGTTGATGGTCACGATGACCCGTTGCATCGGCAGATCGAGCCTCCTTGCGATCGCCTCGATGATGCGGATGTTCGCCTGGTGAGGAATCAGCCAATCGAGTTGATCCCTGCTGATTCCATTCGCACTGAGCGTCTCCGTGACCAACTGTCCCAGCGTGTTGACCGCGACCTTGTAGACCTCGTTGCCCTTCATCTGCACGCCGGCCCTGCCTTCGCGCACCAAGTGGAAGCCCTTCGATACGCCGTCGGGATAGAGCAACAAGTCCTTGTACTTGCCATCCGAGTGCAGGCGCGTGCTGATGATCCCGGGCTCGGTCGAAGGCTTGAGGATCACGGCCCCCGCGCCGTCCGCGAACAGCACGCAAGTACCTCGATCCTTCCAATCGATGATTCGCGTCAACGTCTCCGCTCCGACGACGAGCGCGCACTTCGATTCACCGAGCCGGACGAACTTGTCCGCGACGCTCAGCGCATAGACGAAACCGGTGCAGGCCGCCTCCAGGCTGAACGCCGGACAGCCATGAATTCCCAAGCGGTCCTGCAACAACGTGCCCACGTTCGGAAATACGAGATCCGGCGTCGTGGTGCCGACGCAAATCAGATCGATATCCGCGGCAGTGACTCCTGCATCCTCGATCGCGCGCCGCGACGCGTGTTCCGCGAGGTCGGTCGTCGTCTCGCCCTCCGCCGCAACGTGACGCTGCTCGATCCCGGTTCGGGTGCGAATCCATTCGTCGCTGGTATCGACGAGGGATTCGAGTTCCGTATTGGTCAATATTCTCTTCGGTAAATAGCTGCCGGTGCCTGCGATTCGTGAGTACATTGAATTCCTTCAAGCCCCGCGCGCATCGGCCAACCGTTGCGCGATCTGCGCCGGCACGCCATTGCGGGCTTCCAGCACCGCGACTTCGATGGCACGCTGAAACCCGTAGAGATCCGTGTCGCCGTGACTCTTGATGACGATCCCGTTCAAACCGACCATGCTCGCGCCATTGTAGCGTCTGGGATCGAGGCGCGTGCGCAATGCGTTGAGCACCGGCTTTACCGCCAGCGCCCCCAGCTTGCGCAGCGTCGTGCGGGTGAATTCCTCGCGCATGGCATCGGCGATCAAGCGCGCCGCGCCTTCCATCGCTTTCAGCGCCACGTTGCCGGTGAATCCGTCGGTGACGACGACGTCGACCTTGTCCGAGAAAATATCGTGGCCCTCGACGAAACCGACATAGTTGAGGTCGCTGGCCGTCAACAGGTTGTGTGCCGCCTGCACGATGTCGTTGCCCTTGATCTCTTCTTCTCCGATATTGAGCAAGCCCACGCGCGGACTTTCGTGAGCGCCCTCCAAATCCGCGGCGAGTACCGAGCCCATCACCGCGAACTGAGCCAACTGAACGGGAGTGCACGAGGCATTGGCACCCAGGTCCAACATATAGGTGTGGCCGCCGCGCGACGGGATCAGCGATACGATGGCGGGACGTTCCACTCCCGGCAGCATCTTCAGCACGAAATGGGCCGTCGCCATCAATGCGCCCGTGTTGCCCGCGCTGACGCAGGCGTGCGCCTCATGCGTCTTCACCAGATCGATGGCACGGCGCATCGAGGAGTCCTTCTTGCGCCGCAAAGCCTCGCGCGGATGATCGCTCATCTCGACGACGTCGGCCGCAAACAGGCAGGACACATTGGAAGGTGATGCGCTGCCCAGCTCGCGCTCCAGGTCGGGCTGCCTCCCGATCAGCGTGAACCGCACATCGCTGAATTCACGCGCGGCGGCCAATGCCGCCGGAACGGATACAGAGGTCCCGTGGTCGCCGCTCATGGCGTCGATGGCAATATGGAGCAGCGCAGGCACAGTGCGTCAAAATAGCCCGAGCGGCGGGCGAATCGCCGCCGCCGATATACGGCTTATTCTTCGGCCGCTGCCGCGTCTGCTTTGGTCTGGAGCACCTTGCGGCCGCGATAAAACCCCTCGCGGGAAATTCGATGACGCGAATGAGTTTCTCCGCTCTTGGCGTCGATCGACACCGCGGGTAGAGGCAGCGCGGAGTGAGAGCGATGCATGCCGCGCTTGGACGGGGTTTTTCTGCTTTTCTGAACTGCCATGAGTGCTATGTCCTATCAAGTTTTCTTTAACAAATCCTGCAAAACGGTAAACGGCCGTGACCGATCGCCCGACAAGTCCTGAATCTCGCCGGCCGCCTCGTAAGCCGGTGCCTGACCGCAGACTTGCGGTGCATGCATCGCTACGATGGGCAAGGCCAACAACAATTCTTCCTCGGCCAGTTCGCGCAAGCTAACCCAGCCCTCATCCGTCTCATACATCTCGCGCTGCGAATTCGCCGCGCTCCCGCCCGAGACGCTCGAAAATTCAATCTCGCTGCTGCCGGCGGCGGCAAATGCGAAACCTTGCAGACAACGCTGGCATACCAGTTGCGGAGCCGCCTCAATCGCAACGGTCGCGCCCGCACGGCCCACACCTAATTTCGCAAACGCAAATCTCGCGCGCACGGTCCCTTTCGCGTCCGCCAACAAATTCTGCAAGCGAGGCATCTCACCGAGCGAGTAGACGCGCTCCAAAACCGCTCTATCGTCCGCCTGGCGCGCGCAATCGACTCGGTCAGGCAAGGCCGGTGCCATGGGCCGCGTATAATAGGGCCGGTTCCCACCCCTGTCAAAATCAATCGGGTGCAAGTCGTTGTTTTTGCAGTCTCCGCCTTCACTTATTTTAGCGTCGACCTCCACTTACCGGCGGGAACTCCTGGCCAGGCTGCATTTGCCCTTTTCCTGTATCGCACCGGGAGTCGACGAAACCCGCCGCAGCGGCGAACGGCCGCACGCCTTGGCGGTGCGGCTGGCCAGGGCCAAAGCCAGCGCCGTGGCGCTGCAGCACCCTGATGCCTGGGTCATCGGCTCCGATCAAGTGGCGGTGCGGGTCGACGCCTCCCTGGGCGAATTGATTCTCGGCAAGCCCGGCACGGAGGCGAATTGCATCGAGCAATTGCGGGGCTGTTCGGGCCAGATCCTGTCGTTCGTCACCGCGGTTGCCGTGGTACGGCACGACAGCCACTCGGCGCACGAGTTCACGGATACCACCCAGGTGGCATTTCGCAGGCTGGATGAGGGCACCATCGCGCGCTATGTCGCCCGCGAGGCGCCGCTCGACTGCGCCGGGGGTTTCAAGAGCGAGGGCTTGGGGATCGCGCTCTGTGAATCCATCAACTGCGTGGATCCAAGCGCCCTCATCGGATTGCCGCTGATTCAATTGAGCAAGGTGCTGCGCGGCGTCGGCTTCGAATTACCTTAATCCGGCCGAGCCGGACGCCTCGTCGCCGGGGGCTTCGC
>Ga0137418_10005415_pt1 | contig 11706 bp, 10 predicted proteins | sample CZODoug3_1_2_16f_FD_122242 | JGI IMG/M metagenome (GOLD analysis project Ga0137418, IMG submission 122242) | Vadose zone soil fungal communities from Angelo Coast Range Reserve, California, USA - CZODoug3_1_2_16fungal (Hybrid Assembly) | ecosystem: Environmental > Terrestrial > Soil > Vadose... | reverse complement strand
TGGCCATGCTCGATGACATGGGCATCGCCACCGGCGTCGACGTCGAGGTGCTCCTCGATGTCGCGGCGTTCGCGCAGCGCGCCGTCGGCAAGGAGCTGCCGTCCAACGTGCTGCGCGCCGGACCGCGCACCCGACTGACGCCGCTGGATACGACCATCTGTTAGCCGATCGTGCAACTTTCTGCGGCCTCAGACCGCAGAAAGTTGCACGATCGGGGGTGGGCCATCGTTGAGCGAACCGGTCGAGGGGCCATGTCAGCTTGAACTGTAAGGAATGCATTCCGTTGCTATGTTGATCGCGGCGCCGAGGTCTCGATCTGCTTGCCCGGCCTTCTTGATCGTCTCGCCTGCGTCGTTGCTGAAGTTCAAGGAATCCAAGGCCGCGAGCGTGGCGTAGGCAGAGAGATCCTTTGCCGGCGCGGCTTCAGTCATCGACTTCAAGTGCGCGAAGCTGGCCGACCATTGATCGATGGTGGCGAGGTAAGCGCGCAGCATCGCGTTCGCCGCTGCGATCGGCGGCGGAACTAGCGTCGCGAACTCTGATTTGCCTTCGCTCAGCTGGGTCTGCGCTCCTGCTGCGTACGCTAGGACCGCTGCGCGGGTCGCGGCGGGCTTGTCGGCGGGCAGACCGGACTGTACGTAGTAGTCGACCTGGCAGAACGCATCAACCCAGCTCTCCAGCTCATCGGCATCAACGGACGGACTGGACGTGGGGCTAGAGCTGGGCACCGCGCTGGAGCTGGACGGTGGCGCAGTGGTGACCGATCCTGTCGACCCGTCGCTGCATGCGGGCAGCAGCACAGTCACGAGGAGAACGATCAGCAGGAACCGCGCCCTCCGGCGGGGTGGGCGGTCCGCCGATCGGGTCGACGATCGTCGCAGCAGCCCCGCCTGGCCATCGTGTGCTGTCACATCCGTTCCTTCTGATCTGCCTCTTAAGCCTGGTGACACACCCTACGAGCGATTCGCGGGACGGGTCCCCGGCGCAGGCCATTCCCAGTGATGCTCCTATTGGTGCCAAGCCGCCGGAAACGAGTGCGGTAGCGACCGGTGAGCGTTTCGCGGCATGATCACAGTCCAGTCCAGTCCAGTCTGGCCTGCGGTGGTGGTCACTCAGTTAGACACTCAGTCTGCGGGCCTAGTTGATGTCGAACTCGTTTCCCTCCGGATCCTTCATTCCGACCGCGTAGTGGTCCAGCCCTTCCTCGGACAGTGCGCCAGTGATGGTGGCGCCCAGGCCGGCCAGTCGGCTGGCCTCGGTGTCGACTCGCTTCCTGCGGGTTTCGATCGGGTCCGTCCGTTCGCCGCTGGCGTGGATGTCGGGGTGGAGTCGGTTCTTGACGATCTTGGCGTCTGGGACGACATGGAACCAGATACTCGGCCCGTGGCCCTCCGGGTCGCTGATCCTGTCGGCGCCGTCGACCAGTTCCTCTTCGGGTAGTCCGAGGTCGCGGTAGTACTCGTTCCAGGTGGGGAAACCAGCCGGTGGCGGGGCCAACTCGTAACCCAGGGCGTCCGCCCAGAAGCGGGCAAGCCGGTCTGGGTCGGCGCAGTCGATGACGAGCTGAAAGCGGACAGGCATCGGTTTCCCTTCCGGCCGAACGGTGCGCTCGGCGTTCGTGCCAGAACGTACGGCGCCCTCCTGACAACGAAGGTCAGTTCTAGCGAGTCGACGACGGCCATCATCGCCCGGCTCCTCACGGACGTGTTCTGGATCAATGTCGGCACGGCGTGTCCTTCGCGGGCACCGTGAGTCGCGCGTGTTGAGCTCGGTCCAGACGAGCGCGCCGGTCTCGTTCACCAGCTGGGCACCGGTCATCACCTCGGCCCGCCACGTCCGGCCACGGCGCCGGTTGGGTCCTGCCACACCACGTGCCCTCCGGTCCCACCTGGATCGGGCTCAGCATTACGGTGCCCCTCGCTCGCGCCGACGAATTCGGTCGCCCGGGTCCGCGGGCTGATCTTCCTGCGCGGCCAGCCCTGGGCGGCGGTATGCGTAGGAAGATCGCCGGGGCGGCGCGATCATCCTGCACATCCGTCGCCATAGGGCAGTCTGCGCAGGAAGATCAACCGACGGAGGCCGCCCGACGGGGGAACCGAAACCCGCTTCATCCACGCAGAACAGGCACCTGGCGCGCCAGGTGCCCACGGCCAGCGCCGGGGTTAGCTGCCCTGGGTGATGTATTGCTCGAGCTGGCCCCGATCCTGCTCGAGTTGCCGGATGCGCCCGGCCACCACGTCCCCGATCGTCACGATTCCGGCCAGCTGGCCGTCGCTGAGCACCGGCATGTGCCGGATCCGGAGCTCGGTCATGCCGCCGGCGATGCTGTCGACGTCGTCGTTGGGACTGCAGCTGACCACGGAGGCCGTCATCAGCTCCGACACCGGCAGGTCGAGGATCTCCGCGCCGCGGTCGTTGAGGTGTCGGGCGATGTCGCGCTCGGAGATGATGCCGACGACCTGCTCGCCGTCGGCGACGACCAGCGCGCCGACGTTGTGCTCGGCCAGGCGCGCGAGCAGATCTCGTACGGATTCGGTCGGGGCGATCGTTACCACGGCCGTGCCCTTGTAGCGAAGAATATCCGAGATCTTCACGTGAACACCTCGATCCGGTTTGCCCCGTGCCAGCGTCTCTCGGTCACGCTAGCGCCCCGGACGGTCGGATCGGAAGAGCAGCTCGGGCGAACCATTCGCCGGCGCCCGTCCCGCGGCCCCGTTCTCGGCGGCGACCTGAACTAGGCCGCGGATGCGCTCGGCGTACTGCGCCGGGGCGTAACTGCTCTTGGCGTAGCGGCGCAGGTAGTCGGCGTGCAGGTCCGGATCGAAGCGGGCGAGCCAGCCCAGGAAGTGCTCGCGCACGCCCGGACGCAGGTGCAGCGGGACGGTGCCCATGACCCGTCCACCCGCCGCGCGGATGGCCTCGGCCACCTCGGCGAGCTGCTCGGGGGAGTCGGAGAGCCCCGGCAGCACGGGCGCGATGAGCGCGCCGGTATTGATGCCGGCGGCGGCCAGCTGGCGCATCGCCTCGACTCGTCGACGTGGATGCGGCGTGCCCGGCTCGGTGGCCCGCCAGACCCGTTCGTCGAGGGTGCCGATCGAGAAGTTGACGGTGACTTCGGTGCGACGAGCTGCCGCGCTGATCAGGTCGAGGTCGCGCAGCACGAGGGCCGACTTGGTCAGGATCGAGAACGGGTTGCCGCGTTCGGTCAGCGCCTCGACCACGCCGCGAGTGAGCTTGTACTTGCCCTCGCAGCGCTGGTAGGGATCGGTATTGGTGCCCATCGCCACGCCCTCGCGCGTCCAGTTCGGATCGGCGAGTTCGGCCCGCACCCGCTCCACGGCGTTGATCTTGACGACGATCTTGCGCTCGAAGTCGTCGCCGATGTCCAGGCCGAGATATTCGTGGGTGGGACGGGCGAAGCAGTTGTGGCTGACCACGCCGTTGGCGATGAAGTCGCCGGTGCCGGTGGTGATGTCGTACATCGGGAGCAGGACGTCGAGTGAATGGACGGCGTCGACGCGCAGGGGCGAGTTGGCCTCGGGATCGTCGAATCCGCCCATGCCGGCGAGCCGATCGCCGGGCGCCAGCACGTCGACCTGCCGCCAACCCCGAGCGGTCAGGAACCGGTGGTCGCTGCTGGCGACGATGTTCGTGCCGCCGGAGAGGTCGACGCGGAAGGCCGGTTTGGTGGTCTGCCAGTGGGCGAGCACCGCGGTCGGAACGTACTTGCGGGTACGGCCCTCCTTCACCGTGCCGTACACCCGATCGCCCACCCGCAATCTCGCGATCTGCTTGCTGCGCCCATTGGCGAGCAGGACGCGGGTGTCGCCGGCCAGGCAGTAGGCGCACGCGTGGCTGCAGCCGCGGTACACGTTGATCGTCCAGCGGAACGGCATCCGGGATTGCGCCGGCACCTCGTTGAGGATGCGCTTGGCCGCGACGTGCAGGAACTCCAGCCCGGACAGCCGTCCCGTGCCGCGCTGCGGGCCGGTCAGCCCGTCGACCCCGAACAGCGCCGGCTGCCCGTCGCGCTCCTCGTCGGCCAGTCGCCACCGGAATTCGCTCATAGTCGTTCCGTCCGTTATCTGAAGTCGCGAGACTTGGTGTGCAGGCCCAGTGGCAGCTGCGCGATGTGGTGGGCCACCACGTTGATCACGCCGTCGGTGCGCTCGATGCGTCCGCGGATGACCAGGCCGCCCGCTTGCCGAGCGACCCGGCGGTGCCGGTCCCAGGTGGTGGCGTGGCAGACGATGTTCACCATCCCCGTCTCGTCCTCGAGGTTGATGAACGTGACGCCGTGCGCGGTCGAGGGTCGCTGCCGATGCGTGACGACTCCGCCGACGGTGACCCAGCTGTGGTCCTCGAGATCGCCCAACCCGGCCGCCGGGACGATGCCCAGCCCGTCCAGGCGATCGCGGATCAGTGCGGTGGGGTACTGATCCGGGGTGACGCTGGTGGCCCACATGTCGGCGAGCAGTTCCTCGGGCTCGGTCATGATCGGCAGCTCGGGAGTGGCCGACTCGTCGAACGTGGCCAGCTCCAGCTGCCCCGGTCGGGCGGCGGCGGCCGCGCCGGCCCCCCACAGCGCGTCCCGGCGGGTGCCGCCGAAGCGGTCGAACGCCCCGGCGGTGGCCAGCGCCTCGACCTGATCGGCCGACAGCCCGACGCGTCGGGACAGGTCGGCCATCGAGGTGAAGGCGCCGTTCTTCTCACGTTCGGTCACGATGGCCTCGGCGAGATCGTCACCGATCGTGCGCACCCCGGCCAGGCCCTGCCGGACCGCCGGCTGGGGCAGTGCGTGATCCGGGCAGCGCTCGCACTGCCGCGGGGCGCCGTCCTCCTCCAGGGACGCCTTGGCCGCTGAGATGTTGAGGTCCGGACGACGGGTGTTGATGCCGTGCCGCTTGGCGTCGTGCACCAGTGACTGCGGCGAGTAGAACCCCATTGGCTGCGCGTTGAGCAACGCGGCACAGAACGCCGCCGGATAGTGGCGTTTCAACCAGGCTGACGCGTAGACGAGCAGCGCGAAGCTGATGGCGTGGCTCTCGGCGAAGCCGAACGACGAGAACGCCTGGATCTTGTCGTAGATCTCGTCGGCCAGTTTTCCGGTGATGCCGTTCGCGGCCATCCCGGCGTAGAGCCGTTCACGCAGCGTCGAGATCTCCTCGACCCCGCGCTTGGACCCCATCGCCCGGCGCAATTGATCGGCCTCGTCGGCGGAGAAGTTCGCCACCTTGATGGCGATCTCCATCAGCTGTTCCTGGAACAGCGGAATGCCCAGGGTGCGCTTCAGCGGATCCTTGAGCATCGGGTGCGCGTAGAGATCGTCTTCGTCGCCGGTCTTGCCCGCACGCTTGCGGCGGATGTACGGGTGCACCGAATCGCCCTGGATCGGACCGGGCCGGATCAGCGCCACCTCGATCGCCAGTTCGTAGAGGCTCTCCGGCTTCAACCGCGGCAGGGTGGCCAGCTGAGCCCGCGACTCGACCTGGAAAACCCCGATGGCGTCGGCCTTGTGCAGCATCTCGTACACGCACTTCTCGTCCTTGGGGATCGAGTCCAGGTCGTACTCCTTGCCGTGCCAGCTCTCGATCAGCTCGAAGCAGTAGTGCAGCGCCGAGAGCATGCCGAGGCCGAGCAGGTCGAACTTCACCAATCCCATGCGGGCGCAGTCGTCCTTGTCCCACTGCAGGACGGTGCGAAGGGGCTTCCGAGCACCGCTTGCGGTGCGAGCGTGTAGTCGCCCCCACTCGACCGGGCAGACCTCGACGATCGGGCGGTCGCAGATCACCATGCCGCCGGAGTGAATGCCCAGGTGCCGAGGCTTGCCCTCCAGCTTCCGGGCCAGCTCGACAACCTTGGGCGGAATATCGATCTGGACGTCGTCGCCGACCTCGGACCAGTAGTAGCCCTGCTCGAACTCCTTGCTCCAGGCGTCCTGCTGGCCGGCGGAGTAACCGAGAGCTTTGGCGACGTCGCGGATCGCCGACTTGGGCCGGTAGGTAATCACGTTGGCGACCTGCGCGGCATTGTCGCGTCCGTACTTCTGATAGACGTGCTGGATGACCTCCTCGCGTCGATCGGACTCGATGTCGATGTCGATGTCGGGGGGCTCGTTGCTGCGCTCCGGCGCGAGGAAGCGTTCGAACATCAGCTTGCTCGCGACCGCGTCGACCGCGGTGACCTCCAGCGCGTAGCAGACCGCGGAGTTCGCCGCCGAGCCCCGGCCCTGGCACAGGATGCCCTTGTCGTGGCAGTACTTGGCGATCTCGTGCACGACCAGGAAGTAGCCGGGAAAGTTGAGCTTCTCGATGATCTTCAGCTCGTCGTCGATCTTCTGATACGCCTCCTGCTCGTGCTTCTTGCCGCGGAAGCGTTTGGCCGCGCCGTCGTGGGCGAGCTTGCGCAGGTAGCTCATCTCGGTGGGATAGCCGGGCTCGAGCGGGAACGGCGGCAACTGGGGGGCGATGAGCCGGAGCTCGAACTGCAGGTCTTTGCCGAGCAGCGCGGCGTTTTCGACGGCGCTGGGCCAGCGGCGGAACCGTTGGGCCATCTCGGTTCCCGATCGCAGGTGCTGGTCGGCCCAGGCCGGTAGCCAACCGTCCATCTCATCGAGGCTGCTGCGGGCCCGGACCGCGGCGACGGTGGTGGCCAGCTCGCGGCGCGGTGGTGCGTCGTAGTGCGCACCCGTGGTCGCGACGATGGGTAACCCGGCCTCGGTGGCGAGCTGTGCGAGTGCCTCGTAGCGTTCGAAGGCGAGCGGTTCGCGGGCGTAGGTCAGCTCGACGGCCACGTTGTCGCGTCCGAACCGGTCGATGAGCTCGGCCAGGGCGAGCCGGGCCGGGTCGAGGGCGAACGTGCCGTACTTGCCCGCCTCCAGGGCGGCGCGCACCGGTCCCTTGCGGCAGCCGGTGAGCACCAGCCACGTGTTGTCGGCCGTGTTCGTCAGCTCGTCCACGTCGTAGACGGGACGGCCCTTGCTGCCGCCGCGCCGGTGGGCAGCGCTGATGGCGGTACTGAGCTTGGCGTAGCCCTCGGCGCCCCGGGCCAGCACGAGCAGGTGCCGGCCGGGCGGATCGGGCTGGCCCACCCGGGCGGCGACCGTCCGTTCGGCCTGGGTCGAGGGGACCGGTACGTCGAGTGACAGCTCCGCCCCGAACACCGTCGGCACCCCGTAAGCCTCGGCCGCCTCGGCGAAGCGCACCACGCCGTACATGCCGTCGTGGTCGATGAGCGTCAGCGCGTCCAGGCCGAGTCGCTTGGCCTCCTCGACCATGTACTTGGGCTCGCTCGCGCCGTCCAGGAAACTGAACGACGAGTGGGCGTGCAGTTCCGCGTACGGAACGATCGGGCCCTCGATCGGCTTTACCGGCGTAGGCTCGAGTTTCGGACGTTTGTGCGATGCTGGATACTCACCGACCTCAGGCCCCGGCGCGCCCGGGCGACCGGAGAGGCGCCGTTCGAGCTCCCGCCAGGGGATCGGTTCGTTGTTCCAGCCCATCCCTCCATTGTTCGAACAAACGTTCGACCTGTCAAGTGTCTCCTGCGTCAGACTTTTGGCAGGGCTTCAGCTAGAGGGGCTTGCCGCCAGGAGCGCTTGATCAACAGCCATTCGGCGGGCGATTCCGCAATGTCAATGGATGTTGATCAAGCAGAGGGGGGGTATGCGCTCAGGTGCGAACGCCCTGGACGGCGAAGCGTTCGACGCCCTGCGCCATCCCGCCCTCGGACGCGGCGATGGTCAGCACGTGCTCGGTGGCGCCGGTGAAGGCGACGGTCGCGGACCAGGGCATGTTCAACCCGGCCTCGGCGGGGATGCAGCAGCGTGCTCCGAGCGGTGCTTCGGACGACAACTGCCGTACCCATACGTGGATCGCCGGCTCAACGGTCGAGACGTGCCCACCCACCGACACTGGCGAGGTCACGACCGAGCCGTACGCCGGGGTATCCAGTGAGAACGTGGTGTCGTCGCTGCCGACCACCTCCCACGGCGAATCCGGATCGTTGCCGAAGCGCACCAGATGCAGCACCGCCGCGGTCAGTGGATGGTTCTCGGGCAGCAGGTCGCCCACGCCGATATGCGCGCCGTCGGCATCGAACCGGCTGCTCATGACCCGGTCGATCTCGGTGAACCCGAGGTATCCCCGGGTGAATGACAGGGCCGTCTGGCCGGCGTCCAGGTGCCACGGCTGATGCCCGCCGCGGCGATGGCTGCCCTGCCAGGCTTGCGCATCCGCGAGAGTGGCGAACGGATACAACGGCTGATAACCCAGATCGAACGACGCCGGCCGAACGGGTGGCATCGAGGAGGAAGGTGGCAGGTCGACGGGTTGGGCAGAACTTGTCGGTCCCGCCGGGATGCCTGGTGCGGGTGAGTTGTGGGCGTGGGTGCCGCACCCGGCCAGCGCCAGGCCGGCCGCACCGATGAAGACGGCGGACAGCTTGGCGGGCATCATGCTGTGTCTCGAGCAACGGATGTGAATCATCTGTCTCGCCTCCCATGGCGGGTTCTGTGGCGTCAACGCTCGCCCGATCCGCCATCCGACAGAAGCCACCCAAGGTGGAGTGTTCAGCCACCCTGTACGTGGGCGGTTAGAGGTTGCGCGTAGATACCAGCCCGTGCTGAAGAGCCATCTCGACCAGTCGCGCGCGCTTCTGATTCTGCGGCAGGTGGTCGATGCCGAACTTGTGGAAAAGGCTCCGCAGGTGGGACTTGACCGCGTCGAGGCTCATGAACAGCTCGTCGGCGATCTGCTGGTTGGTCGCCGGTGTCGAATAGGGTCGCTCGTCCTTGTATGGCCGGCACAGCGCGATGAGCACCGTGCGCTGCGCCGGGGTCAGGTTCGCGGTGGTCGGCAGCGGCTCGCCGACGAGCGTGTGCAGCCCGTCCACCTCGGCCGGCGCGCAGAACGTGAACACCGTGCCGCCGACTCTGATCTCGTCGCGGTCGTGCAGCTGGACGCGGCCGGACACCCGGCGATCGTTGACGAACGTCCCGTTGCGGGACAACCCGTTGTCGACGATCGTCCACACGCCGGCTACTCGCTCCAACGTCGCGTGCAGCCGCGATACGAGCAGATCGCCCTCGATCACCACTTCCGCGGACGGCCCTCGACCGATCGTCACGACCCCAGCGGCCAGCGGCCAGCGTCGCTGCTCGGCCTGCGCGTCCCACCGCGACAGGTACGGCTCGCGCCCCCGCACAGGGACGACGGCCATCTCGGACGGCTCACTCATGCCGCCTCCCACCCCTCGGGCTCAGGGTGCGCCGCCGGCCCCCCATCGTCAACGCCCGGGCGGACAACGTTTCGCTGCGCCCGTAGCGTCCTAGTTCGGGAGGCCGCTCATTGTTCAGTCGATTTCCGGCAGTTGCAGCGATCGCGGCGGTTGCGTTGTGCGCGGCGTGCGGGAGCGGACGGGTAACGGACGCCCATGCCGGCGACCCGGCGCCGCTGACCTGTCCGACGGGCACCGAGTGGGTGTCGAGCACCGATGACGTGAGTGAATGCACGACCACCTCGAACGGACGATTCACCAGCCAGGTGGACATCGGTGCGCAGGTCGCGGCGTCCTACCGACGCTCGACCACGGCTTCCAATCCTTGATCGACGCGCTGAACGCACTGCGCACGACACCGACGACCTCCTCGTGTCAGGGCGACGGCAGCCAGGCCACGTTCTACGAGCTGCTCGCCCGCTTCGACCAAGGGCCCGACGTGCTCGTCCGAATCGACCCGCACTGCGCGCCGGCCATCGACAACCGAAGCGTGCAGGCCGCCGACGCGAACAGCGTCATGCAACTGCTCGGGCAACTCCTCCCACCCCGCTAGCCGGGACCCAACCGATCAGCAACTACGACAAGAAGCACCCGTCGCCCACCGTCGACCAACTTCTACAGATCGCCAACAGCCTGCGTTAGTCGCGGGGCATTTGCTCAAGCCTGCGGACCGCGTTTCGTGGCCAGCCACTCGGCGTCGTTCCACATGACGGGCGTCGCGCCGACCACCGGGAAGCTCAGCCGCGGATCGTCGGACTGCACGAGGCACATCATGCGATGACCGATCAGGGCCGCGTTGCGCGCCTGAGTGGCGAAGATGTCAAGCACGACGTGAGCGGCCCGCGGCTGCCGGACGGCGAAGGCGTCGTAGTGCCGCAGCACGAGCACGAACCCGGTCGCGGAGGGGTCGGAACCGTACTCACCCCAGGCGACATCCCGCATGCAGTCGTTCAGCGCATCGAGGTTCTTCCCGTAGTAGTCGGGAAACTGCAGCGCTGCTGCGATGTCCCGATGCAGATCGGATTCCTCGACCCAGTCGCCGGCGTCGATCGTCACGACCCGGTAGCCGTGTTCACCGAGCCAGGATGTCGCCGTCTCCAGCACGGCGGGATCCCAGAACAGAGTGACGAAGGTATTGCGGACGAGGCTGAAGTCGAGCTCTTGGGGGAGCTCGCCGCTCGGATCGAAGGCAGCCATCGCGCTGAACCTATCCGGTCGATGGATCCTGCTCGCTCGGCCAGGTGCCGAAGGGGCGTTGATGATCACGGAGTTGTGGTCGAATATCAGCCACAAGTCCTTGATCATCAACAGTTGGGCGAGTAGCTGTCACCGAAGCTCGGTCGGCGGATCCTGGCCCGGTGCGATCGCCCGCTGGGTCCAGGCCACGTCGTGCCACGCGCCGTGCTTCCACCCGATCTGCCGATACGTCCCGACCGGCTCGAACCCCATCGCGCGATGCAGGCCGACGCTCGCGTCGTTGGGCAACGTCATGCCCGCGACGAGGGTGCGGTAACCGCGGTCGGCCAGGCGGGGGAACAGCGCCTCGTACAGCGCGCGCCCGGTTCCGGTACGTCGCCGGCCCAACTCGAGGTAGACGCTGACCTCGCACGACCACCGATACGCCGGCCGCGCGTGGAACGAGTGCCCGTAGGCGTAGCCGACGACGCGACCGTCCTCCTCGACCACGACCCAGGCGTGCGTGCGTAGGGCGGCCGCCATCCGCTCGGCCAGCTGCGCCGCTGACGGGGGATCGAGCTCGAACGTGATCGCCGTGTCGGTGACGTACGGGGCGTAGATCGCGGCGCAGGCCTCGGCGTCCCCCGCCGACGCGTCTCGAATCATGGTGACGATAGTAGCCGAACCGGATCCTATAGTAGACGGATGGCCGATCTGCTCTCGACCTCGCTCGCCGCGACGCTGCACGAGGCTCGCCTCGCCCGCGACCTCTCCGTCAATGCGCTCGCCGAACGCGCGGGCGTGTCCCGCGCGATGATCGGCAAGATCGAACGGGGTGCCGCGCAGCCCACCGCTGTCCTGCTGGGACGCCTGTCGGCCGCACTGGGTATGACGCTGTCCGAACTCGTGGCCCGCGCCGAGGGCGACGCCGGGCGGCTGGTGCGTTCCGCCGATCAGCCGACCTGGACCGATCCCGATTCCGGCTACCGCCGCCGGGCCGTGTCGCCGGCGTCGGGAGGGCCGCTCGAACTGGTTGAGGTCGAGCTCCCCGCGGGCACAAGGATCTCGTTTGCGGCCGACACGTACGCGTTCATCCATCAGCAGATCTGGATGCTCGACGGGCGCCTGCGCTTCGTCGAGGGGGACGTCGAGCACGAGCTCGAACCCGGCGACTGCCTGCAGCTCGGTCCGCCGTCGCCGTGCACGTTCATCAACCCGACGCGCAAGCCCTGCCGTTACCTCGTCGCGCTCACG
>Ga0137418_10005414_pt1 | contig 11709 bp, 3 predicted proteins | sample CZODoug3_1_2_16f_FD_122242 | JGI IMG/M metagenome (GOLD analysis project Ga0137418, IMG submission 122242) | Vadose zone soil fungal communities from Angelo Coast Range Reserve, California, USA - CZODoug3_1_2_16fungal (Hybrid Assembly) | ecosystem: Environmental > Terrestrial > Soil > Vadose... | reverse complement strand
TAAAAGAGACCTTCCCGAGCAGCATCGGCGCCAGGGGAGAACGCCTCGGCCCCGGCCTCACTCTCCAGCAATACGTGGAAGCGCAGACGAAAATGTTCCGCGAATACCTGCGTGAGCCCAAAATCGACGCCTCTCTCCCCCCAACCATCCCCGGCTCCGCCGAAACCGTAGCACTCGAAGTTCGCTACAGCACCAAGGACGGCCAGTCCATCTACTACCACCGCGTCTACGCCCGCAACGGCTCCGTGATCGGCGTCCTGACCCTCACTACCATGGAAAAAGATCTCTCTTCCATCCGCCCCATCTACGATTCCGTGCTCACCTCCATCTCCTTCTCCCCCAAGGACTAGTCCCTGGTCGCCATCTTTTGCTCCTTTTTTCGAGCGGCCCGCACCAACCTCTTGATTCTCCATAGCTCTTGTGCTACTGTACTCATCAGCTAAAGGTGCGTAGTCTCTTGGAGTGCGCTGGCTTGCCGCCGCTTTCTTCCCACCTGATCCATGAATATGGTCACCAGTATCGTTTGTGAGAAACAACTTTAGCTCCCTTTAAAATGAACACTTTGGAAAAACAGGGGAGGGGGTGGCCGGTTATTGTTACCTAGAAATCGCTGAGATCGCTCAACTCCGATCACTACTTCGGAAACGTGATCGCCAGCGGGAACTTGACGTTGACCGGTTTGCCGCCCGACTTAGGAATGGTGGCTGTCCAGTTCTTTGCCGCGTCCTTCGCCTTCTTCAGAAAATCTTTGTCGGCGTCTCCGTCCTTCTCGACTTTCACTTTGCCGTTCGCTTCCACGGTCACCATCAGGTGAAGCGTATACGGCAGTTTTCCAGTCTGATTTGCCGAACTCGGCATTTCGACTGCGGGGGTTCCTACCCATTCCAGGGAAACCCCGGCATCCAGTTTTGCGCAGGTCATGCCCAAAGCTTTGCCCGGGACTGCGGCAGTGTCCTGTCCTCCCGCGCAAACGATCGGAGGGACGAGCACTTTTCCCGAATGCGCCCTGTTCATCTCTTCGATGGCGGCAGGGATTGTTTTGGCCACGTACTCCTGAGCGAGTTCATGGAAAGCCCCCGAACCCTTGGCAATTTTCTGAAACTTGTCCCGGACTTCGTGTTCCAGGTGAGCTACATCGCCTTTTTGTTTTGTTGCGTTGAAATCCGCCACCGCGGAGTCAAAAACAATCTTTTCGATCTGCTTTGCTTTCAACGGTTTTTCGGCTTCGTCCAGCCACTTATCTGACTTGTTGGCCCACTCAATGAGATCCGGAACCGTCGCGCGACCCACAAAACTGTGCAACTCCTCTCGGAGACGCTCAAGCCCATCGAGGTCGCCGTTGGCCTGCAAGCTTTTTGCACGACTTTCAATATTGTTGGCTTGCTGCCGTTCCGCGGCCAGCAGTTCTCGCTGCAAGAGATCTTGCGTTTTGCGCCATTGCTGCATTCCATCCAAATTGCTTTTTGCATTTCGGTACGCCCCGGATGACAAAAGTTGATGGAACACCTCCACTGCCTTGCGCGCCGCCGTGACGTCGAGGAGTTTCTTCTTTGCTTCACCAGCCATCAAGCCCTTGTCGTCCACCACTTCTTGTAACTCGTGCTCCGCGTCCACCCAGCTTTCGTTCTTGCTGTCCCCGAGCGCGATCTCATAAAGCTTCTTGGTGTCGGTGTTTTGCCTGATTTTCTTAAGGTAGCCATCGGCCTTCGGGCGAATCTCCGAGCCCGGAATTTTCAAGTCGACCGCGATTTGAAATTCCTTGCGCGCCTGTTCAAAATCGCCGGCACTAAAAAACTTCTCGCCTCGATCGAAGTGTGATTTCTCCTGGACGTGCACATCTTGCTTTGTGATAAATTCCTGCGCCGCCGCCGACTCGCTTTTTGCTTCTTCAGTGCGCCAAAGATTCATCCCGATCACGGCTTGGAATGCCTCGGCCGCGGCCTCATAGTTCTTATCTTCTTTCAGGAATTTCTCGCCCTCGTCAAAGCGGCGTTTTTCGATCTGGCGCCTTTCCTCGATCTGGCCGATCTCCGTTGTGGCTTCCTTCCCAAACGAGCCGTGCATTGCTTCGAGTTGCCGCCAGGTCTGTTCCGACTGGTCGAGTTGATGATTAGTCCACAGTTGTTCGGCTTGATCGCGGATCTTTTTTTCTTTCGCTCTTGAAGCTGATACACTTCCCGCCACCAAAACAATGATCACTATCACGGCCAAAGCGCCTATCCCGGCGAGCACCGCAGGTTTCTTGAGCAGTCCCTGAATCTGCGCCAACTGTTCCGGAGAAGTCATCGGCCGTTTCTCGGCCCGTGCAGGAGGTTGTGCCGCCGCAACTGCTCCCGATGCAAATATCTTGTCAGCTGCTTTGCCGCTGTCTGTTTGCTCGGCCGATTTTGCGCCCGGAGCCTTTCCAGCGACGGGAGGGCGCGGAGGAATATAGGACTTCTTGGGGAGCCCCGCATCCCTTTCCGAATCACCGGAGCGGGGAACCGCAGGTGTCTTCGCCGTGGTTCCCGCGGACTGCGGACCCAGCACCATCGTTGCGGAGAACATTCCCGGACTCGAGTCGGGCAGAGGCGCATCGCTGGGAGGAAGGGCTTCTCGATTCTTTCCGTCCCCGGCAGGAATCCCCTTGGAAGTTGGTTTGGTGGGGCGCGCTTCTGCCACCGGGTGCGACTTGCCGCTATTCGAGAGTTGCTCGATGTTTCGCAGTTGTTGCTGCACGCGCGGATCGGAACGCTCAAAAATCTGCGTGGCCATCGCCTGATTCAGCACTTGAGTGGCGCCCGCGAAATTTCCGGCATCCGCGAGCGTTTGAGCCGCGGCGAACTGGCGGTCCTGATCTTCTTTTTTCTTGCGCTCGTCCTGCTTTGAAGAAGCTGATTGCAACAGCTGGGTCACGCCGGGGTCCGGGCCGAATTTTCCAATGGTCTGTTGTGCGCGATCGATCGCCTCGGGAATTTGTCCCTGCTTGATCATGCCCTTGATTTCATCGATGCGCCGTTGCATCTCCAGTCGCCCGCGTTCGCTTTGCTCCTGGGACTGTCTTTTTTGCCCGGCTTCTTCTGCGAGCTTGCGAAAAACTTCAATCTTCGGGAACTCCAGCGTGGCGCGCTTGGCCGCCGCTTCCGCTTCCTTGAATTGCTCCTGGGCGATGAAATTGCGTATTTGCTTCTCGAAATCCTTTTCCTTCTGCCGCTGTTCTTGTTGAGTAGCCTCGCTCCGCGCATACCCGACTAATTCCTTCAGCTCGAACTCTTCCGGATACTCGCGCAGGAGCGCCTCTCCCTTTCTGACGGCTTCGCCAAATTTGCTATCGCTGAGCAGGGTCCGCAGATCGGACAGCTCCTTGCCAAAGCGAATGGTGCTTTGTTGTTCCTTCTCGCCGTCGAGCACCAGCATCCGCAAATTGGCCACGGCGGAATCCTGCGGATATGATTTTGCGAGCGCGTCAATGATCTTCCTCGCTTGCGCAAATTCCTGTCGGCCGAGCAGCTTCCGTACTTCCCCCAGCTGCCGCTGCTTTTGCAAATCTTCCAGATCGTGGCGCGCCATTTCCTGCAGTTTGAGCAATTCGGTTTCACGCGGGAATTCCACGAGCCCTTCAGAAAGAACTTTCAGGCACTCTTCGTAATTCAACGCCGTCCACAAAGTCCTGGCTTGATGCAGTACTTCACTCAACTTCTTGCGTTTTTCCCGGCGGTTCCGCTCGACTTCAATCTGACGGCGCAGTTCCTGCCCTTGTGAATTCGCGGCGTCCATATCCAGTGCTTGCCCCAGCGCTGTGGCTGCTTCGGTGAGCGCTCCTTCCGCCAATCTTTGCTTGGTCAGCCGCAGCTTCTGCTCCACGTCCTGAGCCCGAGCCGCGGCTGCTTCCAACTCAGCGAATAATTGCTTCGCGGGCTCATGCCGCGAGTCCAATCCGAGGGCCGCGTCCACTTCCGACCGGGCTTCTTGCAACTTTCCGGTGCGCAAAAAAGTGCGGCCGCGCTCCAGATGTTCGTTCAACTTGGGCAAAAGCTGGCTGCGGCGAAGCTCCGAAGAAACTCTTTCCAGCAAACTCTTGGCTTGTGTGTTTCCTACGTCGATCTGCAGCGCTTTGCGCAGAAGCGCTTGCGCTCTTTGCAGGTCGTTGGCGGCAAGCAATTGCTGGGAATCCGCAAGCAGGCCCACCACGGTGGACTGCTGGGCCGATTTCCAAAGAGGTTCGAGGTCGCGCAGGACTTCGTCCATCGACTGGTAGCGATCATCCACTTTCTTCGCCAGCATTTTCTCGACGATGCGCGACAATTCTTCCGGACAATCCGCTACCACTGACTGCAGCGCCGGAGGCTCGTCGGACATGATATGAAACATCAACTCCGCTTCGTTTTCCCCAAGGAACGGCCGCTTGCCGGCCAGCAATTCGTAGAGCGTCACTCCGGCGGCCCACACGTCCGCGCGCGCGTCGGCGCGCTCGCCTTTGTAAAGTTGGGGAGACATATAGGCGCGCGAGCCGATCATCATGTTCTGCTGCGTGAGGGACATGTCCGTCAGGCGGGCGATGCCAAAGTCCACCACTTTGACGATGCCTTCCTTAGTGACCATGATGTTTCCCGGCTTGATGTCCCGGTGCACCACGTTGTGCCGGTGCGCGTAGGAGAGCGCCTCGCAAACACGCACGATGTAGCCGAGTTTTACGGACAAGGGAAAAGCTTGGCGTTGGTCGATGAGATGGTCGAGGCTTCCGCCCTCAATGAACTCCATGGCGATAAACGGAGTGTTACTCTCGAGGCCCAGTTCGTAGATGGTCACGATGTTGGGGTGTTGCAGTGCGCCGGCAGAACGCGCCTCCTGATAGAAGCGCTCTAGCGAATTGGCCTGCCCGGTCATCCCCGACGTGATCGTCTTGAGGGCAACGAGCCTGCCAATCAACGGGTCGCGCGCCTTGTAAACGGCGCCCATCGCCCCGCGGCCAATCTCCGAGATGATTTCGTATTTGCCTAACCGCTCCACTAATGGGGCCCCGTGAGGGTGGATTTTAGCAGAATTGCTGCCCCAGAGTCGCGACACTTGCAAGCCCAATCTGCCCATTCACTGTAGTGTCGGCAACACTCTATGCGTTTCACGAGTGGCCCCCTTTAGAGGAGGTTCTATCTTTCCTGTAGAACATGCAGGAAGTATTCGTTCACCAATCCGCTCGTGGTGCTGATGTTTTTTGGAAGCGCACTGCCGCCCACAGCCAGAGCGCTAGAAGCCGCAGTCAATAATTTCTCACGCAACATGGCATTCACTGTCCGCTGAGCAATGACTTTGGCAAGCTTGCCGCTCCGCACCATGCTCAGAAACTGTTTCCGCGTGGAGGCGTGCGTTGTGTACCGTCCTATTTCCTCCGCGAGTTGTTTTCGCTCGGCGCGCGTCATGGACTTCAAGATGTCGATGAAAGGGCGACTGCTGGATTTCCTCAATTGAATCGCGAGGCGGCTTACTTCGCCGGCGCCACGGGCCGCATCAAGTAATGCGATAGCGTCTAGGACAGTGCTCGTCTTGTTAAACCATTCAGAAGAGTCTAGATTCTGGTTATTTTCAGGGGCAAACACCGAGTTTGAAACGCGTCCCAGAGAAAGTCCGCACTGCAAGGCCGATGCGGAAGCGATTGGGGTGGTAACAAACAACAACGTGGCCGAACTGCCCGCCGTGATGGGAGCGGAGAGTGCTTCTGCGCCGACTGCAGCGCCTGACAAGACCATGCCAAGACAGTTCAAGCCTGCACCTAGCAACTCCGGGCCGAAGCGGCGGCCTGGCGATTCGGGCGCAGGTGATGCCGTGCCACCAGGGAATGCCGAAGCGGCCGCCGTTTTCCTCTTGACCTCTTCAAGGACTACCAAGGTGTGCAGTCCGGTGGTATGGTTCGAATTTCTCAAGGACTGATAAGTCCCGTCGGCGTAGAAACCAATTCCTGAACCGCGGAATTCCACGAAACTATCGATGGCCTTGGCAAGTTGAGTTCTCTGCGTTGGGGATATCATGCTGGTAATATATTCCCCCTCTTTCTCAGTTTGACGGGGCGACCTTGCCGTCGGTCTGTTGACCTATTATGGCTTTGTTTAGGCCGTTTTTGGCACGGTCGCTATCGGGCTGACAGGCGAGGACTGCTCTGTACAGGCGCTCCGCATCGGCGTAATGCCCGTCTCCGCGAAGGCGATCGGCGCGATCGAGACGTCTAACTACATCGCTTGGGATCAATTGACATGTTTCGGCTGGGGTCTTGGGAGTCTGTTTCTGTGATGTTTGCGACTTACCGGCGGGGACGGTGGCGACGTGTTGGCCGCGCTTGCTTATAACTTGTGAAGGCTCAGGCGGAGTAAGTTTCGAATTGAGCGCTGCGATTGCAGCCACGGCTTGCGGTTCTCGGTCGCCGTGCAGGTTTGCGGCATCTTCGTAGAGTGTTTTCGCGTCGGAGAGCTTGCGGGCGGCTTCGGAATCTTGCGCTCTTGCGAAGAGAGAGTTTTCCTGGTCCAAAAGCTTTTTCAACCGATCGGCGTTCTCACGACCCACAATTGCGAGCGCGCGATTGGTGCCAGCCAGACTCTCGAATGCCGCTAACGCTGCGGGCCAATTCTTCTGCTGCTCCAACTGCTGGGCCTTGTTGCGAAGGGCTACGTCGGCCCTCGCCGATGCGTTCGAGACATAGAAAAATGTCAGCAGGATCGCCACAACAAAGACCACGGCTGCCGCGCCAATCGGAAATGGATAGTCGCGGAAGAACTGGACGGCATGCGCGGATGCGGGCACAGCCGCTGACTCTGCCGGAACCGCTTCGGGTGCCTCGTCGTCCGGTCCCAGGTGTTCCTGCTCCCATTGCACGGCCTCGCGTGTCCGAAAAATGACAGTTGTTTGCGGGTCGGTCCGGGGAACCGGTCCGGAGACGAGTGTGGCGGAGAGATCCTGATTCACCACTTCCGCCGCCGTCGATTCGGATGAGGCACGCGAAGCCTCGCGAACCGGCGCGCCTTGCGGCGAGACGTATTCACTGGAATCGCTTTGAGGCGTGGCGGGTTCTTCCACAGGTTCAGTAGTCTGCGGAGCAGCGTTGGCAGCCGCAGCCGCCTTTGCTTCCTTAATTTTTTTCACGAGTTGCTGGACGCGCGGATCCCGCTTCGACAACGTCTGCGTTTCGAACGCGCCTTTTAGAATCTGTGTAGCGTCGGCATAGCGGCCTTCCAGCACCACGGTCTGCGCTTCGGCGAGGTGTTTTTCCTGCTTCTGTTCTTTTTCCCTTTTTTCCGCGAGTTCCATCTCGGCCACGCGCAGCAATTGCGCGGCTTGGGGATCCGGCCCCATGGTGGCGATGGTCTGCCGTGCCAAATCCACCGCGTCGGTATGCTGGCCTTTGTTGATTCTTGCGCGGATTTCCCCGATGCGATGCTGGAGGAACTCGTGATCTTCTTTTTCCTTTAGTTTGGCGCGCGCCTGTTCGAGAGCCGCGCTGAGAGCCGGATCACCAGGGAAACGAATCAGGGCCTTTTCAGCCGTAGTGACGGCATTCTTGAATTGTTCCGCCTCCAGCTTTTTCGCGATTCCCTGAAGAGCTTCGTCGGTTTTGCGCTTTTGTTCGAGCTGGGCCAGCTCGCCGCGGGCAAAAGTTACCAAGCCTCCAAGCTCGGAGTCCTGCGGGAATTCCTTCAAGAGCTTTTCGCCGCGATTCACAGCTTCGGAAAATTTGCCTGAATCTACAAGCAAATGAAGGCCGGCAGTTTCACTCTCCAACCTCCGCTTCTGCTGCAACTCCTGCCTTTCATGGAGAACGAGTTCATGCAGCTTTTGTACCGCCGGATCGCTGGGGTGCTGCTTGACGAGCGCCTGGACTCTTGCGAAGGCTTCCTCCACGCGCTGGGCGGTCAGCAGGTTTCTTGCCTCAGTCAGTCCTTTTTGCTTCTCGTGCTCGAGGCGATCGAGTCGAGCCGTTTCCAGCAGCTTGGAGATTTCCGGGTCAGCAGGGAATTCTTTTTTTGCATCGGTGAGCAACGCAATGCAATCGTCAAATTTCTGGTCCGCCCAGAATTTGCGCGCGCGCCGCAGGAACTCGGCGATGCGCTTCTGTTCCTCCCGCCGGAGGATATGATCTTCAATCTGCTTCTGAAGGGTGCGGCCCTGTGGATGGTCGGGGTCCAGATCCAATACCTTGCGAATCTCCCGGGCGGCCTGCGTCAGAGCGCCTTCCGCCATGCGCTGCCGTGTTACTTGCAGACCGTCCTGGATCAAGCGCTTGCGTTCGGCAAGTCGCCGCGCCTCGGTCACCAGATCGCGAGCTCGGTTAGAAGAGGAGTCTAGTGCAAGAGCGCTCTCACCCTCCGCTTGGGCGTCCTGGTAGCGTCCCTCCTCCATGAGCTTTTGCGCCCGTTCCAGAATGCTGGCCACTTGGACGCGAATTTGTATAAGCCTGAGCTCGCCAGTGACCTGCTCGAGAAGAGTCTTGGCGCGGTCGTGGCGGCTGTCGTATCGCAGCGCCTTTCGCAGGAGATCCCGCGCGCGGGCGTATTCCCGAGCGCGAAACAGCGTTTCGCTCTCCGCAACCAGTCCAGACACGCTCTCTTGTTGAAGGACTTCCCAGAGAGGCTCCATGTCCAGCAAAACTTCTTCCATGGTTTGATAACGCCGGCGCAGGTCCTTCGCCAACATTTTGTTGACAAGCGCTTCCAGAGCCGGGGGACACTCCGGCACAAGCTCATACAGGGAAGGCGGCTTGGTCTTTTCTTCGGCGATATTGAGCATCAGGGTGGCGTGATTGTCGCCATCGAAGGGGCGACGGAAGGACAAGAGTTCGTACAGAGTAACACCCAGAGCCCAGATATCGCTGCGCTCATCGGCGCGCTCCCCGTAAATCTGCTGCGGGGACATGTAGCTGAGAGTCCCCATGAACATATTGGTTTGCGTATGGGAGGCGTTGACGAGACGAGCGATTCCAAAGTCGACGACTTTGATCTTGCCGTCAGTGGTGAGCATGATGTTGCCCGGCTTGATGTCGCGGTGCACCACACCTCTCCGATGGGCATAGTCCAGTGCGCGGCAAACCGGCACCACGTAACCAACTTTTTCCAAGAGTGAGAGGGGGACGTGGCGGTCGATGGTCTTTTCGAGACTCTCTCCCTCCAAAAACTCCATGGCGATGAAGGGAATATCACCTTCTTTTCCTAACTCGTAGATCGTGACGATATTGGGATGTTCTAGGGCGCCGGCGGAACGTGCTTCACGGCAGAAGCGGTCCAGAAGTTCTGCGTCGCCGACTAATGAGCTTGTGATGGTCTTTAAGGCGACGGACCGGCCAATCAGAGGATCGCGAGCCTTGTACACCTGGCCCATGGCTCCGCGGCCCACCTCTTCAATCAGCTCATATTTGCCTAATCTCTTAAGCACGATTCACGCTCGATGGGGCTGGGGGCACTCCGCGCGAACGCCTCTGGCTCAACTGCATCTCGAGATTCTGCACCAGGATCATCCTGTCAGTCTACCCTTTAGAAGGAAGTTCTGATTGGTTTAAAACTTGCTGGAAATGCTAAGTGTTCCGGCGAAATGTGAAACCGCCGCGCGCCCGATCCAGCTGCTTCGACAGGGCGACGCCAAGGTCTTCAAAAAGTATTAGCAGATGAAATTGCGCATGAAGCGAGAGCCTTTGGAGAAAATGAACCGCCAAACCAATGAGATGCCGCTGGATTCGGGCACAGCCACGATTCAGTAAGAGTATTCGGCACAGTTCTGGCACACTCGGGCCAAAAACGATGGTATGCCGGGATTGTTCCCCGAAAAGCTAAATGAAGACGTGAAGTAGTTGAACCAGCGAAGTAGGGGGGTGGAGTCTTACTACGTGGGCCGCTACTTGGTAGAGGGCATGATCAATGTCACTTGAGTGGAGTGAACAATCATCTGCGGTCCGGCTCCCGATTCTGCGCGAATCGTCAAGACCAGTCTTTGCGTATGGTCTACAGGAGAAGAGGTGGTGCCGCATCCACTCAGCAAGCTTAGGGAGCAACAAATCACCAGCAAGAAAAGGCCGCGCGAGCGCTGAGTCAGGCTCCCGAGTAGGGCAAACGAAAGCACCCCGAAAGCCAGTCCGTACAAAGGTGCCATCCGTGCGGACCCTTGAGCACTCGTCGCAATGCGCTGAATTTTCAATATCGAAACTCCTCCGCCGTTCAGGGTGCCAGGCGAGAAAGTGCAGTCGTATCCTTCTGGCAGACTAACAGTACACGATAGTTGCACCTGCTGCTGGAAAGCGGAGAGTGGTTCAATGCTGATTTGCAGCAATTGGGAACGGGCGGAGGTAACGCTGAGGGTTCGAGCGCCAAGGGTCACCGTGAATCCGGGCCCCGTTTCTGGCCACTGGTCGTAGAGTGCCGGTGATGCACCTGGGGCGAATTCGGATGCACCTGCAAAACTTGCGGTAAAGCTGTGAAATCCGCTTCCCAGTGTACCGACTCGCAGAGTTGCCAATCCGGATTGATTTGTTACGGCTGTCCCGAGAATAGTTCCACTATCGAGAAAAGTCACGATCCCGGTGGGGGCCCCTTTCGGCGCGCTGACATTTGCAACCAAAGTTGAACTGTTGTCGGACGGATTTGCTTCTGGATCCAAGGAAACAATCGTGGCAATCGCCGTAGCCGGGGCCGCCAACACGGAAATGCTAACGGGTGCAGAAGTGCTTCCAGCGAAGGGGCCATTCGCGTTGAAGGCCGCCGTGATGCTGTGCGCGCCTGCGGACAAAGAAGCCGTGCTGTAAGTGGAAGTGCCATCAGCCTTTAACGAAGATGTGCCCAGAATGGAACTTCCGTCATAAAACGTTGCGCCCCCGAACGGGACACCTGCAGCGGAACCGACATTCGCGGTGAAGGCCACGACTGTTCCGGCCGTCGGTGAGGTAGCGGAACCTGAAAGCGTCGTTGAGGTGGCATCCGTGTTGACTAAGATGGTCGCTGGCGAGGAGGTGCTCGGGGAGAAAATTGCCGCCACGTACGCGGTTGTGAAATTGAATCCATACTGCGTGAAGCCTTGGAACTTCACAGCTAGCGAATGGACGCCGGGGCCCAACAGTGCCGTGTCGAAATACGCGATCCCGCTCGAACTGATACTCGCTGAACCTAAACTGGCGGAGCCATCCAGAAATGTAACCACGCCCGACGGAATGGGAACCGCGCCGGTAACCTGTGCTGCGAGCCGCACTGTCTGGCTTGCCAGAACGACGGAAGGCGTCGCTGTCAGGACAGTTTGCGTGGCGTAGGTGGGGGGCTGAACCGTATGCGAAACGGAAAAGATTCTCGAAGCATAGCTGCTGTCGCCACTATAAGCTGCCGTGACCGTGTGCTGGATCGGTATTAGCCTTCCGCTGAAATTGTAGCTCGCCGATCCGTTAGCCAACTGCACGTCCGCAAGAAGTGCACCATCAAGGCTGAAGCCCACCGTGCCCGTCGGCGTTATGCCGCCGCTAGTTTGGCTGGAAACCGTAATCGCTATCGTAAACGGCTGAGTACCAACAGAAGGTTCGGGTGCCACAGAAAGCGTGCCACTAATTGGAGCCCCTTGGGAAGAATTCCCGTTTGGCTGGTTTAAAAGCACCGTTACCGTTGTTCCACCGGGGTTGGCGACCACGATGTCGGGATATCCGTCCGAGTTGACGTCAACGACGTTCAACGCAGAAACCGCTCGTCCGGCAATGAAGTCCACTTCAGAGTCAAAGGTCCG
>Ga0137418_10005413_pt1 | contig 11710 bp, 8 predicted proteins | sample CZODoug3_1_2_16f_FD_122242 | JGI IMG/M metagenome (GOLD analysis project Ga0137418, IMG submission 122242) | Vadose zone soil fungal communities from Angelo Coast Range Reserve, California, USA - CZODoug3_1_2_16fungal (Hybrid Assembly) | ecosystem: Environmental > Terrestrial > Soil > Vadose... | reverse complement strand
CGTTTCACAACTTCATCGCGCAAGAAGCTGACTAACCACTTCCGGGTGAGCTCGACGTCGATGTGGAGCGGGTCTTCAGGTTCGGCGCCCTTCCGAACGACAGTCAACGGCGGGGAAAGGCGCGTACCTGCGCGGGGGGTGCCGTTTGAGGCTGGGTCGAACTTCACCTTGGCGGGTTTGGACTTGCCGAGCCCTTTCGTCAGGACCGGCAGGGCACTGCGCAGATCGGCGAGAAGCGGGGAGTCCGCGCGCGCGTCGGTGAGCGCCTCGAGATCGAGATCGGCGGTGAGCAGCGCTTCCTCGAACAGGGGCCCGCGCCCGAGCACATTGCCCATCGGATCGATTACCGCCGACGCGCCGGGAAACCCCTTGCCCCCTTCGAAACCCACCAGATTCGCGAGCGCGACGAACACGCCGTGCTCCTCGGCGATGCCCCGTACGATCCGCTCCCAGCGAATCACCGAGGCGGGAAGCCGGGAGCCGTCTTCGTCCATGCCGCTGCCCCGCGCCGGCGACGCGCTCGGCACGATCAACAGCTGCGCCCCCTCGAGCGCAGCCACCGTCGCCGCGAGCGAGTGCCAGGCGTCCTCGCAGATCAAGATCGCGGCGCGACCGCCCCAGTGCGTATCGAACGCGCGCACCCCTTCTTGCCCGCGATCGACGAAACGCTCCTCGTCGAACACACCGTAGGTGGGCAGGAACACCTTGCGGTGCACGTGGCGGACCTCGGGCTTTTTGTCGCCGAAGGTGGCGTAGAGGCAAGAATTGTGAATGTGATTCTGGAACTTCTCATAGAACCCGACGGCAACATCGATCGGGGGGCCCTGATAGAGCGCGGCGAGGTCGCGCACCAGCGTCCCGGCGGTGACGGCGACTTCCTTCACGCCGCCCTCGACGAAGTAGCCCGACGTCGCGGTCTCGGGGAAGACCAAGAGGTCTGGCTTGGAGTCCAGCCTGGCCGTCTGAACGATGACGCCGCCGATCCTCGCCACGTTCCCGGCGTAGTCGCCCTTGGCGGGGCGAAACTGGGAAATGACGAGGCGGATGGGGGGCACGGTAGAAAGATAGACGGTTAGACGGTTAGGCGGTTAGACGGTCAGTGCCACCTGAATCATTTTGGTCGCTTAATGGTCCGCAGCCGATCCCGCGCGTCAGCCGTGAGGTAGGGATCAGTGCCGATCGCGACCACCGCCTCGAGGTCCCGGCGCGCCCCCGCCCCATCTCCCAGTTGCAGGCGGAGAATACCGCGGTTGGAGAGCGCGACGACGAGGCGCGGGTCTCGCGCCAGCGCCGCATCGAAACTCGCCAGGGCCGAGTCGTATTGGTGCAGATGTTGGAACGCCATCCCGAGATTGTTGTGGGCCGTGGCGCTGCCGCCGCCCGTACGGATGCCGAGGCGCCCATGGACGATGGCACTGTCGTACTGCCCGCTCCGATCGAACGCGTTCGCGAGATTCACGTGGGGCTCACGCAGCCGCGGCCCGTGCACCAGCGCCGTGCGGAAGTCGGCCAGCGCGAGCTGGATCTCGCCGCGGCGCAGCCGCACCATCCCGCGGTTGTTGTAGGCCTGCGCGTACTCCGCATCCGCGGCCAGCGCCGCGTCGAAGTCGTGGAGGGCGCGGTCGTCGTCACCGAGGTGGTACATGGTGAGTCCGCGGTTCGAGAGCACGATGGCGTCACCGGGGCGCAACCGCAGCGCCTCGTCGTAGTCCGCGAGCGCCTCCTTGAAGGCCCCGAGACCATCGTGCACCATGCCGAGATTGTTGTGGGCGGTCCAGAGTCGCGGCTCTCGTTCGATCGCGGAGTTCAGATCGGCGCGCGCGGCGTCGTAGCGCCGCAGGTAATACTCAGCCAGCCCACGGTCGTTGTACGCGACGGCCATGGTCGGAGCGAGCCGCAGCGCCTGCGTGAGCGACTGCACCGCCGCCTCGTACTCGCCCGCATCGAGCTGCGCGCGCCCTTTGGCATACGCGACCCGCGCGGGGACGCCGGCCAGATCGCAGCCGGTGAGCGCCACGATCAGCGCGGGGATAGCGAACCGGAGCACGGGCATCAGCCCTTCACCACCCAGCTCAACGCCCACGTTCCTGCGAGGACGGCGGCCGTCGCCAGCGCGATACGCGGCTGCGCCATCGCCGAACCCACGAACAAGACCGCGTACACCAGGATGAAGAACGCGGGCAGATACGGATAGAACGGTGCGCGGAACGGCGCCTCGGGGGTTTGCCGCCGCAACTTGAACAGCGCCGCGACGCTGAAGCCGTCGATCACGAGCACGATGAGAATGGCGAGCGACAGCAAGGTGTCGAACTTGCCCGTGGCCGCGAGCCCGAGCGCCACGACGCCGACCACTACCATCGCGGGCCCCGGCGTCCCGCCCGCGTTCACGCGCGCCAGCGCGGCCGGCGCGAGTCCGTCTCGCGCCATGCCGAACAGCACCCGCGCCGTGACGAACACATTCCCGTTGAGCGACGCGAGGACCACGAGCAGCGCGAGAATCGTGATCACCACGTTCCCGTTTGCGCCGAAGATGGCGGCCGCCGCGTCGCCCGCGACGAGATTCGACGCGGCGACTTGCTCGAACGGCAGCACGTTCAGGAACGCGGCGTTGAGGAGGAGATAGAGTCCCGTCACCACGGCGATGCCGAGCAGAAACACGCGCGGCAGCGTGCGCTCGGGCTCGACGACCTCCTCCGCGATTTTGGCGGCCTCGACATATCCGTAGTAGGTCCAGATCACAGCCTGAAACGCCACGGCCAGCGCGCCCCACACCGCCATCCCCCTGGGGGCGTTCGGCAGCGCGCCGTGCCAACCGACGCCGTTCCCGGCCGCGAAGGCGATCACCACGACGCCGCCCAGCGCCAGGATCTTGGCGGTGGTCACGACATTCTGCACCCAGCGGCCGGTGGCGACGCCGGTCAGGTTGATCGCGGTAAACAGGACGACGAAGGCCGGACCGAGGAGCGCGACACCTCTCGACCATCCGAACAGCCGCGCCGTGAACTCGCCGGCGGCGACGCTGATCGCGGCGATTGCCGCCGGATAGAGGACAAGCCCCTCCACGGCGCCGATCACAAACGCCGCGCGCGGCCCGAACGCCTCGCGTGCATAGACGTACTTGCCGCCGGCCTTGGGGAGGCGTGTGGCGAGCTCGGCGAAGATCAGCGCGCCGAGGAATGCGAGCGCTCCCCCCAACACCCACGCCACGAACGTGAGCCAGGGGCGGCCCAGCTGTGCGGCGATGAGCCCGGGGGTGCGAAAGATGCCGGCGCCCACCACGACGCCGACGACCATCGTCAAACCGTCGAACAAACGCAGCGACCGTTTCAGCTCGGTACTCACGGCCGAAACGGTCGCTCCAGAACGCTGGTTACGCCAGGGCGATCAGTGGAACGTGACGCCCACGGCCAGCTGGAACACGTTCTGTTTGACTCCGGACCCGATGCTGCCCCAGTTGAAATTGGCGACCGGCGTGATCGACGTGTTGGTGCCCACGCGTACGTCGTAGCCCAGGCCGAACACGGCGCCGAATCCGCTCTGGGAGGCGCTGCTCCCACCCTGGCTGGCGCTCAGCGACGCGTAGCCGAGGCCGCCGCGCAGGAACAGACCGCTCGCGGGGCTGGGATAGAAGTACACGGCAGCCGACGCGTTGCTGGCGGTGAACGTGGTTCCCGACTCGCTCTTGACCCACGCATTCGTTTCGCCGCCGATCAGCAGCTTGGGGCTGAGCGTGCCGCCCATCTTGAGGTAGCCGCTCACCGCTCCCTGACTGCCGGAGCATCCCGAATCACACGAGAAGCTCAGCGAGCCGTAGCCGAACCCGAAGCCGATCCAGAACCCTTGGCGGGTTTGGGGATGGCTCTGAGCCGCTGCTACCGGCGCGACCACGAGGCACAGCCCGGCAAGCAGAGCCAGGCAGCGCGACAGATGACCCATTGCATCCTCCTTGGAGGTACGGTGCAACATTGAACACGCGGCTTCGCCGCGCCAGACCTTCCCCTAGCGGGGGCGCCAGCGGCCGTACAATGCGATGCCCACAGGCGTGCGAGACCCGTACTCCCCCTCGAGCGAAACGGGGATCAAGCCGACAGAGCCGCGAACGCCGAGCCCCCACTCCCCACGTCCCACAGGCCACGCCTTGAGGTATCCCAGCACCAGCGACACGAGATCGTACCGTTCGTTCGCGGGCACCCCAGCCACGGCGAGGTCTTCCGCGCTCTTGCGCACGTACTCGGCGCGTCCGAACAGGTGTTGGTCGCCCCTCAGCTCAAGGTCTCCTTCCGCCAGCAGACTGTTACTCGTCCGGCCGCCGAGCTGCGCGTTGGCGCCCCACACGAGTGCTCCGTTGAATCGTCCCTGCGCAGTCAGTACGGCAGCGCCGTAGCGATGGAGCGATTCGCCGGGGCGCAGTTCTTCGGGCGTGGCGAGATACGCGTACCAAGCCGACAGGCTCCAGCGGGGTCCGGGATTGGCCGCGACGCGGATGCCGTAGGAGTCGATCCTCCGGAAGTCGAAGTCGGTGCGCCGCGCGTCGGGCTCGCGCCCGTTGAACGCGGAAGCTTCTACTTTGACGCGACGACTGAAGAGTCCCGCCGTCAGCGCGCCGTAGGTGATGTGCGTCGCGTCCTGCCAATGGTGGCCGAGGGGGGCGAAGGCATCGCTCTGGGCGGAGGGGCGGTGTTGGAACGCCGGCGGCCCGACGGCAGGCTCGCCCACCGCGGCGACGTAAAGCGACGCGGCGAGATTCGTGGCGAGCGGCCGCTCCCACAGCGCCGCCAGCTCGATCCACAGGTCGTGGGGGTGTTGGCGATCGACGAGCGGCGCGCCCTGGTAGCTCTCTCCCGACTGCAGCAGCAGCGGGTAACCGCGCGGGCCCACGGTCCAGGGATCGGCACTCGCCATGACCCGCAGGGCGACCTGGCCGCCGACGAGCGGCCGCGTTGCCGTGAGCATGCCCCAGTTGATCACGTTGAACTGATCGATGCCGCGGCGGCCAGCTTGCGCGTCATAGAGAGGCGCGACGATGCCGTGGACCATGAGCGTCCACGTGCCGGTGCGGAAATGCGCCGCGTGCATGGGGGACGAATCGGGCAGCCAAGCGGTGCCTGAGCCGGCGCGCGCCTCAGGGATGCCGAGCACGCTCTCGGGGCTGGGCATGGCCATGGGCATGTCGTGACCCGGATGCTGGGCAGCGAGTGTGAGCGGCAGCGGTGCGAACAGCACAAACAACATCCATGACGGACGCATAACGACTCCTCGAGCTTGAGACGACGGGACGTACTTCGACTTGCGACCCGGGGTCAGGCTTGAGGAGGCGGCGGAAGCGGAGGAGAAAGGAAGGTGAGGTGCGCCCGTTCGATCAGGGGCGTCACGCCGACCGTGGCACCGGAGGCTGCGAGGACGGGCTCGGCCGCGATCGTGGTTGCGTTTCCGCCCGTCGGGCAGCTGCCGCCTGTCGCGCAGCCCACGTCGGCGTCGCTGTGGCAGGCATCGCCCATTGTGTGCTCCGCGACGATCTGCGTGGCGTGGCTGCCGTCGCCGTGCGCGTGCATGGGGCACGGCTCCGCGGCCCGCGCGAGCAGGCTCACGCACATCGGCAGGCCGGAGCCGGAGGCGGCGACTGTGAGGATCGCGAGCGCCGCCAGAGTCCGGCTCCACACTCCGCGACGAGGGCTCATCGGAGCGGAATATAATGGGCCCGCCTGGCGGCCGCGGCCCAGCAACTGCGCGTTCAGGGCCACGACGATGGTCGATGCCGACATCAGCACCGCGCCGAGCGCCGGCGAGAGCAAGATCCCCGCAGGAGCCAACACGCCTGCGGCGAGCGGGATCGCCACGGCGTTGTAGCCGGTTGCCCACCAGAGGTTCTGCACCATCTTGCGGTACGCCGCCCGGGCGAGTGCGACGATGGCCGGGACGTCTCGCGGGTCGGAGCGCACGAGCACGATGTCCGCGGCCTCGATCGCAACGTCGGTCCCCGCCCCGATCGCGATACCGACGTCCGCGGCGACGAGTGCGGGAGCGTCATTCACCCCGTCCCCCACCATCCCGACCGTGAGGCCACGCCGCTTCACCGCTTCGATCTTCACGACCTTCTGGTCCGGGAGCACTTCAGCATAGTACTCGTCCACTCCGAGCTCGCCCGCGACCCACCGCGCCACGGCCGTGGAGTCGCCCGTCAGCATGATGGACTTGATGCCCATCGCCTTGAGCCGGCGCAGCGCCTCCCGGGACTCCGGCCGGATGACGTCGGCGAGAGCAATCGCGCCGATCGCCTTTCCTGCTTCGACCACGTACACGACGGTCTTCCCCTGCTCGGCAAGCCGCGCGATGCGCGCGTCGGTGACGGTGAGCGCACGCTCCTTCAGAAAGCCGGGGCTCACGACCTTGACGTCCGCCCCGTCCACGGTGCCTTGGGTGCCCTTCCCCGGGATCGCGCTGAACCCGTCAGGGGCCGGGTAGGCTACTCCACGCGCCTTCGCTGCCTGAACGATGCCCGCCGCGATCGGATGTTCGGATCGGCTCTCCAGGGCCGCGGCGAGTCGCAGGACGTCCGCCTCGCTCCGGCCTGCGAGGGTCACGATGTCTGTAACCCCGAAACGCCCCTCGGTGAGCGTGCCCGTCTTGTCGAACACGATCGCGTCCAGCTCGCGGGCGCGCTCGAAGGCCGAGCGATCCCGGATCAGGAAACCGTTTCGGGCCGACAGCGTGGTGGACACGGCCACGACCAATGGCACGGCGAGGCCGAGGGCGTGCGGACAGGTGATCACCATCACCGTCACCATGCGCTCGAGGGCGAAACTGAACTCGCGGCCAGCCGCGAGCCACAGCACGAGCGTGAGGGTGCCGCCACCGACGGCGATCACGGTAAGCCAGAGCGCGGCGCGGTTCGCGAGGTCCTGGGTTCGGGAGCGCGTCTGCTGCGCCCGGCGCACGAGCTCGATCACCTGCGAGAGGTAAGTCTCGGCACCGGTCCGCCGTACCTCGACGGTGATCGCCCCCTCGCCGTTGATGGCGCCGCCGATCACTTCGTCCCCTTCACCCTTCTCTACCGGTTGGGACTCTCCAGTCAGCATGGCCTGGTTCACGCTGCTGCGGCCGGCGACGACGAGGCCATCGGTCGGGATCTTCTCGCCGGGCTTCACGAGCAGGCGATCACCCCGCCGGACCGTCTCCAACGGCACGTCGTCGACGCTGCCGTCGGCGCGGACGCGATGCGCGTCGGTGGGAAGCAGGCGCACCAGCTGCTCGAGCGCCCGCGAGGCGCCGAGCACCGAGCGTATCTCGATCCAGTGGCCGAGCAGCATGATGTCGATGAGGGTCGCCGTCTCCCAGAAGAACACGTTCCCGGGAAGGCCCAGCACGACCAGCGCGCTGTAGGCATAGGCGACGGTGATCGCCAGCGCGACCAGCGTCATCATCCCGGGGAGCTTCTGACGGAGCTCCGCGACCATGCCTGTGAGGAACGGCCCGCCGCCGCAGAAGTAGATCGCCGACGCGAAGGCGAACTCGACGTAGCGGTCGCCGGGGAAGGTGAGCGCCCCGCCCAAGCCGAGGAAATGCTGGACCATCTGGGACGTGGCGAGGACCGGCAGCGTCAGGGCGAGCGAGATCCAGAAGCGGCGCCGGAAGTCGGCGACCATGTCGCCGTGGTCGTGACCGGCGTGATGATCGATCAGCGAGCCTCGAGCGTTAGCGTCGCCCACTTGGACTCGTAGTCGGGCCCCGGCTGACGGGCGCGGACCATGTGCACGAACTTGACGTACCATTTGCCGGCGGCGTCGAGCCTCACCTCAGCGACTCCATCGGAGTCGCTGCGCGTGCTCCGCTCCGGGGCCGCGCCGCCCCACAGCACGGTCTGATTCGTCACCGGACGTCCGTCCACGAGGCAACGCACCCGCAGCGAGGTGCCCCGGCCGATCGCGTAGGGATTCTCGAGGGGCACAATCTCCGCGGCGTATCCGAGAACCACACCGAACCCGTTGCTTCGAGTCGCGCCTACCTGGAAGAGCGCCTTCACGTATTTGGAGTAGCGCTCACGCGCGCCCTTGCCAAGCTCGTTGGCCGCGCGCCGCGCCTCGAGCACGTCGGGGAGCCCGTCTTCGGCAAGGTAGGCATTGAATTGCTCGGCAGTCAACGCGATCTCGCGCGGCCGAGTCGAGGCACCCGCCACGTACGTCCCCGCGTCGCCCAGCGCGATGCTGAGGAGGCTGGTGCTGTCGGGGCCGGGGCTCCAGGCGGACGCGGCCGCGAGCTTGGTCCGCCCACTCGGCGAAACCACGCTGATGTCCGCGAGACGATCCCGCGCCACGAAGTTCTCGCTCTTCGTGAACGTGCCGTTCAGCACGGCGATCCTCACGCGTGTGTGCGGCTCGAGGAAATAGGTGTCGAGCTTCAGGAAGAGGTCGTGCGCCAAGGCGAGGGACGCGACGATCAGAAGACCGGCAGCGATGAGAACAGTTCTCATGTTGTCTTGACCAGCATCCCTTCCGAATTATTATTCCCGACAACTTTCATCAGGAATACTCCGTTTGCGCGTTCTGGTCCTCGCGGCCGCCGTCTGCCTGTTGCCACTTCCACGCCTGGCCGCCCAAGATCCGTTCGAGATCGTCGTCTACCCCGCCGCCACCGCCGGAGCCGGCGAGTGGGAGCTCGAGACGCACCTCAATCATACGGCGCGCGGCCCGAGCCAGGGCCAAACCCATCTCACCTTCGAGCTGACGCGCGGTATCACGGCCGGCTGGGAAGCCTCTGCCTACGTGCTTACGGCGTACCGCCCCGGTTTCGGGGCCGAGTACGCGGGCTGGCGCGTGCGCTCGCGCGTGCACGCCCCGCTGCGCTGGAAGCTGCCGGTCGACGTCGGTTTCAGCGCCGAGCTGGAGGCCCCACAACCCGCGTACGGCGGCGCGTCGCCTACGATCGAGCTGACGCCGATTCTCGAGAAGCGGTTCGGCGCGGTGCGACTGGGAGTCAACGCCAACTTCGAACGCGACCTCGGCGAGGGCGAACCTGGTGGCACCGCAGAAGGATGGGAGTTCGAGCCGAGCGCGCTCTTTGCCTATCGCGTGTCGTCAGTCGCGACGCTCAGGCTCGAATACCACGGCTCTTTTGGGGAGATCGCGTCGCCGCTCGCCGGACGGGCCCAGGTCCACCAGTTCTTCCCCGGCGTCGACCTACGTCTGAGCGACGCCGCCACGCTCGGCTTGAGCGTGGGCGCGGGCGCGACCACCGCGGGCAACCGGCTGGTGTTTGCGTCGCGCTTCGAGCTCGAGCTTTGACGTCCTCAGTCACTCCACCCGCCTGAGCAACGCCAAGGCCACCCCGTTCGTCCACCCGAACCCATCCTGCGTCGGGTACTCGCCGCCGCCGGCGCGGCGCCGCAGATCGACCACGTCGTACTTCTCCGTCATCCTGCCGGTTGCCTGGTAGGTGCGCCGGTTCAAGGCGAGCCACCGATCGCGAGCCCTGCCGGCCAGGTCCGCGCGGCCGTAGCGACGCACCCCCTCGATCGTCAGCCACTGGAGCGGCGGCCAGCCGTTGGGGGCGTCCCACTGCTGCCCTGACGCGATGAGCGTCGTGACGAACCCGCCCGGTTTCAAGAAGTCCCGCTCCAGCCGCGCGGCGACGCGCTTGCCTTGCTCGGCGGTGGCGAGCCCAAAATACAGTGGGTAGACGGCGGCCAACGTGGGACGATCAGTCACACGTTCGCCGCTGCGCCAGCGCACGTCGTAGAAAAACCCGGCGGTCGAATCGTACGCGACGCGGAGCAGTGCCTCGCGGCGGGCGTCCGCCGCCTTGTGGAACCGGGCCGCATCGGCGGTGTCGCCCCGGAACCCCCGGAACGCCGCTATCGTGAGCTCGAGGTTGTACAGCAGACTGTTCAAGTCGACCGGGATCAGCTCCGTCGTCTCGAGCGTGCGCAGGTCCTTCGGGTCGCGCATCCAGCGGCTCGAGAAGTCCCACCCGCTCTCGGCAGTGGCTTTCGCGTTCCGATAGAACTGCTCGCTGAGCGGATGGGGAAGTGTCTTCCCGATCTCGTGGTCCGGGCGGTACGCCTCCGGTCTAGGCTCGGCGAGGTCGTCCCAATAGCGGTTCAGCATCGACCCATCCGGGAGCTTGACGACTCGGGGGCCGGCCATCCAGAAAGCGTGTTCGGCCTCGAGCGCATCCAGATAGCGCAGCGCCTGCGCGGTGTCCGTAGCCTGGGCGTACAGGCCCACCATCGCAGCGAAGAACGGCGGCTGGCTGCGGCTGAGATAGTAGGTGCGATTGCCGTTGGGGATGTGGCCGACGGTTTCGATCAGATACGCGAAGTTGTCCAGCATATCGCGCACGAGATCGGTCCGGCCGCTCTGCACCAGGCCGAGCATCGTGAAGTACGAATCCCAGTAATAGACCTCGCGGAAGCGCCCTCCCGGGACGACATACGGATGTGGCAGTGGAATGAGCGACGACCGCGCATCGGCGCTGTCGGGCTGCCGCGTCAGTACCGGCCACAGCGCCGCGATGTGCTGCGCCATCGTCTGCGACGGATCGGTGCGGAATCCCTCCGCCACGGGCCGGGGCAGCGTGAAATTCCGCTCCACGAATGTCCGCAGCTTGAAACCAGCGACGTTGTGCGTTGAGTCGTACCGCCTGACAATCTCGGCCGGAGGGAATAACGGCCGAGCATCCGCGAACGTCTTCGAGTCAGGGAAGATCCCCGACATCTGGACGTCGTGGAACAGCGAGCCTAGGTCGTGGGCGGGGTCGTAGAAGGACGGGCGGACCCTGGAGGACTCCCCATCGGTCGCACGCGGACGGCCGGACGGCCCGCACGCCCCCACCAGCACCGCCGCGCACAGCGCACTGCGCACCGCGCACGTCTTTATCTGAAGATGATCCACAGCACGCCGATGATGGCCACGAGCAGCACCGACAGCCCGATCTCGATCTTCCGGTCACGCGCGCTCTCGCCCGCCAACACAGCGGAGCCCGGCGCCGCTCTGACGTAGGTGAGACCGTCGGTCTTCTCGGCACCGGGCGCTGGCGTTGTCATACTCACGACGAAGAGCACGGCGGTGCAGATCACGAACAGCAAAACGGCGTAGTGGAGGAAATTGATCGTCGCGATCCAGTGCCAGAGCGTCCCCGGTTCGAGACCGCCGCCGGACGCCTTGTTGTACAGCTCGAGGACGAGCCGCAGCACGCCGAGCACGAGTCCGGTGACGAGGGACGACATCGCGCCAGTGCCGTTGAGGCGGCGGTAGAACAGGCCGAAGAGGAAGCAGGCGGCGATGGGCGGCGCGATGTACGCCTGTACGCTCTGCAAATAGATGTAGATCTGTGACGAGACGAACTTCATCAACGGAATCCATGCCAGTCCGAGGAACACCATGACCCCGGCGGAAATGCGGCCCACGCGGACCAGCTGCTGCTCGCTCGCGGTCGGACGCATCTTCTTGTAGACATCCCAGGTCAGGAGCGTGGAACACGCGTTGAACGCCGAGGCCAGGGAGCTCATCAGTGCCGCGAGCATTCCCGCGAGCACCAGCCCCTTGATGCCGTCCGGCAGCAGCCGCGTCACCAGCGTGGGATACGCGGAGTCAGGGTTTTGGCTGACGTCCGAGAACAGCGCCATCGCGACGATGCCCGGGAGCACGAAGATGAAGACGGGGAGAATCTTCAGGTAACCGGCGAAGATCGTCCCGGTGCGCGCTTCCTTGATGTT
>Ga0137418_10005412_pt1 | contig 11711 bp, 9 predicted proteins | sample CZODoug3_1_2_16f_FD_122242 | JGI IMG/M metagenome (GOLD analysis project Ga0137418, IMG submission 122242) | Vadose zone soil fungal communities from Angelo Coast Range Reserve, California, USA - CZODoug3_1_2_16fungal (Hybrid Assembly) | ecosystem: Environmental > Terrestrial > Soil > Vadose... | reverse complement strand
TGTTTTTAGTTTTATTTACTTGGATTAGAATAAAGGTATAGTCCGATCCCGATGCGAAAGCGCGGTTTAGTTTTCAAGTTTATTTTTGATATACTAATTTTTTGTTATCCTCCTTTATCAGGAATACAAGCACATTCAGGAGGTTCAGTAGACCTAGCTATTTTTAGCTTACATTTAGCGGGGGTTTCCTCTTTATTAGGGGCTATTAATTCAACAAATTTTTACAATTCTGATTATAATATTTTTATGTCTTTCTGGTCTATTACCGGTCAGGCAAAGGCTCTAGCTGTTTTTATTAAAAAACCAATAAGCTTTAAATTAACAAAAATACGTTTTTTTAACCATACTTGTAATTTGCAAGATTACGAAGGTGAAGATAAAGGTTTAAACCTTGTTTCTACTAATAAGCATTTAGTCGAAAAATATAAAAATAAAACTTCTAATAATAAGTGAAAATTCATATTAGGCAGAAGCGGCCCTAATAAGCAATCTTATAAATTAGCCTTAGAAATTCTTAAACAGGGTAAACCAGTAAATTATAATAATATTAATGACATTTTTTCTTATTGTAATATAAAAATCACTGAAGATAATTTCAAATTTTTAACTTCAAGGCCTAGTTTTATTTTAACAGATTTAGATAAAGAAGAAACAATAAATATTCTTAAAGAAAAATTAGGTTCACCCTTCTCTTGCCTATGGGCTACGAGCATAGGTAGTAAAATTAAAATATCTGGAGTTTATATATTTAAACATAAAGTAACCGGAGATAAATATGTTGGTTCTTCTTCAAATTAGCTTTTAGATTAAATACTTACCTTCGCAAAAGTCTAAAGTTTAATTCTGAACATTATTTATATGACCTTTTAAAAAAAGAAAGTCACAAGGAAAACTCAATCCTCTTCTAAAGAAGGATAATTTTAAAAAATTTACTTTAGAGGTAATACCATTGTACGATAAATACGATTTCAAGCCTGAAATAGTTTTAGAACAATATTTTTTATTAGACCCTAGTTTTAATTTAAATACTATTAAAGTAGCTAATAATCCTAGCGGTTCTAATGCAAAATCTTTATATATGTATGATTCTTCTTTTTCTAATTTAAATAAACTAAAAGTACAACCAGAATCTAAACTATCATATTATGATAAAAATAAGCTGTCTCCTATACTTAAATCTCAATTAAATCTCAGTTCTATAATTAAAAATACTTTGTTATATCTTTATAATAGGGATAAGTCTGTTTTATATTTTATTTCTAATAAACAAGAATATGTTAATAAATTAGGAATAAATAAATTTTTGCTTGAAAAAAAAATAGATAAGCCTTCATTATATTTAAAAAGATATTCTATTACTAGTTACCCTAATTTAAATAATAAACAAAATTTAATGACTTTAGATGGTGTTAAAGCTAAGTTAGAATTGGATAGAAAAAAAGTTTTTTTTAGGTAAAAGAAGTTTACACACTGTAAATACTAATCAAGAAAATTATACACTTAATCCTTATTTTGTAACAGGATTCGTAGTTGGTGATGGCTCCTTTATGGCCCTCGTTGTCAAAAGTAATTCTAAAAAAAGATGAGGCGTCAGTTTACGTTTTAGTTTTTGTTTGCATAAAAAAGATAGACCTTTATTAGAACAAATACAAATTTTCTTTAAAGGTGTGGGTGGAATAACAGATGGAATTGATGATTTAGTTCAATATAATGTATCAGCTATAGCTGATATTATCCATGTAGTAATTCCACATTTTGAAAAATATCCTCTTTTGCATTTGCGAAATGAAAAGCAAATGTTATTAACACAAAAATACTCTGATTTTAGATTATTTAAATCTATTGCAGAACTAGTTTATAATAAAGAACATCTTACCGAGGAAGGACTAAATAAAGTCTTAAGTCTTAAAGCTTCATTAAATAAAGGATTATCATTAAATTTAAAACAATCTTTTCCTTTAATCATAGCAATAGAAAGACCTAAAGTATATGAGGATTCAATTATAAATCCTTATTGAATAGCTGGGTTTAGTGAGGCTGAAGGTTCTTTTTATATAAAAATAGGTAAAAGTCCACACACTAAGACTGGAGAACAAATAGGGTTTAAATTTCAATTAACTCAACATTCTAGAGACATACTATTAATGGATAGAATAGCAGATTATTTTGGTTGTGGAAAAGTAGAGAAAGTTAGAGGAGATATGTGTTGTAATTTCTCAACAGCTAAGTTTATTGAAATCTATGAAATAGTAATACCTTTTTTTGAAAAATATAAATTAAAAGGTTCAAAGGCTTTAAATTATTCCTTATTTAAGGAGGCTGTGATTTTAGTAAAAAAAAAAGAACATTTAACAGTGGATGGTTTAAATACTTTCAAAATAATTAGATCAAAAATTAATAAATAAAATGATATTTAATTATTTTTAGTTTTATTAACGAAAAAATTGTTGCTTCGCGACTAATAAAACGGTTGTATAATAGAGATAAATCCGTATTGTATTATTATTCAACTCAACAAAAAGATTTTATAGTTAAGCTTAATATTAGTCATTTTACTTTTACTAAACATTTAAATAAAGGTAGTTATTATTTAGGTAAATACTTTTTTACCAGAAAACTGGAATTAAGTTGTAAAGTTAAAAAGATTTCTCTATTAGAATTACAAATACAACTTGAGAAAGATAGGATTAAATTTAATAAAAATAAACCTTTAAGTAGTTTAAGTAAATCTCTTTATTTAAAAGATGAAAATAATAATACTAAATTGTTTTTTAGTATAGGTAAATGTATAATATATTTCAGAAAATAAGGTTTATCCGCTACACAGACAACTTTGGTTAAATATATAGATACTGGTATTACTTATCATGGTTATACCTTCTGGTCGGCGCTAGATCATAGTTACACATTGGACGTGTCCAATAAGGTCGCATAGCTCTAGTTTAAGTAGAAGCGATAATTGTGTAACTAGAAGCGCTTGCTTTGCAAACAAAGGTATATACAAACGTGAAAGAATAAAATTAGAAAAATCAGCAATAATTAATAATAAATAAATTTTAAAAATGGGATTAATATAAATTTTCTAACTATTTGCTGGAAACTCCTAATGCTTTAAGTACTACCAAATTTCAAATTTGCCTCTTTGGTTTCTATCTCCTTTTTATGGGCATTGATTAGCATAACAAAGCATAACTTAAAACCACCTAGTGTTCTTATTTTTATTAAAATTCAAATAAGAATAAAAACAAAGCAGCTTTTAAGCTAAAGCAGTGCTCTTGCCAGAGTCACCATTTTTCCAGTGGTAATGAGAAAAGATAGATAGAAATAAATTTAACCTTTTAATTCGAATAAACCTCCTTATTAAGGTAGCAACAGTAGGAAAGTAAAAACCTTAAAGATATTACAACCTTTGCTTCCTGTGCTTTCCTTTGCTTTTTTGTATTCTTTTTTTTAGAATAAAAATAAGAACAAAGGCAAAAGTGCAAAGGCAAAAGTTGCAAAGGCAAAAGTGGACAATCAGCAGGAAACCAAAGACTTTCTTTGCCTACTTACAAATAAGTACAAAAATTTAAAATTTTAATTGCAAATAGGCAGTTGTCAAGTAGGAACCTCAGAGACTATACGTTAGACACCGTTATTGAAAGTTAAATTTTCTAAACGCTGAAGATATAGTCCACTATATTAATAATTAAAAATTTAATTATATTATGTGTCATAAGTACCACTTTAAATATGAGAACTAATGGAATGTCTTTACATATTTAGAGCGGAATGCTCATTTGTGTATAAGAGCCAAACTCCGGGGAAGCCCTAAAGCTCTAATAACTAAGCTTTTTAGGGAAACCTTAAAAGTGGCCTCATTAATGCCTGAGGGTATAGTAAAATCATTAGAGATGATAGGTATTTATTATAAACAAAAATTTCTTTTTTTTTTCTTGAAATGGGTGATCGCGGATCTAAATCACTTTGTATTTTTAAAAATAAAGTGTAAAAGAGCAACGAGTAGACGGCTCTTCAATCTATAAGTTCACACAATAGAATGTAAGGTGTACTCTAATCGCCGGGAAATCCTGTTCTAAGGTAAACTATTTAAGTAAGTTTTTAATTTATTATAATTATGGCTTAACAAAATTTATTCTTTTTTTAGCCCTTACTTTAAAATCAATCCTTTGAGCTTATAAAGTTAATATTATTAAAATTAATATATATTATTATAGGTGCATAAATTGAAATATACTACTAATGCCGGGGGGCGGCGCAGATAAATTTAACCTAATTTTGTGACAGGATTTTGTGAGAAGTTTACTAGTATTAATACCAAGTGTAATGGGATTATTCTAATATATCCTACTTATCTAGCTCCGCGTATCCTTAATTTTATACCTTTTTTGGATTCAATTTTAATTTTAGAAAAGTTCTACTTAAACAATCCAAAATCTGCTAGATGTTTATTTACATCAAGTTCCAATAAAAATATAAGGTTAGTAGTGTGAGGAACTAATTTAACTTCTCAAGTTGGTACTGGTAGAATTAGAAAGCAAGTTTCGGATATGATAGCTTTACCTTCTTATCAAAAAAGTGTTATAATAGGGTTACTTTTATCTGATGGTTGATTAACAATTCCAGTTAAAAATAGAAAAAATGCGCGTTTAGGATTTAAACAGTCTGTATCTCGAGCTACTTATCTTTGATTTGTATTTAATAGATTATCTCATTATTGTAGTAGTTATCCTCATTTAACTCAAGGAACTAGAGTAGGAACAAAATTTTACGGATGACAGTTTTTTACTCGAGTTTTACCTTGTTTTACTGAATTACATTCTTTATTCTATGTTAATAAAGTAAAAATAATTCCGAATAACATTTATGAATTATTAACTCCAGTAGCTCTTGCTCATTGGATTCAAGGGGATGGGAGCGCATAACGTCAAGGATTAATTCTCTGTACTAATTCGTTTATAGTACAAGATGTAGTAAAATTGATTAATGTTCTTATTATTCGTTATAATTTAGATTGTAATATACGTATAAAGAAAAGTAACAGAAAAGTTGAATACATGATTTATATCCGTCAATCTTCTATGGTTAAATTATGAAAATTTGTTAATACGGAAATGTGTAATTCTATGCATTATAAGTTAAAACCGCAGCTTCAGATAAAATAAGATTCAAAAGTTATTACTATCTTATTTTTCTTTAAATGAAGGTTTCCCTTAAATATTATTTTTAACTTTTTCAAAGATTAACCTAGTAATTATACCAAAATTATCTAATTTTTTGGTTTCTAATAACTCAGATATTAAACATTGGACCTTTGCTTTTAGCATTCAAAGGCAAAAGTAGCAGGTTTTGTAACAGAAACATATTTCAAATTATTCAAAGCTCAAAATATATACTACAATATATCCAACCAACCCTTCTTTTATTTTTTAGTTGTACAACTAACAGGTTTATTAAAACTCTTAAAGTCTATTAGAATTTTAGCACAAATACATTTAATACTAAGAATACAAAAATAAGTTTAGGGAGAACTAATTTAATTACTCAAATAGGCACTGAGCGATTTACAAAGCAAGTTAGCGAGAGGATTAAATTACCCCCTTATAAAAAAAAGCGTCATTATAGGTTTGGTTTAATTATTTCTGAATCATGTTTTTCTATAAATATTCTTAAGAATCCTTTTTACAACCTAGGATGAAAAATAAGTTTAGTTTTTAGTATACATTTACATAGTAAAGATATAGATATTTTATATAAATTTAAGAAGTTTTTTGGTGTAGGTAATGTAAATTTATATGGTGATTCTGCTATGTTTCAAATTACTAAATTAGGAGATTTAGTTTTTATTCTTGAACATTTTAAATTATATCCCCTTAAAACACACAAATATGCTGATTATTTATTAATTAAAAAAGCTTTTGAAATCATAAAAAATAAGAAGCATCTTACTATAGAAGGTTTACATGAACTAATTAGTATTAGAGCCTCTTTAAATAAAGGTTTACCTGATAGATTAAAAAAGGCTTTTCCAAGTATTAAACCAGTACTTAGACCAGAAGTATCTAATATTTCTATTGAAAAGATACCTAATAATTCTAACATTAGACACTGGGTTGCAGGTTTTGTATCAGGAGAGGGTACTTTTTTTATTCATACAAGTAAATCTAAAACACACAAATTAGGTATTAGCGTAGCTTTAAACTTTTTTGTATTTCAAAATATTAGAGATTCTTATTTATTAGCAAGTTTTTCACAAATTTTTGGTTGTGGTTCTGTTAATATAGCTAAAAAATCCGGAATAGTTACTTTTTCTGTCAGAAATTTCTCAGATATAACTGATAAAATAATACCTTTTTTTGAAGAGTATAATATACAAGGAAATAAAGCTAAAGATTTTAATGATTTTAAAGAGGCATCTATTTTAATGAAATCTAAATTACATCTAAGAAAAGAAGGGTTAGATAAAATACTTATGACGAAGTCATTATTGAATTTTAATAGGGGGTAGTATATAATTACTATGTCAAAAGAATTATATTTGAATTTTCTATCTTTGTCTCCTTAACCCTAATAAAGGCTGAAATTTTATAATTTTTATAGCCAGGCTAAGCGCCAGGCTAAGCATAGAAAAAATAAAAATATTTTATTGTTTAGACGTTATAGGATTTTTAATAGCTTTAGATTAAAGTTTCCACATATTATACTATTAATATAATAGAAGTTTTTACTATTAGTATAATAGAAGTGGTTGAAACTACCCTTATTTGTTTGGGCTATTTTTGTAACAGCGATTTTATTATTATTATCGTTACCCGTTTTAGCGGGTATGTATTATGTATTATTCTGTTATACGCTTAGATTTACACGCCCTATCCCTTTCTTTAATCAAACAACCTAAAACTATTAATTTGGAAGAAATACCTTCTGATTTAAAGGAGATCTTAGTAGGCTCTGCTTTAGGTGACCTTCACAACCGTAAAAGACATAGTAATACAAGTCTGCATTTCAAACAAAGTATACAGAATGAACCCTATATTCTACATCTTTATACTTTATTTAAAGAATTTTGTAAAATGACCCCTAAAATAAAGGATGCCAAACTTAAAAACAAAACCCATCAGTCTATAATTTTCGATACATTAACTTACGAGGCATTTAATTATTATTATGATTTATTTTATAATAATAAGAAGAAGAGAGTACCTTCTAATATAGAAGAATTGTTAACAGTAAGATCTCTCGCCTTTTGAGCCATGGATGATGGAACACCCGATCGTTCTGGTTTTATTTTTATTTTTCATATTAATTCCTTGACGTTTGCATAAGTTGAGCTATTAGTTCTGGCATTAAAGAATAAATTTGATTTAAATTGTTCAATACATCCTCGTAAAGATACTGTAATAAAACCCTATCTTATCTATGTTAAAGGGGATTCTTGAATTAAAAATGTAAATTTAATAGAACCTTATTTTATTCCACAATTTAAATATAAGTTAAAGTTAAGAGGATCATATAAAACAAAACAACAAAAAATAGTTCTGTCTAAGCCCTTTTGATATGTAGGTAAATCAAAGTATAGTGTTAACAGTTTATATGGTATATGATCAATTTAAAGAAAGGCCGAATAGTCTTAATAATTTAAAGCGTTATTTAGTATCAAGCAGGATTGTGCCCGCTCTAAATCTGGCTGTATGCTGGGAACTCTCTTTATTAAATTCATCATTACCATTTTTACCTTGATCAATCTTGAGGCAGTGGTGACAATGGTATGGAGACAATCAGCAGGTAAGCATATGAAACTTTAAACTTTATATGTAACCTCCACGACTGTGCGCCAGAACTAACTATTTCTAATATTCTTCCTATTACTCCTCTTTTTTTAGTTCATATATAACACGTCTTATTGAAGGAGACGGTACTATTGTTGTACCTAAACGCGAACGATCTGAAAAGTGGGAACTCCATTATCTTAGTATTCAAATAGTATTTCATCTTAAAGATTTACCACTTAGTCAAGTAATACCAACATTAATTGGACATGGTACAATAAGTAAAAATAAAAAAGTGCTGCTTATATTCTAACAACTTTTGCCTTTGATTTCAACTTTTGTGTTCGTTAGAACGATTGCCCTGTGCGCTTGATTTGTCGCCTAATTAATGGAAAAAAGCGATGTCCTAAATATCATCAATGTGTACTTCTTATTTCTTATCTCAATAATAAATTCTCTGATATTCATCTACAACCACTAGGTTTTCTAGTACACCTCTAGGTAAAGATAGTTGGCTAACTCGATTTATTGAAGCTGATTTAAGTTTTAAAGTACGAACTAGTTTTAATACTAAAGTATCTCGTATTTCTCTTAGTTTTGAGCTTGTACAAAGTAGAAGTAATCATAGGAACAAAGGATTATAAAAAGGATTATTGGTTACAGTATGTTTGATCTAATGAATCAAATCGCTGTATTTATAGGTGTAAAGCTGAATGAAATAAGATCAGACCGTCAACATCCTCAATATCGACTACGAACAAGTAGTCTTAAGACTAATATAACTCTTCGAAAAGATCTTTCTAATTATCCACTGAGAAGTCAAAAATATCTCGATTATAAAGATTGGACTAGATTACTAAATTATTTTGAACTAGGAACACACAAGGATAATAAGGAACATATTGCAGTAATGAAATCACAGAGGAAACAGAGACGAACTGTGTATAACTGGGATCATTTACAAAATTACAAATTAGAATATAAAACTAAATTATATTACAAAAATTATAATATAAGATAGTTAAGTGATAGGAAACTATGTTAGTAAGATACAGTCTCAACTTGTATGTGAATACAAGAGCGTTTCCCCCTTTCTCTTTTATACATAAAGCGGTGTTCATTACTACTTTAAATTAAATCATTGCCCCTTTTATATATTTGAGGGCCAGAGATAAAAGTAAGTATTAACATAGATTCTGAGTCTGGAAACCAAGATTTTTTTGTGGCAATAACGATGTTATTAACCGATCGAAACTTTAATACTAGTTTCTATGATCCAGCTGGTGGGGGTGATCCCATCTTGTATCAACATCTTTTTTATGAGATCCCGCTTAAAACATTTAATTTAGTCCCCTCCCCTCTGTCCTATTTTGAGGGGGTTATAAATTATTCACACATCATTTACTCTGCTTCTACTTTTCCTTCTGCAATTATTACAACAGTTCCTTTTGAGAAATATTATAAATTAAATTCTAAGTGTTATGGTATAAAAAACCAACCAAGTCCAGAATTTTTAACTTGATTAATAGGCTTTAGTGAGGGAGATGGTTCCTTTATAAAAGCATCTAGAGGTGATCTTTATTTTGTTATTACACAGGACTCTAGAGACAAACAAGTATTAGAGTATATCCAAAAAGAACTTAATATCGGTAAAGTCATTAAACAAGGTAAAACTACTTCTCGTTTCATAATACAAGACAAATTAGGTTTATATTTAATTTCTTTAATTTTTAATGGAAATATTAGAACACCTGATAAATTTAAATCTTTTAATGAATTTTTAATTTTATTAAATCTAAATATCCGGAAATCTTCTAGAAAACTGAAAGAATTTGGATTAAGTAATAGTGTTTTTGAAATAATTAAGCCTTTTGATAAACCAAAAGAACTGACCTTAAATGATAATTGATTTATAGGTTTTGTAGACGCTGAGGGATGTTTTCATGTTTCATTTATTAACAATAGTAAAAATTCTTTTAGAATTCTATTTGATTTAGCTCAAAAAGGAGAAGACAATAAAAAAATGATATTAGATAAGTTACCTTTACTTTTTGGAGTAGGTGTAGTTAATAAACATTACCATGAAAATAATTGAACTTATAGAGTGAGTGGGTTTTCTAATACTAAAATTCTTATGAAATATTTTGATACTTCCAGTTATAGTTTTTTGACTAAGAAATCTACTAGTTATTTACTATGGAAAGAAATTCATAAATCAATAAGTAAATTAGAACACTTAGATCCTGTAAAAAAACAAAAATTGATTAATTTATCTAAAACTGTAAATAAATATTCTGAATTAGAAGAATAATTTATAAACTAAAAAAAACTAAATTAGTTTAAACGGGAGGATTTGAAAAAATTGAAGGTAGTAGTAAGTTTGTAAAAACTTAAATAAAAATTTAGAAATAAGTTAAAATGATTCTTTTTTTATTAGTTATTAGTTATTAGATAATAAAAAGAATTCTTTTACTGTTTAAATAATTATAAAATAATATAGCAGATGTTATTCATAAAACAATATTATGAATTTTAGATATTTTATATCAATAAGACTACATTATTAGATCTTTTGGACGTCCAGCTGACTAAAAAAAGGAGAAGGATTAGAGAAGGTGCTACTATCTAGTCGTCATCATATAATCTAAGCAAACTAGTATAAGAAATTAGATTAAAATCTATGATTAATTACCCTGACGAGGGTAATGTGTAAGTATAAATTATATAATAATCAATATACTTATGCGGCGATGCTAGTGTTAACGGTTAAAATCCCCTAGGACAAGACCGTCGGTTGTATACTAAACCGCTACAGACTGGGTCACTGGTGGGTGCCTGTAATGGTGCTTAATGTACAGTCGGATTCCTCTCATTTTTTGTGAGGTCATTAAAAAGAAAATTTTATTGAATTTTATAATTAAGGGTGAAGAAATAAATATAAAATAAGGAATTGGGTTTTTTGGTCAAGTTTGGCCTTATTAATTCTATATGAATATGAACTACGCTATATGCTGGAACTCTTTCAATATTAATATGTATTGTAAGGATTAGGTTACTATGTTCATAAGAGGTATATCACGACCGTTTGGCGAGTGTAGCTGGCATTCTTTCTTCTAGCTCTGTTGTTATTCTTACTCTGCGCTTTTTGGATACGAGGGCTATTAAATAGAAATAGAACCCGATCTAGTCAAAATATCTATATCACATGAGGACAATCAGCAGGTAACCAACGACACGATAGTAGTCTAGTAGAAACCTCAGAGACTACACGCGTAGCTTCTTATTCGAAATATAAATCTTTTGTGATTGGTTAGCCGCTCTAATAGATGGAGAAGGTAGTCTACAGGTAAGAAAAAAGAGGGGTACACTAGTCTTTATTTTACTATGTGTCATGTGACTTTAAGATATACTAACTATTATTAAATATTTTAAAACAAATACAATTCGAAGCCATAAATCACATCGATTATTTCTTATTATGGATTACTATGTTTTACGTGAATTAAAAGCTTTTAAACCTTTAAGTATTCATCATAAAGCATGGCGACATTTCAGGAATAAGTGGAATAAGTTGAAGATATAGTCCAATCTTTCTTAATTTTTTTTGAGAGAAGCATCCAGAAGTCATAATTATAGGCTTCTTAACGTTGCAGTATGCTGGGACTACTACAATAATTAGTTTTAAATACTTCATCTTAAATGACATAGTAACAAAGTTAAAACAATGAAGTATATCAGCAGGTAACAATTTTAATAATGTTATTAAATTTTTAACCTCAGAGACTTTATGCAACGAAACAGTAGTAAATTTAGAAAATGTAAAACCCATATCTGTTCATGTCCCTAAACATTTAAAACCGTTAAATGATGAACAATTTGGACATTATTTAGCTGGTTTAATAGATGGAGATGGTCATTTCAGTAGTAAACAACAACTGGTTA
>Ga0137418_10005410_pt1 | contig 11714 bp, 10 predicted proteins | sample CZODoug3_1_2_16f_FD_122242 | JGI IMG/M metagenome (GOLD analysis project Ga0137418, IMG submission 122242) | Vadose zone soil fungal communities from Angelo Coast Range Reserve, California, USA - CZODoug3_1_2_16fungal (Hybrid Assembly) | ecosystem: Environmental > Terrestrial > Soil > Vadose... | reverse complement strand
CGGAAAAACCGGCACGCCGGCGATTTGGGTCGAGTCGTCGATGACCGGGTAGTCGTGTAATGCTTTCATCGCCAGGCCCACCATGGTGTGCTCGTTCTCAGCACCATTAGAACCCGCGAGATCACTATGCCCCGTCAGTTGGTAGAAGAGATTCAATCCCATCGTTGTGAACCGCACGGGCGGAACATCGAGCCCGGACGGTTCGAGGTTCTTGTATTGAGCGTCCTCGGTGATGTGATAGAGGTACAAGCCAATGGTGTGGTCGCCGGTGAGCTTATCGGGAGGCAAAGCCTGGACATCCAGCGGCGAAACCTTTCCTTTTTCCGGTGAAGTCGCTATCTGCTTTTTGAGCAAACTGATTAGAGTCTCCGTTACCAATGCGATGTCTAGAAGCATGGCTACATTTGCGCAAGGCCAAATTGCAGCCGCGAAGGCGCAGTGCCCTCGGTGGGAGCCGAGCGACGTCGAGGCTGCGCACTCACGCGCGGCGGTGCAGCCGGGGCCACGGGAATTACTTCTACTTGCATCCGCCCGATCACGAGCCGAGGTTCCTCTCGCGGCACAACTGCGGGAGCCGGAATTGCCTGTTTTTGTGGTTTCAACGGCTCGAGAGGCGGACGCAGTTCGGATGCCGCCAAAACGGGAATCTGCGCAGGCGGAAACGGTGCAGGTGCTGGCTTCTCCGGTTGCGGTAGCGCTCGGTCGAGGCTTGGCTTGCTGAGCTCGACGGGAGAAATGGGCTGCACCTCGGGCACTGCCGCGTTTGGCGCACGCTGCAAGACCTCGCGCGTGACTTCGCGCTCAACGACCTTGCGTTCCACCAACTGAGACACTTTCTGTTCCTTCGACGTCAAATCCTTAGCCTGAGGAACACGGTCCTGATGTAGCGCGACGCTTTTGGGGGCGAGTGCCGGCTGAGGAGCAATAGACTCTGATTCGCGACGCGGCTCAATTGAGGGACGAGCCTGCAGCGCAGCACGTGGAAGAGAGACCTCGCGCGACTCCGGCCGTGAGCGGGGCGCGGGGATCTCTTGCGGCGCCTCGCGTGAACCCACGTGCACCGAAGACACGGGAGGCGGGCCGACCGGCGCATTAGCCTCAAACGGGTCGTGCGTGTCAGAGCTGACCTGGGCGCCGTGGACGGCCGGAGTGGCGTGATTTCTTTGCTCTGCACCCGAAGCGCGCTGCACCAGCCGCGTGAAATACCCACTCATGACCGCCTCCGCTGGGCTCCCAGATCGCCGTCGATTAGCTGTACGAGCCTGCGCCGCTCGCTGCACCCCATTGAAAGAATTTCTTTCAGGCTCCATCCGTAGGCTGACGCGATTCGATGAATTTCGCGGAACATCTGCGCACGATCCTGCTCGATGGCGCGCAGGAGATAGAATTGCAGGTCAAACCGAACGAGCTGACGGGAGCCGCACTCAGGGCAGGTCGTATTGATGTCGAGATCGAACACCGGCGCAATTTCCTCCATGGCCGTTTCGAGGGCGTTCAGTGGATCTTCCACAGCCGGACTGGTATGAGCCGGGGATTCCAGGAGGCAACGCGCGGCAAGCTCTCGGACGGCTTCTTCTGGGGGAAAGTGGGACACTTCGATCTCATCCCGCGCAACGGGCAAACGGAAACGGAACCCGCTCGCCGTGCGAAATGTGCCGTCGACAAAGCTGCATGCTTCGGATGGCTGCGCGTTGCGGTAGACTGCCGCGCTTAAATCGTCGAGGGAGAAGGTGATGTCGTACGCGCTAGAGCAGACCGTGCAAACCGCCGCGCTGTCCACACTCTTGCCATACGTGCGCGCGTAAATGGCAACCAAAAGGCGGTCACGATCGGGAGCCGTCAGTTCGTCGGCTTGCGCCTTGATGCCAGCTGGCCAAACTACCAATCGGCGCAGAAGATCCACGATGGTGCGAGTACTCGCGTCCCGAACGCATCGCTCATCATTTCCGGTCAGTTCCCGCACGAAAACAGCGGGACAACCTTCCCGGAAGCGAAGTGCCACCTGTTCCGTCGACAAGTTACCCTCCGGGTCGTCTTTCCGCTTTCTCCCTTAGGACTGCTTGGGCTCAGGAACCGCGGTGTCGCGTTCCCAACCCTCGTTTTGCAACACGATGTGCTCGATCGCGACAGCGTGCGCGTTGGCGTCCAGCTCGGGCAGGGTCTGGTACTCCGAAACCCAGCAGCGGTAGACCTTGTAGGACTTGGCAACGGTTCCCTGTTCGTTCAGCAGCTCGATGATGATGTCCTTGCGGAATTTGTCGAGCGAGATAGCCGCGTCGCCATCAGTGCTGTAGATCAGATTCGCCCAGTTCTCAAATTCCGGGTCGTGCGTGACGCCTCGTTCCAGCGTGATCGGCTCGAACTTCCAAACGCTTGGCGTCACGCGCGAAGTGGAAGGGTCTCCGCCCTCACGATGCGTGACAACTTCGGTGGAGCGCTTTAGCGCGCTGGCCTTGCTCATGCCCGCAACGTATTTGCCGTCCCACTTGATCCGGAACTTGAAATTCTTGTAGGGATCAAACCTCTGCGCGTTGACGGTAAATTGGGGTGCAGCCATTTGGCCCTCCTGTGCTCAGACCTGTATTTGGCCCGCCATCTGTTGCAAGTAGAGAATTACGAATTCCGCCGGCTTTAGCGGTGCGAAGCCGACCATGATATTGACGATGCCGCGGTTCTGATCGCTCTGCGTGGTGGTTTCGTGATCACACTTGACGAAGTAGGCGTCGCGTGGTGTGGACCCTTGAAAGGCACCCTGCCGGAACAGATCGTGCATGAACGCCCCGACGTTCAGGCGGATCTGTGACCACAACGGCTCGTCATTCGGTTAACAAACAACCCATTTCAGGCCACGATAGAGACTCTCCTCGATATAGAGCGCGATCCGCCGGATACTTATGTATTTGTATTCGCTGGCAAAATCGTCGTCGCCATCATTCGTCCTGCCACCCCAGTTCACGATGCCGTCAGGGAAAATGCGAAGGGTATTGACCGCGCGTGGGTTGGTGATGCCGTTCTCCGCATCGGATAGCTTGTATTCCAAGCCGACAACGCCGCGCAGATCGGCCCCCGTGCCGGCCGGCGCCTTCCAAACCCCACGAGTGCCGTCGATACGCGCACAGAGACCGGCAATCGCCCCTGCCGGCCCGGTGTTCACGTTCAGTCCGGCCTGCGAGATGGTCACGCGCGGGAAAAAGATGGCGCTGTAATCCTTGACCAGTCCAACGTGCAATGCCGCCACCCCGGTGGCTGCCTGCTGTGCGCTGGTCCAGGACGCTGGCGGATCCATCAGGAGGAACGCTCTTCTTTTCTGGCAGAAGATGCTGGCGTTCGGGTAGACCAAAGTAATCGCAACCGCGGCATCGGGCGCTAGGACCATGAGATTGAATAGGTCTACCTCTTTGTCGATCACGTTATACGCATTGTCGTAGTCGGCCGCCTGTGGCGCGGTGCCGTCCGTGGCCGGAGCGCCCGCCGAGGTCTGAAGTCCAATGCTCGCTCCGGAGGCACCCACGCTGTAGTAGTGAACGTTGTTCGTGAACGCCCCAGCGGGCAAAGCCGGATTCGTGCTCAGCGCGAATGCCGTAGAGATGAAATTATCGTCCAGATCATCGGCAGGCAAAATGGCCAGTCGAGAGCCCCAGACTTCTGCCTTCCATTTCCAGACTTGAGGCAGAACCGGAACAAAGGAGTTGATTCGCTGCGCAAGGATCGCCAGTTTTTCCCGGACGCCGTCGCTGTTGCCGTTGGGAGACGTCAACGCGGGAGTGCCGTCCTGGAAAACACGGGAGCCTGCAGCTGCGACTGTGACTACGTTCGGAGTGGAAGGTGGCTGGGGATTGATTTGTATGCCGCCCGGAGTGAAAGTTCCATTCGGCTGCCGCGTGAAGGCCTCCAGGCTTAAGAAATTTGGCGCGATGCCAAGATTGACCTGGACCAGGTCTGCCAAGTCGTTCAAATTGGTCTCCGTCGCCCGAAATGTAATCCCGTTGGGCGCGGGTCTGCGGTCTGCGTTGCCCGAAACTTCAAGCCCGCCCTGCGCGGTGCCTAGCATGAGCGGCACCGCCAGATCCTTTTGGTTTCCTAAAGTCGACCCGGTTGTGATGTGCACGTCGCCGTGCGTGGTGACGCCATCAGGCGCAATTTTCAGCCGGCGCGTGGTGCTTGCCGCCGAGAGAGGAAAGCTGACCGTAACATTGATACCGGGGATCCCGGCGGCAACGAACGCATTGTGAATCGCAGTCGCGATCAAGGGAGCCGTCAAGACATCCGTTGCGACAGCGATGCCGGAAAGGTCAATCATAACCGGCCCGTTGTTACCTATGGTGATCTGGAAGCGATTGGTGACCGTACCGGCAAAATTGCCGAGCAAAGCTTGCCACGCCGCCTGGAATCCGGGCGTATCGTCAACCGCACGACCCGACAAGGAAAACCCGTCGCCTCCGGCCGGGCCGATGTCCACCGCGTCGACGAGTTTAGAGTTCTGTGTGATGAAGTCCTGAGCGTAGGCCGGGGAGTTGGGGTCCATGGAAAGCCTCTTCCATGACTCCCGCTTGGTGCGGACGCGCTTGCCGCTGGAATCGATATCCCACTGGAAAAGATCGAGGTTAAACGTTGCTTCCGGCTGCGGGCCATTGTAGGAAACCGTGGCGCGAATGGATTCGCCCGCTAGCCCGGCATCCTTCGCCTGGAGCCGGAGCACTGGATTCCCGGTCTCGTTCTGCAGGACCACCGTGGATTGGGTTGCGCCGTTGGCGATTCTCATCACATAGCAGTCGGTTCCACCATTTAGAAAAAAGAGCTTGACGTACTCGGCAAGCATGCCGCCTGCCGGGTTTTCGGAAAAGCTGCGCGTGAAATCCATGTAACTGGTGCAGCGTACAGGTTCCCCGATCGGACCCTTCATCGAAGTACCGATAAACATTCCGATCGCCGTACTTACTCCCACGATGGTGCGAACACCGCTGGGTACCTCTTGCACATAGACGCCGGGATATGTTGGAGAAACTGGCATGGAGGCCTCCTATCTAGGTGGGTAGAGCGACGAAGCACTGCATCGTTCCTAAAATTTAGACCTAGACTTCGTTGTACCCAAAATCTGTTTCGGCGATGGAAGGCAGCCCGCTGGGTGGGCATAATCAAGGCGAATCATGCGCCGCACAAGAAATGCTTGGCCAAAATCTGGGTTGTTTGAGAAATCCATGCGCGCATTGTGGCTGGAGATCAGTCGAAATTCCGACGGACCATCCATGCACCTTGGTTCTGGATGCTCATTGTGCAGAAAGGTGATCAAAGAGCAGGCCCCCGAATACACTGCGGAGACATTTGCCATGGCTTAGCCGTTCAGAAACTTCCGTATCTCTCCCAGACGCGATTCTTCAAGGCCATACAGAATGCTGCTGGGGCTCCTCTTCGTCACGACCACCCAGCCTTGTGTGACCAGAGTGTCCAGCGCGCGTTGTACTTCACGGACTCCCCCTGGCTGCTGCGAGTCGGGGAGCCACCATTGGACGATTCCTTCCACGGTATCCTTTGCGAGAGGATGCTCAGCTAAGTACTTGAGAATTCCTCTCTGCGCGTCAGCGGTACTATCCGATAGAGCGCAAATATGCTTTCGACTCCCCAACAAATACGCACCGCAACTAAGCGGCCACGACGAAGGGCTTTGTTTTCAATAGTGATTTTCAAGACGTGCGGCTCTCGAGTCGCAGGATGCCCGCGCAATGAACCTGAAGTTTCTGGAAACAAAGGGCCGTGGCCATGCGGTTCGGGAAGCTCGAAGACGCGACAAATTTGTGGCACTTTTTCGGCGGCACGCCACCGGGATTCTTGAATCTCTTTGCAAGTCGCCGCCGACTTCAGATGCCAAGGATCAGGTGAGTTCAGTTGCGGCGGAAGGACGAGGGATCGATAGCGTGTTTACGAATCATTCGCTGGAGGGCGCGGCGATCCGTTCCCGCGGCACGCGCCGCGCGGCTCACATTGCCACTGCTTGCTGCCAGCACATTTGAAAGATAGGAGCGCTCAAACTCTTGAATCGCCTGCGTCTTGGCTGCCTGCAACGAACCGGTTTCGGCATCGTCCGATTGGTTCCGGACTGGCAATTCGATGTTCTGCGGTTGCAAGATGTCCACAGGCGCAAGAACCACTGCGCGGTGTACCAGGCTTTCGAGTTCCCTTACGTTGCCGGGCCAAGAGTAGTTCATGAGCCTGCCAATCACCGCTCTGGAAAACGCCAACTTGCTCCTTCCATATTGAGCGCCGTAACGCGCCAAGAAGTGGTTCGCGAGCAATGGAATATCCTCGGCGCGGCTTCGCAGTGGAGGCACGTGGAGGGCAAGAATGTTCAGGCGATGGAAGAGGTCTTCACGGAAGAGGTGCGCATTCACGCGCTCGCGGAGATCGGTGTTCGTAGCTCCGATGACACGCACGTTTGCCGTCAGGCTTTTGGTCGATCCGAGAGGCCTGTACTCACGGTCCTGCAAGAAACGAAGGACTTTGGCCTGCGCCGACGCCGTAAGCGTATCGACTTCATCCAGAAACAGACTACCACCCTCGGCCTCCGCCAGAAGGCCGTTTTCAGCCTGGGAGGCGTCTGTGTAGGCGCCGCGAGAGTGGCCGAATAGCTCGTTTTCGAAAAGATGATCTGGAAGCGCCCCGCAGTTGAGCGGGACGAAAGGGTTACTCCCACGCGCCCCGTTGTAATGGATCGCCCGAGCGAAGAGTTCTTTGCCCGTTCCAGTCTCCCCGCTGATGAGAACCGTCGCGTCAGATTTGGCGATCCTAGGGACCTTCGCTACTGCTGCCAGAAATGATTCGCTCTCTCCGATCAAGGTGTCCAGTCTCAGGCAGTCGGTTGCTCCTTCTTTAGAAGCTTCGCTTGGAAGTAATCGCCGAACGCGGGAGATCATCTCAATATTACGTACGGGGCAACACAGGAAGTCGTCCAGGCCATGGAGGAGTGACTCCAACAGCTCGCCGTCCGTTTGCGGCCACCGGCATAACACCGCGACTGCGGACGCCGCTTTCCACTTATCCCGGAGAGACTGGACAATTTGCGTGAGTGGCGGTGCTGCCGATGTTCGGAATACGACCAGATCCGGTTCGCTGCCCATTGCGTTCAAAAACTGGGCAGTCTCACACATGCGTACAGTACTCACCGGAAAGGCCTTCTCGAGGAGCACCGGAAGATGGGCGCAGTTGCCGGTGAGGCAGGGGCCCGCATCAAGGTTCACGATGAGAATCTGCGGTGGGCACATGTCTTTCTCCACCCGACCCATCCTGCTCTGCTCTTCTGACGGCAGACTGTTGAAGGAGCCCAGACCAACTAAATTGTGCCTTTAAGGCCGATATCGTTTCACTATTCCTTGAGCGCTCTGGAGCCCCTGTTATATTTCATTTCTGACCTCGCCCGAAGAGGAACTGGGACTGCCGGAGCACTCGTTGTTTTCCGTGCTTACCCCGCCGAGATGAAGAACGATGTAAAAAGAGAAAACCTAGGTTCCCGACGCAGCCGCAGCGTGAACTTCGGGCGTGTCCCTGATAGAAATGCCGTCTCCAAGATCAATGCTCCCCGGCAACTCGTAAGATCCAAACTCTTTCTTGATCACAGACTGCTTCTCCAACAACAACTCCCCCCTACCCTTCACTGAGCCGGCCTTTATCGCCATGATCTTCCCGTTCTGAATTTGCAGGACGACTTCCTGAAGCGTCAAATCAGCTTCCAGCGTGAAGTCAATTTTAGTGTTCGGCAGCGGCACCCCCTTGTAGGTAACCTCCAGGTAGGGATGACGTTCAACCTTCACCGTGTGCTCTGACAAAGAGACGAGCTCCGTTTCATTTGGCGGATATTTTTCCGCATCAGCGAATTCCAGGATTTCCCCGTACTTTTTCCAAGCTGGTACCAGAAAATCCAACAGTGGAATGTCAAGCGTCTCCACGGTCTTGTCCACCAACACGTCGCGCACAGCGCTCCATTGAATAAGTTTTGATTTCTTTGCCAGCTTTTCCTTCAATTCGGCTACGCTCTTCGTCTTTTCCAGCGCATCGCCCTTGGACTTGGTTGCGCCGGCTTCTTGTGCCCGAAAAAGATCGGTCATTGTTAGATTCTTTTTGCTCATTTGCGTCTCTCGATTCTCGTGACCACGGGTCCTCGCCATTCGACGCTGGCGACGATTGCGGGATGCCCGACTCGAAACCCGAATCCCGCCTCCACCACTCCGCCTGGGATTTCCGGCATGCACAATTGTCCCGTGCCGGGTCTTGTTTCGACGTTTACGCCGCGCGTGGAAAAATTCCTCAACCACCTGAATCCACCAAAGCCGCAAATTGCCAGCGCCGTGCCGATCGCGATGTAAACCCACGGCGGAGGCAGGGGCAGCGGTTGAATTACAATGGCCACTTCAACCGGAGCACTAGGAATCTTGTGTTTGTGTTCTAGCAACAGCGTTACGCGCGCTTCGTAGGTCCGCGCCTCCAGGAACGCATGCGTATAAGTGGGGGAGTTTGATCGTACAGGGTTCGTCCTGTCTCCAAAGTCAAAGATGTATTCGGGATTCGCATTTGGGGGTTGTGGTGGCCAAACCCTCGCTCGAAACTCAACTGCCTGTCCCTTCTGCGCGACGTGCGGCGAACGTTCAAGGGTGACGGTATAGATCACCTCGTGCACGGTTATGTCCAGCTCATCACTCTGCACTTGTCTCCCATCCACAATTGCAGTCGCGCGCACCGGGTAGTTGCCATCCTTCTCATAGGCATATCGGATTTGCGGCTTCTCGGAATCGATGCTCGGCCTGCCATCTCCAACATCAAACATGTATTTCGCCCCCACCAAGGCAGGTTCGAGTGTCGCCGTGAGCGTTATCTTCTCCCCAGGCAATGTACTCGCTGCATTAGTTGTTAGTTCAATTCGTAGGGGCGGCTGAGGAGGCGGGCTCTTGGCCCTGTATCCGAAAACTTCAGTGCCCCAGGGTACCTGGGTTCCGGGCTTGGGGTTCTGATCGAAGATCGATCCGGGGGGAGCCTCAGTACTGTCCTTCTCAGTTGTGCCGGCGTATTTCAATCTGTAGTGTTCCAGCATTGACGGAATCCGATCTTGATTCCATTGGCGAATGTCCGGCACAGTTGTGGTTCTCTCTTGTGGCGGCACAACAACCGCGGGCGGCGGTTTCATCCATAAATCCACGTGTGTGCAGATGGGGACATCGCGGCCGCTGGGAGGATTCTGCTTCTCCACTATCCACTGCGGATTTTGGTCGTGTACTGTCCCCAGCAGTAGGTTGTCGCCAAGGAGCGCAGGCACCTCCTCCACCGTCTTCTCTCTCAGTTCCGGCACCCGTGCGGTCGGGCGTTTGTACATGATTATCCTTGGAGTTGGCTGCTGTACGACGTGTTCTGCATAAATAGCCGACCTCTGGTCGATCGTGCTTTGCCCGATTGTGGCGAGGGCGTTTTTATCGCCGTTAAATGTGTGACCTGGTACGTGCGCCACGGGATTTGACTCATCTTTACATTGAGGCGCCCCGGCCACGGGGTAAGCGACAATCAAGCACAAAGCCGCAACGAGGATTCCTGGATGGCATTTCGGCTGCATCGTGGCTCTGGTCATTGGCTACCCGTTTGCGAAGAAAATAGGGTTCACCGGCTGTCGCCCAAACTGACGGACGTTACGTCATTTGTTGGTAACAGTGCTCCTCTGGAAGCGAAACTGTCAAGAGGATGTCCCGGTTCGCAAACTACGTCGACGAACCGGATCCCGTCGGATGGTGACACATTCGGAAGTGACGCGGAAAGGAGTAGGAAAGTGGAAAGAAAATGGAAAGAGAGATACAACCAGAAATTTCGTCGCCGAGCTGTCGCGCGGATGAACGCATGCGACAACATCGTGAGGCTATCACGAGAACTCGGCCTAAACCGCAGTCTGCTGTACAAATGGCGATACCAGCTCGAGCCACCAGACGCTCAAGTCGAAGGGGCGGTGTCGACACAGAATTCCCGCGAATCCAGACTTCGCAGAGAGGTCAACAAGCTAAAACGGCTCCTAGCCGACAAAACGGTGGAGGTGGATTTTTTCAGAAATGCCTTGCAGAAAGTCGAGGCTCGACGCCAGCAGACCGACATCTCTGGCGAGAAGGCGTCTACGACGAAATTCGAGATGCCGTTGCAAGGCGGTTTGAGCATCGAGCGGATGTGCCAATTGGCTCAGGTCAGCCGAGCGGGATTCTACCGCCACCTTGACTGTCGGGCTCCTAAGGAAGAGGACATGACAGTGCGATCTGCTGTTCAGGAAATTGCTCTGGAACACGGGCGCTACTACGGATATCGACGCGTCACGGCAGAACTGCGCCGCCGCGGAATGATGGTGAATCACAAGCGCGTGGCACGAATAATGAGGACAGACAACCTGTTGACGATCCAAAATCGAGAACTACGGCAAGTCACCGATCGCGACCACGAACTGGAGATTTATCTTACCCTCGCTAGTCGCATGAACGTGCGCGGTCCGAACCAGCTATGGATTGCGGACATAACCTACATTCGTCTGAAGGCTGAGTTCGTCTATTTGGCGGTGGTCCTGGACGCTTTCTCTCGCAAGGTTGTGGGGTGGTCGCTGGATCGATCCTTGCAAGCTCGCCTACCGACGAGTGCACTGGAAAGGGCGATCATGAGTCGGCAGCCGCCTCCCGGACTTGTTCACCACTCTGATCAAGGAGTGCAATACAGATGCGCAGGCTACATGCAGCTGCTTCGGGATCACCGCATGATGGCGAGCATCAGTCGGCCGGGCTACCCGTATGACAACGCGAGTTGCGAGAGCTTCATGAAGACACTGAAGCGGGAGGAGATATACGCCCGCGACTACCGCGACTTAGAACACCTGCTCGAGAGCGTCGAGGGTTTCATCGAAAACTACTATAACCGATGCCGTTTGCATTCAGCTTTAGGCTACCGTTCACCGGAAGAGTTCGAAAATGAGTCGGAAGATCGAAACGGTGACACGAGTTTAGGAGCGGCAACTATAAGGGTTTTCAAGACCTTAACGGGGACTCGGAATTAGGGCTTGGGACTTCCGAGGCACGCGTAGGAGTGAGACAGTGTACCCATTAAATTGTCTCACTATGGGGTTCACCCGAACGGTTCTCGAACCCAGCTGTACCAGAACTGTACCAAAACCCTATCCAATTGTGATGTCGGGGCTTACTTCGAGCGAGAAGCAGATTCCCCGAAATTGTTAGAAACATTAGGAAGCGAAGTAAAGGAACGGAATCGTTGGAATGCGGGCTCGTGCTTGCAAAGCAGGTGCTCTCCCAGCTGAGCTGCACGCCCTCTGCAACTGTATGATTCTAAAATGATTCTAATCGAATTTCGTGAGAATGACTACCTGCCCTCTAAGCGGGTGCTCCCGCTACAGCTCCGCGAGCGAAGTCGTCAGAGAAGCCCTGCGTCTCCTGGAGGAACACGACGACGCAAGGGCGGCTCAGCTTACAGAGTTCAATCAAGAGCTTGGCCGCCGCCTGCACTCGCTCGACCGCCGAAAGCAGCAGTAGACAAACTCGAGCGCGGGTGTGCTTTGCGAGATGAGAACGGCCGAAGTGTGGAGCGGTAAACCTTAATGTAGGGCGCCCTTGTGGCCGGCCTATGTTGCAGTCCGTTGTTCTATGGTTCGGTTGTCGGTGGCTTTACATTTCCCTGGTTCTCATATACGACCCTCGCTTGTT
>Ga0137418_10005408_pt1 | contig 11715 bp, 10 predicted proteins | sample CZODoug3_1_2_16f_FD_122242 | JGI IMG/M metagenome (GOLD analysis project Ga0137418, IMG submission 122242) | Vadose zone soil fungal communities from Angelo Coast Range Reserve, California, USA - CZODoug3_1_2_16fungal (Hybrid Assembly) | ecosystem: Environmental > Terrestrial > Soil > Vadose... | reverse complement strand
TGTTCGCGCGTTACCTGCAGCGTGAGGTCGCTCCACTCGCCGCGCAGGGCGTCCGCCTCTCGGTGGTCGGGCGGCGCGACCGTCTCCCTGTCCCGTTGGTGACGGCGATCGCCGGCGCCGAGCACGCGACCGCGGGCGGCACCCGGCTCCACGTGCGCCTGGCGGTGGACTATTCCGGCCGCGCCGCGATCCGCGCCGGCGCCCTGCTCCCCGACGTAGACCTCGTGATCCGCACCGGCGGTGAGCAGCGGCTCTCCGACTTCCTGCTCTGGGAGAGCGCCTACGCCGAGCTGTCGTTTACCGATCGGATGTGGCCGGACTTTCACGCGGCAGACCTCGCTGCGGCGCTGACGGATTTCCAGACGCGGGAGCGGCGGTTCGGTGCGCTCCCCTCTCCAACACGGGCGGCGGGATGACAAAGACAAGAATGGGCCTCGAGATCCTCGGCGCCGGGCTCGTGCTTGGCGTGATTGGCGACTCGTTGCTGCGCGCCCAGCCGTGGGGATTGAACGTGACGCTGTGCGCGCTGGCGCTCACCACCGCCGCCACCCTCCTCGTCCGACGGCACAGCATCACCCCCGGTCCCGACGCGCCGTGGCTCGCACTCACGGTCGTCCTGCTCGGCGCCGCGTTCATGCGGCGCGACGCCATGGGGCTCGCACAATTCGACGTGATCGGCATGATCATCGCCCTGGCCCTGGGCGCCGCGAGCGTACAGGGGACGCAACTCGCCAACATGCGGCCGCTCGACTACGTGCGGTCCGGCCTCATGGCCGCGGGCGGGACCATCGCCGGGAGCTTCAAGCTCATCGGACAAGACGTGGCCTGGCGCGAGCTGCCGCAGGAGGGACGTCTACGCCACGCCCGCGCGATCGGCCTGGGCGTGCTACTGGCCGCGCCACTGCTCGTGGTCTTCGGCAGCCTGTTTGCGTCGGCCGACAGCATCTTCTCCAACCTCCTAAAGAATGTCTTTGCGTTCGACGTCAACACCGTCGCGTCGCACATGATCCTGATCGGGGTGTGGGGCGCGCTCACCGCCGGCTACCTGCGGTGGAGCCTCATCGCCAGACCCGATGCCGCCCCCGCACTCACCGGTGAGACGGCGAGCACGCTGGGGATCGTACCGGTCGGAACGGCGCTGGGCTTGCTCAACCTGATGTTCTTGCTCTTCGTCGTCGTCCAGCTGCGCTACTTTCTTGGCGGCGCGGCGCTGGTCGAGGAAAGGACTGGGCTGACGTATGCGGAATACGCGCGTCAGGGCTTTTTCCAGTTGATGGCGGCGAGCGGCCTGGTCCTGCCCGTGCTGATGGGCGCCGACCACCTCGTCCGCGGCGAGACGGCCGCGAACCTGACGACGTTTCGGCGCCTGGCGAGCCTACTGCTCGTCCTGCTCGCGGTCGTCATGGCGTCGGCATTGCAGCGCATGCGACTGTATGTGGGCGCGTTCGGGCTCTCCGAAGACCGGCTCTACGCGACCGCATTCATGGTGTTGCTGCTCGGCGTCTTCGCCTGGTTCGGCTGGACGGTGCTGCGTGGCCGGCGCAGGTCGTTCGCCTTCGGCGCGCTCATCCAGGGCTTTGCGGTCCTGGCGGGCCTGCACGTGCTGAATCCCGACGCTCTAATCGTACGCACCAACCTGCACCGTCCCGCCGCGGAGCGCCCGTTCGACGCCCGTTACGCCGTCTCCCTGGGCGCCGACGCGGTGCCTCCGCTGCTCGACGCCTTACCGAGTTTGGCCGACCGCGATCGCTGCATCGTTGCGCTGGAGCTGTTGCGGCACTGGGGCGACGGCGCGGAGGGCGATTACCGCGCAGTGCAAGGCGATTGGCGCACCTGGAATTGGAGCCGCAGTCGCGCCCGCCGCCTCGTACGAGAGCGCGCGGAAGCCCTGCGCGCCCTGCTCTGTACCTCCACCGCTTCGGAGTGACCGTATGGTGACCGATGGTCTGAACCCGTTCGCGCTGCTCGCCTTCCTTGGCGCCGTCCTCGGCGGTGGCGCCCTGCTGGTGACGTACGTCGTCGCGCGCATCACCAGGCGCGCGCCGCTCGCGAAGGGGGCGTTGATCCTGGGAGGGATCGGCGCGGGCGCGTACCTGCTGCTGTTCGTGGTCGCCTCCATCGCGAGTCGCGACCGCGTCCTCGCACCTGGTGAAGAGAAGCACATCTGCGAAGTGGACTGCCATCTCGCGTACTCGGTCGCAGGCGTGAAGACGGAACCAGGGCCGAGTGGCGGCACGCGCTACACGGTCACCGTGAAGGTGCGGTTCGATGAAGCGACAATCTCCAGCGACCGCCCGAGGGACGCGTCGTTGTCTCCGAACAGCCGGTACGCGGCGCTGGTGGACGTCGAGGGGCACTCGTATCCGGGCCCGACCGACGGCCTGAAGCGCCGTCTCATCCCCGGCGAGTCGTACACGACGGAGCTGGTGTTCGATGTGCCCGCCGCTGCTCAGGGCCTGAGGCTCGTCCTTCGAAATGCCGACTTCGAGACGCAGTTCGTGATCGGGCACGAGAACAGCTTCGGGCACGGAACGACGACGTTCGCCTTGCCACCGAGGACCTGATGCCGTTGCCGAGTGCGACCACGTGGGCGCTGGCGATCGCCTTTTTCGGGGGACTCGTGGGTGGAGACGTCGCCGTTGCCCTCGCGGCGCTCGGCGCATTCCTCCATGCCAGCGCGAGCCCGCGCCACACTTGGCGCGGCGCGATTCTGTGTGTCTCGGCATGGGCAGCAGGCACGCTCGTGGCCGCGCTGTTGACCTTCGCGGGCGCACGGTGGGGGCTGCAGCCTGGAGATGCCGAGCCCGTGTGGGGAATGGTCATGCTCTCGGCACTGACGAGCTCCTACATGGGCGCGGCCCTAACGTGGGCCAGGGCGCGGATCGAGCGCCAGAGCTAGCATGGGCGGGTAGATTGGTAGGACATGAGCCTGCCAATCACCCAAGTCGACGCCTTCACCGACCGCCCCTTTGCAGGCAACCCCGCGGCGGTCTGCATTCTCCCTGCCCCAGTCGATACGCGCTGGATGCAGGATGTGGCGCGGGAGATGAATCTCTCCGAAACCGCGTTCCTCTCCCCCCAACGTGACGGGTTCGACCTGCGCTGGTTCACACCCGCAGTCGAAGTCGATCTTTGCGGCCACGCGACACTCGCAAGTGCGCACGTGCTGTGGGGAGACGGCCACCTGGCGCCCGGGACCCAGGCGCGCTTCCACACGCGCAGCGGCCTGCTCACCGCCGACGCCCGAGGCGCCTGGATCGAGCTCGACTTCCCCGCGACGCCCGCCGAGCCCGCCGCGCCGCCCGCGGGACTGACAGCCGCCGTCGGCGTCACGCCGCGATTCGTGGGCCGTAGCAGGTTCGACTATCTCCTCGAAGTGGACGGCGAAGACGTGGTGCGCGGCCTCAAGCCCGACTTCGGCGCCCTCGCCCGAGTCGACGCGCGCGGCGTGATCGTCACGAGCCGCGCCGCCGCCTCGTCATATGACTTCGTCTCGCGCTTCTTCGCGCCTCGCGCCGGTGTGAACGAAGATCCCGTAACGGGCTCGGCCCACTGCGCCCTCGCCCCGTACTGGACCGCCCAGCTCGGACGGCCGGAGCTCGTCGGCTACCAGGCCTCGGCGCGCGGGGGCACGGTGCGGGTGCGCCTGCAGGGCGACCGCGTGATTCTCGGCGGTCAGGCCGTCACGGTGTTGCGCGGCGAGCTTGCGGCGGGCAATATGGGCCACAAGGAGGCAGCGCGAACATGAGAGAGATCCGTACCACCGCCGACATCCATGCCGCGGCGCAGCGAGTCTGGGAGGTCCTGGGTGACCTCACCGCCTACAAGGACTGGAACCCCTACATCACGAGCGCTCAGGGTGGCGTCGAGGTCGGGGGCACGCTCAAGCTGCGACTCGAGTTGCCGGGCGGTGAGTCGCTGACCGTGCAGCCGGTCATTCTGGAGGCGGATGAGCCGCGCGAACTGCGGTGGCTGTGGGCCAAAGGCTTCAGTGGCATCTGCGACACCGAGCAGTGCTTCACGCTGGTGCCCAAGGGAGAGAACCGGACTCACGTGATCCATCGGATCACCTGCACCGGACTCGCTCTGTCGCTGCCGGGGATCGGCGCCGCGACCAACGCGCGGCTCGAAACCAACTTCCGTCAGGGGCTCGAGGCGATGAACCGCGCCCTCAAGTCTCGCGCGCAGGGAGGCAAAGGACCCGGGCTGTGACCGAAGGCCGCCGGGTCCGTATCATCGGCTACCTCTGCGCCCTCGGCGCGGGCGCCACCTGGGGCACGACCGGTCCCCTCTCCACCGGCCTGTACGGCCTGATGCCCGCGACGAGCATCGGATTCTGGCGGGTCCTCATCGGGACCATCGCGCTGGTGCTCTGGGGCTTCTTCTTCCGGCGAGAGTTGTTCCGGGTCGACGCCCGAGGCTGGCTGCTCGTGGGCCTCGGGGGCGGTGCCCTCGTGGCGCTGTTCGAGATCGCGTACCAGTTCGCCATCGCCGGAGTCGGCGTGGCTGGCGCCGCGGCGTTGCTCTACACGGCGCCGGTGATCGTCGCGGTCTTCGCGCGCGTCATCCTGAAAGAGGCGCTGACTCCCTTGCGCATCGCGCTCGCCTTGATCGTCATGGTGGGCGTGGCACTGACCGTCACCGGCGGGAGCAACGCGGGCGCTGAAGCGGCGCGCACCGGCATCGCCGCCGGTATCGCGGGCGGCCTACTGTCGGCGCTGAGTTATGCGTTCACGACCTTGATGGCGCGGTACGCCGTGCCTCGCTACGGCGTGGTCAAGGTGCTCTTCCTCGAAGCGGTGGGCGGCGTCCTGATCACCGGTGTCGCCCTCACCATCTGGGGACGCACGCCCACGGTGCCGCCTTCAGCGGAAGCGTGGCGCGGGCTGCTCGGCCTCGCCGCCGGCTCGGTGCTCGCGGCGAACTTCCTGTTCTTCGCTGCCGTGAAGCGAATCGAGGCGGCGCCCGCCGCCGTCGCCGCGACGATCGAGCCCGTGGTCGGCGCCCTGCTCGCGTTCCTGCTCTTCAGCCAACACCTCTCGCCTCTGGGCGTGATCGGACTGGTGATGGTGGTGGGCGGCGTCGCGACGGGGTACCTGAAGGAAGGCGCGGCGGAGCCCGCGGCCCCGCTTCCTCCCGCTTAGAAGACCAGCTCGACGCCCAGCCGGAACATCCGCGGTGGACCATATGCGAACAGGGGCTGGGTGAAGTCCTGTGCGGCGGCGAAGAACATGGGATAGAGCTCGCCTCGACCGTCGACGAATCCATTCCTGTCGAGATCCGCGGCGGCGCGGTAGCGGGGCGACTCGTATGGAATTGGATCCGGGTGCGCCTGGTACGCCTGCTCGGCCAGCGCCGCAATCGCCTGGGGACCGAGCTCCGGTTCCCCCGTGTCGTGGCGCACCGCCTCGATGTTACGCCGGTTCAGGAGATTGCGAACATCCAGGTAGAGCGTCCCCCGTTGTCCCGCGATGCGCAGCGGCCGCCGCAACAGCAGGTCCACGGTGAGCGTCGGCGGCAAGCGGTGACTGTTCGGCAAATCGATCAGCGTGTCTCCCGTGGCGTTCGTCATCGTGAAGGGCAGTCCGGAGCTCGCGCGCACGATCGTCGCGGCTTCCCAGCCGGCCAACGGCTGCATCCCACCGAGCCGCGGGCCCCACCCCTCCGGGATGCGGCCCTGGCCGATCAACGTGAGAGTGTGGCGGCGGTCGTAGTCGAGCGGAAACTGCACACGCGCGGGGTTGATCGTATCCCCGGTCGGCCCGATGCGAATGCGATGCACCAGCTCGAACGCGTTGGTCGCGGTCGCCTCGGCCTTTTGCAGGGTGTACGCGACACGCGCTCCCCACGTGCCGGTGAAACCGCGCTCAAAGATCAGCTCCGCCCCTTTGACGTTCCCAAAATCGGAGTTGCCGAAGATCGTCGAGTCGGCATCGAGGCCCAGAGGCACCGACCCCACGAGGCCGTCGAGCAGCTTGTTGAACACATTGACGCGCAGCGTGGTGCTCGCCGAGGGACGCGTCCGCAATGAGAACTCGTACTGGGTCGCATCCTCAAAGCCGACGTTGGGATTGCCGCGGCGGAAGCGGCCGGTGCGGAGCGTGTCGTCGAAGGCGGCGTCCACCAGGTACTGGAAGTCGGGTGCCTGGGAGAATCGTCCCCAGCTCGCGACCAGGGTCGCGCCCTTCAGCACCGTCGAAAAGGCGAGCCGGGGATTGACGCTGCGCCGCGCCCCGATGACCGCGCCGGGCACGCCGCGTCCGGGATTGAACTGGTCGTAACGCACCCCGAACGTCACCACGAAGTCTTCGCCGTGTAGCTGGCCTTCGGCGTATGCCGCGGCCGACGTCGGGGAGAAGCTGGCCGCCGTGGCCGGTGGCACGCTATCGCCCACGGGGAGGTACCCGAGGGCACGCTGGAACGTCCGCACGCGCTGGCGCGACAGCTCGGCACCGAAGTAGAAATCAGTCGAGGGTCCGCCCGTGCTAAAATCGAGCTGGCCACGCAGCTCACGGTACCTGTTCCAGGCGAGATCGCCGCGCGAGGCCTCGCCGAGGAAAAAGGCGGGTACGCCCCAGGGGGAACGGTAGCTGAGGTCGGGCGCGTCGAGGCCGGGGATCGGGGTGCGTGCGCCGGCGCTGTCTTGGGCGCGCGCCAGATCCTCGCCCACGAAGCGAAACGTGCGACCGGTGATCGCGCCAAAACGATACGGCGGTTGATCCGTGAGGGTCCCGCGAATGAATTCGCGTGTGAAGTATCCGGCGCGCAAGTCGGCCGTGAACGCGTTGGTCGCGTGCTGCAGGTGCGCGCTTAGGAGATTCCCGCTCACGCGCCGGGCGGGCGCCCAGCGCGTATCGTACTTGTACGCGGGATCGTACAGCAGGCGCTGGTCTACCGAGCGGAGCGCGAACAGGCGCAGCGTCTGGGCAGCGCCGAGCGGGACACGGAGTTTGACGGCCGCATCGTAGCGCTCGCCGCTGTTGTGGGGCAACAGGCCGGGATGGTCGTGACGCGGATCGCGCGCGTCGGACGGCGCCGGCGCGTCCACCGGGTCGGCGTCGAGCCGCCCTTCCGCATCGAGCACGGCGACCAGTGCGGCCCCCTTCCCGAGCGGCCCATCCACCGACACCACGGCGCGGTCCAGTCCCAGGTCGCCGGCGCCCCACATCGGACGGTCGCCCTCGTACGCCGCCCGCCCGCTCCAGCGGTCGCCCCCGTCCTTGGTCACCACGTTGATGAGTCCCGAGATGGCCTGGCCGTAGCGAGCCGAGAAACCGTTGGTGGCGAGCGCCGCCTCGGTGAGGATGTCGGGGGGGATACGCACGCCCAGCGGGCCGGTGGAGGCGTCGAGCTGATTCTTGACGCCCAGGCCGTCGAGCACGAACGCCTGCTGGCCCAGCCGCCCGCCGCGGTAGCTCTCGCCCACCGCGCCGGCCGAGAGGGCCACGGCCTCTTCGAGGGTCGTCACCGGGAAGCGCCGCAGCTCTTCACCGCCGATGCGCTGCACCGTGGCGACCTGCGCCGGATCGAGGATCGAGTCCGCGTACGCTTCGATCACGACCGGCCTGTCGATCGTGTACACGTCGACGCTGAAATTCACGATGGTCGTTTGCCCGGCACGCACCAGCACGCTGTCGCGACGCACGGTCTCAAAGCCGATGGCGCGCACGCTCACGAGGTGCCAGCCGCTTCGCGCCTCGCGGATCCTGTAGAAACCCGTGCTGTCGGTGAGCGCCAGCCAACGATCGTCCATGCCCACCTGCGCTGCCGCGATCGCGGCATTGCCCTGGCGCTGGCGTACGTGCCCCGCGATCGCCCCGTTCGTCTGCGCGGCGAGCGCCGCCGGCAGAGCGAGCAGCGCGATCGGGAGCATGGCCCGCGCGGTCACGGCACCTCCAGGAGCCACAGGTCCGAGCGGCCGTTCACCCAGGCCTCGGCCGTGAGGCGCGTGCCGCCTGGACCGAACGCGGGCCGCCGGAACCGGAAGGCCGTGTCACCGAGCACCGTTTCGGCGCCGGTCGCCAGGGTCACGACGTAGAGCAGGCCGCCGCGGTCGACCTGGGCCGGCCCCTCCAGCGTGTCCACGGCGTAGCTCACATCCCCGCCCACGACCGCCACGAGGCGACCGTTCGCGAACCCCACGTCGCGCGCGATGCCCCCGGCCGCGAAGTCGTGGACGGTGTCGGTCTGTCCGGTCGAGAAGGCGTAGCGGTACACGCGGGAATCGCCGTTGCGCGTGAAGTAGATGGTGTCGCTCGTCGCGCCCACGGCGACCGACGACGCGCTGTCCGTCGCAGGGACCAGGGCGAGGATGGGTGTCGCGCCGGCGAGATCGAGCGTGACGATTTCGATCCCCGTCCGCACGGTGTCGAGCACACAGAACGGACACCGGCGCGGATACGCCACGGTCTCGCCGAGGTACACAAGGCGCGTCGAGGTCAACCAGCGAATGTGCGAAACGCCCTGGTGCACGTGCCCCGACGGAGCCAGGTACGCGATGGCCTCCAGCACGCGCACGCGGTTCGGGTCCTCCAGTGGGGCGACGACCAGCGCCTGCACGTCGGGACCGACCGGAGGGCCAGGGAAGCGATGCGCCCTCGACCGCATGTAGGCAATGCGGCCGTCGCTGGCGACCGCCGCCTCGTCAAATACGTCGATCGAATCATTGGCGGTCGTGCTCCGGCAGACGTAGCGGAAGATCCCGCCGCCGCCGGGCGGCATAATGGCGAAGCAGCGGTCGTTGTCCGGCCGATCGAGCCGCTCGGCGGTGTAGAGAATGCCCCCGTCAGCGGGAAGCCACGTGGCGCCGGCGTCGATGCCGGCGTTGAAGGTGAGGCGCACGACGGGCCCGGGGTCGAGCGGACCATCCGGCCCGTACCGATCCGGGCGGAATGGCGCGCCGTGCTCGCAGGCCGCGAGCAGGACACAAAACGGAACGAGGCGGCGCGCGTTCATGGTGAGGGTGCGTCGAATCTAGCTAGATTCTTCCGTGCCGTCCCACGCTCACGGAGGATTCCTCGATGATGGTCGTGACGCTCGTACTCGCGGCATTGCAGCAACCTTTGGCGCCGCTTCCTCCCGCGTGGTCGGATACGTCGCCGTTCCGGCGGCTCGAGCTGCCGACACCAACACTACTGCGCGAGGGCTCGGGGCGTCCCGGGCCGCGCTACTGGCAGCAGCGCGTCGATTACTCGATCAGTGTCGCGCTCGACACCGCGGCGCACAAGGTCGCGGGCCGCGAGACGATTCGCTACACGAATAACTCCCCCGACACGCTGCGCTATCTGTGGCTGCAGCTCGACCAGAACCTGTTTCGTGAGGACAGTCGCGGCAACGTGCTGACACCCCCCGACGCCCGCTTCGCCGCCCGCGGGTTCCCGGGGGGCTTCGTGCTCGATGGAGTGAAGGCGGTGACGCGCGTGGGCCAGGCGGTGAGCAGAACATCGCTCGCCACCACCCTCAATGGCACGGTGATGCGGGTCGACCTCGACCGGCCCCTGCCGCCCGCGGGCGCGACCGTCTCGCTCGACATCGGCTTCTCGTTCCAGGTCCCCGAGCACGGCTCCGATCGGATGGGCCGCGAGAAGTTTCCCGAAGGGTGGCTCTACGAGATCGCCCAGTGGTATCCCCGGATGGCGGTGTACGACGATGTGCGGGGCTGGAACACCGAGCAGTACCTGGGCCAGGGCGAGTTCTACCTCGAATACGGCGATTTCGACGTGGCGATCACCGTGCCGCGGAGCTTCGTCGTCGTCGCCACCGGAGCGCTGCTCAACCCGACCGAGGTGCTGACGGCGGCGCAGCGGGCGCGCCTCACCCAAGCGCTCAAGTCCGACACCACCATCCCGATCGTGGCGAAGAGCGAAGTCGGACAAGCCGCAACGCGCCCCGCGGGCGCCAGCCCGACCCTCACCTGGCACTTCAGCGCGAAGAACGTCCGGGATGTAGCCTGGGCGGCGGCGCCCAACTTCATCTGGGACGCGAGCGGCTGGGACGGGATCCTGATCCAGTCGGCTTACCCGCCCGAAGCCAACGCCGACTGGCGGAACTCGACTGCGTACGCTCGCCACACCATCCAGCACTACTCGGAACGGTGGTTCCACTACCCCTACCCCACCGCCATCAACGTCGCCGGGCCGGTGGGCGGGATGGAATACCCTATGATCGTGTTTTGCGGAGACCGGGCGGGGAGCTTCGACCTCTATTCGGTCACCACCCACGAGCTGGGCCACCAGTGGTTCCCCATGATCGTCGGCTCGAACGAGCGTCGCTACGCGTGGATGGACGAGGGGTTCAACACCTTCATCAATATCTACTCGGTCCGCTCCTTCTACCACGACTCGCTCTGGGACCGGCACGGGGGCGACCCGCAGGCCTGGGCGAAGTTCGCCGCCACTGGACAGGACCAGCCGCCGATGCTCCCGCCCGACCGCGTCGACCCCCGGCTGCTCGGCCAGGTGGAGTACACCAAGCCGGCGACCGGACTCTATCTGCTGCGGCACCATATCGTGGACGACACGACCAGGTTCGACGCAGCGTTCCGCGAATACATCCGGCGCTGGGCGTACCGGCATCCCGCGCCCGCGGACTTCTTCCGCACGATGGACGACGGGCTCGGCGAAGACCTGTCGTGGTTCTGGCAAGGGTGGTTCTACACGACCGACGTCATCGATCTCGCCGTCGACTCGGCGGCCACGTTTCACGACAACAGCGGAGCGACCTTTGCCGGGGTCATCCTGTCCAGCCGGGGCGGGCTACCGATGCCGGTGGACCTGAGGCTGACGTACGCGAACGAGTCGAGTGCGCGGATCCGGCTCCCGGTCGAAGTCTGGTTCCAGGGCAACCGCTACGTGTACATCCGGCCGGCCCCGGCCGAACTCGTCAAGGTCGAGATCGACCCGGACTTCGGTCTGCCGGACGTACGGCGCGACAACAATGTGTGGATGAGGACATCGGCAGCCAGGCATCAGCCGTAGAAGCTCGTTCGCCCGCGCGCGCGCATCGCCGCGTGCACGGCCAGCTCGAGGCCCACGAAAAACACGCCGCCCCACAGGAGCCCGGGAAGCTCGTGCGGGTCACGCCCGTAGAGGGCCCACAACCAGCGCGCCACGACGTAACACCAGAGCCCCCCGGCGAACCAACCCAGGACCCGTATGATCCGCCCCAGCCCGACGTCAATCTCGGGAATCATACGGAGCAGCGCGTCGACGTAGTGTCCGAGGAAGGTGAAGCAGAAGGCCAGCGTGAACACGTCCACGTAGTCCAGCAGGACGCCCGCATGGCGGGGGACCGCCAACAGGACAACCACCGCCAGGAGCCCCGCGACGACCGTGCTGCGCGTGAGGGTCGTGAGAAAGCGCTCGCCGCCCATTACCGGCCCCTCGTCTCGGGGCGCAGATACTCGTCCAGCCAGTCTAACACCGTGCTCCACCACAGCCGGCGGTTGCGCGGGCGTAACACCCAGTGCCCTTCGTCGGGGAAGTAGAGGAACTTCGCGGGCACGGCCATCTTGCGGAGCGCCGTGAACGCCTGGTAGCCCTCGGACAGGTCCACCCGATAGTCGAGCTGCGAGTGCACGATCAGCATCGGCGTCTTCCAGTGCGGGGCGAAAGTGAGCGGTGACCACTTCTCGTACAGGGCGCGATTGCCGTACAGCGCGCCGCCGAATTCCCACTCGACGAACCACAATTCCTCGGTCGACACGTACATGCTCGC
>Ga0137418_10005407_pt1 | contig 11716 bp, 8 predicted proteins | sample CZODoug3_1_2_16f_FD_122242 | JGI IMG/M metagenome (GOLD analysis project Ga0137418, IMG submission 122242) | Vadose zone soil fungal communities from Angelo Coast Range Reserve, California, USA - CZODoug3_1_2_16fungal (Hybrid Assembly) | ecosystem: Environmental > Terrestrial > Soil > Vadose... | reverse complement strand
TTCAAGAGCCTGCGCTATCAGAGCGCCGACCCCCAGGATTGGGGCCTCCAGATCGTGCGGGCGGTGCAGCACTCGGGTTATGAGGAAACCTGGACCCCCGCGGTCCGCGCCAACGCGAGCTTCCTCATTCAGTCGGGCCGCCTGGTCGGACTCGGCGCGCTGCGGCGCGGTCTGGTGCTCGACCTCACGCCCGAGTTCACCACCAAAGTGGACGGTGCGCCGTCCACGCCGGGCTACGACTATCGCGGCACCCCCGAGGTCGCGGGCAACCTGCGCTGGGGGGTGACGCAAAACCTCGGGCTGACGGCCACGGCCCACCCCGACTTCTCGCAGGTCGAGGCCGACATCGGCCAGGTGACCCTCAATCAGCGGTTCGCCCTGTTCTACCCGGAGAAGCGGCCGTTCTTCCTCGAGGGGCTCGAGCAGTTCGACACGCCCAACAGTCTCATCTATACGCGGCGTATCGTGCAGCCGGTATTCGGCGCGAAGCTCGCCGGCAAGGTCGGAGGGATGGGGATCGCCTACCTCGGGGCGGTGGACAACAGCGACCAGTCGGCCACGAGCGCACATCCCATCTACAACATGCTGCGGCTGCGGCGCGACCTTGGGCCAACCTCCACGCTCGGCGTGGCCTACACCGATCGGATCGACGGCGACGACTACAACCGCGTGTTGGGCGTTGACGCGCACGTCGTGTGGCGCAAGATCTGGTTCTCGGAAGTGCAGGTCGCCGGGTCGTGGACCCGAACGCCGGGCCGCACCCGCGCGGGCAAGCTCTGGACCGTCACCTTCGGCGACCGCACCGGTCGCGCGTACGGTAACCACTTCGAGCTGCTCGGCGTCCAGAGGACCTTCCAGGACACGAGCGGGTTCGTGAATCGCACGGACTTCGTGGCCGGCCGAACCTTCAACCGGTTCAGCTTCTACGGCCGCCCGGGCGCGCTGGTCGAGCAGTTCACCGCGATCGTCGGATTCGCGCCGATCTGGCGCTACCGCGACTTCGGCCGTTTGAACCGGACCATCGAGGACACCCTGCAGACCTTCTGGATCGCGACGCTGCGCGGCGGGTGGCAGTCCCAGGTCACACTCAGCCTCAACCACTTCGGGTTCGATGGCGCGGACTACTCTGGTTACACGGTCGGCAGCGCGCCGTTCGTCCCGCCGCACGACCTGTATCACCTGCCCGGCGGCGCGTTCATTCTGAACGCACCGAACCGCGCCGTGTCGGGCAGCGTGGTGCTGGGCTACTCGGCCGTGGCCATTTTCCCTGAGGCATCCGAGGGCCGACAGGTGGCCGTGACCACGGTCGCCACGCTGCGCCCCACGCCGGCCTTGCGCCTCGAGGCGCGCTGGGTGCACCAGCGCCTCACGCGCGCGCGCGACCGCAGCCGATTCTCGACCGCGAACATCCCCCGCCTCAAGCTCGAGTACCAGCTGACCCGCTCGATCTTCGTGCGCTACATCGGGCAGTATTTCGCGGAGGACCAGGCGGCGCTGCACGACCCGCGCACCGGGCAACCGCTCCTCGTGAACGGCGACACCGCGCGGGCGATCGTCACGAACGCCTTCCGCAACGACGTCCTGTTTTCCTACAAGCCGACGCCGGGGACCGTCGTCTTCCTGGGCTACGGCGCGTCGCTCACCGAGGCGGACGCCTTCAGGTTCCGCGACCTGCGGCGCACGGCGGACGGGTTCTTTCTGAAGGTGAGCTATCTGTTCCGGATGTAGACTCTCGAGGTACAGGAGGGATGCGAAGTGATCGATCGCCACACCGCTCTGTTGGCCGCGCTGTCGCTCGCGATCGCCTGCGCCACCGGTCGCCCGCAGCCGGAAGCGGTACCGGCTCCTGCGCGTATCACCACCCCGTCGGCTCGACTCCACGAGCTCGCCGACGAGATGTGGGACACTACGCTCGCGCTGTCGCCGACCATCGGGACTTTCCTGGGTTTGCCCGGGGCACGACACGACCTGATGGACGACAACTCGCTCCAGACCGTCCGTCGCCTCGAGGGCTTGGGGGACGCCTGGTGGGCCCGACTCCAAGCGCTACCAGCTGAGCGCTTCAGTGGCACCAACGATGCCGTGCTTCTGGCCATCGTGCGGGAGACTCTTGCGACCGATCGACAGCAGCGCCTCTGCCGCGGGGAACTTATGCCCGTGAGCCAGCTCTTCGGGTGGCAGGGAAGGTTCGCCTATCTCGCGCAGATCCAGCCCGTCGGCACTTCCGAGGCGCGAGCGCAGGCGCTGGCGCGCTGGCGCCAGCTGCCTACCTACCTGGACCACGAGCGTGCGGCACTGAGCGAGGGCGTCCGCCTGGGCTACGTGGCGCCCGCCGGCAACGTGCGGGTGGTCCTCACCCAGCTCGACGCCATTCTCGCCCTCGCAGCGGATAGCTCGCCGTTTGCGGACCCGGCGCGGCGCGACTCGACGACCCCTTTCCGCGCGGCCTGGCACGAGCTCATCGAGCGCGAGATCACACCGGCGGTCCGGGGGTACCGCGACTACCTCGCCGCCGAGTATCTGCCGCATGCCCGCGCGACCACGGCCCTCAGCGCCCTGCCGCACGGCGCCGAGTGCTACCGTGCGCTCGTACGTGCCTACACCACCCTCGACCGCGATCCGAACGCGGTTCACGAGCTCGGGCTGCGGGAGATGGACCGGATCGAGCGCGCCATGCGCGCCATCGCGCAGCGGAGCTTCGGGACCTCGGACGTTCGTGGGCTCCTGCTGCGGCTGCGCAGCGATTCGCAGTACACGTTTCAGAGCCGGGACGAGATGCGCGCGGTCGCGGAGCGGGCGCTCGCGCGCGCCAAGGCGGCCGCGCCGCGCATGTTCAACCGGACCCCGAAGGCCGACGTGATCGTCGACCCGTGTCAGGCGTTCGAGGAGGAGTCGGGGTGCCCCGGGTCGTACGTGCCGCCGGCGATCGATGGCAGCCATCCCGGGCGGTATCGCATCAACCTGCACAATCCCCGCGGTACACCCCGGGCCGGCGCCGAAGCCACGGCCTTCCACGAAATGATCCCCGGGCATCACTTCCAGATCGCGCTGGCGCTGGAGCGGGACAGTGTGCCGTCTCTCGAGCGCTTCTACTTCAATAGCGGTTTCGGGGAGGGCTGGGCGCTGTATGCGGAACAACTGGCCCACGAGCTGGGGTTGTACTCATCCGACCTCGACGAGATGGGCCGGCTGTCGGAGGATGCCCTCCGTGCGGCCCGCCTTGTCGTCGACCCGGGCCTCCACGTGCTCGGCTGGTCTCGGCAGCGGGCGATCGAATACATGCTGGCTCACACCGCGCAGTCCGAGATTCAGGCGACGTCGGAGATCGACCGCTACATCATTACCCCGGGCCAGGCCACGGCGTATATGATCGGCCGGCTCGAGATCGAGCGTCTGCGGCGCCTCGCGACCACACGGCTGGGACGGCGCTTCGACGTGCGAGAGTTCCACCAGCGTATCCTCGAGGACGGAACCGTGCCGCTCCCGTTGCTGGGCGAGAAGATCGAGCGCTGGATCGCGTCGGCAAGATAGGGACGACCGCCCTCTACCCCTCGCTTCCGCGCCGGGCCATGTTCTCTCCCATGCCCGACGCGGCCGACCTGACCCGACAACTCGCCGACGAAGACCGTGCCAAACAGCGCCGCTACGTGCTCGCGAACACGCGCGCGCGCTGGCGGTTCGTCGCCCTGGGGTCAGGCCTGCTCGCGATCCTGCGCGTCGCGGGGGTCGCTCCCGTCTCGTGGCTCTACATCCTGGGCTTCGCGGGGCTTTTCGCCGGCATCGGCTACGCCATGCTGCGCCTGGTGCGGGGCGATGCATTCCGCACCTGGCACGCCCACGCCGACATCGCGGTAACCGCGGCCATGATCTCCGCGATCCTCTACGCCGTGGGGCCGACCGGACAGCTGCTGTATGTCGTGTATCTGATCGCGCCCCTCCAGGCCGCCCTCTACCTGGGGCAGACGGAAGCCTGGCAGGCGCTCCTCATCAACCTCACGGGATTGGGACTCGCCACCGCCGTCCGGGTGACTCAGGGCACGCCGGGCTGGGCGTGGAGCGCGTTCGGGCAGGAGGCGCTGGTGCTCGGGCTCGTGAGCGCGGGCCTGGTACCGACGCTGACACGGTTCGTCACCCGGCTGCAAGCCGCGCGGAGCACGCTGGCCCAGGTGGAGAGCGGCGACCTCACGGTGAAGGTCCAGGACGACGAGCCGGACGAGCTCGGCTACCTAGGCGCGAGCGTGAACCGGACCACCGGCGCAATCGCCGGTGTGATGCGCCAGGTCCAGCACCAGTCCCAGGACCTCGCGGCGATGGCCGAGCAGCTCGCCGCTTCCGCACAGGAGCTGCACGCCGCGTCCCAGGAGATCTCCGCCGCGGCGGAGCGGCTGACCGAGGGCACGTCACGCCAGCGGCAGCTCATCGGCCACGGCCGCGACGACTCGGAGGCCGCGGCGGACGTCGCGGCGCAGCTGCACGCGCGGGCACAGGAGGCCGAGCGCCAGATCGCCGGTGTGGCGCAGCAGGCCCAGCGTCACGGCCAGGAGATCGCGCGCGCGAGCGAGCTCCTCGTCACCCTCGTCGACCACCTCGACCAGGTGTCCCGCGCGGCCGGCACGCTGGAGCAGGGCTCCCGCGAAATCGGCAAGCTCGTGGATGCCATTACGCGGATCGCGAGTCAGACCGACCTCCTTGCCCTGAACGCCGCGATCGAAGCGGCGCGGGCAGGCCAGCACGGTCTGGGATTCCGCGTGGTGGCCGACGAGGTGCGCAAGCTCGCCGAGCAGAGCTCCCGCTCGGCGGAGGAGGTACGGGCCCGCGTGCGCCAGACGCAGGACCAGATCGGGCAGGTGATCGCGGCGATGGACGAGGGCCGACGCACGGCTGAGGGCGTGGGCGCCGTTTCCGCGGCGGCCCGGCAGGCCCTGGACGCCATCTTCGGAGACCTGAACGCCACCGTGAAGTTCGCCAGCGCGTTTGCGGGCGAGACCGAAGGGCAGACGCAGCGGATCCGCGAAGTGGTGCGCCGGATGGAGGAGGTGGCGGGGATCGCCGATACCGCTGCCCAGGGCGCCGAGCAGACCTCGGCCGCGACGGAAGAGCAGATCGCATCGCTGGGCGAGCTTACGACGACCTCGCAGCACCTTTCGGTCGCCGCAGCCAAACTCACCGAGACGATTCAGCGGTTCAACGTGAACGGGAAGGGGTGACCGGAACCCCAGGGCCGCGGCCGGAGTTGAGGGTAATAGTGCCGAACTTGGGACTCCGAGGAGCAGTCATGTCTATTCGACCGGTCAAGCGAATTCTGCAGGCGCAGCCTACCATGGAAGGCGCGGGCGTGCGGTTGCGTCGCGCGTTCGGCTTTGGCGACACCAAGGAGTTCGATCCGTTCCTGTTGTTCGACGACTTCCGCAACGAGAACCCCGAGGACTACCTCGCGGGGTTTCCCTGGCACCCCCATCGGGGGATCGAAACCATCACCTACGTCCTCGCGGGGACGGTCAACCACGGTGACAGCCTCGGAAACAAGGGCGCGCTAGGGGCGGGCGACGTGCAGTGGATGACCGCGGGCAGCGGAATCCTCCATCAGGAGATGCCGAAAGGGGACCCGCATGGTCGCATGCACGGGTTTCAGCTGTGGGCGAATTTGCCGTCCTCCCTGAAGATGACCCGGCCGCGCTACCAGGACATCTCGGCCGCCGCCATCCCGGAGGTCACCGACGACGACGGCACGCGGGTGCGCGTCATCTGCGGCAGCTTCTGGGGAAAGGCCGGTCCGGTCGAGGGGGTGGCGGCGGACCCGCGCTACCTGGACGTGTGGGTCCCGCCTGGCAAGCGTAAGTCGCTGCCGGTCGAGACCACCGGGCACGCGTTCGCCTACGTGTTCGAAGGCAGTGGCACGTTCCGCGACGCGTCGGAGCCGGGCGCCGTCCGCACCGAACGGGTGGGCCCCGTCGTAGCCGGGGAGAGCGGCTCCGGGGGAGAGGCGCAGAACCGGTCGCTCGTGCTGTTCGACAGCGGCGACGCGGTGACCGTCCAGGCGGGCGACGCCGGTATCCGGTTCCTCCTCGTTTCGGGGAAGCCCATCGAGGAGCCGGTAGCGTGGTACGGCCCGATCGTCATGAACACGCCGGACGAGCTGCGGCGCGCCTACGCCGAGCTGCAGGACGGCACCTTCATCAAGCAACGCTAGACTAACCGTCTACTCACAGGAGTCACAGCCATGTCCCCCGTCCCTCACGACACCATGAACGACCTCCCCGAGAACGTGCGCAGCCAGGTGAGCGATCTGCTCAACAACCTCCTCGCCGACGCGATCGATCTCCAGACGCAGTCGAAGCAGGCACACTGGAACGTCAAGGGCCCTCAATTCATTGCCCTGCACAAGCTGTTCGACGAGATCGACGAGGCGGTGGAGGAGTACGTCGACCTGCTGGCCGAGCGCGTCGTTCAGCTCGGTGGGATCGCCGAGGGAACGGCGCGGGTCGTGGCCGAGCGGTCCGAGCTGCCGGAGTATCCGCTCACGATCTCGACGGGCGAGGAGCACGTGTGGGCCTTGTCCTCGGCGCTGTCCGGGTTCGGGGAGCGCGTGCGCCGGGCCATCGACCAAACTGCGGACCTGGACGACATAGGCTCGTCGGACATCTGTACCGAGATCTCGCGCGGCACCGACAAGTGGCTGTGGTTCGTCGAAGCGCACGCCGAGGGGGCGGTCAAAGCGCACCTCAAGAGCTGAGCGGGACGCGCGCCGCTACCATCCACGAAGTAGCGGCGCGTCCCCAAAGTCCCACAACACGAAGGCGATCAGCCGAGGATGTCGCGGCTCCGGCCCCACGGCCGGAAGCTCGGCGCCGAGCGACGCCGCGACGTGCCCCAGGCGGGAGAGTCGCACCCAGACCTGCGGGTAAAAGGACAGCGCGCGCTGCCCCCCTCCATCCACGGGCACCGTCCAGCCGGCCTCGACCATCGGCACGAGCCGGGTTCTCTCCATCTCCCGCCCCACACCCAGCCGATAGGAGAACGCGGTGATCCCCTGCGTCTCCTCCCATGTGCTCGTGATCTCGCCCTGGACGACGAAACCCGCCCCGGGCGCCGCGCCGAAAGCGACGAACGGCTCGACCTCCCACCGTTGCTGCCGCCCGAGCGGCGGCGTCGCCTCGAGCCCGAGGCTGGCCAGCGCCCGCCGGGGCAGGCTGTGCCATAGGTTGTATTTCGCCCCCAGCGTCACGCCGTCGAACGGCCGGTCCACCGAGTCGAACACCGTCCGCGCCACACCCTCGAGCTGCAGGCGCTTCCCCACGCGCCGTTCGTAGATGAGGTTCTGCGCGCGGCCCGCGTCGCTCAAGATCCACTCGTCCTCGGGATAGGCCTTCTCGACCAGGAACGCACGGGGGAAGTTGAGCTCGCCGGGCGGCCAGCCGAGCTCACCACACAATGACCGGGCGTACCGCACGACGGCGCGAATTTGTGCGGGTGTCGCCGCCTCGCCGAACGCCGGCATGTCGAGCGACAGGCCGAACGCCGCCCCGCCCTGCGACACGATCTCGACCCAGCGCTCCTCCGGCTCGGCTGTGCTGGCTTTGCAGTCTTGCAGGTCCGCCGGCGGCACCTCGAGCCGCGTGCCGGCGGCAGGGGTGCCGCGGCCGTCCGCACCGTGGCACGACTTGCACCACGCCTGGAACAGCGCGGCGCCCGAGTCGGGGGGCGGGGGCGGGGGCGTGTGCAGGGCGAACACCAGCGCGACGGCGGGGATGAGCGACATGCGTTCACGCCAGCCGGGCCGCCGCGTGCAGCTCGGCCGCGCAGCGATCGGCCTCCCGCACGATCTCCTCGATTGGCGCCGTCAGCAGCTCGTGCCCGAGCACGACCGGCTGGCCGTCCACGAACACGTCGCGCACGTCGCTCGCGCAGGCCGCGTACACCACGAGCGACACGGGATCGCCGATGGCGGGGTGGAGATGCGGCTCGCGCAGGTCGAGCACCACCAGGTCGGCGCGCTTGCCGGGGGTGATCGAGCCGAGCTCGGCTTCGAGCCCCAGCGCGCGGGCCCCACCAAGGGTGGCCAGCTCGAGCACTAGACCAGCGGGGAGCGCGTCCGCGCCGAGCCGCGGCTTCTGGATCAGAGCGGCGAGGCGCATCTCGGCGAACACGTCCAGCCGGTTGTTGCAAGGGGCGCCGTCGGCGCCGATCGCGACGCGGCAGCCGGCGGCAAGGAGCTCGGGCACCTTCGCGATGCCGCTCCCGAGCTTGAGATTCGATGACGGGCAGTGCACCACCGTGGTCCCCTGGCGCGCGAGGCGCGCCGTCTCGTGCGCGTCCACCCACACGCAGTGGGCGAGCGCCGCGCGCGGGCCCGCGATGCCGACCGAGTCGAGGTAGGCGATCTCTTCGAGTCCCGTGGTCCGCAGCACGGTCTCGCGCTCCACGATCGTCTCCGCGGCATGGGTGTGGAGCTGGGCGTCGAACCGCTCGGCCAGGTCACTCGCGGCCCGGAGCAGCGGCCCCGAGCAGCTCGGGACGAAGCGCGGGGCGAAGCACACTCGCAGGCGGTCAGCGGCGCCCTTGTGCCAGCGCTTGGCTAGCGCCTCGGCCTCCGCGAGGGCGTTGTCGGTCGACTCCGCGAGCTCCAGCGGCGCCCCCTCGGGATGCGCGTCCATGAGGCACTTCCCCACAACCGCCCGGATGCCGATGCGCTCGAGCGCCTGGAACGCGGCGCCGGTGTGCCGCACCGTCTCCATGTCGAGGATGGCCGTCGTGCCGCCGAGCAAGAGCTCCGCGGCGCCAAGCATGGCGGACCAATACACGGTCTCTTCGGTGTGGGCGGCCTCGAGCGGCCAAATACGGCGCACCAGCCAGTCCTCGAGCCGGAGGTCGTCGGCGAGCCCTCGGAACAGCGTCTGGCAGAGGTGCACGTGGGCCTGAATCAGGCCAGGGATGATCAAACAGCCGCTGCAATCGCGCACCGACACGGGCGTGCCTGCTCGGTCCGCTCGTCCGTCGGTCCGCCCGACCGCCTGAATCCTCTCCCCGCGGACCGTCACGTCGGCCCGCACCACGCGCCAGGTCTCATCGTGCAGCAGCACATCGCCGCCGGCGAGGAGCAGGTCGGGCGTCTTCGGGAGGCGCGGCACGGCCTCAGGTCGCGATGCGCGGCTGTGCGCTGGTTGTATCGTCCGACAGATCGAAGTAGACGCGGAGCTCCTCCAGGAGGTCCTCGTCCGCGTACACGCCCGTGAGGATGCGCTCCGGCCCGCCGGGATCGATCAACAGGTACCCGTAGGGATAGTCCAGGCCCGACAAGAGGATCGCGCGACGCGCGTGGTTGGGGACCGCTACGTACACGGTTTCGGCGTTGGTCGCGAGCAGCTTGATCCCGCCGGCTTCGAGCGCGGGCACGATCTGCTCCGTGTAGTACTTCAGGTCGTCGAACGTGTCGGCGCGGTCGTCCGCGGCGAGTGTGTCGGCCGCGCGCAGCCAGAACAGCACCACGCTCGGCTCCGCGACCACGCGCGGGACGAGGAGGGTGCCGTCCGTCGAGTCATGGGGCACGAGCTGGGCGAGGTCCATCGAGTCGGCTTGCTGCGCCGTTGTGGCGAGCGGCCGGGTGCGGCACGCGGCCACGCAGAGAAGCGCCACCAGCGCGCCGATACGCATGGGGGAAATATATTCCACGGATGGGAGCGGCGGAGTACGTGGCGATCAGGCCAGGCTTGAGGCCGACCCCGAGGACGAAGGACTGCGGGGAGTGAAGCATGCCCTTACGAATCCAGGATTACATCGCCTCGTTTCGCGACCGCTTTCCGTTTCTCGATCCCACAATAGAGCCGTGGAAACTGACGGCCGATGTTTCACACCTCATCGAGCGATTCGCTGCCACGCTCGATGCCTCGGCGTTTCGCAACTCGGCAGGTGTCCTGATACACAACGAGGCCACGATCGAGCCGGGCGCGATCATCAAGCCGCCCGCTATCATCTCGGCCTCGTGCTTCGTGGCTTCGACGGCGTACCTGCGTGGAGGGGTGTTTCTCGATCGCGGGGTGAGTATCGGGCCAGCCTGCGAGGTCAAATCCACGATCGTGCTCGACTCCTCGAGGCTGGCGCACCTCTGCTTTGTGGGCGACTCAGTCATCGGGTCCGACGTGAACCTCGAGGCGGGCGTCGTGGTCGCGAATCATTTCAACGAGCGTCCAGAGCAAAAGGTCACTGTCCGCGTCGACGGACAGAGTGTCCGGACCGGCGTCGTCAAGTTTGGTGCCTTGATCGGGGATCATAGCCGGATCGGTGCCAATGCAGTCCTCTCACCTGGCACCATCCTCGCCCCGCACACGGTCGTCGCGCGGCTGGAACTCGTCGACCAGGGAGGCGGCTGACGGCCGCACCCGCACGGTGAGCCGCGCTTCCCCGGCGCGTACCGGCCAGCGCGGCGTGTACGAGTATCCCTGCACCGTTTCCTCGAAGCCGCGCTCCGAGCGGGACACGGTCGTGATCGGAAACTTCCACACGTCGGCGGCCGGCGTGAGATCGAGCTGCACCTCAGGCGAGACGGAGATCTCTGGACAGAAGAAGGCATCCGCCGGGAACGCCGCGGGATCCCAGCGGTAGCGCACCGTCAGCTCGCCGTTTCGATCGATCCTGATGCGCTTCTCGAGCAGCCCTGCCGGCGACGCGTTCGGCATCGGGCGGAGGACGATCTCTACCGCATTCGAAGACTCCTCGACGCTCGTGTTGAAAACGCTGCCTGCCCAGCAGGCGACTGACTCGAAGGCTCCACCCGCATAACCGTCGAGCGTCACGTCGCCCCGGAGGACGCGATCCACCAACAGCGCGCGCTCGCAATGGTCGATCGGCGGCAGGCGCTGCAGGCGGACCATTTGCTCGAGGTCGTGGATACTCGGCGTGCCGTCGGTGGGCGTCGCCTCCCCGCTCCCGCGACCGGGGGCCGGCTCGTGGTACGACTCGCGCCGCCGCGTCAGCACGTCCGCATAGTTGACGCCCTGTTGGAACACCGTGTACTCCTCGATCGCGCCGCCGCGCTGCGGGCTCACCAGCGCCGAGCAGACGTCCGAGTGGATCCAGAGCTCCTCGACGCCGTCGCTATCAAGATCGAGCCGCTCGACGGCGAGCCCCTCCCCCCGGCGCAGCTCGCCCTCGGCGAGTGCCAGGTTTTGCCAGATCGCCGCACGCAGGTGCGGGAGGTACAGTCCCCCGAACACGCCGTGCCAATAAGCGTCGTTGCACTGGGCGCGGCCGATGGCACGGCGCGCCGCCGGCGGGTCCCCGCGCGCCCGGCACAGGGACGACAACGCCAGCGTTTTCTTGTGCATGCGGTTCGCCTCCGGGTACTTCACGAGGAAGTTGCGCCAGTGCGCGCCGCGCACGAGCGCCCCGTCCGGCCCTGCCAGGCGGGCCTCACCCAGCTCGTGCTCGAGCACGGCCAGGCGGCGGGCGGCCGCCGGCGGCAGCGCCCATGCCTCCATCTCCCGGTAGGACGCCGTTGGGAGATACGCGAGGCCCCCGCTGCGCACCGTGTCGAGCGCCGCGCCCGGCGTCGTGAGGCGGACTTCTCCCGCGGCGACGAGCGCCCCTACGCAATCGAGGAACTGCGCCAGCCAGCCGCGCGTGTTCACCCAATCCTTGGTGCCGGGCCAGCCACCAAACTTCTCCCCATCGTCCACGAACACGGCCAGCGGACGACCCGCGGTCCTCAGGTCGCGGAGGT
>Ga0137418_10005406_pt1 | contig 11717 bp, 9 predicted proteins | sample CZODoug3_1_2_16f_FD_122242 | JGI IMG/M metagenome (GOLD analysis project Ga0137418, IMG submission 122242) | Vadose zone soil fungal communities from Angelo Coast Range Reserve, California, USA - CZODoug3_1_2_16fungal (Hybrid Assembly) | ecosystem: Environmental > Terrestrial > Soil > Vadose... | reverse complement strand
GTCGGTGGTAGTTATGGCCGCGGTGCGATGACGTGCCGCAGAGGCGAAAATTTTAACGGCTCCTGGGGCGCGCCCTCAATGATGGCCCTTGAGGGTGGCAGCGTAGGCTTTCAGATCGGCGGACAAGCGACTGACTTCGTCCTTCTCGTGATGAATGACCGCGGTGCGAATGGAATCTTGAACAGCAAAGTGAAGCTCGGAGGAGATGCGTCGGTAGCAGCAGGACCAGTCGGTCGTAACGCGTCGGCAGAAACCGATGTGTCGATGCGTGCTGAAATATTGAGCTATTCACGCGCGCGCGGCTTATTTGCAGGCGTTTCGCTCGAGGGTTCGACCATCCGACCTGACAACGACGCAAACAAGAGAATCTACGGGGAGAAAATCTCGGCGAAGGATATTGTAATTGCTCACGAGACGCATGTCCCTCCCGCAGCAGAGGGCCTGATCTCGACGCTTAACGCGAAGACGCCGAAGCACAAGTCGTCATAGCAGTTGTTTAATTCACGCCTACCTTTACTACCGAGCTCCTATTTCGATAGGTCCGAGATGGCGCCCGTCTATCTCGTTGATCCGGGGTAAGAACACAGCGGCGGGCTACGATGGCGCACAGATCGCGAAGTTTGCCGACGAGCATCCGAGGCGCCGACTATGCAGCACTTTCGGAAAAAAGTACTCGTGCGCCGATCTAGCAAACAGTGGACATGTTCGATGCTGAATTCTCACTGGCAGCGTCGGCTTCTTCGATTGCTGGTGGGAACTCGACACTGTCCTGCCTCGCGCTCTTAATGTCTTATACCTCGCGTCTTCCTCGGCCACCAGTTAAACCATCGAGAGGGGCAAATAGAAAACGCAGATCGAGCAAATGCTCGACAATGTGTAGCAGGTTCGTGGGCGACTCGCTCTTGGACACAAACCCATCTACCCATCTCAGAGCACTCTCTGGTAGCCCATCATCTGCGGACAGCAGAGCGATTGGAACATCGGATTCACTAGCTTCCATGTGCTCTGCGACGACATCCCCATTCATTCCAGGCATGTGATAGTCGAGTAGCACCAAATCGACGGGATGGGAGGCAAACAGTTGCAAAGCGTCTGCCCCGCTGGTGGCGACCAGGACCTTGTACCCGGCATCCTCCAACAGCATCCGAAGCTCATGCCCGTGGTACCTGTGATTATTTTCACTGCTCACAGCGATCCTTTTATTGAGAAAGAAGCTCGCGCGGCTGGGGTCTCCGCCGTTGTCTCCAAATCTGAAGTTGTTGCTGTTCGAATCACGAAGGCTTCGGGGGCTTGCTCGACCAGATCGCCGCCTGATCCTTCGTCTCCCAGTCCGGAAACTGCAACTTGTCCCGTTTCAAAACGCGTAGAGTTCTTAGCGTTTCCGCAATAGCCTGCTCTACTGCGGCACCCGGTCGGACCCGATGCGGCGCCATTTCTTGACTGGCGTAAGTCCATGACCGATGAAGAATGGGTGGACCTGCATGCCGCCGCCGACGAAACCTGGTACCGGCGCATGGAGCGTGCCTTCGGCTTGGCGATCTGTCCCAAGAACTGAGGTTGAGGCTTTCGCAAAGCGCTGAGAGCTTGCCCATAACTTCAGGGTAGCCCGCCAAACCACCCCAGAACCCACGATAAATTTGCCCAAGCGGAAACAACGCAAACATGACGGTGACTCCTCTCTTCAGCCCATGCGGGCAGCCTCGCCCGCATGGGTCTAATTCACAGTGGAATTCCTTGTTGGAGAGGGACGGCCGATCGACACGGCCCCGCTGGCTAGAACGACTGTGAGAACCGAGCTTCCAGGAATTCGCCCAGCTTGGCCACTTCGTCTAACTGTTCAAAGTGCTCCACAGCAGTGTGAGTGTGCGCGAGTGCCAGCCCGCTCAAAAGAACTGCAAGAGCCATCTGCTTCAGCATACTGCCCCTGCGACAATCCTCCTGGTTGCGACCACTGTGAATGGTCGGCCCGACAGGCTGTCGCTGTTCAGCCCTAGAGTTTCGATGGACTCGGATGTTTCGGCTCGTAGATGCCGATTTTGCCGTCCCCGGGAAGGGTCAAGGTAGCAAGGTTCCCCCAACGTTGTTCGCTCACGTCCGGGACTAAGTCACGTGCTTTGATTTGAGATCTCTCAAACTCGCCGCAAGGTCGTCGCACATGAGGAAAAGTTCGTGCTGGTCGTTCTTCTCGGAATCATGGAACGCGACCTCAAGTGGCGGCATGGCGAAAATCAACCAGCCGCGGCCGGCATTAACGCAGGGAAATTGGAGCACATCGCGAAAAAAGGCCCGGTCGGCTTCGGGATCCTTGGAATAGACAACGACATGCGCTCCATTGACGAAGGTCTGGCATTCGCGAGCACTGGGTTCGCTTCCGGATCACTCACTGCCCCTCTCGGAATACACAATCCGTGCCTTGAACAGACTGTGCCACAAACGTGGCCCTCTTTTCGCCGTCATATACGTCACGACCGCTATCCGTGCGGGCTTTGTTTTTTGGGTAAGTAGTTGATGTCAAAATGAGTTGAGAAGAAATCGTGACCCGGGGGGGTGGACATTTAGGCACAGGCAGCGGTACATCTGAGCTGTGACTCGGAGAGGAGAACATGGCCAAATACGAAATTCAGACGAAACGTGGCGCGCCCCCGCGTGGCGCGTACTCCCAGGGATGGCGAGCCGGAGATTTCATATTCGTGACCGGCACCGGTCCCATCGATCCCGTCACCGGGAACCTGGTGGGCGACACCATTGAACAGCAGACCGAGCTGACGATCGACAACATCTCCGCCATTCTTGAGGCTGATGGTGCCTCCCTTCGTGACGTGGTCAAAGTTACGGTCCATCTCAGCGACACAAGTCTTTTCGCCCGCTACAACTCGGTTTATGCGCGGCTCTTTTCGAAACCCTATCCGGTTCGCACCACTGTGGGCAGCGATCTCGGCCATGCGCAAGGCATGTTGATCGAAATCGATTGCATCGCTTACAGCGCGGGAAAAGCGCGCAAGAGGCAACCGCCCGCCTCGAAGAAGAAGGCGACACCATGAAGATAGTAGACACACGAGACGAATCGCGAGAGCAGAGCTCTGTAGCTCTCAACCTCGGAGGGACAGCGTTCGGTCTCCCGTCGCCAGCAGCGGCGCCTCATGCCCGCGCGCCGACACGGTCTCCGTCGACTCGATGTTGCCGTTCCGTACCAGCAGCGCACAATCGAAATTGTTCACAGTGGGGCAAATATGTCGGGGAAGGAGGTACAGCGTCTCCCCGACCTGCGGCCCCGCTGCTCCTTCTTCCAGAGCGATGGGCAGATGCTCTTCGCTGGGCGAAAGCGGCCTGACTTCCGGATGTCCGATGACTAGGCAGGTGGGAACCCCGGCATCGGCGGATACTGCCTTGTGGCCAGCATCGCAAGTAACAAACCCCGGATGCGGACGGCTGACCACGCGGGTCAATATCAGCACCGCCGGCTGGTAACCATATTCATCAGGAAGCTGCTCCAGACTGGTAGCATCGCAATAAACAATGGTTCCGGGCGAGACTCGATGGATGAAGTTGCCTCGGCGAAAGCCTTCGTAGCCAAGCGAGCACGGGAGGGTCGGCGTTCCGGCGGTAATCACCTCCGGCACATTTACGCCAGAGCGCTCGAGCTCGTTCACAATTTCCAGCAAACGATCATAGCCTCGATGCGCCGCCTGAGTCCGTTCGCTCCCTGCCAGACCGCCATATTGGCCGTCATAGTAGTGCAGACCCCGGAACTCCAGGCCTGCATCGGCAATCGCGCGCACCAGGGTCACCACTCTGTCAGTGCGGCTCTGCTCGATGCCGGTGCGATTCATGCCGGGATTTATGTCAAGAAAGATTTCCACCCGGCAGGTGCGCCACTGCAGCACCTGCCCTTCGTTCTCGGCCAGAACTGAAATGCGAACGCCCGGAAACTGTTGCGCAATGTCCCGTACACGGCGCGCATTCGCGCCCATCGCGGGATAAGCTAAGAGCACGTCGGCTGCTCCGCTCCGGCAGGCCACCAGCAGCTCCAGTGTGGTCGCGCACTTGAAATTGCGGACGCCGCGCTCAACCAGCATGCGCAGAGTGTGGCCCAGCTTCGCGGTTTTGATGTGCACACGCCAGCGATCCGCGTCGCCGGCCAGCAACTTCAAGGTCCGCTCGATGTTTGCGGCAATGATATCTGGATACATCACCAGCGCGGGAGTCAGCACCTCTTCGATGCCGGACACGCAGTAGCGCTGGTCCCAGCCAAATTCGCTCAGCATGGACTTCTGCGTTGCCATTACGGCGTCAATGATAGCGCGTAACTGGACTCAGGGCCACACGGCACCCGCCTTCATTTCCGACGCAGACGTACGCGCTGGTTGACGACCCTCATCGCTGAGAGTAGGCTCGCTGAACCTTTGTGTGCGCGATGGAGTCCCAACTGGCAGATGACACCGAGCGATCGGATCTGGTGCGTGGCTTAGGGTTGTGGTCCGCGACTGCGATCGTTATTGGCGACACTATTGGCACGGGCATTTTTCTAGTCACCAGCGACATGGCTCGCGCCGTCGGTTCAGCCACACTGGTCCTTGCTGCATGGATTGTCGGCGGCGTCATCGTGCTGTTCGGCGCCTTCTGCTATGCCGAACTGGGCGCGGCATTCCCCAAAGCAGGCGGCCCTTACGTCTACCTTAATCGCGGCCTCGGTCCCCTCTGGGGATTTCTTTTTGGCTGGATGAGTTCGTTTCTCGAGCGACCAGTGGCCATGGCAACGCTGGCAGCAGGATTTCTGCGATTTGTGGGATTCTTGTTCCCAATTGTGGGCACGGCCTTGTTCAGCGGCCGTCTCGGAAGTTACGACTTCACCTTTACCGCCGCTCAGCCGCTGGCGGCATTGGTGGTGCTGGCCGTGACCGCGATCAATTATTTAAGTGTGCGGATGGGTGGCGCAATTCAGGTGCTGTTGACATGTCTTAAGATGGGAACGATCGTGGTGATTGTCCTCGCCGGCGTCCTATTTGGAAGGCCAAATGTGATTGAGGCCGCCCCACCCATCGCACCTTTGGGTTTGGGAACGATCGGTGCCTTGCTAACCGCCCTCGTTCCAGCCATGTGGGCCTACAACGGTTTCAACGATCTCGGCGACCTTGGCGAAGAAATACTTCACCCTCAAAAGAACATCCCTGTCGCAATCATCCTGGGACTGCTCACTGTTGGTAGTCTGTACCTGCTGGCGAATGTTGTTTACTTCCACACTTTGGCGTTTGCACAGCTCGCTTCTTCACAGCACGTCGCGTCGGATGTAGTGCGGTCGTTCGCCGGGTCCCGCGGGGCAGCGTGGCTCACGGTAGCCATGGCCATCTCTGCATTGGGAGCGCTCCACGTGGTGGTGTTAACCGGCGCCCGCATACCCTATGCGATGGCGCGTGACGGCGTCTTCTTCCGATTTGCCAGGCGGATTGAGCCCTCTTTTCACACCCCCAGTGGCGCGTTGATTTTTCTGGGCTCCGTTGCGGCGCTGCTTGCGTTGACCGGCACGTTTGAAGAGCTCTACTCGCTGTTCGTCTTTGCGGTCTGGATTTTTTTCGCGCTGACCGCCATAGCCCTGCTTCGTTTGCGTAGAAAAGAGGCAGACCTTCTCAGGCCCTACCGTGCGTGGGGTTATCCCTGGACGCCGCTCATTTTCCTACTTGCCGCAGTCGCTTTGACAATCAACTTGTGGATGGTCCGGCCTGTGCGCTCCTCTCTCGGCCTGGCAGTGATCGTGATAGGCATTCCGTTCTTCTACCGGTGGCGCAAGTTGCCTCCGGCCCGCTAAGGCCTTAGTTCTGAAGGGCAGCCGCAAATAGTCCCGGAATGATCGCGGCGTTGCTTTCCGGGAAGAGCCCTGTTCGAAGAGTCCGTCCAGCATGCTCGATGCAATCAGAAGAGGCATTCTCTCCTGTCGCAGCGGTTTGAGCACACAAACCCGTCTACTCTGGGGAGTGCGAAAGCCGCTTGGAAATCGTAGTCGCGTGAAAGTCTTTCTTATCGTCGTACGCGCCCAGGCAAATCACCTGATCACCGTCCTTGACCTCACTGGGGTCAATGGTATTCACCTTCTTGTCGGCGTGATACTGGCTGACCCACTTGGTGGAAGCGTCGTAATGTACGGTTTTCTCGGAGTCCGTTTCCCGCACGCGGACGGTGAGCGTCGATTTGTCCGGGTTGTGACGCACGACCTGGCCCTCCACGCGAGCCTGTTTCGCAGAGTCCTTCGCGAAGCCGGGTACCGACACCGCGAAGACCAGCACGATCATGAACAACACAGCTGCCATTTTCTTCAACATGCGACTTTCTCCTCTCGAAGTTAAACAGCGAAATACCAGGCGAGCCCTGAAAGCATAAGCGGCCCATGCGAGCTCATGGCGGGGTTAATACAGCACGGCCGCCTCACCTTTCTCACTGATCAGCTGCTCGAAGCGGGCCACGATCTTGTCCCGTCGCGCCATCACCGCTTTGACTGCATCTTTCGTCAGGTAATGTTTGGTCTTTTCTGCCAACTGGTTGCCATCCAGGGTTCTCAGCTTCTCCAGCAGATGGCGGTCACAGCGTACCAGATCGTTGGAATCCTTCAAGTCCTTGTTGTTTCGGAAGCCACGGCTGAAATCAATCCTCCAGATCTTCCAGTCCTCGCCGATGAGAACATTGGTGAGGTTGGGATCGGAATCGTAGACCAACTGGTCAAAAACCCGGATCCGGTACATCTGGTTATTCCAGGCGTCGGAGTCGGGCACGGCCACCTTCTGCTTGACCCGATCTGCTTCGTCCATTTTGATGGGCAGCCACCAGCTCAAGGATCCTGGATTACCTTCATATTTGCGTTCCACGTAGACCGGCAACATATCCTCTATACCAAGCATTTCAGCTAACGTATAGGCGGCGATGTTGTACTTGTAGGAGTCGCTGAAGTTTAGCTCAGTGCGGCCGCTGGCCATTTGCTTGCTGGTCTTGTATTCGTCGATAGACTGGTACGAGGCGTCATGTGTCAACTTGCCATCGCTCAGGGTTAGCCGCACACTGCCAGTGATGCCTTTACTCGCTTTTTTGGCACCAACGATTTTGGCGGTGAGGAGGAATTCCTTGATCTGCTCTTTGGTTAGGGTGGGGTCGTCCGCAGCCGTGGCGTGGACTAGACCAAGCAGGCACACCGCCACGGTAGCAATAAACCGTTTCCGCAACAAGGAACGCATACCCATAACAATACCTCCAAAAGTCTGGTGGCAAATCCTCGCTCACTGAAGGGGGATGCAGCAAGCTTAAAGTGCCCCCGGGCGGCGACTCAAGACCGCGATGTAACAAAACGGATCCGTGGACAATGAATGCTGATCAGTCGTTGTCAGCTGCGCAGGCACGGTTTCAGGCTTTGGCAAATTGTTCCAGGCGCTGTTTAGCGGCGCGGGCCGTTTCTCGCAGCAGTGGATCTGGATCATTTAGACAACGATTCAATTCCCCTTCCAAAGAATTCATTCCCAGATTGCCAATGGCATAAGCCCCACAGGAACGCAGCCAGGGATCATCGCTGGTTATCAAAACTTCGACCGCCTGTTCCTGACTTTCGATCTTAGCGTGCACGAAACGGTCGGCAATGGCGGCGCGCTGCGCCACCGATGTCCGGCCGTCGAGTAACGGCACCAACATGGCTCGCAACTGGGACTTTAAAACGCTATCGAGAAATTCCAGAGCATTGTCATACACCGTTACGCTCTTAGCTTGCAAGCCTAAATACGCACTGTGCACATCCAGGTGAGGGTACAAAAGGCCGAGCAGTCGAAAGATGCGCTCCAACTCCTGATGCATGGACTCGCTCAATGCGCGAGTCATGGGATCTTGACTGTCAGAACCCGGATTAAGCTTGGCTAGAATCTGATACGAGCGGTAATGTCCGATGATCTCCGCTGCCAGTGCCGCCTCCAACATTTGCGTGTCCACTTCGAGTTCGGGATGAAGATGATGTAGCTTGTTGAGCGCACAAACGGTGCGGAAACGAAGCGTAGCGTCCCTCTCCAAAAGATTCTCCTGCAGTACGCGCGCCGCCGATGCCGTCCCCGTACTCCCAAGTATCGCTGGTATTTCTCTCCGGGCTGCGGTCGGGACAGAGGAGTCGGCCAGATGGTCTCGCAACGAACCCACAATCGTATCCTCGAATCGCCCCAAGGCTTTCGCGGCCTCCGGAGCCAGTTCGTGATTAGCAAGAAGATCCAGCAGATCCGGAACCATCCGGCGTTTGCGGAGTTTCCCGATCGATTGAATGGCTTCACGTGCTACTGACAAGGCTGAATCGCGCACCAGGATAGAAAGCAAGGGATCGAAGCAGTCCGGTAGTTCACCGAGCATCTTCGCGGCTTCAATTCGGGTACGCTCGCCTTCGAGTCCCGACTCCTGAACCATCCCCTCCAGAATCTGCCGGGCCGTTTCCAGATTCTGAGCTTCCCCGGGGTGAGCCAGATAGGCTACCACGGCCGAGCGCACCGAGAAATCGGCGAAGTCGCCCAGTTCCTCAATGACTGTCACCGGGTCCACATGGGCATGATGAGCCAGGTAAAGCATGGCCTCCGTGCGGACGTTGAGGTCCGGATCTTTGAGCAATTGCTGCACCTCCGGCAGCACGGTCTTGTCGGCCGAGGCATCCAGGATGGCAAGTGCTTTCCGCCGGACGTCTTTGTCAGGGTGGCTCAGCAGGCTGCGCACTACGGGATGCTCGACGCGCTTGCGCTCCACCTCAAGCAAGCTCAGTGCGTAAAGGATCTCGGCAGGATCGGATGCGGAGATTTTAGCCGCCAGTAAATCGGAGGTAGAGCGATCCAGCACCAGCGCGGAAGCCTGCTCGACATCGATCCGGTGCCGGCTGATGTTCTGCTCGAGAGTGACCACGTATTGTCGTCGCGCCACCGATACCGCAACGAGCCAACCGCCAACCAGCAGCATGGCCACCCAGCTGATTTGGCGTGGGGGTAAATGCAGAAAAGTGGCAAAGACAAGAACAGTGATTCCCGCCAGGCCGTCGCCCATGCGCCAGACCACGGTGTCAATAAACCACTTCGCGTGCAACTTGACGGCGCCGGGCAGGGGAAGATAGAGCAACTCTACAGTGGATTTGTCGATGGAGTAGCGAAGCACCTGGTCATTGCCCTTCAAGAACACAGCAGCCCCGAGCGTGCCTAGTACGAGCAGGACGGCCGAGCCCGCGAAAACCGTGAGCGGGAGCACGAACAACAGAGCGCCGATTCCAAACCTACGCAGGCAGCGGGTGGTTAGCAGCAACTGCACGAGCAAAGCCACAATAGCGGCATAGAAATTGAAGTTTCCGAAAAAGATAGCCAATGCATCCCTGTTGACCAGAAAATGTTTAGCGATGGCTTTGAACTGCCAACCGGTGAGGGTGGTAACAAATGAGGAAATGCAGATCACGGCGGCGATGGCCCTCAAATAGCGCGAGGAAGCAATTAGCCGCATACTGTGGCGGAGGTCTCCTAATCCGGCTTGAGTTACCCCTTCTTCCGGATCCCCGGCTCGCACTTGCCCGGTCTGCCACATCAAAAACATCAGCACGGAGCAAATCAAAAGCAGAAATGCCATTCCCAACAGCAAGCTTTCGGTGCCGAAGGCCTTGGTGACCGTCTTGGAAAAAAAACCGGCAAAAATCCAACCGGCGATGGCTCCGCCACCCACCATACCGAAAATACGTTTTGCCTCGCGTGTGGTAAGGGCATAGTTTGCCAGGGTCCAGACCTGCGTGGGTGCCAGCACTCCAAAGATGCCTACCCAAACGTAAAAAATCGGGAACAGCCAGATCAGGTGGTAGTAATGGCCGAGCGCCCAGAAAAGTGCGCAATTGGAAGCGAAGAACAACTGGCTCCCTACCAGCAAAGCGCGCAAGGAGACGTGTCGGCCCAGGTAAACATAGCCCGCCACGACGAAGCCCACGAGCACAGCAATGGCAATGTCGGCATAGGGCAGCTGGACCGCCTGGAATCGCGCCAGGAACAAGGCGTCGCGCGCCACTCTCCCCGTGACATAGCTGCTGATGATTAGAAAAAGACACGAACACAGCAGAATGCCACGTCCCAGGTCCCCGGGGTGAAGGTTAAGAGCGCGCTCGATCGACTGCTTCATCAGTAAGAAACCCGAAGTCTTCTATCTCGTGACCCTGCCCGCGCGAGGCGGTGCGGCGGGCAAAGAAAGAAACTTCCTTTGAAAATCCATGCAGAGCTCCCCTTCGCTCAAGCTCATCCGAACTTCCCGTTACGGCGAAACCTTGGCAGCTTCCAGCAGCACTATCTGTTGGTCCATATATTTCGCCGTGAAAGTGCCATTATTCTGGATTTCGAACGCCGACGCCCTGCCTCCCGGGTAATAGCTGCTCAGCATACCCGTATCGATCAGGAAGATCTTGCCACCAAAGCGACTCCGTATGGTTCCTTTCTGAACCGTGTGTCCGGTAACAAAATGATCCGCCTTGAAGGATTGCAGGATCTTGTCTATTTGCGGGCTGCCCTCTGCGTCGCTCCATTGGTCGTAACCGCGGAACCAGAGCGGACCATCGGTGCGCACGCTCAGCCACTCTGGAAACTGCAGGAATTGGGAAAGCTTAGCTCGGAGCTCGGGGACTGACGCAATCTTGGATTTCTGCTCAGCAGAGATCTCCGCTTGCACCACCGCAGTCATTTCCTGAAGGTTGAAGAACGGCAGGATCAATCGTTCGCCCACCATGTATTGCTTGCAAGAATCAAAAGCGCTGATCTCGTCGCGAATACGGGAATTGATCGCATTCAGTTTCATGGACGCCAGGCTCGGAGAGATTCCCCCATGCAGGAAGATGACCCCATTGATTTCGGCGAGCGCAACATGTCCTCGCAGCCACTTGCCATAGCTGCCCTTCGGACTAAAGGCCTCGCGCTGCTCAATGAACCCGGCCGGATGCCGCGCCATCCACTCGGCCTCGGTCAATTCCATTGGCTGAGGAAGCTCGGCCAGCAGCGCGGGGTGACTCTCCCGCCATTTGCCGTACTCCTTGTACCCGGACCTACGACGCTCCTCGGAATTCGCGTCGGCAAAGCTGGCATAGTTCTCCGGGGTAACGTAGCGCAGGTCCCCCATGATGTTCATCATCTCGTGATTGCCGAGCAGGGGCTGCACTCGCCCGCCGTCTTTCGATGCCTCGTTCTCCAACGCCATGATCAGATCCATGACGTCGCGCGGCTTGGGGCCGCGGTCCAGAAGATCACCCACCTGCACTAGGGTGGTTTTGCCGCCCGTCCAGTGGTGCTGCTTATCGATCAGGCCGGTGTGCTGAAGAATGGCAACAAAGTCGTCAAAGTCACCGTGAACGTCACCGATAGCAATCACGGACTTCGATGACTCGTCGGGTGCGGGTGCGGCCCCCGCCCGTCCGGCCAAGAGGAACAACAACACCATCAAAATGCGCGCCGGCTTGCACAGGTTGGCACCACTTAGGGCGCATTTGGGCGGAGCCGTTGACGCTGCCGCTCCAGCTAAGGAAGACGTTGCTGCACGCTGTACTCTCGTAAAGTTCGCCCGACGCCGCGGTGAAAGACTTTATGGACTGTGCATGTTAGGCTTCCTGCCCTGCCATGTCAATGTCCCTTTTCGGGCCTGTCGTTGGTACATGATATGTCCGGTTGAGATAGCACATGACATGTCCGCTTTTCAGGCGGTGAGGATAAGAGACC
>Ga0137418_10005405_pt1 | contig 11717 bp, 10 predicted proteins | sample CZODoug3_1_2_16f_FD_122242 | JGI IMG/M metagenome (GOLD analysis project Ga0137418, IMG submission 122242) | Vadose zone soil fungal communities from Angelo Coast Range Reserve, California, USA - CZODoug3_1_2_16fungal (Hybrid Assembly) | ecosystem: Environmental > Terrestrial > Soil > Vadose... | reverse complement strand
CTTGAGGGGTGCGCGGCTGCACTCCGCTTTGGGTACGACGTCCGCTCCCGGGCTGGGGGACTACCTGCTAGGAGAAAGCGACGAGTTCTCGATCATGCAGCGCGGTCCCATGGAAAATTTGTTCTTCATCCCATGCGGGAGAAGCGTGCCACAGCCCGCCGAATTGATCGCCAATGGACGGTTGAAGATGCTGATGCAGCGTGTGGAGGCCTTGTTCGACTGGATCATCGTCGATTCGCCGCCGGCGATACCGGTTTCCGATGCCAACCAACTGGCGAACTTCTGCGACGGCGTGCTCATGGTGGTGCGCTCCAACGCCACTCCATACGATACGGCCCAGAAAGCTCGCCAGGAATTTGCCGGGAAAACCATGGTCGGCGTGGTGCTGAATGGAATTACCCGCGCTGATTCATACGCTACCTACTACTACGACGTGTACGAGAAGACTCCACAGTTAAAGGCGTAGAGCCCCTTGATCAGACTCTTCAATGTCTACTACCCGGTCCGCATGCTGGTGCTGCTGGCCGTGGAAACGTTGGTGGTATTTGCTTCGTTTCTGCTCGGGATCCTGCTGGCATTCCCCGACGAGAGTTACATTGCGCTGAATTACCGGTATGGGTATCTCAAGATCCTAATTGGCACGGGCCTGGTACTACTTTGCTCGCATTGGTTCGACTTGTACGACTTCACGCGGCTCGACGCCAAAATGGACATGTATTTCCGACTGTTCCTCGTGCCCGGCTTACTCGCGCTGTCCTTGGCTGCAATTGGCTTTTTATTTCCCGGCCTTTTACCAGGAAACAATGCGGCGCTCATCGGACTTGTATTGCTGACGTTCGGTCTGTTCGGTTGGCGGACCGCTTACAGCTGGCTAGTGCAGCAGTCGTTCATGCAGGAGAAGGTGTATGTGCTGGGGATGGGCGAGCGCGCGCAACGACTCGTGCAGGGCTTACGGCAACGCAAGGAATTGGGCATCGATGTGATCGGTTGGAGTGGAAACGTGGAGGGCGCGCTTACCCGGGAAACGGCGGCCGCTCATCTGATGGAGTTGGCGGCGACGCACAGCGTGCACCGTGTAATCGTGGCTATGCCAGATCGCCGGGGAACCATTCCTGTGCACGAGTTGTTGCAGCTGCGGTTGAGTGGAGTGAGGGTGGAAGAGGCCGCCTCGTGGTTGGAGAAAATGTCAGGTCGCATCGAAGTGGAGCAGCTTTATCCGAGCTGGCTGATTTTTACGGACGGGTTCCGGTTCAGCAGCAGCTTCAATCTGATGCGCAAGATCCTCTCAACCACCGTCGCGCTGATCCTGTTGCTTGTGGTATTGCCGCTTCTACCGCTAGTGATTCTCGCCATCAAGCTGGACTCAGAGGGCCCTATTCTGTATCGCCAGAAGCGGGTAGGGCGCGCGGGGCAAGTCTTCACTTGCTACAAGTTCCGCACCATGCGGAAAGATGCCGAGGCAGACACCGGGCCGACCTGGGCGAACGATGACGACCCGCGCATCACGCGAATCGGGAAGTTTCTGCGCAGTTCACGACTCGACGAGATTCCGCAACTCTGGTGCGTCTTCAAGGGGGATATGGCGTTCGTTGGGCCGCGCCCGGAGCGGCCCGAGTTCGTCGAATGGCTGTCGAAAGAGATTCCTTACTACGGCGTCCGGCACGCGGTGCGTCCAGGCATCACGGGGTGGGCCCAGGTTCGCTACAAGTACGGTAATACGCCGGAAGACGCGAAAGAAAAGCTGCAGTACGACCTGTTTTACATCAAGAACGCGTCGCTTGGTCTGGACGTCCTCATCATGTTCCAAACGATCAAAATCGTGCTGCTGGGACGGGGTGCACAGTGAGATGGGCGTTCTGGGCGGCAGTATTCCTGATCGCATACACATATGCGGGCTACCTGGGCTGGCTGTGGCTGCGCAGCCGTTGGCGGCCGTGTCCCGTGCATTCACGGATCTTCGAGCCGTTCGTGTCGATCGTGATGGTCGTTCGCGATGAACAAGGAGTGCTTGAGGCAAAGATCCGGAACCTCTTGCGACTGGACTATCCCGAGGACCGGATGGAGTTAGTGATCGTCTCAGATGGATCGTCAGACCGCACCGAAGCGATCCTTCGTGAGCAAGCGCGCCATCCGAGACTGCTTACAGTTCTCAATCAGCTTCCGAGGGGCAAGGCATCCGGATTGAACGATGGGCTGCAGATTGCGCGTGGTGAGGTCGTGGTCTTCACCGATGCGCGCCAGGAGATTGAGGCCAGTGCATTGCGACTTCTGTTGAACAATTTTGGGGATCCGAAAGTGGGTTGTGTGAGCGGCGAGCTAATGCTGGGCGATCCCCAGGCGGGAGAAAAAAGCCGAGACATGGGCTTGTATTGGACGATGGAGAAGAAAGTGAGGGAGTTCGAGTCCGCTTCGGGTTCGGTCGTAGGCGCGACCGGCGCATTCTACGGCGTGCGACGGGAACTGTTGGGCGTGATTCCAGACGAGACCTTGCTCGACGATGTGTATGTCCCGATGGAAGTGGTGCGAGCCGGAAAACGGGTGGTGTTCGAACCGCGAGCGCGTGCCTGGGACGTTGCCCATCAGGGGATAGGCAGGGAGTTCAGCCGCAAGGTGCGCACCCTCACTGGCAACTATCAGCTTCTGCAAATTGCCCCGTGGCTGTTGAGCGCCGCGAATCCAATACGATTTGAGTTCGTCAGTCACAAGCTGTTGCGGCTGGTTGTTCCGTTCGCTCTTCTGGTCGCATTGTTGGCGAGTGGTTTTCTGCCCCAGCCGTTTTACCGGATCGCATTTACGCTGCAGTTGGTATTTTATGCGCTTAGTCTTGTCAGGATGACGCAAGTGAAGTGGGGACCATTAGCGCGATTAGGAGATGTGTCGCTGACTTTTGTAATGCTAAACACTGCGGCTGTAGTGGCTTTTGCGAACTTCGTCACACAAAGAAAAGTGGTTTGGTCTCGATGACCATGGTCGAAAAAGGATAGGCAATGGTTCGTCCAGAAGGAGTGGTGAATGATGAGTGCGGTATCGGAAGACCGAGGTCGGCATGCGGTGCTGGCTTCGAAATTCGCCATCAGGTGGCTGGGTATCGATCAAACCAGATATCCGACAAGGTACTTCGGTCTGCGCCGGTTGTTTGGGGAAGGTCTTTAACAGACCGCCTGGGGCGACCGATTCGTGAGCGAACCGCAGAAGGTGTCGAAGTCGCCTGGCTCTCTGCACGACGGCCAGTAACCAGGGAGCAGGAGCTCGGGCCCGGTTTCCGATGGCTCGCATCCAACTCCCGCCCTCAGTGACAGGCGTTTTTCGCGGAGGTATTTCCATGTGCTGTAGACAGTGCGGGATCGGAGCCATGGATCAGGCAACAGTTTGCTCGGTGAACAACGAATTGCAGCAGCCGCGCAAAGCGGCGGAGAGGTCCGGGCGATAACCATGACGTTGAGTCCTCAAACAGACAGGACTCCGATCGGTGTGGGAACGCGCTCGAGCAAAACAACCCTCGCTTTTCGCGCGCTAGTGTGTTTCTCGTTCCTTTATTTTGTGCGTCCGGAGGATTTCGTTCCCGGGCTCAGCCACGTTCCCATAGCCAAGATTGCAGGCGGCCTCAGCGTATTGGCATTGGTGTTCGGGATGAGATCGAAGGAACGGGGGAAGCTGCCGCTAGAGTGCAAGATCCTACTGGCACTCCTTGGCCACATGATTCTGAGCATCCCGTTCGCGTACTGGCGTGGTGGTGCGTTCGACACTGTCGTGAATAAATTCTCCAAGGGAGTAATCGCCGCGCTCCTTATCGTGCTCGTGGTCTCGAAAGTCAACGAGCTGCGAAAGTTGTTGTATATCCAGACATCGGCTGTAGCAGCGATCACCGTCGCATCGCTCATAGTGCGGCATACCACTGATGGTCGACTCATGGGGATTCAGAAGGGCATGCTAGAGAATCCGAACGACTTGGCCATTAACATCGCCATAAACTTCCCACTGTGCTTGGCGTTCATGTTCGCGGCTAAAGGGGCGTTGCGCAAGATGACATGGTTGTTTGGTTTGGGATGCATGCTGTATGCGGTGGTGGCTACCTATTCCAGGAGTGGCATGGTCGCAATGCTAATTACCGGGCTTCTCTGCCTGTGGGAGTTTGGTGTGAGGGGACGACGCATCGTGCTTCTGTTCAGCAGCGGCATCGCCGGAATCATCTTTTTGGCCGTGGTCCTGTCGACGCCTAGTTATCTCTCACGCATGGAGACCCTAATCCATTCGACCCCAGAGGGTTCGCGACAAGACGGAACCTTGGAATCGTATGGGCAGGGATCGGTGGAGGCCCGGGAAGAGTTGCTCAAGCAGAGTGTGAGAATCGCTCTTCAGCATCCTATCTTCGGTGTGGGTGCAGGAAATTTCGTTGTGGTTGGGGGAACTTGGCACGTGGCCCACAATACCTATACGGAAATTGCCGCGGAGGCGGGTTTCCCGGGTATTTTTCTCTTCTTGTGGATGCTCGGCGTTTCTTTGCAGAAGATCCGACGAGTCCGAACTCTGCCGGCGTATTCGCTCAATGTGGATATCCGATTATGGACGAGCGCTCTATGGGCGGCTATGGGAGCCTATCTCGCAGGAGCAGCGTTCGCATCAACCCAATACAACCTTTTTCCCTATTTCATGGTCGGCTACATCGGTGCACTCTATAAAATCGCAGCTAGTCCTAATGCGGACTTGACCGAAGGATCCCAAGTGCAAGATGCAGGCAAAGGATTGCCAGGAAATGTCGCCAACAGAGATCGCGAAGTTGCCTGGGCTCGCTGACGAGGTCCTGGCGATTCTCTGCTGCCTTGATGGTCAAGGTGGCCTCAGTGCAAACTCCCACGGGTTGGTGTGTTCTGGCAGCGGATGCCAATATTCGAAGCTGTATGGTGTGTTTTGTTTTGTGAGCGAAGAGAACTATGTCAACAGCTTCGGATTTCAAAGGGGCATATACACCAAGAAACAGGAGGTCGCGCAGTGTGCGGAGTAGCCGGGCTGGTCGGCCAACGGGATGAAGTGATTCAAGCTGCCGACGTCCATCGCATGTGCCAGACCATCGTGCACCGCGGGCCGGACGATGAAGGCATCTATGCCCAGGGGCCCGTCGGTCTGGGCATGCGGCGGCTCAGCATCATTGATCTTTCCGGCGGGCGGCAGCCCATCCACAATGAAGACAGGAGTGTATGGGTCGTGTTTAACGGCGAAATTTACAATTTCTTGGAGTTGCGACAGCAACTCGAAGCGCGCGGGCACAAGTTCTACACGCATGCCGACACGGAAGTGATCGTCCATCTGTACGAAGAGATGGGCGCCGATTGCGTGAAGAAGCTGCGCGGAATGTTTGCCATCGCTTTATATGACGAGCGGAAACAGTCACTACTCCTGGCGCGGGACAGGCTGGGGAAGAAGCCGCTTCATTACGCGCTTCACCAAGGACGCTTACTCTTCGGCTCGGAGATAAAAGCAATTTTCGCGGTGGCGCCGGAGTTGGCAGAAGTCGACCCGGAAGGGCTGCTGCAATTCTTTTATTTCGGTTACATTCCTGATCCGCACACGGCGTTTCAGCACATCCACAAATTGCCACCCGGACATCTGCTGGAATATGCCAGCGGTGCAGTCAAGATCAGCGAATTCTGGGATGTGCCAGAGTATGGCACACATCCGGCCATGTCCGAGCAAGAGTGCCTCGAGGAACTGGAGCGGCGACTGGAAGAAGCAGTTCGGATGCGCTTGATCAGCGATGTACCGCTCGGAGCACTGCTCAGTGGAGGTGTGGATTCCTCGATCGTCGTAGCCCTTATGGCGCGGGCGAGCGCGAAGCCAGTCAAGACTTTTACTATCGGGTTCCAGGCCGAGCAGTTCAATGAGTCCGAGTATGCGCGACTGGTGGCAGAGAGGTTCGGGACCGATCATCGTGAGTTGATCCTGGATCCGAATCTGGAAGAGACCCTCACATTTTTGTCGAGCATGCTGGAGGAGCCATTCGGCGACCCTTCGATGTTACCGACCTACTACGTATGCAGGATGGCCCGGCAAGAAGTAACCGTTGCGCTTTCGGGAGACGGCGGAGATGAGTTGTTTGCCGGATATGACCGTTACTTGGTAGCAATGGAACGGAAGAAGTTCGACTGGATGCCACGGTGGCTAGGGCGGCTGTATCGTGACCAATTGCACGATCGGATTCCGGCCGGGATGTATGGGAAGAACCTGGCCTGGAATGCATCGTTGGCCCCACGGGATCGCTACCTGGATGACGTGTCCTTCCTACCCGCTCTACACCGTGAGAGGAGCCTCTTCACAAGCGAGTTCCTGCAGAGGGCAGGACAGTTGCCCAATCCGTTAGGCCAGTGGCAGCGGCTTTACGATGACGCGCCCGCGAAGGACTCCATAAGCCGGTTGCTTTATCTCGATACCAAGACCTATCTGACCGCGGATATTCTCGCGAAGGTGGACCGGATGAGCATGGCGACCTCGCTCGAAGTGCGGGTGCCGATGCTTGATCATGTGTTTGTGGAATGGGTCGCCGCCCTGCCCGTGGAATGGAAGTTTCGCCAAGGCACCCGAAAATACATTTTAAAGAAGCTGGCCGAGCGGCTGGGCGTTCCTGCCGAACTGTTGCATCGCCGTAAACAAGGTTTCCAGTTGCCCTTGGTGGATTGGATGCGGAACGAAATGAAGGACCAGTTCCTGCGAGTATTGCTCGAGCCACGGACCCTGCAGCGAGGGTATTTCAGACCGGAGTCCGTTCAATCGCTGGTCGACGAACATGTGCGTGGTAGAAGAAATCGCTCCGGACTGTTGTGGCGCATGTTGGTATTGGAGTTGTGGCAGCGCAACTTCATGGAGTCTCGAGCGAATTGGACGGGCCCGCACGTTGCACCGGCTCTGCACTCGAAGGAGATGAACGTAAGAGCACTCAAGCCGTCAGCGAAGACTGCACCGGTTGCAGCAGAAGTTCGGACCAACTGAGGAATCGGAATGAACACGACCATGCGAGTACCGAAAGCACGATGGCATCAGAGCTAAAGACTGGAGTAGGTGCGCGTAGCAAGGCTCCCGTATTCGTGCTAGGCTGCGGGCGATCGGGAACCACGTTGCTGTACCACATGCTCCTGTCGTCAGGGAATTTCGCGATCTATCGGACCGAGTCGAACGTTATCAACTTACTCGAACCGCGCTTCGGCGACCTCAGCGTAGAGCGGAACAAACGTCGTCTTCTGAATGCGTGGTACGACAGCCGGCTGTACACACTGTCGGGACTCGACAAGCCTCCATTGGAAGTGCGAGTCATGGGCGAGTGCAAGAACGGGGGAGATTTCCTCCGCATCATCATGGAAGAGATGGCCCGCAAGCAGGGCGTCGAGAGATGGGCAGATACCACACCAGAGCATCTGCTGCACCTGCATCGAATCAAGAGAACGATCCCCAATGCGCTGATCATCCACATCATTCGCGACGGCCGAGACGTTGCTTTATCGACAGAAAAGCTCGGATACATTCACCGCTTGCCATGGGATCGCAAACCGGCGGTGATGGTGTGCGGCCTCTACTGGGAATGGATCGTCAACAAGGGACGGCGCGATGGTCGCACCCTCGGTGGAGACTACACCGAAGTCCACTTTGAAGACCTCCTGAGCCGCCCGCATGAAACGTTGGCGCGGCTCGGTCAGTTCATCGAGCACGATCTGGATTACGACCGCATCCGGCAGGTGGGAGTCGGGTCAGTGAGCGCGCCGAACACGTCCTTCCACGATGGGCCTCCCGGAGGCTTTAGTCCTACTGGACGGTGGAAGGAAGGGTACTCCCCCGCGAACCTCGCCGTGTTCGAAGGTCTGGTTGGTCAGACGCTAAAGGAGTTGGGTTACGAATTGGGAACCAAAGACCCGCACGTTCTCGATCGCACCGACCTACGACGCATACGCGCGACGTACATGAAGTACTTCGACAGTAAGCTGTTTCTGAAGACCAAAATGCCGCTGCGCCGGTTGGTGATCACGCGGGACCTGTCGTGGATCTAGCACTGAGCCGCGATCACCGCTTCCGCCTCTGTAGCAACTCCGCGTAAAAATCGACCACTGCCTTAAGGTTGCTTTGGTCGGTGACGGGTGCCACGCTGCGGGTGAGCGCTCCAATTGTTAATTCTTCGTCGATGGCCTGGAGCAACACCGACGTGTTTGACTTGGGGATCAGTTTCACGCCCGCGGGTCGCATGCCGTTGTCGGTAGCGACAACGGGAGTACCGAGGTGGAGAGCTTCACGCACCGCAACCGAATCCCCGTCATACAGAGTGGTACGCAACATTATCCGTGCCCGCGCGATCGCTTGCATGGTTGCAGCGTGCGGTACGTCGCCGCAGAGCAAAATGTGGTCCGCGTGAGGCTGGGCAGCGATCTTGCTTCTCAGTGCTCCCTCCAGACTTCCGGATCCAATGATCACCAAGCCTGCCCACGGAAATTTCTTGCGTGCCGCCCCCAGCACTTCCATCTGAAGGGGAAGATCGTATTCCGGCTCCAGCAGTCCGACGGAGATGAGGATCGGGTCGTGGCACGCATAGAAAGAACGGAGAGGCTCGGGTAATTCGGTAAGGGATCTGTTGTCTGACAGGAAAGAGTGTGGATAGATGAGGCGGGTGCGATCCGGCGGAACCCCGAGTTTGTGAAAGAACTGCAGGATTTCAGAGTTAACGCCGATTAGCCCGTCGAAGCGACGCAGCACAAAACCGGCCAGTGATCTTGGCCCCGTGGCTTGTGCTTCGGGAGTGGAAGGATAACCGCCAGAGTGAAATGAGAGCACAGCCTTGCTGCGGCGCATGACGGTGCACGTGAACGCCAAGCCCAGCAGACGGCGCGTCAACATTCCTCCGATGTGGAGATGCAGAACGTCGTACTGCAGATGCCGCAACAAGCCAACCATTTGCGTAGCACTGTTGGGGTAGTAAACCTCGTCGGAATCGGCCTTGCGATGGCGGGTGATGTTGATCACAGCACACGAGTGGCCGTTCTCACGCAAAAACGTTCGGATCGCCACCAGGTTGCTCTGCACTCCGCCGTGCGGCGGAGGAAACGGACCAAGCTGGAGCACTCTCATCGGCTCGAGAACGCGAGGAAGTTATCCAGATCAATGGCACAAGCCACGCCTTCGCGGGCAGCTTGCATCATGCGCAGACAGCCCAGGGTCGAGCGTACACCGTCGAGCACGGTGATGTCAGGTGACTTGCCCTGCTGTAACGCGGCAAAGAAAGCCAGCATTTGCGGCTGGTAGCCCTTTTGCGCGAACCAACTGGACCGCTTGTGAACCATGCTCGCCTTGACCACGGACTGTTTGAAATCTTCAGCAAATGCCGCGACTCCGGGAGCAAAAATCTCCACGCGTTCGCCAGTGGAAGTGCGGCTTCCTACCGTGCAGTACGTGAGGTTCTCAATTGAGCCATCAGCAAAGTGGAAGCTGGCGACGATGTTGTTCTCGCCAATCGGATCTTTCCTGCCAGTGGGAAGCGAGTAGGCGGAGACCTGAAGTGGCTCGGATTCGAGCAGCCAGTAAACCAGATCGACGAAATGGCAAGCCTCCCCGAGAATAGCGCCACCAATCGCGGGATCCGCCATCCAATAGCGACCAGAGATTCCCGGTGAGTTGATCCGGCAGTTCAGAACTGCTGGTCCCGTCCGTTTCGCGAGCTGTTGTCTCAACGTGAGATACGACGGCGCGTACCGGCGGTTGAAGCCCACAGTCAGTTGCTTCCCGCTCTCCCGGGCGGCCTGGTAAACGTCGCGGCACTCCTGTTCGGTTAGCGCCATTGGCTTTTCGACGAACACGTGCTTGCCCGCGCGCAGTGCCGCTTGTGCTTGCAACGCGTGCTGCTGGTTGCGGCTTGCGATCACCACTGCCTGAACCGACGGATCCTTGAGAATTTCTTCGTAATCCGAAGCGCAGTAGTCTGCGCCGAAACGCAGTGCGTAGCTCTTTCCCCGTGCACCAAGCGATGAATGCACTGCGCGCAGGCGCACGCCGGGGGTGTTCTTGAGATTCGGGAGATGAACCCAGCGTGCCAGATTCCCGGCTCCAACCAGGGCGACACCGATCCCCAAACTTGCGGCCGATTGCCCGTTCACTTCGACCTTCCGCTTCGGCTCGAAACTGGCAACGGCATTCGTTAGGTCCGCTGCAGGATATTTGAGAAGGACTGCCAGGCTGTTGGCAGCCGGGTCCATGATCGTTTCGTAAGCCTTGGGCGCTTCTTCAAGAGGAAAGCGGTGCGTAATGAGGGACTCAATCTGCATGCGCCCTCGGGAAGTGAGCCGCAGAAATTCCTCCATGTTGCGGTTCTCGGTCCAGCGCACGTAAGGCAGAGGATAGTCTTGACCCTGGTGCTCGTAGGAGTCGTCGTAACTCCCAGGCCCGTAAGCGCGCGCCATCAGCACCTGAATTTCCTTTAGGTAGGTCTGGTACCAGGGGAAGTTGAGTTGGACCGCCCCGACGTCAACGATCCGGCCGCGATCGCGGCAGATTTCCACAGCGAGACGGCAAGGGGCGTCTGATTTCGCGGCTGCGGCGATGAACACGCAGTCAACGCCGATTCCGTTGGTGATGGCGTTAACCTCCTGGGCAAATTGCGCTCCACCGACAAGAGCCGCATCAGCGCCCAGTTTGTGAGCGAGTTCAACACGGTCGGGCTTTAAGTCGGTGGCGATAACAAACCCGCCTTGCAATCGGCAGAGCTGCGCAATGAGCTGACCAACCAGGCCGAGACCGATCACTGACACTCTCTCGCCTAACGAGATGGTCGCGATACGTACGCTGTTGAGCGCGATGCTGCCGAGCGTTGTGAAGCATGCATGCTCGAAGGGAACGTTGTCCGGAACTCTAACCACCAGATTACGGCCTACCAACACGGTTTCGCCGTGCCCAGTGCCTTCGCCACCGTAGGCGACCCGGTCGCCGAGTTCGAGATCGCGCACGGTGTTGTGCTTATCCACGATCACACCGGCACCCGAATATCCCAGTACGGCATACTCGCTGAACTTGGCCTTCACCTCGGCCATCGTTCGCATGGGGCCTTGCGACATCATCACGTCGAGGATCTTGCCGATGTAGGAAGGATTGTCGGCCACCGTTTTGATCAGGCCTTCTCGGTGAATGCTGGCCGTTTCTGTGCCGCTGCTGATGAGAGAATAAAAGGGGCGCACCAGCACATGATGCGAGGTCGTCACCGGATCGGGGACTTCGTCGACGATCACGTGCTTCAAGCCCTTTCGCAGTAGTTGCTTCATCGCTTCAATTACCGGCGAAGTGAATAAGCTCGCCCAGTGTTCTCATCGATTACTTCACGCCCCGGGTGGCCTTCTCGATGGCATCGATATCGGCTCCCACGTCCTTCCGATCCATGGCAGCGCCCTTAAATTTGCCATTCTTCGCAAGGCGGTAGTCTCCACCATTGACGTCTTCGAAATCCACAAACCCGACGTCGTTAACGTTCGAGTCGCCCAGTATGAAGAGCGAGGCGGGCGGGAAGGTGGGACGTCGTCGATCCGTACATCGCGGAGAGTGAGCGTGTCAGAAACGCCGGGCGTCATCGAGATCAGCGCGAACATTCCAATTCCCTTGTAGGGTTGGGCTTGAATATTTCCGATCGTGATGTCTTGGACGCCGAAGAAAAGCATCAAAAAAGGTCCTAATTGGCTGAATGATACCATGCTACTGTCAGCGAG
>Ga0137418_10005404_pt1 | contig 11718 bp, 6 predicted proteins | sample CZODoug3_1_2_16f_FD_122242 | JGI IMG/M metagenome (GOLD analysis project Ga0137418, IMG submission 122242) | Vadose zone soil fungal communities from Angelo Coast Range Reserve, California, USA - CZODoug3_1_2_16fungal (Hybrid Assembly) | ecosystem: Environmental > Terrestrial > Soil > Vadose... | reverse complement strand
GGGTGATGCCCACGCCCTCGGCGACTATCCCTACGCCACGCCGGCGCGCCAACACTAGTTTTGCCGCGTGGAAGCGCTGCGCGGCTGCTGCGGCCGTGCTGTCGCTCCTGCTCGCCGGTTCGGACGCGCTAAGTCAAACCAAGCACAAGAAGAAAAAATCCAACAAGCCTAAGCCCGCTCCGTGCCGCCTCGGCTGCGTTACGAACACTTCCTCACCGGATCTGACCGCCGCTTCTCCCGATGACGAAGGCATGCAGCGGGAACTTTCTGCGCTGGCCCGCGCTCTGCACAACGCTGCTCCTGGCGCTTATGAGAGGCTCGCGGAGTTCTCTCGCAAAAATGCCGGCAACGTTTGGGGCGCGCGCGCCGCGCTTGCGCTTGGTTACGACGACTACAGCAAGAATCATGCTCCGCAAGCGCTCGCCTGGCTCAGCAAATCCAAGGGTGACGCACTGCTGAACGAGTACGTTTTATTTTGGATGGCGCAGACGCAGCGCGTTCTAAAGCGCAACGCCGAAGCTCTCGCAAATCTGGAAGTCATGCAGCGTGAGCATGCCGGTAGCGCCATGCGAGAACAAATTCTTGACGTGCTCGTGCCTGCTGCGATCGAAGCCGGCAAGCCTCAGGTGGCTGTCGAGGCAATCGAGGCTTATCCTCCCACTTCCGCCAAGCCGCCGCTGCTGCTGCTTCGTGCGGAAGCTTACAAAGCCGCTCGGCAGACGGCGCGCGCCGCCAAGGATTACCAGATTTTGTTCTACAAGTATCCGCTCTCCGATGAAGGCAAAGCGGCGGGCACCGTGCTTCCATCTTTGATCAAAAGCCTTGGCAAGGAATATCCGTATCCCGGAGTCGAGCTGCAGGAACAGCGCGCAGAGGGATTTTTTGATGCCCGCAAATGGAAAGAAGCGCGTGCCGAATTTGAAAAGCTGCAAGGCATGCTGCATGAACCGGAAAATCCGCACCGCCAGCTTGCGCAGTTGCGCATTGCTCAGGCGCGTGTGCAGTTGAAAGGGCCGTCCTCGCTGGTTGCTTCGCTGGCCGTGACCGATTTTGATGTCGATGCCGAGCGGCTCTACGCGCTTTCTCAGATTTATCGCTCTGAAAAAAGAGAAGGCGAAATGCTGGCCGCGATCGACCAGTTGGTCCAGAAATATCCGTCCAGCAAGTGGTCGGAAGAAGGTTTGATGGCCGCGGGAAATTATTATTGGGTGGAACTCAACCGCAGCCAGGCCGCTTCCTATTATCAACGGCTGCTCGATAGTTTTCCCGCTGGGAAAAACGCTTTCAACTGCGAGTGGCGTGTTGCCTGGGTGGCTTACCTGAATCGCCAGCCGGACGCCGACGGCAAATTTATTGCGTTCCTGCGCAAGTACCCGGTTTCTGCCAATGCTCCCAATGCGCTTTACTGGCTTGGCCGCAATGCTGAGCGTGCCGGGAGTCCTGCGCATGCACGCAGCTATTTCCGCATGGCCGCGGAGCGTTTTCCCGAAACTTATTTTGGGCAGCATGCCGCTCTGCGCCTGGACAAACTCGGTCCCGGCGACGAAGATCCGCCAGAGTTCCTCGCGCAGATTCCGCCGCCTCCGCCGCTGCGTCCCTTTGACGAGCCCATTGCGCCTGCCGCGACGGATCGCTGGGCACGTGCCCAGGCTTTGCGGAGCATCGCTTTCGATTCTGCCGCGGAGTTGGAACTGAAGTCCGCGTATTTTGCGGCCGGCTCTCCGCGACTGCTCTTCGAGGCTGCGCAAGCGGCATTCGATCAGGGCCATTTTGCGGCGGGTATGGCGTATGGCCGCTTGATCGTTCCGAACTTTGACGCCCGCCGATTTTCCGACGTTCCGCTGATAGTGTGGCGAACGTTGTACCCGCTTCCGTACGAGCCGGCGTTGCGGCGCGAAGCGACGAAGAATGGATTCGATCCTATGCTGGCCGCCGGGTTGATTCGCCAGGAATCCACGTTCCAGGCCGATGCGGTGTCGCACAAGAATGCGGTCGGCTTGATGCAAGTGCTTCCGCAAACGGGACGGTTGATGGCGCGGCAGCTGCGGGTTCGCTATACGAAAAATAGTTTGTTCGAGCCGGACTTTAATTTGCAGGTTGGCATGGTGTACGTCACCGGCCTGCTGCGAAACCTGGGTGCTCCGGAATATGCGCTGGCCGCGTTTAACGCCGGTGAAGACCGCATTGCGCTGTGGCGTTCGGAGCGCAATTACGAAGAAATCCCGGAATTGGTGGAATCGATTCCATTCACCGAAACGCGTGACTACGTGCAAATCGTTTTGCGCAACGCCGAAGTCTACCGCATGATTTACGGTACTAGCGTTCCTGCTCCTGTCGCCGTTGCAAGCTCCACCGCCGGCCACAGCCATTAGCCCTTCTCCAATCATGATTTTTTCTCGGCCTTTTTTGTTTCTTTCGCTTTGTTTTTCTCTTGTGCGACCCTAAACTCTTAAGCTCAACTTATGAACGCTCCCGAATCTGCAATGACGCAAATCGCGCGGCGCATGCTTTCCGCGAAGGCGGAACAGTTCACCGAATCGGTGATTCGTGAAATGACCCGGCTGGCGCTGAAGCACAATGCCGTGAACCTTTCGCAAGGGTTTCCCGATTTTGCGGCGCCCGAGGAAATCAAAGAAGCGGCGCGGCAGGCGATTTCGGACGACATCAACCAGTACGCGATCACGTGGGGCGCGAAACCGTTGCGCGACGCCATCGTCGAGAAGTTCGAGCGCACACAGGGGATTCGCGTTGATCCAGAACGCGAAATCACTATTTGCTGCGGCTCCACGGAAGCGATGATGTCGGCGATGATGGCCATCATCAATCCCGGCGACGAGATCGTGGTGTTCGAGCCTTTCTACGAAAATTACGGGCCGGACGCAATTCTAAGTGGCGCTACGCCGCGGTTTGTGAAGATGCGGCCGCCCGCCGACGAAAATTCCTTTTGGTCTTACGACGAAAAGGAATTGGCGTCGGCATTCGGTCCGCATACCAAAGCGATTATTCTCAATACGCCGAACAATCCAACCGGCAAAGTGTTTACGCGCGCGGAGCTGGAATTCATTCGCGACCTTTGCGTGCGCTGGAACGCGTTCTGCATCACCGACGAAATTTACGAACACATCTTGTACGATGGCGCGGAGCACATTTCCATGGCGCGGATTGATGGCATGCGCGAGCGCACCATCGTGATCAACGGCATGTCCAAAACTTACAGCGTGACTGGCTGGCGCGTCGGCTGGGCCATTGCTCCCCCGGAGGCCACCAATTCGATCCGCAAGGTGCACGACTTTCTGACCGTTGGCGCTGCCGCTCCGCTGCAGCAGGCCGGAGCGATTGCGCTGCGCTCGCCGCAGAGTTACTACGACAAACTGGCCGCCAACTATTCGGAGAAACGCGCGCGCTTGCTGAAAATTCTGGAACTTGCCGGCTTTACGGTTTTTAAACCGCGCGGCGCGTATTACATCATGACCGATATTTCGCGCTTTCCTGATCCGGACCCGCGGCGCTTTGCGGCGGCCACCAAGGATGTGGCCTTCGCGAAATACCTGGTTGAAGAAATCGGCGTCGCTACAGTTCCGGGTTCCAGCTTTTACAATGATGCTCGCGACGGTGCGAACCAGGTCCGCTTTACTTTCTGCAAGAAAGAATCAACGCTGGCGGCCGCCGAAGCGCGGCTCGCCAAGCTTCGCGCCTAGCCCTCCTACTTCTTCATCAATTCGAGTACGGCTACGGTCATGGCTTTTACTCCGGTGCGAATTGTTGTGTCCGGGACTGGCCAGAACAGGCTGGAGTGCAGGGACGGCAAGGGGACGCCTGTTTTTTGGCTGGTGGCAATGCGGTCGGTATCGATTGCGCCTACCATGAACATGAAGGTTGGAATTTTGTGGCCTTCGAGGCCGAATTGGCCGAAGTCTTCGCTGCCCATTACCGGTGGCTTCTCGACGATATTGTCTGCGCCTAGTCCGCGCTTTAGTGCGGAGACTTCGCGTTCGCTTAGGGCGGGATCGTTGTACATGGCAGGAGTTACTTCGGTTTCGCTGGCTTTTACGATGGGGGCGCGATCTTCGGGGACGCCGCCGGCGAGGGCGACGCCTTTGGCTATGCGGTCGAGCGAGGCCAGGATGTGCTGGCGGACTTCTTCCTTGTAGGTGCGGATGGTGAGTTGAAGATGGACGTCGTCAGGAATGATGTTGTATTTGGTGCCACCGTGGATGGAGCCCACGGTTACGACGGCGGGATCGAACGGGGAATTTTCGCGGCTGACGATTGTCTGGATTGCGAGGATGAATTGGGCTGCGAGCACAATGGGATCTTTGCTGACTTCGGGGCGAGAGCCGTGGGCACCGCGGCCGCGAATCGTGACATCTACGGAAGTGGAGCTAGCGAGCGCGTAGCCGGGCGTGTAGGCAATTTTGCCGGTTTCGAGTTCAGAGCTGTCGTGAAGGGCGAGAGCATAGTCGGGCTTGGGAATGCGCGAGTACAAACCGTCCGCGAGCATGGATTTTGCACCGTCGATAGTTTCTTCTGATGGCTGACCGATCAGCACGAGCGTTCCGTGCCATTGATCTTTCATTGCGGCGAGGAGTTTCGCTGTGCCGATCAGCGAGGTGATGTGGATGTCGTGCCCGCATGCATGCATTACGCCGACGTCCACGCCGGCGTCATTCTTAGTGTGAACGTGACTGGCGTACAGCAGGCCGGTTTGTTCTTCCACAGGCAACGCATCCATGTCGGCACGAACGAGGACGGTGGGACCTGCGCCATTTTTCATTAATGCGAAGATGCCGTGGCCTTCCCATTCTGGCTTGGGATATTTTCCGACATGCTCGGTGACGTCGTAACCGAAGCCGCGCAGTTCGTGAGCGAGCATCGCAGCGGTCTTGTCTTCGTGATGGGAGAGCTCCGGAGCGGCATGCAGCGCCTTATAGGTGGTGACTAGGGAAGGCAGCTCCTGATCGACCTTGGCGTCCAGGGCGGAGTTTTGGGCTGAAAGACTTGCTGCGGCTAGCAAAGAGGCCAGTGCAAGGATACGAGCGCGCATTCGGAAGGCTCCAGTGGGTGAAGTCGAGCTGCGGATTATAGCGTGCGGGAGTGAGCACGGGTGTGCTGGTATTGACCGCCACTGATCTGAAATGAAGCTGGGGGCATGGAGGGGTGGCACACCCCGGGGGGCAACGCAGAGAGTTATCAAAACAAAAGGCTTGCGGGAAAAGCAATTTGTAAGACCATGAAAACAAAGGGGCGACAAAGTGAGAGAAGGAAATAAACGCGGACTCGCCGAGGGCGCTGTCGCGGAGACACCCCCACCCCGGGTGTTTTGCAAAAAGAGTCTGGATTTGCCTGATTGCAAAGGAGTTGATGTTTTTTTGCGACGAACCGTTCTAGGCTCAGGGCAAGAAAGAGTTTGCAGCAGTGAGATACGACGAGACTTGTGCCACGTGACGGGGCGGCAAAAAACGAAAGCGGGAATCTGAAGGAGGGACCGAAGGAGGTACGCCGAAAATCGAGGCAAGATTTTCGGGCGTTGTGGCGGCTGCGATGCGCAAGTCACGCGGAATGTTAACAGGCGAGTAAATCGGGCACAACTGGGCGGACGGGCAAAAAAGAACATCTGTACTAAATAATTGTCCGAGGAGAAAGCCGTTGCGGACCCTCGGCCGACGTCCAACGCGTAACGATTCATGCAGCAGCCGGATCATGCAGCAGCCGGAATTGTTTGGAGACGCAAGGTGCGGGAGTCGAGTTAGCGTGCGAGGAACGCAGAGCCAAATTCAGATCCGTTTAGCTAACGACGGGGCTGCTGCGACCGAACTGCCCAAGATCATTTAGAACGAACGATCCAATTGGTCCAGGGCACACATCAGGCTCTTGCACGACGACTACGAACGGCAGTATTGCTTTCGTCAATCATGCCGTGGAGGTGCGCGGCGGCGAGTTCTATATCGTGATGTTTGTATTGGCCGGCTCTGCTTTCGGCTGAGATCAGTGCACAGCGATGAACTTTCTCGAAGTCGCCGTAAGGAAACTTGTATCTTTTCTTATTCTGCTGATCTTCCTCATCGTCAACTCCCAAGTGCCATTTGGCGTATTCGTGAATCCCGTGTGAGCGGATGAAGTCATTCTCCTGTTGTGTGGAAGGCTGGTGCTCGCTCCACGCGTCCCTTTCGTCCCATACAAATTTTCGCTCGTTCACTAGTGCTTTGGCATGTGCGAAGGCGGTCTTGCTCAATTTCACCATGACGATTTACCTCCGTCTGGGTTTGCGGCTTGATGTTGCGGCCAAAGAGCAGCATTGTTCCTGCGGCGATAGAGGGCCATACGGCGTTTACCTTGCGACGGGCCATATTTTTCGGGAGTGGTTCCTCGAAGGATGGAGCGAGGAAATTGCTATTGGAAACGAACGATTTTTTGCCAGCCGCGGTAAGGCATCAAAATTTAGGAAGCGAAACCTAAATTTAGGGCAAGATCTGCACAAGGTTGCTTGAAAGCCGCCGGAACAGTCCAGGGAGCAGGTCACCGCTGGCAAGGGGAACGAGATTCCAGCCGCGCCAGGCCGGTTCGTCGCATGACTGAGATTACAATCGCTGCTCTTTCGCGAATTGCTATAGTTCGGCATTCAATCGAGAAAGAAAACGCTCTAAGGTTCCAATTCTAGGTTGTGCCGTTGAAAATCGAACGTGACGCGCCGGAAGCGGGCCATCGTGAGCAAGCCCAAGACGCCGTCAACCCCAATGCCCGCTTGCAGGGACAGGCTGGACAAATCTTTTGGGCGGATATCTTCAGAGTCAGTGTGCCAAGAGCCTAGTTCCAGCGATGCTGCCTTGGGAGCCTTGCCGCAAAGTTTCCAGTCACATAGGGAGACGGTAGAGCCGGTATCCAGCAGCAACCTAGCAGGCTTGCCGTTTAGCTTCGTTTCGAGGTACAGGGCATTTCCTTGCGGTGTAGCATGGATGGCCAGCACAATCTTCTGCGGATTCTGCTGCGCGTTCATCGGGCCGAGCATGAAGGCCAACAGGCAACAGAGACCGATGCGGGCGAGCAATCTCATCTACGCAGTCCATCGCCGCTGGTAAGGACGTACAAACCCACTTCATCGTCTGTTAGCGGAATTAAGGAAACGCTATCGAAGCGTCAGCGTAAAATTCCCCGCCATCCTTGTCGGTGATGATTACTGAGTATTTGCCGTCAGGTTACAATGGTTTCCGCGCCGAGCTACGAACCGAATGAAGTCTTTGAAATCAAGGGCGCGGGAAATAGCGCAGTCAACGCCTACCACTTTAACCCCGCACGAACCGAACAATTGTGGCACAGGGCTTCAGCGTCCGTCTCAGTTCCCTCCGTATGCGTTTGCCGTCTCCAAGCCGTAACCATAGCGCTTTGTCGTGTGGAAGCATGGCATCTGATAGATGCTGAACTGCGAGGGAATCTAACGGGTAGGAAATTAGGAAAATGAAACCTAAATTTAGGGCAAAATCTGCCCAGGGTTGCTTGAAAGCCGCCGGCACAGTGCAGGGACGTCTCACACCAAGGTGCTGAAAATACGCGATTAATTTGGGGTAGGGAACTGACGGTCGGTTGCCCTGTGGTGGTTAGCCCCCTACCCCGCGAGTGGTCTTGCCTGTATAGACGAGGTCAGGGCGGGATTAGTTTCCTGGAAAGGCGAAGATTTTTTGGGGGCGGGCGTCGGCATTTTGACGCGGAGGTACTAACTTGGGGTCGGATTAAGTGTCTTCGGGCACTGCAGGCAAAAAGCTGGTCCCTCGGCTACGCTCGGCATGAAAAAACGTTCTCCGCGTGGAGACTCGCTTCGCTCGCTGGGTCGCGCTGAAGCGCGGCCCCTACAACGTCAGGGTAGGTCTACTGTTTCGAGGTAGCGGGCTACGGAGACTTTCCATTTGAATTTTTCTTGGATGGCGGATTGGAGGGATTGGGCGGCGGAGGGTTCGCCATGGACTAGATAGGTTTGTTTTGGCGGGGCGCTTAGGGCGTTTAGCCAGCGGAGGAGTTCGCTTTTGCCGGCGTGGGCGGAGAATTGGCCGAGAGAAACTACTTCTGAGTTGACGGCGACTTCCTGGCCGAAGAGGCGGAGGGTTTTCGCGCCTTCTTGCAACGCGCGTCCACGAGTGCCTTGAGCTTGGAAGCCGGCGAGGATGACGGCATTGCGCGGGTCGGACAGTCGCTGGGCAAGGTGATGGAGTACACGTCCGCCGGTGATCATGCCACTGGCGGATACGATGATGCACGGGGTCTTGACGTTGTTGATTTGCTTGGATTCGTCGGCGGTGCGAGTGAGATGAAATTGATGGACGTCGAGCGGATCGCCTTTGCCGTTGTCAGCGATGCGGGTGAATTCTAGATCGTGATCCTGGGCGTATTTCAAATATAGATCGGTGGCGCTGAGGGCCATGGGGCTGTCTACGTAAACGGGGAGACGCGGAATGCGCTGCTGGTTTTCGAGTTGGCGCAGGTAATACATAAACGTTTGCGTACGGCCGATGGCGAAGGCAGGAATGATGATGGAGCCGCCGCGCTTGGCGACGCGATTGACGATGGCGGCTAGCTGTTCGGCGGGATCGCCTGCTTCGTGCTCGCGATCGCCGTAGGTGGATTCGCAGAGGAGGACGTCGGCGTTTACCGGTGGGGTGGCAGGATCGTTGAGAATGGGTTGATCATAGCGCCCGATATCGCCGGAAAAGACGACGACGGTTTTCTTGCCAGCTTCGTTGATGGTGAGAACCAGGCTGGAGGAGCCGAGGATGTGGCCGGCGTCGTAGGAATCAATGTGAAATTCGGGGCTGATGTCGAAGCCCCCGGTGCGGGGCATGGGTTTCAGGGCGCGCAAAACTGGGTCGATGTGATTGGAGGAGTAGAGGGGATCGGCGTCGGAATGGCGATCGTGGGGATGTTGTTGCGCGTGGCGAGCATCTTCTTCCTGGAGGTGGGCGGAATCTTTTAGGAGGAGCGTGGTCAGTTCGATGGTGGCGGGATTGGCGAAGATGGCGCCTTGATAGCCTTGGCGGACCAGGCGCGGGAGCAGGCCAGTGTGATCGAGATGGGCGTGGGTGAGAACGACGTAGTTAAAAGTTTTCGGATCGACGGAGAGAGGCTGGTAGTTGCGGTCGGTGAGTTCCGGAGTGCCTTGGAAGATGCCGCAATCGATCAGGAGACGTTTGCCGGCGGCTTCTACGAGATATTTGGAGCCGGTTACAGTGCCTGCGGCGCCGAGGAAAGTGAGTTTGGGCATAGGGGTGTCATTGTACAGAACAGACGGGCGTTGCCAATGCCTGGGAATTCATAAAATGCGAAAGATAAAAAGGCAGAGGGAAGTGTTCAAAAAAAACGGAGAGAATACCGGAGAAAGAAGCCAGGAGAAATGACAACGCAGAGACGCGGAGGGCGCAGAGGAGCGCAGAGAAAACTACGAGGACGGATTACATCTTGCCGAGATGGGGCGCAGCGGTGCTGCGCCCCTCCTAGGAATTAGTCGGCGGCGGTTGCGGTTACTGCGTTTGGTTTGATGATTTGATCGATTGGGAGGCCTAGGCCTTTTGCTACTCCGGTGCCGTAGGCTGGATCGGCCTTGTAGAAATGTTGGATTTGCAGATCCTGGATGCGGCGCGGGACGCTGCTTAAGCTGGCGACGATGTTGCCGATGAGGCGCTGTTTGGCGTCGGCACTCATCAGGCGGAAGAGATTGCCTGGTTGCGTGTAGTAATCGGAGTCGAGGCGATGATTGTGGCGGTCGACCGTGCCGGCTACTTCTTTGGGGCGCTCGCGATATTGCGGATTTTCTTTGGGGCCGCCGAAGCTGTTGGGTTCGTAGTTGGGTAGCGCGCCGTGATTGCCGTCGAAGCGCATGGCGCCGTCGCGGTTGTAGGTGTGGACGGGGCATTGCGGCTTGTTGATGGGCAGGCCGTCGTAGTTGACGCCAAGACGATAACGATGCGCATCGGGATAAGAAATCAGGCGCGCTTGCAGCATTTTGTCTGGCGAGAAACCCATGCCGGGAACAATGTTGCGCGGCTCGAAGGCGGCTTGCTCGACTTCGGCGAAATAATTTTCGGGATTGCGATCGAGGACGAGCTCGCCGACCTCGATGAGCGGATAGTCTTTGTGCGGCCAGACTTTGGTTAGATCGAAGGGATTGAGGTGATAAGACTCGGCTTGCTTTTCCGGCATGATTTGCACGGAGACGCGCCACTTGGGGAAATTGCCTTCTTTGATGGCGTTGAAAAGATCGCGCTGGGCGAAGTCAGGATCCTGACCGCGCATTTCGTCGGCGGATTCTCGCGTGAAATTTTTGATGCCCTGCTTGTTTTTGAAATGCCACTTCACGTAGAAGAGTTCGTTTTTGTCGTTGATGAGGCTATAGGTGTGGCTGCTGAAGCCGTCCATGTGGCGGTAGCCGTGGGGAGTGCCGCGGTCGGAAAAAAGAATGGTTACTTGATGGAGGGATTCAGGAGAGAGCGACCAGAAATCCCACATCATAGTGGGAGATTTGAGATTGGTTTCGGGGTCACGCTTTTGGGTGTGGATAAAGTCGCCGAACTTTAGAGGATCGCGAATGAAGAAGACGGGCGTGTTGTTTCCGGTCATGTCCCAGTTGCCTTCTTCGGTGTAGAACTTTAGGGCGAAGCCGCGCGGGTCGCGCTCGGTGTCGGCGGAACCTTTTTCGCCGCCGACGGTGGAGAAGCGGATGAAGGTGGGGGTTTTCTTGCCGACGGAGTTGAAGAGTTTTGCGGTGGTGTACTTGGGCAAATCGGGGTTGGTACAGGCAAAATAGCCGTGAGCGCCGGAGCCTTTGGCGTGAACTACGCGCTCGGGAATGCGCTCGCGATTGAAGTGGGCCATTTTTTCGAAGAGCAGGAAATCTTCAAAGACGACCGGGCCGCGCGGGCCGACGGTCAAGGAATTCTGGTTGTCACCAACCGGGCGGCCGGCGTCCGTCGTCATAATTTTCTTTTTGTCATCAGCCATCAAATCCTCCTGAGGTGCTGCAAGGGAATACTGTAGGCCGCCCGAGCGTATACTTCCAATATATAGATTAGATACAGGAGATAGGCATAGCCTATAGGTGAGCGGCGTGGAACTGCATCAACTTCGATATTTTTGCGCGGTGGCGGAGAGCGGATCGTTCAGCCGGGCGGCGGAGCAGTCGCACGTGTCGCAGCCGTCGTTGTCGCAGCAAATTCTCAAGCTGGAGGATGAGCTGGGAGCGCGGCTGTTTGACCGGCTGGGACGGTCGGTGCGACTTACGGAGGTGGGGAAGACGTTTTTGCCGCGGGCGCGAGCGGTGTTGCGGGAGTTGGAGGCGGCGCGCGGGGATGTTGTGGAGCGGAAGGAATCGGTGGGCGGGGAGATTTGCGTGGGCGTGATTCCCACGATCGCGCCGTACTTTTTGCCGGCGCAACTGACATTTTTATCGCGGCGATTTCCGCAGGCGCGGGTGACGGTGGTGGAAGAAATCACGCCGGTGCTGCTGGAGCGGCTGCGGGCGAGCGTGGTGGACGTAGCGATCCTGGCGCTGCCGATTCGCGGACACGAGTTCGAGACATTTCCACTGCTGAAGGAAGATCTGTTTGCGGCGCTGCCGAAGAAACATAAGTTTGCCGGGCGCGCCGTTATTTCGCTCAAAGACTTGCGGGCGGAGGATTTTCTTCTTTTGCGAGATGGCCACTGTTTTCGCGATACGGCAGTGGCGGCTTGTGATCGGGC
>Ga0137418_10005403_pt1 | contig 11719 bp, 9 predicted proteins | sample CZODoug3_1_2_16f_FD_122242 | JGI IMG/M metagenome (GOLD analysis project Ga0137418, IMG submission 122242) | Vadose zone soil fungal communities from Angelo Coast Range Reserve, California, USA - CZODoug3_1_2_16fungal (Hybrid Assembly) | ecosystem: Environmental > Terrestrial > Soil > Vadose... | reverse complement strand
GCCGGCTTCTGGATCATTCAGGTGAAGTCAAAGGAGCAGGCCGTGGAATGGGCCAAGCGCTGCCCCCTGCCGGAAAACGGCTTGATCGAGATTCGCCAGGTGTTTGAAAATTCTGACTTCCCACCCGAGCTGCAGAAGAAAACCGCGTAGCATGTCGATTTCGCTGCTTCTTATTCGACGCTTCAATAGAGCCCAGGTTCAGCCGGCGGCCACCCTCCGGAAACTCGGCTCCCAACAAAAACAAAAAGAAAAGGAGATGTGACCATGAAATTCATGATGATAGTTAAGTCGGCTGAGCGTTCGGGTTTACCACCTAAGGAGCTAATGGAAGCCATTGACAAGCTCAGCGAAGAGGCCAACAAATCCGGCAGCATGATCGGCGGCGGTGGACTCGGCCCCACGGCGCTGGGGGCCCGCGTCCGTCTTTCCGATGGAAAAGTCACGGTGATTGACGGGCCTTTCACCGAGGCCAAAGAGATTATCGGCGGCTACGCCCAGTTCGAGTTGAAATCCAAACAAGAAGCCGTCGAAAGCGCGGTGAAGTTCATGGAACTTCACAAAAAACACTGGCCCGGCTGGGAGGGCGAAACCGAGATTCGCCAGATGTTCGGCCCCGAAGACTTCGCCCGTTGCAAACCGGAATCCGTGTAACGGCCACCTTAAGGTGGCCGTTCGCCAGACGTGCCCGCGCGCTTGTTCTTGTAGGGGTGCAGCAGCGCTGCACCCCAGCTCGGCACGATCGATCCTTCGTTTTACCTAGCCCGGCCCCGAAGTCGCGCTTGTAGCCGAAAGCCAAGAAAAGGCGGGGAATTCGCGTCATTCCGCAGCTACCTTGCGCGAACGATTTGAAGATGGTGTGATGGGTAGCCGTGACGTCTACCCTCACACATCGCGCCATCGACGCCGTCTGGCGCATTGAGTCCGCCCGCATCATCGCCGGCATCACGCGCATCGTCCGCGACGTCGGCATCGCCGAGGAACTCGCGCAGGATGCTCTCGTCGCGGCACTCGAACAGTGGCCGGAGTCGGGCATCCCGGACAACCCCGGCGCATGGCTCATGGCCACCGCGAAGCATCGCGCGATCGATCTCTGGCGCCGTAACAAGCTCCTCGAGCGCAAGCACCAGGAGTTCGGCCGCGAGCTCGAAGCGCAGCAGGAGATGGCCGTGCCGGATCTCGACGCCACGATCGACGACACTATTGGCGACGACCTCCTTCGCCTCGTGTTCATCTCCTGTCATCCGGTTCTCTCGCCTGAGGCGCGTGTGGCGCTCACCCTGCGCCTGCTCGGCGGCCTGACCACCGACGAAATCGCCCGCGCCTTTCTTGTCCCGGAGCCGACCGTCGCCCAGCGCATCGTTCGCGCCAAGCGCACGCTGGCCGAAGCGCGCGTCCCATTCGAGATCCCCCGCAAGGCCGATCTCGCTGCGCGTCTCGCCTCCGTCCTCGAAGTCATCTACCTCGTCTTCAACGAAGGCTACTCCGCCACCGCCGGCGACGACTGGATGCGCCCCGCGCTCTGCGAAGACGCGCTGCGCCTCGGCCGCATCCTGGCCGAGCTCGCTCCGCAAGAGCCGGAGGTCCACGGCCTCGTCGCCCTCATGGAAATCCAAGCCTCACGCTCAGCCGCCCGCGTGAGCCAATCCGGAGAACCCATCCTGCTCCTCGACCAAAACCACGCACTCTGGGACCAGCTCCTCATCGGCCGTGGTCTTGCCGCGCTCGAGCGTGCCGGAAAGCTCGGCGGCAGCCGTGGCCCGTACGCACTCCAGGCCGCAATCGCAGCCTGCCACGCCCGCGCGCTCGCGCCGGAGGAAACGGACTGGCCGCGCATCGTCGAGCTCTACGCAGAGCTCGCCCAGCTCACCCCATCTCCGGTGGTCGAGCTCAATCGCGCCGTCGCCGTCGCCATGGCCTTCGGTCCAGCTGCTGGCCTCGAGCTCATCGACACGCTAACGTCGGAGCCTTCGCTCAAGTCCTACCATCTTCTACCCAGCGTGCGCGGCGACTTCCTTTTCAAGCTCGGCCGCTTCGCCGAGGCCCAGCAAGAGTTCGCCCGCGCCGCATCGCTGACCCGCAACGCCCGCGAGAGGGACCTCCTCCTCGACCGCGCCCGCGCCTCCGCGCAGAGTTCGCCGCCGCCCGCTCCGCGCTGACGAATGGGGATTCACTGGCAAGCGGAAGGGAGCGGCGTGGTTACCGGAGGCGGCGGAGGCGCGGCAAGAAACGCGCGAACCATTTGTTTAGGTTTATCGGTGTCCGATGATCTCCAGATGTTTTCGATTTCCTTCTTGTCGTTGGGCGAGAGGTGCCAGGAGAGCGGAGCGTTTTCGGGGCGGTACTCAAAGACGGAGTCTTCGATGTCGATTTTGCAGGAGGCGGCAAAGCGGCGGAGGATCTCGAGTTCTTCTTGGTTGCGCGGTAGCTGGCCGGTATCGCGGACGTTGAGCATGGCGGAAATGGGCGCATAAGATTGGAATGGCCAGCCGCGCCAGGACAGACGCGGGGGTTCAGCGGCGGGAGGCGAAGCGCGAATTTCGACGATCAGCACGCGGCGGACGGAATTTCCGGGCGCTCGGAGAGCTTCATCCAGCCAGGCTAGCAGAGTGGCCACGCCGTAATTGTCGGTGTAGCCGCCGTCGACGGCATGGATTTGCGTGCCGGCAATATCGGGGCGGGCGGCCGGTGAGACGTAGGGGAATGTGGCGGAGAGGCGCGCGGCAGTGACGAGAGAAATGTCGCGCCCGGCAAATTGGGGAAACTCCTTCTTATCTCGCAGGCTGGTGCGGCCGGGAGCGGCCAACAGGTCGGTAGTGCCAAGAAGAAAGCGTTCGCCGCTTTCGACGACGGTTGCGTTGAAGACAACGGCCGGACGCCAGCCTTCGAGAACGCCCTCCCGCCAATCGGACAGCGGACTGAACAGATGATGCTGGCGGTTTGGCAATTCGCGCGTAAGAGCGGCTTCGAGGGCCCTGCCGCGATCCAGGTGGTTGAAGAAGGGCACGAAGATGCGGAGAAAATCGGGATAGACAAGGCCCCAGGCAATGTCATCCAGGCTGGAAGCTTCAGCGCGGGCCACGCCTTCTTCTAAATCGTTCGTGTTGGAGGGAAGACCTGCGCCGCTCGCGTCGTACTCGCTGACGAAATACATGGCTCCAACACTGCCGCCGGAAACCGCGCTGATCAGGCGGATGGAACCACCAAAGATGCGCGGATTGCTTTCTTCCAGGCCGGTGAGAACGCGCGTGGTCCACGCCGCGGCTTTGATGCCGCCTCCGCTGGCGGCGACCACGATGACCGCGGAGCCGGGTTTGCCGGCGCGAATCACCTGCGCCGGCGAAAGATCGGGAGTGCTTTTTGCGCTGAACATGTAGAAGTAATGGTCGGTGGCGTGGATATGCGCGGAGACGATGGCGGCGAATAGAAATGGCAGCAGCAGCGGGATACGGAACCGGTCGAGGATGAAGGTGACGGCGGACAACCCCCAACAAAGAATCATGAGGAAAACGAGCAGGTCCGCGAGAGTCGGGACTGTCGCCGGGTCGCCTATGCGGAAGAATTTTCCGATGCCGATGGCCACGTAGACCAGGAAGCACAGCAAGAATGACCAGAGCGCCAGGTAATGGCCCTCGTGAGCGGATTCTCCGTCCTTCTGGAAGCCGGGACCGAAGAAGGAGAGGAATGCGGTGACAGGCTTGGCTTCCGACCAGCCCCGCCGCTTGAACTGGCCGCCGGCAACCAAAATGCCGACGGCGAGGACCGCGCCTCCCAGCGCGCCCAGCAGCGATTGCAGATACGTAGAGGTGCCGCCGTTCTTGGATACGTACATCGCGGTAAGAATGACGGGTAGCGAGAAGAGGGCGAAAACGGGCGAGTGCCCCACGCGCGTGGGTAGTTGCCTAAGCATGGAAGAACCAAACGGAAACTCCCGGATGTGAAAGCGCTCGGGCCCGTAGAGGAAGACCTGCCAGGCGGTGACCATCACGGTCCAGCTCGCCAGCGTCGCGCCCAGCGTCACGAAGACCATACCCCACGGCATGACGTCGAAGACCCCGAGGAGAAGATTCGGCGCGAACCACAGCGCAAGGAAGGGGAACGACAAGAGAGCCAGAAAGGTGATGAGCTGCACGCGCAGGAGATAAAGGTAGGGAAGCGCGTCCCAGGCGGAAGCAGCGTGGTCGTGCACGGGAGAAACGGTTATGTTCGTCGCCGCGTCAGGCATCCCGTGCTCCCACCCCTCCCCCCTACCTATGTTTTTCATAAGTGTTGATTCTAAAGAGAGTTAAAGCTCTTTGTTTTGATACACTTTTGCAAGTGTTGATTCTAAAGGGAGTTAACGCCAATGGCGAGTGACGAGTGGCCCTTCGTAAAAGACGCTCTGGGTAAACGAGTGGCGAGAACAATTTGGTAGGCGTGACACCCCTATCCCGGGTGTTTGCGTATGAGTGGCAAGGAAAGGACTTACGCGACACGGAGTGCGTAAGAGTGGCAGGCAAAGGACTTACAGAAGGGCATTTTTGCGCTTCGGTGCAGCGGCCGGCACGAAGGGGTACCCCCACCCCGGGTGTTTTGCAAAAAGAGGCTGCAAGCTGTTGAAAAGAAAGGGCAGGAGCTGTAAAAAGAGCGCAAAGAGGCTGCAAGAGATTGACAGGTCGAGGGTTAGAGCTGGAATGGCGGGAGGGGTAAGAGAGGTTTGTTCGAGATAACACGCGCAACTCTACTACAGGTCTGGACGTTTGTCAATAGTAAACTTGTAAGTTTAGACGCGTGAATGAGTTGCGGGCACTTTTGGAGACAGGAGCCAAGTCACAACCCAAAGGCACAAGCAAAAATCTCCCTACAGGCTGCGTCTGCGGTACTCGCCGGCTTGATTCGACAAGTAACCCCTCGGCCTCAACACCGTCGTCGCCAAAACGCGGTCCTCTTGGAGTTGCGAATCGTTTCCCGCGTCCACTGAAACAGGGCGTAAAGCATGAACCCGCCACTGAATAAACCAACCGCCACTAATCCAATGACAGTCATAGCACGATCCGGTAGGTGCAAACACCTCGGCGTCTAAGTAGCCTCGGCTTCAGTAGGCTGGACGCAGAGGAACATCCCTGAACATCAAAAAGTACATAGCAGCGATCATGGCAATCACTGAAATCAATCCCCAAAACAAAAGTTTATTACCCCGACGCTGCCGCGAAAACCGCGCAAGAACGGGGAGGGAAATAATCTCAAAAAGAATGAGTAGTGGGGTCGGGCGTTTGTGCCCTGACTCGTTGTGCGTTACCCACATGGCGGCACTACGGCAAGAACTTGTAACCGACGCCATGTATTGTCCGAACGTGCACGGGGCGTGAAGGATGATGTTCGAGTTTTTTTCGCAAGGTCAGAATATGGTTGTCGACCGTTCGTGTGCAGGGATAGTTCTCGTATCCCCAGACTTCGTTGAGCAGTTCGTCGCGTGAAATCACGCGCGGCGTGTTCTGAATCAAGTATTTCAGCGTCTTAAACTCCTTTGTAGTGAGCACAACGGGCTCGCCTTTGCAGAGAACTTCCATGGCGGAGAAATTGACGGTCACGTCACCAAACGCGAATATGTTTTCCGCGCTGGTGCGCTTGAGGCGGTCCACTGCTTTTCCAAAGACTCCGAGCAGCTTTGTCGATCTAGGAACAAGGACAATAACCGGAAAGAAGCTCGACAACCCCGGAATTTCCCTTGAAGCCGCACTCGGGATGCAAGACAGCAACTCATCGAAGAAGATTTCCGCGTCTGGCGGCGCAGAGGCCCGAGCGAGTTGAGCAACCTGGGTCTTCATAATTACCGCCGCGGAACCTTTCTCCTGGGATTGGGGATGCGTTCGGGCTACCTGTCCCCGAGGCCCCTTTGTATTCACAAGCTGCATCGTGCCTGGCTCCTTCGCTTGATCCAAATTTGGTTGTTTTCCGGACTCACGGCGATCTTGGGGCATCCTGTGATGGCAATCGCAGTTCCGACCGCATGCTGCTTGATATAAAGGGCTCAGTTCTGGCAGCGAAATGTCGGACCTTCGGCAAATGCCGAAATTTCCCGTAACGTGTTCGGAGACTCTGGGAACAAATTGAGACGCGGCTCTGCAAGTCTCGCGCATACGGTCGCCACTAAATAGATGCGCCGTAGAGCTTAGCGATACAGGCTTTTTTGCGAATGCCTGCCGCGGTTATGATGGTGCGTTAAAAATAAACTCGCTATGACACCAACGGACGCGCTACTTATCATTACGGGCTCGATGGGGTCAGGTAAGACAACCGTGCTGTCGGAAGCGTCTGACATTTTGGCTATTCGGAACATCCCGCACGCTTCCATCGACTTGGACGCACTCGGAACGGCACATCTCCCAAGTTCGGTTGAGGACAACCAGTTGATGTATCGCAATCTTCGATCCGTGTGGGAAAACTACGCTCAGGTTGGTTTGAGGCGGCTTCTACTGGCGCGGGCGATAGAATGCCGGGCAGAACTGGAGTGTTGTCGTAACGCTGTATCAGGAGGGAAGGTTGTCATTTGCCGCTTGACCGCCAGCATAAAAACAATGCAAGAGCGCGTTCAAGGCCGCGAATTAGGTACATCGCAAAGCAGCTACGTCGCACGTGTCGCGGAATTGAATTCCATCCTTGACAATGCCCATCTGGAGGATTTTTCGTTGCTGAACGAGAATCGACCCGTTACCGATGTTGCGCACGAAATGCTCGTTCGTGCAGAGTGGCTCTGAAAGCCAGCCCGGTCTTCTCTATTTAGGCTTTTTGAACTGTTCGTAGACTGCTGGTAAGTCGATCCCAAACTTCCTGCACAAAGCAGACACGTCTCGAAAATCTTTTTCCTTGAGTTGATAGCCGGAATGAAATTTGACCATCCATTCGGGCGAAATACATCTCACTGTGTAACCTTCTATCTCGCCCTTTCCCGTCAATGAAGCAGCGGGGTACATCTCCCCTTTTTCTGCCGGGCCGTACAGTCCGTTTCCCTTGCCGTCAATCACGATGACGTGAACATCGATCTCTCTACTATTTTCATCACCCAAGACAAAATTCCAAGCTTTGGCATCCTCCAACTTTATGTCCCCATACCCTCGCGTTTCCAGGAACCGGCGCAGCATTGGGACATCCTTCTGCTGAATAGCTATGTCCAAGTCTTTGTGAGGGCGGGTCTGCTCACCAAGGAGTGCATCGACGCCCCATCCACCATCGATCCAGATTTCGACGCCCAACTTTTCAAGGGTCGTGTACAGGTCAATGACATCAGCGGAGTTCATGCCACTTTTTGTGACCAGGGTTGTTTATTGACTCACGCAGCGCGGGGCTTCTTCAGGATGGCAGCGGCGGCCAGGCCCATCAGGACGAGGGTAATCAGGCCGGCGATCATCCAGTGCAATACCAATGTGTGCGGCAGGTTGTAGACAACATAGTCGTTGAGCGTTGACGGCACTACGGTGAAGAGCGTCATCAAGATCCCGTAGCGGATTCCTTGTCCGACCCACGGCTTTTCTTCCTTCCCTTTCGCGTACACCCACACGAAGAGAATGGAATACAGTGCGTCACTCACCCAAATGCCCCAGAGCTTGTGGCGCATGGCGTCTTCCGGACGGAACGAAAACCCCGCGTCGCGCATCTCGCGATATGTCGGTCCCAGCAACACGCTATGCACTAGAAACCCAGCCGCGAACAGAATAACGAACGCCGCTACCATGGCCCCAATCAGCTTCTTCGTATCCATTGTTTCCTCCCGCACACCTTCCATTGCCAGACTGACGTGGGAAAGACCGGAATACCAGGAACCCCTCACCAAGTAGACGCAGCCTAGCACCGCATCACCCACGCCGCAAAGCGCTCATCTTCCGCGTGAAGCGTGCCGGGTAAACACTCAAACCGGACATGTGGAGTACGAGTTAAGGCAGATGTCCGATGGCGCGAATCTTGTGGCAGACGCGGGAAGTCTCTTACAATCAGTTCGCGTGGGCTTCAAGTCGTATTCACCCTAAGCCATCACGCCCGAGGAAGGTTATGCTAAGATACATAACTGCTTTGATTACATGCAGTGCCATCGTACTGGGCACCATCCACGGATCTGCGGTAGCCGCCGATGCGAAGTTCGACCCGTCGAACCCGTTTTATGCGCCGAGTACGTTGCCGTTCCATGCGCCTCCCTTCGACAAAATCAAGGATGAAGACTATCAGCCAGCCATCGAGGCGGGCATGGCCGAACAACTCTCTGAGATACAGGCGATTGCGGACAATCCGGCGGCGGCGACCTTCGACAATACGATGGTTGCCATGGAGAAGGCCGGGCAACTCTTTCAACGAGCGATGGCCGCGTTCCGCGTGGTCGCCGGGGCAAATACCAATCCCGTGTTGCAGAAAGTGCGCACCGAAGAGGCGCCAAAGCTGGCGGCACACCGGGATGCCATCTATCTGAACGCAAAACTTTTTGCTCGCGTGGCCTCGCTTTACCAGCAGCGTGCGACCTTGAAGCTCGATCCTGAATCACTGCGGCTGCTGGGGGTCACTTACGACATGTTCGTTCGCTCTGGCGCAAACCTCTCGGAGGCCGACAAAACCAAGTTGAAAAAGCTGAACGAGGAAATCTCTACGCTCTCGAATGCCTTTTCGACAAAGCTTCTCGCCGCCACGAAGGACGGGGCCTACTTGACAACGGACAAGAGTGCGCTTGCCGGCTTGAGCGACGCGCAGATCGCCGCAGCCGCACAGGCCGCACAGAGCCGCAAACAGGAAGGTTATGTGCTCCCGCTGCAGAACACGACGCAGCAGCCAGATCTGGCCTCTCTCAGCGTCCGGGCGACTCGCGAAGCCCTCTTTGAAAAATCCTGGGACCGAACGGAGCGCAGCGACGCCAACGATACGCGCGACGACATCGCCCACCTGGCACAACTGCGTGCCCGGCGGGCACAACTGCTCGGCTACCCGAACCACGCAGCGTGGAAGCTCGGAGACCAGATGGCGAAAACACCAGAGGCTGCGTTGAAGTTCATGGATGCCCTGGTTCCCGGCGCGACCGCAAAGGCAGCGAGCGAGGGCAAGGATATCCAGGATGTGATCGACGCTCAGAAGGGCGGCTTCACTCTCCAACCCTGGGACTGGAACTTCTACTCCGAACAGGTGCGCAAGGCCAAGTACGATTTGAACGACGCAGAGGTCAAGCCGTATTTCGAGCTGAACAATGTGCTCGAAAACGGCGTCTTCTATGCGGCCAATCAGCTCTATGGGATCAGCTTCAAGGAACGCAGGGATATCCCGGTCTACCACTCGGATGTGCGTGTCTTCGAGGTCTCGGATGCGGACGGCAAGCCGCTAGCGCTCTTCTATTGCGACTATTTCAAACGTGACAACAAGAACGGTGGCGCATGGATGGATAGCTTCGTGGAACAGTCAAAGCTTCTGGGCACGCTGCCGGTGGTCTACAACGTCGCGAATCTGCCCAAGCCCACGCCGGGCGAGCCGGCATTCATCAGCTTTACCGACGTGACCACGATGTTTCACGAGTTTGGCCATGCGTTGAACGGTATGTTCGCGAATACGGAATATCCAAGTCTATCGGGCGCCGCAACAGCACGAGACTTCGTGGAGTTTCCCTCACAATTCAACGAGCACTGGGCCCTCTATCCCGCTGCCTTAGCGCATTATGCCAGGCATTACAAGACGGGCGCGCCCATGCCTGCCGATCTCGTAGCCAAGATCAAGAAAGCTGAGAACTTCAACCAGGGATACAAGCTGACGGAGTTGGTCGCCGCCGCCGAGCTCGACATGCAGTGGCACACGCTTGCGGCCAGCGCAGCTCTCCAGCAGCCCGATGCGTTCGAGAAACAAGCGCTTGAGAAGATGCATATACTGCTCGCGGCTGTGCCGCCCCGCTACCGCTCCAGCTATTTCAGCCACATCTGGAACAGCGGCTACTCCGCTGGCTACTACGCCTACCTGTGGTCGGAGATGCTCGATGACGACGCCTACCAGTGGTTTGAAGAGCACGGCGGTCTGACGCGCGCCAATGGCGACCGGTTCCGGCAGATGGTGCTCTCACGCGGCAACACTGAGGATTTGGCAAAGATGTATGCAGCCTGGCGCGGCAAAGACCCGAGCGTCGAACCGATGATGAGGTACCGAGGCTTGCAGGAGTCCGCACACTAGAGCGTGGAGCCGGAAACGGCCACGTCGCCGTGCGTTGGCGCACCCAGAGGTAAGTCCGGAAGACGAATTTGGGTGCCCCTCGTGTGGGGGTTACACGTGGGCTTCGCTTGCCGGAAGTACTCCGCACGATCGCCATCCTTGTACCTAACCGCTTCGCTTCCGGCATCAAACTGAGCTCACGGTAGCGCCACAAGGAGGAATGATTATGAATTCCAAGCAAGTGGTTCTCATCACCGGCTCCAGCACCGGCTTCGGCAGACTGTTCGCCGATACCCTGGCTCGTAAAGGGCACACCGTTTTCGCGACGATGCGTGACCCCGGAGGGCGCAATGCCAAGAATGCCTCCGAAATCCGTACGCTTGCGGAAAAGGATTCACTGCCCATTCACGTCCTTGAACTGGATGTGACCGACGAGGGCTCGGTGGTGCGGGCCGTGGATGCCGTCGTCGCCAAAGCCGGCCGCATCGACGTCGCCATCAACAACGCCGGCTACTACCTCTCGGGGCTGGAGGAAGCGGTCACCACCGAACAAGCGCAGCGCCTAATGGAGACGAATTTTCTCGGGCCCGTTCGCGTAAATCGCGCCGTGCTTCCGCACATGCGGCGCCAACGCAGCGGCGTGCTCATACACGTCAGCAGCGGCGCCGGCCGCGTGATTCTTCCTTCTGCGGGTTTCTATTGCGCCAGCAAATTTGCACTCGAGGCGCTGGCCGAGGCGTACAGCTACGAACTTGCCGCGCAAGGAATTGAATCCGTGATTGTTGAACCCGGCCAATATGAGACTCCCGTTTTCGGCAATACGGTGAAGGCTGCCGATGAGGCCCGCACCAGTACGTATGGCGCGGCCAAGGAGATTCCGGCGAAGATCAACGCGGCACTTTCCTCCACGGCCGGCAATGCTCAGGACGTCGCGGACGCGGTTCTGCGGATTATCGAGACTCCCGCGGGGGAGAAGCAGCTGAGGTATATTGTCAGCCCCCAAGACTTCGGTCTCAACGAGATCAACGCGCTCTCAAAGCGAGTGCAAACCAGCGTACTGGAAGCCTTTGGCCTGGCTGCCGACACCAAATTCCTCAAAGGTAAAGCAGTCGGCTCCGTTTAGATTCTTTCTCCGTGTACGCTCAAGCGCCGCACATTCCGGCGCGAACTTCCGGCGTGCACTCTTACGCGCCGATTTGACGTCCGTCTGTCGTCACCTTATGCTCTGGCGTCATCTCTCAGGAGCGTTCATGGTCGTCCGCAACTTTATTTTTTGGCTCTCCACCAAGCGGAGTGTCACCAATTCCATCGCGCGGCGTGGCATGAAGCACGGCTTCGCGCGCCGCTTCGTCGCCGGGGAAACTCTGGCGGAGGCGCTGACCGCCAGCCGCGAACTCTGCCAGCAGGGCCGCAACGTGAGCCTCAATCATCTCGGCGAAAATGTCACCACCGAAGGGGCCGCCCGCGAAGTCTGCGCCAGCTACATCGAGATGATCGAAGAGATGCACGCCAAGAATCTCGCCGGCAACATCTCCATCAAGCTCACCCAGCTCGGTCTCGACCTCAGCAAGGATCTGTG
>Ga0137418_10005402_pt1 | contig 11720 bp, 13 predicted proteins | sample CZODoug3_1_2_16f_FD_122242 | JGI IMG/M metagenome (GOLD analysis project Ga0137418, IMG submission 122242) | Vadose zone soil fungal communities from Angelo Coast Range Reserve, California, USA - CZODoug3_1_2_16fungal (Hybrid Assembly) | ecosystem: Environmental > Terrestrial > Soil > Vadose... | reverse complement strand
CACCGGCATGGTTAACGATCACCTGGTTTCGTGTTTCCGGTATCGAGATTTGTCAGAATTGGTGTGAGCGCAGCGCTCGCTTGCGTTGAGGGCGAGGCCAGCGTACGATTCTAAATTGTTGTTTCCCGCGAATTCCCGCCAGTAAGTTCCTCTCAGGAAGTGACGGAGAGGGAAGGGTGCGGCCCTGATGGTCGGGGCAGGCCCTGATGGGCCTGAGGGTGTGACGAGAAAGGCGAAGAATGAAATCCGTGGCGGTGGTGGGAGCGCAGTGGGGCGATGAGGGGAAGGGCAAGGTGGTGGACTACCTTGCGGGATCGTTTGATTACATTGCGCGAGTGGCGGGCGGGCACAATGCGGGGCACACGGTCATCATCGGGAAGGACCGCTATGTACTGCAGTTGATTCCGTGCGGAATTCTTCGGCCAAAGCAGCACGCAGTGATCGGAACGGGCACGGTGGTGGATCCGGCGGCGCTGGTGGCGGAAATAGCGACGCTCCGCAAGGCCGGGATTGACGTGAATGGGCGGCTGCACGTCAGCAATCGCGCACACCTGATTTTTCCGTATCACCGGGAGCTGGATAAGGCGGCGGAAGGCGCGCGCGGCGCGAACAAGATTGGCACGACTTCGCGCGGAATCGGGCCGGCCTACGAAGACAAGATGGCGCGGCGCGGGCTGCGGATGTGCGACCTGCTGGACCCGGAATTGTTTCGAAAGAAAGCCGCGCACGTCGTTGCGGAGAAGAACCGGCTGGCGAAGGGCGCGTACGGGGCGGACATTGATTTCTCGCATGAAGTGGAAGAAACGCTGAAACTGGGCGAAAACATTCGTGAATACGTTTGCGATACCGCGGAATTGTTGAACCGCGCGCTGGACGAGGGGAAGTCCGTGCTGTTCGAAGGCGCGCAGGGGACGATGCTGGACATCGACCACGGGACGTATCCGTATGTAACTTCTTCCAGCGCGACTTCAGGTGGCGCGTCGACGGGCGTTGGCGTTCCGCCGACGAAAATCAAACACGTACTTGGAATCTCGAAAGCATACACGACCAGAGTGGGTGGTGGACCGTTTCCGACGGAGATGCCTGATCTCGACGCGAAAGAAGTCCGCGAACGCGGAAAAGAATTTGGCGCGGTGACGGGACGGCCGCGGCGCTGTGGCTGGCTGGATTTGCAGGTGCTGCGGTACGCGAAGATGATCAATGGGATCGATTCGATGGTGATCACCAAGCTGGACGTCTTCGATACGCAGCGCGAGATTCAGGTGTGCGTGGGCTACAAATACAAGGGCACGCCCTTGAAGGAAATGCCGGCGCTCGCGGAAGAGTACGAGCACGTTACACCGGAATACAAGACGCTGCCGGGGTGGAATGAAACCACGTATGGCGTGAAAGACGGCGCAAAACTCCCGAAAGCGGCGATTGACTATTTGCGCTTTATTTCAGATTTCTTGCAGGTCGAGATTGGAATGATTTCGACCGGACCCGAGCGGGACGCGACGATTGTGCCGCCGGGGACGCTGCTGGCGCGGTGGTTGTGAAGAGACTTTAAACGCAGAGACAAAGAGTTCGCAGAGAGAAGAGCGAAACGAAGAAAAGAAAGCAGCTGGGCCAGAGCCCACCGCCCCGAAACCTCACCATGCTCACCTACGAGCAAGCCCGGAACAAAGTCATCGAAGAAGTTGGCAAGCGAAGAGGTCCGAGCGCGACCACTGCTGTGAGCGTGTGGGATGCGCTGGGATTGGTGCTGGCGCAACAGGTAAAGACGGATCGCGAATATCCGCCCTTTGACCGTTCGACGCGGGATGGGTACGCGGTTCGTTCGAAGGAGGCAGCACCCGCCGCACAGTTGAAGTGCGTGGGAGAAATCAAAGCAGGCGACACGGTCAGGGAATCGCTGGCTGCGGGAACCTGCTTGCAGATCATGACGGGGGCTGCCGTCCCGTCGGGCGCGGATGCTGTCGTAATGATCGAACAGACCAGCCGCGAAGGCGATCTCGTGAGATTCGAACGAACGGCACAACCGGGACAGAACATTGTGCCAAGGGGAAGCGAGGCGTTCGCAGCGCAGACCATTCTGACGCCGGGCATGCGGCTCGGATACGCGGAGCTGGCGCTGGCCGCACAAGTAGGCGCCGTGCAATTGGAATGCGCGCGCCGGCCGCGCGTCGCTATTCTTTCCACCGGCGATGAAGTCGTTTTGATTGACGAAACGCCGGGCCCGTTTCAGATTCGCAACAGCAACAGCGTTTCACTTGCTGCGCAGGTGCGCATTGCTGGTGGCGAGCCGGTAGTCCTGGGGAACGCGGCGGACCGCATTGAGGATTTGGGAGAGAAGGTCGAGCGCGGGTTGAAAGAAGATGTGCTGGTGCTTTCGGGCGGCGTCTCGATGGGGAAGTACGATCTGGTTGAAAGCGCCCTCAAAGCTATGGGCGCGGAATTTTTTTTCGATGCGGTGGCGATTCGTCCGGGGAAACCTGCCGTGTTTGGCATGTGTCAGGGCAAGCCGGTATTCGGTCTACCTGGGAATCCGGTTTCCACGATGGTGACGTTCGAATTGTTTGTGGCGCCGGCGATTGATTTGTTGGGCGGAGCGCAGGCCCGCGCGTTACCGCTGGTCGAGGCACGACTGGCGGAAGCGTTGAAGGAAAAATCCGGGCTCACACACTTCTTGCCCGCGCGCATGGAGTGGCGCGGCGGTGTGGCGGAAGTGAAAGCGCTGAAGTGGCAAGGCTCGGGCGACATCGCGGCACTGGCGAAGGCCAATTGTTTTCTCGTGGTTCCAGCGGACCGAGAGAAGATCGAGGCGGGCGAGAGTGTTTCCGTATTACTCAGGAAAGACGTAGTCTAAACGAGACGAGATGGCCAAGCTGTCGCACTATGGAAATAAGGGTGAAGTGCGGATGGTCGACGTGTCGGGAAAAGCGGTAACCACTCGGACTGCGGCCGCACGGGGTTTTGTGAAGATGAGGCCCGCTGTCGTCAGCGCCGTCCGGCGGCTGAAAAACCCGAAGGGCAATCCGCTGGAAGTGGCGCGGATCGCAGGAATTGCGGCGGCGAAAAGGACCGCGGAGTGGATACCTCTTTGTCATCCACTGCCGTTGACGCACATTGATGTGACCGCGCGGCTGTGCCAGAATGGCGTGGAAGTGCAATCCACAGTGACCACGGCCGCCCAGACGGGCGTGGAAATGGAAGCCCTGGTCGCGGTTACCGCAGCGGCCCTCACGGTCTACGACATGTGCAAAGCCCTCGATAAAGCGATGGAAATCACGGACATTGTTCTCGTCGAAAAGACCGGCGGCAAGAGCGGAGACTTTCATCGGCGGAAGGCCGCGCCGAGGCGCGCGCGATGACCACGACAGGGCACAAAACCATCAAATTGCTGCTGGCGGAAGATAATCCGCTGGTGCGCGAGTTGATCGTGAAAGGGCTTGAGACGTTCTGCGAAGTGGAAGCCTCCACGGATGGCGCCGACGCGCTGCTGAAGGTGGTCGACGCGCCGCCTGACGTGATTCTCTGTGATTACAAGATGCCCGGTCTGGACGGGAGACAACTCTTCGAGAAACTGCGTGCCCGCGAGTCCACACGTCACATTCCGTTCTTGTTTATGGCTAGCCGTCCGGACATCGAGGAGCGCTTGAGGCCTCTGGTGGACGGCGTCGAAGATTTCATTCCCAAGCCATTTTTGATCAAGGATCTGGTGCGCATTACGAAGAAGGTTGTGGATCGCCTGCACCTCGAAAAGCTGCAGAAAAAAGCGTCACGGCCTGGCGTCATTCAGGGGCGGCTGGAAGAGATGAGCATGATCGACCTGATGCAGTCGCTGGAGATGGGCCAGAAGTCATGCCGGTTGATCGTGCAGCGCGACGGGGCGCAAGGCGAGCTTTATTTTGCGAGCGGCCAGTGCCGCGACGCGAAAATCGGCAAACTCGAGGGCGACGACGCGGTTTACAAAGTGGTGCTGTGGACGGCGGGAGAGTTCGAGATCGATTTCAACGCCGCGAACGCCTCGACAAAGACGACTACCACGCGCAACACGACCGGCCTGTTGATGGAAGCGATGCGGCTGATGGACGAGGCCAATCGCGATACGGTCGAGACGCCGTGAGTCTCACTAAGAAACCTTCCTGATGCGCGTTGCGGTCCTCACCATCAGCGACTCCGTGACCAAGGGCGAGCGCGAAGATTTGTCCGGCCCCGCGGTTATTGCATTTTGCCGCGGGCTTGGCTGGGAAATCACGTCCGCACTGCACGTCTCGGACGATCCCGCAAATATCCGCGAGCAGCTTCGCGTCGTGGCGGATTCCGGCCGCGTGGATGTTCTCTTAACCACAGGCGGAACGGGGATCGGGCCGCGGGACAACACGCCGGAAGCGACGCAGGCCGTAGCTGACCGGATCGTGCCCGGACTCTCGGAAGAAATGCGCCGCAAGGGCCTGGAGAAAACGCCGACGGCCGTGCTCTCGCGGGGAACTGCTGCCGTACGAACGAAGACGCTGATCGTCAATCTGCCGGGAAGCCCCAAAGGCGCCGTCGAGTCCCTGGAAGCCGTGGCGCATCTCCTGCCGCACGCCGTGAAAGTGCTCCATGGTGCGCGGCACGACTAGGTCGCCTTCGGAGTTCGCAACGGGATGAGAGCGCGGAGTCGGGGTTCGCGCAAATAGAGACCACCCCAGAGCAGCACACCCAAATACGTCGGGAACAAGACATGGCTGAATAATGGATCGGCGACGCGTAAGTGCGTGGCAATGGCGCCGCCAAGATAACCAGTCAGCAAGATCGCGCCAAGAACGGAAGTATTCGAAATGACATAGAGGGCTGTGCAAATCAACAAGACGATCCCCAGAACCGGGGCGAGGCTGAGGGACCAACCCAGGTGAGCCATTGTCTCCACGACCGGAGGCGGAGCCGGCTTCACGAATTTAAAGACCACATCAAAAGTGAGAAACGCGATAACCAGTCCGCTCATGATGCGTCCGGCCAAGAGGCCTTTCTTCGAGACGGGAGCCGCTTGCGTGTCTGATGACATGAATTTTCCTCCGGATGTGTTACTGATTGTAAATCAAGGGATCGTAAACTCGTTGATAAAAAAATTCAGGGCAGGGCCGCCTCTTAGCCGCCGGCAATGGCGCCGATGATGAGAAGCGGCTCTGCGCCGGAGGCGACTGCCTCGGGAAGCGGCGTGTCCGGTGGCTCAAGGGAATAGTCCTCGGCGCAGGCGAAGAAGCGCAGGAACGGACGGCGCTCCTGCGTGACGTGATCGCGAATCGTGCCGCGCAGCATCGGATATTGCGCCTCAAGAGCGTCAAGCACCGAGCGCTGCGTAACCGGACCCTCGATGTGGAGCTGAATCTCCGCTCCAGCGTGCGCCAGCGCTCGAAGATGCCCCGGTAGAATGACACGAATCATGACAGCGTCTGAACCTCCACAGAAAGCACGGCAGGGAGGTGCTGCACGATGGGAGTCCAACTGTCGCCGGCGTCGGCGGAGCCGTACACTTGCCCGCCAGTGGTGCCGAAATAGACGCCGCATTTATCGAGCGAATCGACAGCCATAGCGTCGCGCAATACATTCACGTAACAGTCTTTTTGCGGCAACCCTTTGGTTAGAGCTTCCCACTCGTCGCCGCCGGACTTGCTGCGGTAGACACGCAGCTTTCCGTCGGGAGGGAAGTGTTCACCGTCGCTCTTGATCGGCACGACGTAGATGGTCTCGGGATCGTGCGCGTGAACGTCAATCACGAAGCCGAAGTCGGTCGGCAAGTTGCCGCTGACTTCCTTCCAGGAGTCGCCGGCGTTGTCGCTGCGCATCACATCCCAATGTTTTTGCATGAAGAGGACGTTTGGGCGCGCGGGGTTCATCGCAACGTGATGAACGCAGTGGCCGACTTCGGCCGTGGGTTCGGGAATGTATTGGGAGTAGAGGCCTTTGTTGATCGGCTTCCACGTATTGCCGCCGTCGTCGGTGCGGAACGCACCTGCGGCCGAGATGGCAATGTAGATCCGCTTAGGATCTTTCGGATCCAGAATGATGGTGTGCAGGCACATGCCGCCTGCGCCGGGTTGCCAGCGCGGGCCGGTACCGTGACCGCGCAGTCCCGCCAGTTCCTTCCAGTTCTTTCCGCCGTCGGTCGAGCGGAATAGGCCGGCGTCTTCTACTCCGGCATAGACGGTCTCCGCGTCGGTTAGCGACGGTTCAATGTGCCAGACGCGCTTGAACTCCCAGGGATGCTGTGTGCCGTCGTACCACATGTGAGTGGTGAGAGGTTTGCCGGTTTCCGCGGAAGTGTCGTAGACGAACTTGTTGCTTTCGCCTTTGGGCGGGCCCGGTTGCTTGGCGTGCTTTTCGCCTGGCGGCGTGCCGGGTTGTATCCATGTTTTGCCGCCGTCATCGGAGCGCTGAATGATCTGCCCGAACCAGCCGCTGGTCTGCGACGCATAGATCCGATTCGGGTTCACGGGCGACCCCTTGAGGTGATACATCTCCCAGCCCGCAAAATGAGGTCCGCTGACGTTCCAGTTTTGGCGCTTGCCGTCGGATGTCAGGACGAACGCGCCCTTGCGTGTGCCCACCAGTATCCTTACTTTGCTCATCGCTCACTCCTTCTCATTTTAGTGAAGGCCGCTGCAGAAGCGCGCCTTTTGTTTGCCAATTGCAAAAAGTTTCTTCTGTTGCGTCACGATTTGATCGGTATCCAAACCTCCATACCGCCCATTCCGGTTTGGGGATTGAATTCCTCGGAGTAACGCTCGAAAAAGCTCGGCGCCTCAGGGGCTCCGGAGGAAACCTCAAGGCCGGATCCCGGGAGCCACTTGTCGATAGCATCCAGAGTTTCGTAGAGCTTCGAAACATGTTCGCGGTGGGAGAAAGCAGCATACTTCTGTACCGGGATGATCGCGACACTGAATTCGCTCGGCAGACTTGAAGAAGCGGAGACCTCGACGCCCGCGAGGTAGTCCATACCGTCCGGGCTGAGCGCGTTGAAGCACAAGCCATAAGCTACTGGGCCCACTTGTCCGGGGACCTTGCCGATGTGAGGCGCAAAGCGCCGCCATAGCTCAGGAACGTTTTTCATTGTTTCCGGAGTGTAGTGCTCGCGTAGTCCGGCGATGAGCAAGGCTCTGCCGTTCTCAAACCGCGGCGGTTCCAATTGCACCGCAGGCGGTTTCTTCATTGTTGCTTGGCTCATATCCGTCCTCCCATTTCAACGTGCGTTGAAAACCGCTAGTCGGGGAAAATCAGTCTGCAACAAGTCACTTGCAAATTGCAAGTTAAAATATGCTAGACTCGAAAAATGCTGAGGAAGAAGGCCGGTCCCGAGAGACGGTCGGGTTGTCCGCTCAATGCTTCGGTGGAGATATTGGGCGACCGCTGGTCGCTGCTGATCATCCGCGACATGATGCTGCGAGGATTCCGGACGTATAAGGAGTTCCTTGGATCCTACGAGAGAATCGCGACGAACATTTTGGCGGATCGCCTGCAAAAGCTGATCGCTCATGGAATCATCACCACGGGGCGAGACTCTTCGGACGGGCGCAAACTGATTTACTCGCTCACGCCGAAGGGCATTGATCTCGCGCCGGTCCTCACGGAAATGGTGCTATGGGCGGCCGCACACGAGGATACGGCCAATCAAGCGCTTGTCCGGGAAATGCGAAAGGACAAGGAGCAATTCATATTGGCCATTCGGCAGCGCTGGGCCGACACCACCCGAGCGGCCAATGGCAACGCGAGTGGAAAACTCAAGCCTTCGGCAGACTTTCGGCAAATTGGCCGCGCGCTTAGGCCAGGCACCTCACTCCGATCGCAGCGCCTCGGTGACGTCCACGCGCGCGGCGCGCGCCGCGGGCAACACTGACGCCACGACCGCTGCGGCTAGTAGCACGACGACCGATGCAACCACCGGGAGGCTTCCCGGCATTTGCACGCCCTCGACAGAGCTACGCGCAAGACGCACCAACACGTATCCGCATGCCGCCCCAACGACAATTCCTGCCGCCGCCATCACCGCGCCCTCGGCAATGACGCTTGTCAGGAGCTGGCGCGGCTGCGCTCCAATCGCCAGCCGGACCCCGAATTCGCGTGTCCGCGCGCTAACTGAGAATGCCAGGACGCCGGCGACCCCGACCAAGGCAATGGCAAGAGCGACAGCCGCAAAGACACCGAACACAACAGTGTTGAGGCGATCCGGAGTGAGGACTTCGGCGCGAATGTCTTCGAGCGTCGCAGCACGTTCAACCGGCTGCTCGGCAGACATGTCGCGAATGAGGCGAGTGACCGGCGTGACCAGCGAATAAGGATTTGCGCTGGTGTGGATGAAGAGGCGGCCGCCAAACATTGGACCCTCTTCAAAAGTGTTATAGATGGTGAGGATGGGCCCAGGAACGACGTGTTCGTCGTCAATATCGGCAGTGACGCCAATAATGCGATGCGGCGCAACGCTAATCCCGGGGATGAATTTCATCACGGGATCCGTCCAATAGACATGCCGATTGATGGCATCCTGATTGGGAAACATTCGTTGCGCAAGAGTTTGACTGACGATAACGACCGGTTCTTTGCTTTGGCCGTCGAGCTCATTGAAGTCGCGGCCCTCGATGATAGGAACACCGAGCGCGGCAAAAAAGCCGGGAGAAATGGTGCGCAACTGGCCGCGAGGATCTTCTTCTCCCGTGGTATGAACATGGCCGTCCCCCGAGAACTGGAGACCAGGACCAAAGGTGCCCGAGTCGCGCCAGGGAACGGCAATGCCGAAAGCGGTCTTTGTCACACCCGGAAGTGCTTCAATGCGACGTATCGATTCCTTGTAGAAATCGACCACTTGCTGAGGCGTTTTTCCGTATGACATAGCGGGAACGTTGATGGCCAGCACGTGGCGCGTGTCGAAGCCGGTCTGCGCCGATTGCAGCGAGATCAGCGTCTTGACCAAAGCGCTGGCGCCCGCCAGTAGCACAAAGGACGCGGCAATCTGCGTCACGGCGAAGATGCGCAGCCGGCGATTCGTACTGCCCGTGATTCTCACGCTGCCGCTCGAGAGACCCATTCCTTGCGAGGCGTCAGCCGATGGCAGCCGCGGCACAAACGCCAAGAGCACCGCTGCGACGACCGCCAGCCCCGCCCCGACCCAGAGCATGCTCGAGTCCACGGTCAGTTCGAGCGCGCGGACCGAAAAGCGCGAAGCGTAACGTGTCAGGATGTCCACCATGGGCCGGGCGCTTAGCACGCCGAGCGTCGCCCCGGCTCCGCAGAGCAGAAGACTTTCCGCCAGCAGAACTCGCCGAAGGGCGCCGGTGGTTGCTCCGAGAGCGGCACGGATCGACAGCTCGCCCTCTCGCCGCACCGTTCTCGAAAGAATCAGGTTGGCGACGTTTGAGCACGCGATGATAAAGACGAGCCCAGAAGCCGCCAGCAGCACCAGCAGCACGGTCCTCGCTCGCGAAGTGATCTGATCGCGCAATAGCTTCGCTTCGATCTGAAAATTCGCTTGCGCCGGATACTCTGCGGGATGCGCTTTGACCATCGCTCCATACACGGCGCGGAGCTCGGCGCGCGCTTGCTCGAGATCCTCGCCCGGCGCGAGACGCCCGAAAAGTTCTGTCATTCGATGGACGCGCCCGTTCTGCATGGTTGCTGAGAGATGATGCGGGCTGGTGACAATGTTGGCGATGATTTCTGTGGTGGTGGGATATTGGATGGAGGGTTCGAGGACGCCGATGATCGTGGCAGCTCTGTCGCCGAAGCCGCTGCCGAGTCGAAGGACTTTGCCGAGAACGGAAGGATCGCTCTTGACCGCGGTCGACCAGTACCGGTAGGTCAGGACGACCACGCCAGCGGCTTTAGGACCATCGTCTTGCGGGCCGATGAGACGGCCGAGGACCGGATGGAGGCCCACCACGTCAAAATAGGAGCCGTCAACGACGGCGGCGCTAACTTCCCGGGGCTCGCCGAGGCCGATCATGGTGAAACCGACGGTGGAGAACTCGCCAAAGGAGGTAAGGGTTTTGACGCTTGCGCGCAGGTCTTGAATTTCCGGTACGGAGAATGGGACGCCCCCGGGGCCAATGCCAGGTGCTCTTTGTTCGACGTAGATCAGCCGGTTTTCGTCGCGGTTGACGAGCGGCCGCAGCAGCACACCGCGAACCAGGCTGAAAATCGCCGCGTTCGCCCCGATACCCAGCGCCAGCGTGAGCACCACAGTGAACGCCAGCCCTTTGGTGCGCCCCAACGAGCGGACCGCGAACTTCACGTCACGCAAGAACGTCAGGACGGGCTCGAAAAGTCGCGAATCTTCCGGGTGGCTCTTGCTCATGGGTACTCCTATGATTCGGTTGCCACGTAGGCCGCGAGACGCTCCAGGCTCTGCGTCCAGCCCGCTTCCATCCCCGCGAGGTACGGGGCGGCTTGGGCAGTCCTCTTGATAACGCGCGCCTTCAGAATTTGTTTCGTTTTACCACTTTCTTCGGTGAAGGTCACGGTGGTCAGCACCTCAAACAGCGGGTTGCCATCCGCATCCAGGGCCCCGCTTGTAAAAACGAGCCGTTCGGGCCGGACAACCTCCTGGTATACGCCCGTCATGGGATAGACGGTGCCGTCGGGGCCCCGCATGTGAATAAGAATGGCGCCGCCGGGCCGTAAGTCCAACTCACAGACCGGGTTAGTGAATCCTTTGGGACCCCACCACTGCGCTACGTGCTTTGGATCGGTCCACACCTTGAACACGAGTTCCCGCGGCGCATCAAACACACGGGTTAGCACCAACTCTTGCTCTTCATTCGCCATGCTTCCTGTGGCCATGGTTATTTCTCCTCTTTCTGCACGCCGCGCAAATAGTCATCCAGACGGTCCAAACTCTCTGTCCAGAACCGCTGATAGTGCGCCAACCAGTCGGCAACGTCCTTGAGCGGCGCAGCGGTGATCCGGCAGGGACGCCATTGAGCCTGTCGGCTCCGTGTGATTAGCCCGGCATGTTCCAGCACCTTAAGGTGACGTGAGACGGCAGGCATGCTCATGGCGAAGGGTGCAGCCAGTTCCGTGACCGTGGCCTCACCGGCTGCCAGGCGAGCAAGAATCGCCCGGCGGGTAGGGTCGGAGAGCGCGGCGAGCGTGGTGCTCAGATGGTCTGGCGTTGAAGGCACCAAACACTCCCTTTAAATAACAAGGGTGTTAAATACTATAGAGAATCCCAGCTGTCAAGAGTTTTGTGGAGCCCGCATGGAAGGGCCATCCGGATCGACACCTGCGATCTCTGCCGCATTGGCCTTTCGCGGTGACGGCAAAGCAGAGTCTCCGGTTGACCGATTCCGGATTCGCGTCAACAATGCTTGGACTATGGCTAGCACTACAACACACAAACTATCGGACAAAAAACTGGCGGTTCTGGGCGCAGGAAAGCTCGGCGGGATCTTGCTGCGGGCTTACCTGAAACAGGAGCTTTTCTCTCCGAAGCGCGTTACCGCGACCGTGAAGCACGGCGAAAAGGCCTCGGCGCTGGCAAAGGAACTGGGCGTGTCCGTGACGAACGAGAACCGCAAGGCGGTCCACGGTGCAGACATCGTACTCCTCGGCGTGAAGCCGCAAGTGGTTGGCGATGTATTGAAGGAAATTGCCCCCGAGCTAAACGAGAAAACTCTGGTCATATCCGTTGCCGCGTCGGTGCCCACCAGCTACATCGAGCAGCGTCTTGGCGAGAAAGTCCCCGTGGTGCGGGCGATGCCCAACAC
>Ga0137418_10005400_pt1 | contig 11721 bp, 15 predicted proteins | sample CZODoug3_1_2_16f_FD_122242 | JGI IMG/M metagenome (GOLD analysis project Ga0137418, IMG submission 122242) | Vadose zone soil fungal communities from Angelo Coast Range Reserve, California, USA - CZODoug3_1_2_16fungal (Hybrid Assembly) | ecosystem: Environmental > Terrestrial > Soil > Vadose... | reverse complement strand
CCTTGAAATTGATGGTCGGCACTCATTGAAATCCCGGCAGTATCATCCGGCGCGGTGGGAGAGCTGCTTTACCTGAGCCGCGCCGATGTCGAAAGACTGCTCGACATCGACTCGATGCTGGAAGCGTTGGGCAAGGCCCTGGTCGTCTACTCCTCGGGAATCGCGTCCGTCCCGCCGCGGGCGGGGGCGCGCGTCGGCGACCGCGGGATCCTCGGCGCGATGCCCGGCTACGTTCCAGGCATCGCCCTCGAGGTGAAGCTGGTCTCTGTCTTCCCCGCCAACCATGACCGAGGGCTACCCTCGCACCAGGGCTTGATCATGGTGTTCGACGAGGACACCGGCACGCCCCTTGCGGTGATGGACGGCACCTACATCACAGCGATCAGGACCGGCGGCACCGCGGCGGTGGCGGCGCGCGCGCTCGCTCGGGACGATGCATCCGTGCTGGCCATCCTCGGTGCCGGCGTGCAGGGTGGCTCGCATCTCGAGACCTTTCCGAGGGTCCGCGACTTCAAGGAGATCCGCCTGGCTTCGCGTAACCCGGACCATGCCCGCGCGCTCGCGGCACGTCATCCCAACGCGCATGCCGTCAAGAGCTTTGAGGAGGCTGTGCGAGGCGCCGATGTGGTCGCGTGCTGCACGGACGCACGCGAGCCGATCCTCCGGCGCGAGTGGCTCAAGCCGGGCGCGCACGTGAGCTCGGTCGGAGGGACGTGGGGACCAGAGCTCGACGCGGAGACCGTATCCGCGGGTCGCGTGTTCGTAGAGTGGCGCGGCGCCGCAACCAATCCCCCGCCGGCGGGCGCGGCCGAGCTTCAGGGGTCAGACGCCGGCAGCCTCACCGAGGTGGGCGAAGTTCTCGCCGGGACCAAGCCCGGCCGAACCTCCGCTCACGAGATCACCATCTACAAGTCCACTGGTCATGCCGTCGAAGACGCCGCCGCCGCGCGGCTCGTCTACGACCGTGCGAAGGCCGAAGGCGCCGGTGTTTCGCTAGGTCTCTAGAGCTCTATCAAGCGGGACGGGACGGCATTCACGATCCGCGTGCGATCGAGCTGAATCTCGGGCTGCGCTTTCCCATAAGGGTGAACGTGCCCGTGGACCAGCAGGAGCGGGTGGAATTCTTTGATCATCCGGTTGAAGGCTTTGTACCCCTCGTGCGCGGCGTCCTTCGCCTCGGTCACCCCGAACGGCGGCGCGTGCGTCACCAGCACGTCGAGCTTGCGGCCGTTGCGGACACGCTTGAGCCGAATCCAGAGCTCGAGGCTGATCGCGCGCCGCTGCATCTGGGCCTGGGTGTACTGGTTGGGACCTTCCTTGTAACGAAGGCTGCCGCCGAGACCCGCGATGCGCAGCCCGTTGACCTCCACCACGCGACCGTCCACGTTGTCGCAACCGGGCGGCCCATGCACCGGAACCTCGGGCTGCAGCGCAAGCCAGGTCGTGTCCGCCGGCCTCACGTTCGGGTCGTGGTTGCCCGGCACGTACAGCAGTGGCACGTTGGCACGGGTCACGAGGTACTCGAGGTAGTCGAAGGGAAGATCTCCGCACGAGACGATGAGGTCCGGCGCCAGCGCTGGAAGCCTGTCCCCATACATCGATTCGTCGACCTCGTCGGCGACCGCGAGAATCCGGGTCAGGCGAGGACCTCTTTTCTGGCCGAGAGACGCTCGATCTCGGCACGGCGAGCCTCGTCGAAACCTTCTCGCAGGCCAGCTTTCAGGATGCGAGCAATGTCCGGAGCCGAATGCAGCCTCGGGAGATACACGAAGTCAGCGCCCAGCTCATAGAACTGCAACGCCTGAGGTATGTGCTCCGTGGTCAGCATGACCTTTGCTTTCGGACAGGTCGCGCGAATGTTGCGCAGCATCCTGAGGTTGCTCGTGCCGCGAAGGATGTCGTCAGTGATGCTGGACACGACCAGCTCGGCGTCCTGGATGCCAACGTGCCGCAGCGTGTCGGCATGCGCCACGTCTCCATAAACGCAGCTGATTCCACGCTGTCTCAGCTCGCGCATCACCGTCGGGTTGAAGTCGACGACGAGGATCTTGTTGAGGAACTCCTTGGCCTCCAGCGGCTCACCGTCGTGCTCGAACTCATGAAGGATGGAGCTGGCGTCGCGGAAGAAGCCGAGGAAGACAAACGTCTCGGGTCGTGACTCCGAATGCTCCTGAGAGCCCTCATCGGAGTCGAGGTCTTTGATCCTGAGCACCCTGAGCAACCGGCTGAGAAAACGCTGGACGCGGTGGCTCGAGTTGATCATGTAGGTCGAAGCGACCGAGGTCAGAGCGAACGTGATGATGACGATCGTCAGCACGTCGGCTCCGATCTGTGGAGGTTGGCGGGCCAGTCCGAGCGAGGCGATCACGATCGAGAACTCGCTCACCTGCGCCAGGTTGATCGCGGGCAGCAAGCTGGTCCTGAGTCCAAGTCGAAGGGTGTAGAGAATTGGCACTACGCAGAGACGGCTGACGATCACAAACGCGGACGCCGCGAGCGCGATGAGGACGACATGAGCGCTCGGTAGCGGGATCTGCATCCCCAACGCGACGAAGAACAAAGTGACGAAGAAGTCCCTGATGCTGACCGCCTTCGCCATCACGTCCAGGTTGTAGGGAAAGGTCGAGAGGCTGATCCCGGCGATCAGCGCGCCCATCTCTTTCGAAAGTCCGATGTAGCTCGCCACGCCGGCCAGGAAGAAGCACCAGGCCAGGGCGCTGACGAGGACCAGCTCCGGGACCTTCGCCACGGCGCGAAACAGGTACGGCAGGACGTATTTGGACAGCGCGAGGCCGCCCACGACCAGCAGCGCACCTTTCCACAGTGAGAAGGCGAGCGGCAGCATGTTGGGGCTCTCGATGTTCGGCTGAACCGCGATCATCGCTACCGCCCACAGGTCCTGGATGACGAGAACTCCGAGCGTGATACGGCCGGGAAGCGTGTCGAGCTCGAACTTGTCGTAGAGCAGCTTGACCACGACGAGTGTGCTGGACAGGCTCATGCACGCGGCGAGGTAGATGAGGGCGTAGTTGCCCTGTGTCACGCGCTCGCCGAGCACGTAGAAGAAACCGAGTCCGAGGGCGAAGCAGATCGGGACCTGAAGAGCGCCGGTCAAGAGCACCGCGGGTCCGGCCGAGGCCAGCTTCTTGAGGTCGATCTCGAGCCCGATGATGAACAGCAGAAGAATCAGGCCGATCTCCGCGACGGTCGCGATGCTGGCCTGGTCGTGCACGAGGTTGAGGCCGAGCGGCTTGTTCGGTCCGATGAGCACGCCGGTAACGAGGTAAGCCAGGATCAGCGGCTGGCGAAGGCGCCAGCCGATCAGCGCGAGCAGCGCGGCCGCGCCGACGCAGATCCCGATGCTGGATAGGAGGTCGGGTGCTGCGTTCACCGGCTGCCCAACGCCACGGTGTCGAAGTGGTCCCAACGTCCCTTGAACATCGGCGCCTCGGAAGGATCGCCGAGGATCAGGAAGCGTGGGTAATGCAGGCCTTCGATCAAAGCCGATGCAAGCTGTTCGAGCTGCAGCGACGCGTCCGGCCCTTTGTCCGGGCTGCTGAAGAGACGCCCGATCCCGCGAGATCGTGTGTTCAGTCCGATACGCGGGCCTTTTGCGCCCGGGCAGAAGATCGAGACCAACACGCCGGTGGCCTGAAGCTGGCGAGCCAGACCCTCGGTGAAGGCGGCCACGGCAGCATCCCCTGTGTCGTATGGCAAGGTCGTTGGGTCGCTGGCGACCAATCCGCCGTACGACACGACGTTCACGATGTGACCCGACCCCCGGGCCGTCATATGCGGTAGGAAAGCCGTCGACGTGCGAACGGTGCCGACGAGATTCGTCTCCAGCATCCAGCTCCAGTCATCGCCGGAGATCTTGTCCGTCTTGCCCTGGAGCAGGACGCCCGCTGCGTTGATCACCATGTCGACCCGGCCCATGGACTTCACCGCGTCGCGTGCGAGCGAGCGCACTGACGCGTCGCTGCGCACATCGGTGGCAAGAGCAATCGCGGCTTCGGCCGTGCCCAGTTTCAACACCTCCTCCACCGTCCGCTCCATGCGCGGCGCGTCGAAGTCGGCGACCACGATGTTGGCGCCCTGGCGGGCCAGGCCCTTCGCGACGGCGCGCCCGATCCCGCTGCCACCCCCCACCACGACGGCCACGCGTTCAGAAAAGCTCCCGTGAGACCGGGGACCCGCTTCAGGATTCGTGGACACCGCGACGGATTATCGCTGGGCTACGCGCGCTTGAATCGCAATGCCGTGTAGTTGTCGTCGATCGCCACGAAGGCCACGGGCTTGTAGCCGGTCACCGATGTGATCTCGCCGAGGACGTCCCGCTTGGTCCACCACGGAGTGGCTGGAAGGTCCGTGACGCCGCGGGTCTCCCCGCCTTTTGGATAGGTGATCCAGAGCAGGCCGCTTGGTTTGACCGCTCCGATCGCGGGGGGACCAAGGCGGCGAAGCTCCTCCACGCTGTTCACAAACAGCTGCACCACGTCGTACGCCTGCGCTGGCTGGATCTCGTTGCCGATGTCTGCCGGACCGGGGACCAGGCGCGAGAGGTAGCCGGGCGGCGCGTTGAGAACCGCGACCCTTTGGCCGGCCGCGAGCCTAAGCTTCTTTGCCGTGGAGCTGAACCCCAGCTTGTCCTCACCGATCGCCGGCAGCGAGCGCTGGCTGTCGAGATGACCCATGCTGCCGCCAGCTTATAGAGATAGTTGAAGGAAATCTCGCCACTGGCGCGGTTCGGAATCCTCCTGCTGCTGGCTGCCGCAATGGCCGGTTGCTCGAACGAGGCGCCGGCCGCATTCGCCTTGAACAGCGCATCGGTCGACTCCCCTTATGCCTGCCCGTCGACCGCGAACAACTCTCCGTACAACGTTCACGCGACGATCGAGGTGCGCAACGGAACTTCCAGCACGGTGACGATCAAGTCTGTGGCGGCGCGGATGACCCTGGCCGCGACCAAGGGCAGCTGGCTCCAGAAGGTCGGGGACAAGTACGAGGCTACAGCTGTGAAGTTCACGCCCGAGACGATTGGCGCGGGCAGCTCGTCATCCGTGCAGGTCGCGATTCCGAGCGCTTGCACGAGCGGCAAGACGGCAAAGGTCGACTCCAGCTACGGCGACTACTCGATCGAGCTCACAGTCGTCGCGTCGTCCGGCACGTACAAGATAGCGAGCGCGAACCGGCACCGGATTTTGGCCGGATAGTCCTCAGAGCGGGCTAGGTTCTCAGGATCGTCATCGCGTGGTTGGCGGCGGCCATCCACTGAGGATCGTCCAGCCAGGTCTCAACGCCCCATAACAGCACTACCTGCACGGATTCCTGGCGATAGCCGGCGGCGCTCTCGACCAGGTTTGCCGGTTGGAATCCGGAGGTGCCCATCCATGGCTGCGCCTGCACTTCGGCCAGCCAGAGGTCCTTGCCCTGCGCCTTGGCTCGATCGGCCCACAGGCCGACCGCCTGTTGCTTCCAGACGCTTCGAAGGTCCGGGCTGGTGAACCTGTAAGGAGTGGACGGCTGGTCTATATAAAGGTCGAGGCCCAGCGCGTCTCCCACCTGCAGCGCCTCGGCCGGGTGGCCGCTCGGATAAGTGCCGGCGGCGGCGAGAACCTGTGGCGCGTAAAGCTGAAGTAGGTCGATGTACACGTTCCAACCGTCGAAGGTGGTCACGCCGACTTTGTGCGCAGGGTCGAGCTGGTGGACTTCGGCCACCTCCCACGCGAGCTGTGCCGCCGTTATCTGATCGGCGCCAGTGACCTCGTTGACCACGTAATCAAGCGGCTCGTTCTCCACCTGCCACGCATAGAGAAGTGGTGATGATCGATAGCGGATCACGCTCTCATCGAAATAGGTGTTGTAGGGAGCGCTCGACTGCACCTCATTCAAGTTGGGCTGCTCTCGCGGACCCGCCCAGGCGGGTATGTGGAGCTCCGGGTACAGGAAGTTGCGAGCGCCGAGCGCGAGCACGACGCGCGTGGGGTGGTCGGCGACCGTGTTGTGTGCATCGACGACGTCGAGCAGATCGTCGACCGACGAGAAGTCGAGGCTGTCCGGCGTGGGCTGGACCAGCTCCCAGTAGACGGGCAGCCGCACCAGGTCAGGCTGGGTCGCGGCAAGAAGACTTGCCAGCTCCTGAGCCGGGTCTGCGCTGGCCGAAACCATCCCCGGGCTGTAGCTGAATCCGACCAGCGGTGCCGGTGGGGCCTCTCTCGGCCAGGTCTCACCGCCCAGCAGCAGTGCCGCGACCACGAGGAACATGAGAGCTCTCAACGCTGGGGTAACGCGCACCTCCTGTCGCGTATTTCGCCACGCATTCCTGTGAAGGGGCTGTGAGGCGGCTCAGGCATTCCTTGGACAAGCTCCCCCGCCTCAGGTTCGTATGACGGGGTGTTGTGCTTGCTCAAGCGTTCCTGGGGTGGAGGCGGAGGGTACCAACCGCGAATATGCCACGCCCGTTGATCGTCGCCGCCGGCTTTGTGCTGGCCGGCCTCTTTGGCCTGGGAGCATATTTCCTCCCGGTTTTTCAGACCGCGAGCACGACCGTTGCAACCGGGGGCCTCGGGAACCTCGACCCAAAGCCGCCCGCCGCAGCGCCGTTCACGGTTCTGCTCCTGGGCTCTGACGACGACTCCAAATTTCCCCCCGACCGTCTGAACACCCAGTCGATGATCCTGGTGAGAGTCGATCCGGTAACGCGCCAGTCGACGATGCTCTCGATCCCGCGTGACCTTTGGGTTCCGATCCCGAACGAGGGCTCCGGAAAGATCAGCTGGGCCTACCAGCTTGGCGGGGCCGAGGCCGCGGTCGCGGCAGTGGAGAGCAACTTCAAAGTCCACATCGACGACTACGCGTGGATTGGCTTGAACGGCCTGGTCAAGCTCATCGACCAGCTGGGCGGCGTCAACGTCACCGTGACCAACCCGGTGATGGACGACTTCTATCCCTCAGACCTCGCGGCCGATGGGGATCCATACGGGTACTACCGGGTCGCGGTCCTTCCTGGCGCTGCCCACCTCGACGGAGTCCACGCGCTGCAGTACGTGCGCTCGCGGCACGGAGACCTTCGCGGCGACTTCGCCCGTTCCGAACGCCAGCAGCAGGTCCTACTTGCGATCAAGGCTGAGGCATCGCATCTCAACATTGCGGACCTGCCCAATCTGGCCAGGGCTTTCAACGGCGAGATCAAGACGAGCATGGGGTTGACCCGAGTCCGCCAGCTCATGTCGATGGCCGGCGAATTCGATGGGTCGGGCATCCACCGAGTCGTACTGGTGCCTCCGTACACGTCGGAGGGCTGGGTCGCAGGCCAGGCTGTCGTGCTGCCCGACTGGGGCACGATCCTGCCCCTGGTTCACCAGAGCTTTCCGTGAGCGCAGTTTCCCTGAAGCACGCGCCTTCAATGAAGCGCGCGCTCGTCTCGGGGGCACTGGTGCTGGCCATGCTGGCATTCGGAATCGGCGTCTATCACGCCGCCGGCTACCTGAAAGCCGGCCGGCCCCATGTCCAGCGGCCAACTCAGACGGCCGGGCCGTCTTTGCCCGGCACGATCTACGTCGTCCAGGCAGGCGCCATCTACCGGCTCCAGGGCGGAAAGTTCACGCAGGTCACGCCGGACAACGGCTGGATGCAGCCGGCAGCCGACCCGGCCGGCAACAGGCTTGTCGCTGTCAGCCGCGAGGGCAACGCCTCAGAGATGTATCTCCTGGACCGGAACGGCCACATCGATTCCCAGCTGACGCACAACAGCTCTCCGGCGGTCGAGGCCAACCACTGGGTTTTTTATCCACGGTTCAGCGCCGACGGGAAGCTGTTCTACGCCTACGACCCGAAGGATCCATACAACGTGTATCGGATCGACCTCTCGATCTTCGCGAGCCCAGCTGATCCGAGCTCAAAGGCGGCCGTGCGATGGACATTTCCCAACCAGTACACGGGAGGTGACGTGAGCCCGGTGCCACTGAAAAGCGGCGGCCTGATCTTCACGCGGTTCTCGATCGACGAGGGGTCCAAGGTCCACTCGCAGATCTGGTATCAGTCGCGCCCGGGGAGCACTGGCACAGCGCTCACCGATCCCGAATCCGGGTGCCTCCAGCCCGCCATGTCCGCGGACGAACGCATGCTGGCGATGGTCTGCACTCACGGGCAGCCCATGGCTGCGGAGGTCACAAGCTCCAGCTTTTACGCCGCCACCCACACCCTGGGTCCGGCCGCCGTCCTCGCCAGAGGCCAGCAGGTCGCGTCGCCAGCTTTTTCGCCGGACGGCAAGACCATTGCGTACCTGGCGCCGGCCACTCCAGGCGGCGGCTTCCAGCTGTGGACGGTGCCCACCACCCAGTCCACCGCTCCGACGGCGAAGCAGATCACGTCGGAGCTTGGCCTGGATGCGTCATCGGCTCCCGTTTGGGTCTGAGTGTCGCACTCCGTAACAAACCATTCATCGGTGGAATTCGAGAACCGTCCAACGGTATGAGCGCAGTTCCAGATGTTTGTGCGTTTTCAGGACAGGGAGAGAGCATGAGATTTAGAGAGCGGTCCGACGCACCCGACCTTCACACCCAGCTCGAGTCGCTTCTCGACCAGGTGTGGCAGTCCGAATCTGATTGGAGGCTGTGGGATCGGGTCGACGCCGCAGTCATGCTGGAGACCATTCGCGAGCGGCGAGCCGCCGCGCGCGAAACCAAGCAACCAACATGAACCGCCGGACCCCTCGGCCCATGGGGCTTGAGGGGAGCGGTCGAACCGCCTTCGTTCTCTCCGGTGGGGGCAGCCTCGGTGCGGTGCAGGTCGGCATGCTCCAGGCCCTGACCGAAGCCGGCATCTGCCCGGACCTCTTGATCGGCACCTCCGTAGGGGCGGTCAACGCCGCTTTTGTCGCCGCAGACCCCTGCCACCAAGGTGCCATGCGCCTCGGCGAGATCTGGAGCGGTCTGCGCCGCCAGGACATCTTTCCCCTCAGCCCGTGGTCCAGCGCAAGGGGACTGCTCGGCCGCAGCAACCACGTGATCTCGAACTCGAGCCTCAAGACGGTCCTCGAAAGGCACCTGCCTTACGAGCGCCTGGAGGACGCCGCGATTCCGGTGCATGTCATCACCACCGAGCTCAAGACAGGGCGCGCCGCTCTGATGTCGAGCGGGCCGGCGGTGCCTGCGCTCCTCGCCAGCACCGCGATCCCGGGCATCTTCCCTCCCGTCACGATTGGCCGGCGAGAGTTCATCGATGGCGGCGTCGCCAATCACACGCCGATCGCAGGGGCGATCGAGCTGGGTGCGACGCGGATCTTCGTTCTTCCCGTCGGCTATCCCTGGCTGCGCCAGGAGCCGACCAACGCCCTGGGTATGGCGCTCTTCGCCCTGGCCAGGTTCGTCGAGCAGAAGCTCGATGCGGAGGTTGCGGCCTACAGGCAGGTGGTCGACATCCACGTCCTGCCGACCCCGGACGCCGTGGCCGTTTCCCCCGCGGACTTCAGCCACACCGAGGAGCTCACAACGCGCGGCTACAAGCTGGCGCGCAAGTACATCGATTCGACGCTGCAGACGCCCGCCCCGGCCAAGCAGCAGCTCAAGCTCGCAACTTCAGCGGCTTGAGGACCCGACGCTAGCACCGCATGGCAGCCGGGTTCATCCCGGCTGCACTTTGTCTCTCTTGCCACCCAATCGTGGTCAGGAGAAACTAAATTCGAAAATCCCCACAGCGGGAAGATGAGCAGCCCCGTCGGCACGCCGACGGGGCGATGAGAAGGAACCCCCGGTTCCTTCTCATATTTCTAGAGAGCCTTTACTACTCGCTCCAGCGGCTTCTTGATCGAGGCGCGAATGTCGTCGACGTCCGGGAGGGCGTGCTGGAGCCGCCTCGCGAGCGAAAGCCGGCGCCGCCGGCGGTAGATGACAAAGCCGATGCCAGCGGCCACGATCGCCACCACGAGCACAGCGGCCATGCCCGCCCGCGGGTCGACTTCTCGGATCGCGGGCCGGTCGACCTCGCTCTTCAACCTCTCTCGCAGAGTGTCCATCTCTTCTCCTCCGTACAGGCCGGCTTCTTCAAATGATCTGGCCACACAGGGAGAACGCGCTGGAAGGGCATCAGTACGTGGTGGACGATGGGCGTTTTATCAGTGAAGCGCCTGGGCCGCGAGGTTCGGGCGCTTCAAACCTCGAATAGGAGGACTCAAATTTGAAGTGCGACATTTGTGACCAGGAGTTCGCGAACTCTGAAGAGGTCAAGAACCACAAAGAGCAGGTTCATCCGATGGGCGAAGGCGACGGTGAGAAGCCGGACCTCATGGAGAACCCCGGCATGAAGCCCGAAGAGGGCGAGATGCCGGAGCCGGCGGAGCGCCTCACCAGGTAAGTCGCGTCCAACAAGGCCGGCGGCACTTTGCCGCCGGCTTTTTCTTTTCCATGCAACCTCTCAGAGTTCTCACACTGCGCGCTGAGGCGCTGCCGTCAGCCTTCGTTTTCGACGCTCAGCGAGCGATTACCAACGAAGGAGGAGAAACCCATGAACGGCATTCGCAAGTCGGTCGCAGCCGCCGCCATCGCGGGGTCGATGCTCATTGGAGGCGTTACGGGCGCTGTGCTTTACAGCACGACCTTGATCGTCGCCTCAGCAGCGAGCCCGTCGCCGAGCACCGCCACCGGTACTTTCGTGTCCAACGAGGACGCGACGCATGAAGCGGGCGAAAGCGCTGCCCGCGAGGCACAGGAAAACGCCGGCCAGGTCCCGACAGTCCCGTAGATTGGCCTCAGCGCCAACAGGTCTGTCACGAGGGGGCCGGTGAAATGCCGGCACTCTCCGATAAATGAAAGAGATGAAGAGAAACCTGATCATCGCCGCCGTCGCTGGTGTGGCCGTCCTCGCGCTGATCGGCGCGGGCGGCTACACCTATTTCTTCTCAGGCTTGCGCACCTCGCCAGACACGCTCGGGCTCAGCAGCGCCACGCCGAGCGCAACGGCGGGATCGACCAGCGCGACCAACCTGACCGGAAAGTGGAACATCGCCACCGGCTCGCTCGTCGGCTACAGGGTCCAGGAGCTGTTCGCGGGCGCGAGCTCCAAACACCTTGCGGTGGCGCGCACGTCGGACGTCAGCGGCAGTCTGGCGATCAGCGGTGACGCGAGCGGCTACACGGTCAGCGGCATCACTCTTACAGCGAACCTGACGAGCCTGCACAGCGTCGACCAGGTGGCCGGTCGCAACGTGAGCCAGCGCGATGGCGTGGTGACGCGTCAGCTCGCCGTCCAGCAGTTTCCGAGTGCGACGTTCACCGCGACCTCGGCATCGGTCCCAGGTTCGCTGTACAGCGCGCAAGTGGACGTGTCGGCGCCCGGCAAGCTCACCATCCACGGCGTAACCAAGGACGTCACCGCCACGGCGAAAGCCCAGGTGGTCGGCGACAAGGTCGAGATCGCCGGCACGCTGACGATCAACATGACCGACTACGGAGTGAGCCCTCCGCAGGCGCCTTTCGTCACCGTCGACCCGACCGCCACGATCGAGTTCGACATCTTCCTGACGAAGACCTGAGCCTCTAAGGAACGAGCTGCCTCGCGACGAACATCACGTTGGCGGGACGCTCGGCCAGCCGGCGCAGGTACCACTGGTACCAGGCGTCGCCGTACGAGATGAGGTCCTTCACCACGTAGCCTTCCGCTGCCAGCCGGACCTGCTGATCGGTGCGGATCCCATAGAGCATGTTCACCTCGACCTTCGCGTTT
>Ga0137418_10005398_pt1 | contig 11724 bp, 9 predicted proteins | sample CZODoug3_1_2_16f_FD_122242 | JGI IMG/M metagenome (GOLD analysis project Ga0137418, IMG submission 122242) | Vadose zone soil fungal communities from Angelo Coast Range Reserve, California, USA - CZODoug3_1_2_16fungal (Hybrid Assembly) | ecosystem: Environmental > Terrestrial > Soil > Vadose... | reverse complement strand
TTTCTTTGTCGGCGGCATCTACAGGCGGATACAAACGCTTCTTAAAATACGTGCTCATCGCTGCCGACAAATGCCCGCCTGCTGAAAACCCGAGCACTCCAATCTTGTGCGGATCGATATGCCACTCCGCCGCGTGAAAGCGCACCAGACCCACTGTCCTCTGCGCATCTTCCAACGCCATCGGTGATTCCGGATACGGCTCCGATTTCGGATACGGCCCCACATCCGTCACGCGGTATTTCAGGAGCACACACGTGATCCCTTTGGGCGTCAGCCAATCGCGACCTCCGTGCCTTCAAAATCGATGGCCAAACCCTGATAGCCCCCGCCAGGGAAGACGACGACTGCAGCGCCCGTATTGTTTCCCGGCGGCGAATAGACGGTCATCGTAGGCCGCGTCACGTTGAACACCCCACCACCGGCCTGCCGGCAATCAGCCCATCTTTCCCCGACGACGGCGTAGTGACCTCCGGCCCCGCAACAGGCTGCGGATCAGGCACCGCCCCCGGCCATATCGGGACTTGCGTATGTCCCGGCGATGGCTGCCAGGCAGGCGTCTGCGCGCTCAGACCGCCAAACGCAAACACAACACAGAGAGCAAAGATCAAAGGCTTCATCACAATCCCCTCAGAGGCAGGATAGCCCAAGAGGAACTCTCATCTGAAGATAGGTTCTTATAGCGCCTGCAATCAAACCGGGGCGATTCGTCCCGCACGCTCCCCTTCGCTCTAACTAGCGCAACGATCGCAACGCCTCACATCTCACCGGTGAAAAGTGCAGCTGATTACAGAACGCAAATGACCGCCGTTGCGCGGCTGGTCGATTTCACATCGTCAGGACGACGCGGAACTGCGCGTTGCCGCTCATCATGCGCGCGTAGGCCTCGGCCGCTTTTTCGAGCGGATATTTTTCAATCATGGGACGCACCCCGGTCAGGTCGGCAAAGCGCAGTGTGTCCTCGGAATCGCTTGGCGTTCCCGTGGACCAGCCTTGAATGGTTCGACTTCCTATAATGAGCTGTATCGGTGTGACCTCGATGGGATCAAATATCGCCCCCACTACCATCAGCTTGCCGTTCGGCCCCAGACCGTCGATCAGCTCGGACATCGCTTTCGAGCTTGGGGCTGTCGCTAGAATTACCTGAGCGCCGCCCAGCTTTTGCAGTGCCTCTGCTGCGTTCGTCGATTTGCTGTCGATGTACGCGCTAGCTCCCAGTTTCTTTGCGAGCGCCGCGTTTTCGGAGCCGCGCCCGATCTGGAAATCTGCTCCCGCCCTTAGGAATCTGCGCCACCTTCATTGGCGCTATTGCGACTTTTGAAGTTGCCATAATGCCTCCTATGAATTCTCAAGCGTCTTCGGCTGCTGGAGCGCAAGTGCAGATGTGGGCTGGCAGGATCGGTGACGAGAGGAAATCGAATCATGCGATCTCTTGTCGCCACGGCTTCCACCTCTAAGTTCATAAAAAGATTTGTTGGAATGCCAAGGAGGGGCGCTAAGGACTTACTACACCCTCCCTCAGCGAGTGCAAATCTGACTCACGTCATTCTTGTTGTCAAGAGGAGGCTTCAGAGCATTCCATGGCCGTAAGGACTGCAAAAACTTATAGTTCCGCTCGACGATCTCGAAATCTGCTCCCGCCGCCTCGCGTCTGATTTTGCTGAGACATTTATGAGATGAGATCTAGAGGGTTCGAAAGAGGAAGTGCCAGGTGATGTCCACGGCCGCGTGGACCAGTGCGGAAGCGAAAATCGAGCCGGTCTTGCGCCAGGTCCAGCCATAGAAAAAGCCGGCGATGGAGGCGAGGATCACGTAGCGCCAGTTGGGAAAGCCCATGTTGGTGATGTGCGAAAGGCCAAAGACAATCGAGGCGATCCACCAACCTGTGAGATCGCTCTTGGAGGCTCGCGCCAGCATGTTTTGAAGCAGTCCGCGAAACAGGAACTCTTCGGGCCAGGCGGTGAAAAACAAAATACCGAGCGAGACCAACGGGAGCGACTTCCACTGCGACCACTGCGGTTCGAATTGGATGAAGTGGATCGCGTGGCCGAGCGGAATGGCGATGCAGGCAAAGACAATGAAACTGGCAAGAATGAAAAAGCCCCAATGGCGGCCCCAGCCGATGAAATAGCCGGTTCCGGTGACGCGGCGGAGAAGCACGAACGCGGCGAGCGCGACGTTGACGCAGAGGAGCACGGTGAAAATATAGGCCAGGCGGCCACCTGGGAAAGGCCAGAGCCAATGCGACAACGACCATCCCCACGGGTTGGGAAGAGGCTTCACAGCCAGCCATATTCCTGCGATGGTGAGAAAGTCCTGCCATGCGCCTGGCGGCCGGCGTTCAGCAGTGGCGGCGAGCCCAAGCGGAATGAAAACAAGGCCGGCGACGGCGGCGGAACGCGTGAACGCAAAAGTTTCTGTCCCCAGGGCGTAAATCAGGTAAACAAGGAACACCGCAGTGCCGAGCAAGTAGGCGCTGCCGGCGCCGAAGCGCGAGGCGAGGCGATCCTCGACGCCGCGCGCGGCAAGGAGAAGCATCACCAGGAAGAAAAAAGCGAACGCCGTAAGCGTGGCAGCAAAGGCGCGGCCGCCGTAGCCTTGCCAGGTGGAGTACAGCGCTCCAGTGAGAGTGAGCACGGCCCAGAGACCGAGCATCGAGAGCGGACCGAGTTGGCGAGTGACAGGCAAGCGAGAATTGTAACGTAGCCCGGCGGTGGGCCAAATTCAATCAAAGTCGCCAGTAGCCGGCGCTTGTTCGGAATTGCCGGTGGCTCGAAGGAGGCGCTACTCGTAGCGCAAGGTCTGTATCGGATCCACGCGGGTTGCGCGCCGTGCAGGTATGTAACAGGCCGCCAGCGCCACTCCAAACAACACAATAGTGACAGCGGCAAACGTCGGGAGATCTGTCGCCGTGACGCCAAAGAGCAGGCTCGCCATCAATCGCGTCAGTCCGAACGCGGTCACAAGGCCGGCAACAATTCCAATCGCCACCATGCCAGCCCCTTGTTTCATCACCAGTCCGAGGACGTCGCCGCCTCGCGCGCCAAGCACCATACGCAGGCCAAATTCCTTCGTCCGCCTGGCTACGGAATACGACACCACGCCATAAATTCCCACGGTCGCGATCGCCAGTGCCACGCCGGAAAAAAGAGACAACAGCAGCGTCAAAAAACGTGGCCGCGCCTGCGCGCGCGTTACCACATCCTCCATCAGCCGCACATCCGCCAATGGCAGCGACGGATCGATCTCGTTCAACTGCTCGCGCACTGCGCCTGCGAGCGAACGCGGGTCACGCGCCGGAGTTCGCATGACGATATACATGTCCGAATTGCCAGCGCCCGCGGGCTGGCGGTAGGGCAGATACAGTTCGGTTCCCGCCGGCCGATCGAGCCCGGCGTTCTTGACGTCGTCAACGATGCCAACGATCGTGCTCCATTCTTTGCTGCCTGCGCGAATGCGCCTGCCGATAGGATTCTGGCTGGGCCAGAAGGTCATCGCCATCGCCTTATTGATAATGACGACGTTGGGAGCGCCTTGAACGTCACGATCGTCAAACGGCCGGCCATCCATGAGCCTAACGCCCATGGTGGCGAAATAGTCTTTACTGACGGCTTGATAGAAATCGACATTTTGGATCGGACCGCCTTCCCTCGGCACGAATCCTTCAATATCGGTGTCATTCATGTTCGGCGGGCGCATGGGCGCCAATCCGGAAACCAGCGCGGCAGATTGCAGGCCTGGGAGATTCGTCAGGCGTTCATCGAGCCGCGTCCAAAAATCCGTAATCTTTGCGTTGTCCGTATATGTTCCGCTCGGCAGCGAGACGCGCATCGTGATGACATTCTCAGCATGGAGGCCGGTATGGACCTCCTGCAGCTTCCAGAAAGCCCGCAGCATCAGCCCGCAGCCAATCAGCAGGACGAGAGCCATCGCCAGTTCGCCCGCCACCAGCATGCGCCGGAAAATCTGCGCTCCTGCAGCAGCCGTGGTGCTCCCCGCGGTGTCTTTCAATGATTCGGAGATCCCGCTCACCAGGAGTGGTGCGAGCGGCGCGAGTCCGAAGAGCACTCCCGTGAGCAAGCTCGTTCCCAGCGTGAAGAGGAGCACGCGCCAGTCCATGGAGATTTCATCGGCGCGGGGAATGCCGCCAGCGTTGGTAAGCTGGACCAGGCGCACGCCTGCAAAGGAGAGAGCCACACCCAAAACGGCACCGCAGAACGCAAGCAGAATCCCTTCAGTCACAAATTGCCGCGCAAGCCGCGTGAGGCTGGCGCCCAGCGCACCGCGAATCGCAATTTCGCGCCGGCGGGCTTCGGCGCGGGCGAGCAACAGGTTTGCCACATTCACACTGGCGATCAAGAGCACGAAGACCACGGCGCCGAGCAGCATCAAGAGTGCGGGGCGAACGCTTGAAACGACTTCTGCCTGCAAAGGAAAGCTGACGATGGTGTGAGTTTTTGGATGGAAGCTATGGATCTTGGGCACTTTCTTTTCACCATAACTCTGGACGAGCGAGGCTAGCTCTCCCTGAGCCTGCGCCGCTGTAGCGTCCGGCTTCAGCCGGCCCAGCAAGTAATAATTGTGGCCGCCGCGGTTGCCCGGATTTGCCGGGTCCAGCCGCAAGGCGGTCCAGATCTGCGCCGGCTCTTGCTCGCCCGGCGGAAACTGAAAGCCCTTGGGCATGACGCCGATGATGATGCACTTCAAGCCGTCGAGGTAGGTCTCCCGGCCAACGACGTTGGGATCACCTGCAAAAACAGTTTGCCAGGTGCCATAGGAAATATCGGCAACCACTTGCGCTCCGGGGACATCGTCGCTTTGTGATATCAGCCGCCCGGCAACCGGGGCCACGCCAACTGTTTCCAGCAATCCGCCGCTCAGGTATGCGGCAGTAACGCGAACCGGTTGCGTCTTGCCGGCGAGATTCGCACCTCCGGTAATCCACGCGTCCAATGACGCCCAGGAATGCGTATCCCGGCGGAGGTCCAGGAATTCCGGTCCGGAAGTCCAGAAACGGTGGAGACCGCCGTTCGGAAACGTCGGAAACTCGGTGTAAACGCGGATGAGCCGCTCGGGATGCGAGTACGGCAGCGGCTGAAGGAGCACGGCGTTCACCACCGTGAATATCCCGGTCGTGGCTCCGATACCGAGCATCAGGCACAGCACGGCCGCCGTGGTAAAACCCAGATTCTTGCGCATCATGCGGATCGCAAACTGGAAGTCTTGCCACAGCGTTTCCATTGGATACCTCCACCTGGCTAAGATACGTTTGAAACCCGCTTCGTGTTCCCGGCAACTGAAGATAGTAGACGTTCCAAACGTGCATTAGTATCCCCCTTGCCGGAGTACTCTTCTCGCGGAAAGCCGGGGCCACATTGCCGCTGGACGCGGCCACGACCTCGAGAGTCAACGGAGAGGGAATGGCGCTTGAGATTGTCACTGACATGGGTGAGATTCATATCTCACGTTTCCACTTTGCGGGAATCTTCCCAGCGTCTATGATTCGCAATCACGAGACACCACAACAAGAATGAAACGACTTGCTTACATCGACTGGATGCGCGGGCTGGCGTGCGTGCTGATGTTTCAGACGCATTGCTACGACTCGTGGATGAGCCCGGAGGCCAAGAATTCGTCCTCGCTGATTGCGTGGTCGCGACTGGGCGGGACACTGCCAGCTCCACTGTTTATCTTTCTGGCGGGCGTGTCGTTTGCCCTGGTGACGGAAAAGTTGCGGGAGAAGGGAATCGCGCGTAATGCGATCGCGAAGCAAACGGTTTTGCGTGGCGCGGAAGTTTTTGGGATGGGCCTTCTGTTTCGCGTACAGGAATTTGCGCTGGGCTATCCGTGGTCGCCGTGGACGGACTTGCTGCGCGTGGACGTGCTAAATATTCTCGGGCTTTCCATGATGCTGATGGGAGTGTTGTGCTGGGCCACAGGAGAGGGCGATGTTGCTGTGGCGAGAATGCGAACTCTGATGGCAGGGATTTTTGTGGCGGCAATTGTGGCCATGGCAACGCCGCCGCTTTGGACGACGCACCGGCCGAAATTCCTGCCTTGGCCCATCGAGTCCTACATCAATGGCGTGCACATATTTGGCCAGCCGCAGCCATGGCTTTTTCCGTTGTTTCCGTGGTCGGCATTCGCTTTCGCGGGGCTTGCCGTCGGATTTTTTCTGTTTTCGGATTTTGCACGGCGCAGGGAAAGGCTGGCGTTCGCGGCGCTGGGCGGCGCAGGCATCGTTGGTTGCTACTTGTCGGTCTTGTTCGATTCGTCGCGCGTCCGACTGTACGCCGTTTACGACTACTGGCACAGCGGTCCGAATTTTCTGCTGATGCGCTGCGGCATCTTGCTGATCATTTTGTTTTTGGTTTATGCGTGGTGCAGGTGGGGACTTGCACAGAAAGGTTTCAGCCCCATCATCCAACTCGGAAAAACATCGCTGCTGGTCTACTGGGTGCACATCGAATTTGTTTATGGAAGATTTTCGATCCTGCCAAAAGGGCAGTGCGGCGCGCTGAAGGCCACGGCGGGGCTGATTGTGATTTTCCTGGCGATGCTGGGGCTTTCGCTGGCGCGCACGACGTGGAAAAAGCGGCGGGTCAGGGCTTCACGGAAGAATCCTGCGGAAGCTGCTGCGAACGCGGGATCTTGATGATGACCTCGCCGGGCTTGGCAAGGCCAAGCTCGTCACGGGCGATTTTCTCAATTTTGTGCGGATCGGTCTTCAGCTCTTTTACTTCCTGCCCCAGCTGCAAATTTTCCTTGTTCAACCGGTCCAGATCGGCGTTTACCTTTTTGATTTCCTGCTGGGTGCGGCGCATAGCCAGATAGCCGTGCGCGCCGAAGACATCGTGTACGACGAGGATGATCACGAGCAGGGCAAGCAGAGCGCCTCCGTATTGGCGCAGGAATGGCTGGACTTTTTCGGTGGCGCTCGTCTTCTTCAGTTTTGAAGTACCCATTGCGACGCTTCTCTTGTCAGTTTTGCGGAAGCGGCGGCGCTTTCGGCTTCGACGTAAAGGCGAAGCAGCGGTTCCGTGCCGGAAAGACGCAGCAGCATCCACGAACCGTCTTCGAATACAAATTTTGCTCCATCGGTGCGGTCAATGGATACGACTTTTCGTCCGGCGATTGTCGATGCGTCAACAGCCACGCGCTTGACGGCGTTTGCTTTTTGTTCGTCGGAAAGATGAAGATTTTCGCGGACGGGCCAAAATTCGCGGCCGAGTTTTTTGTACAACGCGCGAACTTGTTCACCGATGGAAGCGCCCCGGGCGGCGATCATTTCCGCGGTCAACAGGCATGCGAGAATGCCGTCTTTTTCCGGGATGTGGCCGCGAATGGTGAGCCCGGCACTTTCTTCGCCGCCCATCGCGATTTTGTCTTCGCGGATGAGCTGGCCGATGTATTTGAAACCCACCGGAGTTTGGTGGACGGTTTGGCCGTGCGACTTGGCCACGGCGTCAATCATCTGCGTGGTCGCTACGCTACGCGCGGCGGGCATTTTCCAATTGCGGGTTTCGACGAGATAGTCGTAGACGAGCGCAAGGATTAAGTTGGGCTGAATCCATGTGCCGTCGCGGTCGACAATGCCGAAGCGGTCGGCATCGCCATCAGTGGCCAAGCCGGCGGTTGCTTTCGAATGGACCACGGCTTTGCGCAGGGGCGCGAGATTTTCTTCAGAGACGTCGGGGCCGGTGCCATCGAAGAGGCAATCGCGGTCCGTGCGCATGGCTTGCACGGTGACACCGTGATCGGCGAGTGTGCGATCGAGATAGCCGGCGCCGCAGCCGTGAAGCGCATCAACGATGAAAAGCGGCTTGGCTTTGCGCAGGGTGTCGAACTGCACGAGCTCTTCCAGGCGCTTCAAATAGTTCTCGCGCAGATTGACTTTTTCGCCGCGGGCCGAATTCGAGGCACCATGCGGAAGGGGCGGAACACCACCTTTAGCGGCGAGCTGCGCGGCGCGGGCCTCGATATCCTTGGTGACTTCGGGCAGGGCGGGGCCCGCGTCGGCTGAGGAAAATTTCAACCCGTGATATTGCGCGGGATTGTGGCTAGCGGTGAAGTTGATGGCGCCGTCGAGCTTGCGACGCATGATTTCGAAGGCAACCGCGGGCGTTGGCGTGAAAGTTTCACACAGCAGCGTTCGAATGCCATGGTGCTGCAGAATGTCTACGGCGAGCTGGGAAAATTCTTCGGAGTAGAAGCGCGTGTCGTAGCCTACCAGGATGGTGGGCTCTTTCGTTTTGGCTTTGGCGTGCTCCGCGATGGCGGTGACGGCCAGGCGGACGTTGGCGAAGGTGAAATCGTCGGCGATGAGGCCGCGCCATCCGGAGGTGCCAAACTTAATGGGCGAGGTCGTCCTTAATCCGACGCTGGTGCTCATGGCGCGGTATTTTAGTCCTTCGCGCGACGGCGTGAAAGCGATTATTATGTGGGACCGATGAATCGTGGAGAGGCAAGAAACAAACGGATCGTCCTCGTTACTTGTCCGTCTGTTGTGCTCGCTCGTAAAATCGCGCGCGCCGTCGTGGAAAAGCACCTCGCCGCGTGCGTGAACATAATTGTGAGCCCAGTCGAGTCGCTCTATACGTGGAAGGGGAAGGTTGAGCGAGCTCGGGAGTATTTACTGATGATTAAGACAACGGCTAAGTGCCTCGTTGAATTGGAAAACGAAGTGAAACGTCTTCACAGCTACGATTTGCCGGAGTTTATCGCCCTGCGGATTACCGAGGGCTCAAAAAAATATCTTTCGTGGATGGACGATAGCGTCATGAAGTCGCTCAAAAAGCATGAGTCGCGCAGATAGCGCTCGCTATTCATAACGAAGAGAAACCATCGGGTCGACGCCGGTGGCACGCCGGGCGGGGAGATAGCCGGCGCCGAGCGCCACGAGCAGGAGCAGCGCCGTGAAACCGGCAAGAATTGTGAAATCGACGCTGACCACGCCGAAAATCAGGGTCGCCATCGCCCCGCTGATGGCGACGGCACAAGGCACGGCAATCGCCAGGCCTATAGCGGTGAGCTTCAACGCCTGGCCAAGAATTAGTTTCATCAAGTCGCGGGGGTTGGCGCCGAGAGCCAGGCGGATGCCTATTTCATGCGTTCGCTGCGCGACGCTTTCCGAGAGCACGCCGTAGACTCCGATTGAGGAAAGCGCCAGCGCGACCAGTCCGAAGATTCCCATCAAGATGCCCATGATGCGAACGATGGCGATGGAATCGGCGATTTCTTCTTCGAGAGTATTGACGCCTCGCAGAGCTATTCCCGAATCCATTTGTCGGACTACATCGCGCACGCCGAAGGCATAGCTGGTTGGATTTGACGTCGTTCGCAGGAGCAAAGTCATCGAACGTTGCGGCGACTGCGCGAACGGCTTGTAAATCACCGGGCGCGTGATGGGATTCCACCAGTTCTGACGCACATCACCGACGACACCCACAATGGTGAGCCATGGTTCGGTGGAATCGGCGGCTCCCGGCTTGATGCGGTGTCCGAGCAGGTCACCCTTCGGCCAGAAGTGCGACGCCATGCTGCGGCTGATCTGATTCGAAACGCTTCGCAGCCAGCGCATGGTCAACCTCCAAACTTCAAGCCATCTTCAAGACCAATCCGATCGCCGCTGCGAGCCGCTCCCAGTTCGCTTGCTCGCTCTGCAGATATTTCTTGCCGGATTTCGTCAGGGAATAGTATTTGGCGCGCCGGTTATTCTCGGACTCGCCCCACTCAGCTTCAATCCAGCCCTGCTGTTCCAGCCGGTGAAGCGCGGGGTAGAGTGCGCCCTGATTCACTTGCAGCACGTCTTTCGAAACCTGGCGGATGCGCTGCGCGATAGCCCAACCGTGCATCGATTCGAGGGCGATGGTCTTGAGGATCAGCAGGTCCAGCGTGCCTTGAACGAGATCGGTAGGCTTGCTCATGGCGCTCCTATCAGTTACTGAGGGGAGAGTCTAGCGCGGTTCATTATCAAAAATCAAGGGAGGGAAGTAACGCGGCGGCGTACCATGTCCCACAATGCGCGTTCTGCGGACGAATGCATTACTTCCGAGCGCCCAACGGAGCTTGCGAGTTTCCACAAGGGATTTTGAATGAGGCCAACTTCGCGGGACACTTTCCCGGCATGCGGGTAAATAGCGCAACTTGAGAAGATTTGGGCGGTTCGATGGATGGACCGTCTTGATGTAGAATCTGCCCTTCCCAGGTAGCCCAGTCATTCGCAACGCAGATGTCAAATGGATTTGAGCGAACACGCCACGTTGATGGGAAAGCTGCTCTTGAGTTTTCAGTGTCTCGAGTACGGCTTGAGGGCCTTTCTTTATGAGCGAGGCGATCCTCCTCACGAACCGCTGGCTCCGGGAACTAACCTGGACACCATGACCTTTGGAGATGTGGTTCCTGAGAACGCAATTACGAGGTGGGATTCCTTAACGCATTTGATCAAGCGATATAACCGAGCGATCGGCGATGGACAATTGGCGGTGGACGCGTCCCTGGTAGACGTGCGAGACGCTCTGGCGCATGGGCGAATGGCGGCATCGTTATTAGAGCGGAATTTCGCGCTCATCAAGTTTACGCGACCCTACGCCGGAAGAGTTGAGGTTGGTTTTCGGGAGGAGATGAGCAAAGAGTGGATGAAGAATCAAATTAGCCGGGTTTTAGCCGAATGTGAGAAGGTCGGGAGAGCAGCCAGCTCTCGAAGGTGAATCTCCCTCTATGGGCTGTGGTCGCGGACGACAGGCACATCGGGGCGTTTTCCGGCTCCGGCGGTCGCCGGAAGGGGGATCGTAGCTCTTGAGGAAGGCCTAAGCAGAAACGTGATGAATCTGTGGAATCGTCAAACGTAAAGCAGCGCCTGGTCGAGGTCGGCGATGATGTCTTCGACGTCTTCGATGCCGACGGAGAGGCGCACCAGGCCTTCGGTGATGCCGACGCGATCCTGCATTTCCTTGGGCATGGAAGCATGGGTCATCATTGCGGGAAGGGAAATTAAGGTTTCGACGCCACCGAGGCTTTCTGCGAGCGAACAGAGTTTGACGTGGTTCAAGAAGCGCCGCGCAGCTTCGAGCGAGCCTACGTCGAAAGAAAGCATCGCACCCGGGCCTTTCTGCTGGCGGCGGGCCACTTCATGCTGCGGGTGGGACGCCAGGCCGGGGTAGAAGACTTTCTTGACCTTGGGATGCGCGTCGAGATGGCGCGCCACCGTGATGCCATTGGCGTTGTGCTGGAGCATGCGAACCGCCAGGGTTTTGATGCCGCGCGAAACGAGGAAGCAATCCATGGGAGCGAGGCCGGTGCCGGCGGAACGTTGGATGAAATAGATTTTTTCCGCGTCCTCGGGGCGCGTGAGCACCACTGCTCCTCCAGTGGAATCGCTGTGGCCGTTGAGATACTTCGTCATGGAATGGACCACAATGTGCGCGCCCAGTTCGATAGGGCGCTGCAAATAAGGACTCAAAAATGTGTTATCGACCACCACCGAGAGGTTGCGCTCATTGGCCAGTTTGGAAATTGCCGCGATATCGGTGACGCTGAGAGTAGGATTGGCTGGCGTCTCGATGTAAATCATTTTCGTGTTGGGACGCAACGCCGTGCGCACGTAGTCCGGGAAGGAAGTGTCCACAAAGCTGAATTCCAGTCCGAAGTGCACCAGGAGTTGCGTGGACAGGCGGAACACACCGCCGTAAACGGCTTCGGAGAGGACGACGTGATCGCCGGGTCGCA
>Ga0137418_10005397_pt1 | contig 11725 bp, 8 predicted proteins | sample CZODoug3_1_2_16f_FD_122242 | JGI IMG/M metagenome (GOLD analysis project Ga0137418, IMG submission 122242) | Vadose zone soil fungal communities from Angelo Coast Range Reserve, California, USA - CZODoug3_1_2_16fungal (Hybrid Assembly) | ecosystem: Environmental > Terrestrial > Soil > Vadose... | reverse complement strand
GTCGAGGCCGAGCGCATGATCGCGCAAGCCGAGCATGCCAAGCTGGTTGTTCAACGGTCCGCTCGTGGCGAAATCGGCAGCGTCCGCATCGGCTTTGTTGGCACCGCGGCGTACGCAGGGGTTCTGGCCAGAGACATCCGCTCGTTCCATGCGCGCCATCCCAAGGTGGACATCGAATTTCGCGATATAGCGTGGCCGTTCCTACCCGGTGAGATCGCGGCGGGTCGCCTGGATCTCGGCTATAGCCCCGCTTGGCGCCGGACATTCGATCGGAGGCTTATTGTTGATCCTGTAGGCTCGTGGCCCTGGATCGTCGCTATTAATCGCGATCATCCACTGACGGTCAACGAAACCCTCTCAGCAAGATCTCTGAGGAACGAGTCCTTCATCGTCTACGCCGCGAACAGCGCGGATGTCGACCACTTGGAGGGCGTGAGGCGTGTGCTGGGACGGGAACCTCGTGTCGCTCATCGCGTCGCCAATGGCCTGGCGGTCCTGACCCTCGTCGCGGGCGGACTGGGTGTCACGCTCGTGTCGGAGGCATTCAGCGAGATAAGAATTCCTGGAATCACCTATCGCCCGCTCGCTGGCTCCCGTCATGCATTCAGGATGGTTCTGCTCAGTCGATCTGGCGAGACTTCTGGTGCGGTCAATGCGTTCCTGAAGGTTGTACGTGCTCAATCCGCCGAACGGCGAGGAGGGGGCTAGCGCGTCCCTTCGGCACCCAAGTCGGCTGTCTACTTACGGCATACTCATGAGCGACCGGTTTGCGCCGGCCTGACGGTTACCACCGGGTCGGAGATCCGCGACGACCGGCACGGGGACGGCTATTACTTGCGTGTCAGCCGCGGCCGTTGCGGCTTTGTCGGCTGCTTTATGCCGTTCCCCGATCATCGGGCAGGAGAGCGGGGCTCGTGCTATACGTGCTTCGCTAAGAGTTCGAAATTCTTGCGTAGGTAGTGAGCCAACGGGTGTTTTGCGTTCTCCTCCCGCCATTTCTCCGAAGCAACGCGTAGAACGCCTATTGCCGCCGTGGCAACCAGACGAAGCGCGTCGCGCTGACTTGCCGAGGGCCATCGCTCGCACAAGGCCGCGAAGAGCGCGCCTTCCATCTCTGCGTAAATCGCTTGCTTGCGGGCACGAAGTGCTTCCGTGGACCTAAGCAAGCGATCGTCGAAGATCGATTCTTTGGTTTCAAAGCGCGAAACGAACCGAAGCAAGCAAGCCCGCGCCGCTTCTATGGGAACGGTTTGCTCGCGATCCTCGAGTAGGTTGGGCCGGATCGCCCCGACCGCGCTGCGACATGTGTCCAGCAGGACGTCCTCTTTTGACGTGAAATAGGAGAAGAACGTCCGACGGGATATGCCCGCCTCCAAGGCGATCGCATCGAGCGTTGTTCCCTCGAAGCCCTTTTCGCTGAACAGCCTCCGTCCCGTGTCCACAATCCGCTGGCGCGTCTCGCACCGCTTCCGATCGCGCAGGCACATTTCTGCAGGCGCTTCCACGGCTGTCTGTCCCCTCTTGACAAAGTGCACTGAGTGCAAATATAGTTTGCACCGAGTGCAAGTATCTCACATCCAGACGGGCGCTACTAGCCCGGATCCCTCAGGAGGTCGCCATCACATGATCTTTGAGCCGAAAAATCGGGAGGTCGCCGCCCGCACCCAAGCCAGCCGTCACAGTCGTGACTCTGCACCCAAAGCCCATGTCACCAACGACCGATTGGCCGCGAAGGAGGCGCTCGTGCCTTACACCCCGCGTTATCGCGGGCTGTTGCGCGCGGGATTTTCTTTTTTTTCCGCGGCCATGATGGCCGCCGTTCTCACCGCCTGTAGCAAGGGGAGCGCGCACGTTCGAGCTGCGCCGCCGCGGGCCGAGGTCAGCGCGGCTCAGGTCGTGGTCAAACCCGTGCGCCAGTGGGACGAATTCACCGGCCGCATCGCCGCCACCGACGCGGTCGAGGTGCGCGCGCGGGTCAGCGGCTACATCGAGCGCATCGCGTTCAAGGAAGGTGTCGAGGTCAAGTCTGGTGATCTGCTGTTCGTGATCGACCCGCGTCCATACCAGTCCGCCTTCGACAGCGCAGCGGCGCAGCTCGAACGTGCGCGCGCGGCGGCGCAACTGGCACACGCAAATGATGAGCGCGCACGGACACTGATCACGGCCCACGCGATCTCGCGCGAGGAATTCGACACGCGCCAAGCCGGCCTGGCCCAGGGCGACGCGGACGTGCGGGCGGCCGAGGCGGCGCTGACCATGGCCAAGCTCAATCTCGGCTTCACCGAGGTGCGCTCGCCGATCGCCGGGCGCGTCGGCCGCGCCATGCTGACGGTCGGCAATCTGGCCCAGGCCGACCAGAGCGTGCTGACCAGCGTGGTCTCGCAGGACCCGGTCTACGTCTACTTCCAGCCGGACGAGCAGACCTATCTGCGCTACGCGGCATTGGCGCGCAAAGGCCAGCGGTCAGACTCGGGCAATCCGGTGCGCGTAGGGCTTGCCAACGACATGGGCTTTCCGTATTCCGGCACGGTCAACTTCGTCAACAACCAGGTCGACTCGGCCACCGGCACGATCAACCTGCGTGCGGTGGTGCCGAATCCCGACCGCGCGTTCACCCCGGGTCTGTACGCGCGCGTGCAGCTTGGGGGCAGCGCCGAGTTCAGGGCAATGCTGATCGACGACAAGGCGATCATGACCGACCAGGATCGCAAGTACGTCTATGTAGTCGGTCCGAAGGACGAGGCCCTGCGCAAGGACATCACGCTCGGCGGCTTCGCCGATGGGCTGCGCATCGTGCAGTCTGGGCTCTCGCCGAACGACAAGGTCATCGTCGCCGGACTGCAGAAGATCTTCTTCCCGGGCGCGCTGGTGAAGGCCAGCGAGGTGGTTATGGGCGCATTGCCGATGCCCCCTGCCGCGCTGTCCGCGGCCGCAACGAAGTAACGAAACCGAGCCATGGATTTCTCCAAATTCTTCATCGACCGCCCGATCTTCGCGGCGGTGCTGTCCATCGTGATCTTCGTCGCCGGCCTGATCGCGATCCCGCTGCTGCCGATCAGCGAATACCCCGAGGTGGTGCCGCCGACCGTAGTCGTGACCGCGACCTATCCCGGCGCCAATCCCAAGGTAATCGCCGAAACCGTCTCGGTGCCGCTGGAGGAGCAGATCAACGGCGCCGAGCACATGATGTACATGAAATCGGTGGCCGGTTCCGACGGTGTCTTGCAGATGACGATCACGTTCGAGCCGGGCACCGATCCCAACCAGGCCCAGGTCGACGTACAGAACCGCGTGGCCCAGGCGCTGTCGCGCCTGCCTTCGGAAGTGGTCGCGCTCGGCGTGACAACCCAGAAGCAGTCGCCGACCTTCGCCGTCCTGGTCACGCCATACTCTCCGGATGGCCGCTACGATGCGCTTTACCTGCGCAATTACGCCAACATCAAGATCAAAGACGAACTCGCGCGCCTGCCCGGCGTCGGCCAGATACGAATGTTCGGCGGCGGCGATTACGCGATGCGTGTTTGGCTCGATCCGAACAGGGTCGCTTCGCGCGGCCTGACCGCGGGCGACGTGGTACGCGCGATGCGGGATCAGAACATCCAGGTCTCAGCCGGCCAGCTCGGCGCCGAACCGATCAAGGGCGGCAGCGATTTCCTGATCGCGATCAATGCGCAGGGCCGGCTGCAATCGGCCGAGGAGTTCGGCAACATCGTGCTCAAGACCGGCGCCAACGGCGAGGTCGTGCGCCTCGCGGACGTGGCGCGCATCGAACTCGGCGCCAGCGACTACACCTTGCGCGGCGCGCTCGACGCCAGGTACACCACGGTGATCGCCGTGTTCCAGGCGCCGGGCGCCAACGTGCTGGCCGTACGCGATGCGGTGATTGCGAAGATGGACGAGCTGGCCAAGCAGTTCCCACCGGGCATGACCTACCGCTCGGACTACGACAGCACGATCTTCGTGCGCGATTCGATCAAGGCTGTGGTGCACACGCTGGGCGAGGCGATCCTGCTGGTCGTGCTGGTGGTGATCCTGTTCCTGCAGACCTGGCGCGCCTCGATCATTCCGCTGATCGCGGTGCCGGTGTCGATAGTCGGCACCTTCGCCGTGCTGTATGTGCTCGGCTTCTCGATCAACACACTAACCTTGTTCGGCCTCGTGCTGGCGATCGGCATCGTCGTCGACGACGCGATCGTCGTGGTCGAGAACGTCGAGCGCAATATCGAGGAAGGGCGCACGCCGCTGGAAGCTGCGCATCAGGCTATGAAAGAGGTTTCCGGGCCGATTGTGGCGATTGCGCTGGTACTGTGCTCGGTGTTCGTGCCGATGGCCTTCCTGACCGGCGTCACCGGTACCTTCTACAAGCAGTTCGCCGTGACCATCGCGATCTCGACGGTGATCTCTGCGATTAACTCGTTGACCTTGTCGCCGGCGCTCGCGGCCAAGCTGCTGCACGCGCGCAGTGCGCCGAAGGACGCCATCTCGCGCGGGATCGACCGCGCGTTCGGCTGGGTGTTTGGCCCATTCAATCGCTTCTTCAAGGCGAGTTCGGACAAGTATCAGAGCTCCGTGTCGCGCATCCTCAAGCGCCGCGGCGTCGCGTTCGCGGTCTACGCGGTGCTGCTCGCGGGCACCGGCCTGATGTTCAACGCCGTGCCGCGCGGCTTTATTCCGACCCAGGACAAGCTCTACCTGATCGCTGGCGTGAAATTGCCGGAGGGTGCCTCGATCAGCCGCTCCGATGTCGTGGTGAAGCAAATGGTTTCAATGGCCCTGGAGACCGAAGGCGTTGCCCATACGGTTTCGTTCGCGGGCCTGAACGCGACCCAGTTCACCAACACGCCCAACTACGCCATAGCCTTCGTAATCCTGAAGAAGTTCGACGAGCGCCACGTCAGCGCCAAGCAGATCGCCGACGCGATCCAGGCCAAGCTCAACACAATCCAGGAAGGCACGGCTTTCGTGATGATGCCGCCGCCAATCCTCGGCCTTGGCAACGGCGCCGGCTATTCGCTGTTCGTCGAGGATCGCGCCGGCAGCGGCTACGGCGTGCTGCAGCAAGGCGTGGGCGCGCTGCAAGGTGCGTTAATGAAGGAGCCGGGTATGGGGTTCCCGTTCTCGGGCTATCAGTCCAACGTGCCGCAGCTCGACGTGAACGTCGACCGCCTCAAGGCCAAGACCCAGGGCGTGGCGCTGAGCGACCTGTTCGAGACCTTGCAGGTCTATCTCGGCTCGACCTACGTCAACGATTTCAATCTTTTTGGCCGCGCCTGGCGTGTGTATGCGCAGGCCGAGGGCGACTACCGCAAAAAGGTCGAGGACATTGCCAACCTGAAGACGCGAAACGCGCAGGGCGAGATGGTGCCGATCGGCTCAATGGTGAACATCAAGCAGAGCTACGGCCCCGATCCGGTGATCCGCTACAACGGCTATCCGGCCGCCGATTTCGTCGGCGAGGCCAACCCGGCTCTGCTGTCCTCCGCGCAGGCGATGGACAAGATCACCGAGATCGCCGGCAAGGTGCTGCCGAACGGCATGAGCTTTGAGTGGACCGACCTGAGTTTTCAGGAAGCCACCCAGGGCACGGCTTCGTTGCTCGTGTTTCCGGTCGCGATCCTGCTGGCCTTCCTCGTGCTCGCTGCGCTGTACGAGAGTTGGGTGCTGCCGCTCGCGGTGATCTTGATCGTGCCGATGTGCATGCTCTCGGCGCTGGCCGGTGTCAAGCTGTTCGGCGGCGACAACAACACCTTCGTGCAGGTTGGCCTCGTGGTACTGATGGGCCTGGCGTGCAAGAACGCGATCCTGATCGTGGAATTCGCGCGCGAGCTGGAATTCCAGGGCAAGGGCATCGTCGCTGCCGCGCTCGAAGCCTGCCGCCTGCGGCTGCGCCCGATCGTGATGACTTCGGTGGCCTTCATCGCCGGCACCGTTCCGCTGGTGCTCTCGCACGGCGCCGGCGCTGAGGTGCGCTCGGCCACCGGCATCACCGTGTTCGCCGGGATGATCGGCGTGACCCTGTTCGGCCTGCTCCTGACGCCGGTGTTCTACGTCGGCCTGCGCACGCTGTCCGGCGGCAAGCTGGTCCAGCATGGCGAGGGCAGCCTGGCGCATGGTTGAAGCCCGGCAAGTGCCGAGCCGTGCGTAGGGAGAGACTGCAGCATGTCCACATCAACGAATATTCGGTGGGTCGACCGAGCGACGGGCGTGATTGCCCCGTGTCCCGCTGCGGAAATCGTGCTGAGAGACAATAATCTCTGGTCCGGAATTCACATCGAGCGTTGGCATTGCGGTCCGCTAACGATCGACGAGTCGATCACACAGACCCACATTCTCAGCGTAACGCTAAAACGAAATAATGCAGAGTACTTCTTCCTGGGTGAAGGATGGAGGCGCGGAAGCAACTGCCTGGGAAGTATTACTATCACGCCGGCGGGCGTGCCGTTCGGATTTAGGGGTCGCGAATGGCGCGGTCTCATTATGTCGATTGATCCCAAATTTCTAAAGTGTGAGTCCGTCACTGGACTGCGGGTCCAAATTGAGTTGCGTCCTCAAGCATTCGCCGATGATAAGTTTTTAGCCCGACTCGCGCTCGCTCTCGAAAGAGATATTTTCGACGGACACCCTATCGGTCCAGCATACGGCGAAAGCATCAAAACAACTCTTGCAGCACATTTGATTAGAAACTTCAGTACGCGATCGATCGTCCTTCCTGATGGCAGCGGCGGCTTTTCAAAGCACATTCAGGCGAAGATCCGCGACTACATTCACTCTAATCTCCACCGCCCGCTGCACCTTGCTGAGTTGGCGAAGCTTGTACAAATGGAAATGTTAGCTTTCCAGCGTGCCTTTAAGCGAGCTTTCGCGATGCCGCCGCACCGCTACATTCTTCGCGTGCGCGTCGAGCACGCAATATCGCTCGTCGCGAAGACGTCGTTGCCACTGGTCGAAATTGCGCTAACTTGCGGTTTCTCCAGTCAGAGTCATATGACGACCATGTTTCGCCGCCTAGCCGGCCACTCGCCAACAAACTATCGCGCGCACAGCAAGTCGAATCGTTAAGCGAAGCACACACCAATATCGTCTGATGGCGATGAGGCTGCAGATCGCGGCCTCACGCCGGCCGCCCTCATGGGGGCCGGCCAACGTCCGGATTCTTCCCCCTAGGGCGACCGCCCCGCCACCTAATGGTTTCGGCCTTGATCGTTACCGTCATTGTGGCCGCTGCCGTTAACGTCACTGTCCTCGTGTTCACTAACAAGCCGACCGAGGATCGCCAAATACATGCCGGTCGGCGTGCCTAGCTTAGTAGTGCCGCCAGCATCAGGGTCCGCCACGTCTGCAATAGCGAAGTTATCTGGACAGTTGGGGTTTCCTGGAATTCCCAGACACATTTGTGGAAATCCCACCCATGGTGTTCCATCCCCTGACATCTGCATCGCATAGTAATCCGAAGTAGGCCAGCAACCGAGCTTGCCACCCGTGCGTACGAACGGGTTGCTTTCGTCAAGTCTGCTTACGCCGGTTTGTGAAGGCGTACATCCATAACTAGCCGGTATGGCCGGATCGTTTATAGCAGCGCTCCAAAATACCGGTTGTGCCTCAAGAGCATCGAAGGTCTCCGTAATGTACATATTCCGCGTCACATGTTGCCATTCCGGACAACTAATCGGGCCATTCGTACAGTTGGCGGGGAAAGGCGCGCCGGGAGAATTCAGACTTCCGTAATACGCGACTGCAACCTGACCGGCTTTTCCAGCCACCACCCTAGGCAGCGCCGCTTCCTTAACACCGGGAGCTCCGACCATTACCGGGCTGCTCCATGTTTGACCGCGGTCCCGAGATATAGACAGGTATGGCAATCGATCCGAAGCTGCGACCCATGCCGCATAAAGAGTACCGGCTTCATCCATTGCAACACCATCGAGCCCGTATCCGATAAGTTCGACATCCGCAATTTTCACCGGCTGCCACGTTTGGCCTTCATCCTGGCTAATCGCAACGTAAGGTCGATTGCACGGCGTGGTTCCGAAGTAGACCGTTCCGTCCTTACCGACTACGCCACTCCCGGGAAATCCTGCGCAATCATTGTTAGGCCCTTGGATCGACGCAAGATCGGAAGGAAACGGTACATCTATTATCGGTCCCCAAGAGAGTCCACCATCGTGGGAAGCTTGGCAACGCAATGGCTTATGCCCGCCGCAGTTATAAACGACATTGGGATACGCTTTCATCTCATCCCGCGACATGGGAGTTGGTGGCCCGGCAAAAACCTTTATGCTGTCTGAGCGCCCGGAAGGAGGTAGCATTCCCGGTCCTGCGCCAACGGACCAAGTCTTGCCGTCATCGTCGCTAAACCACAGGCCCGCTGTCTGCGAAAGTGCTGGGATAAAGTACCCAGGAGTTATGTAAAAGATTCGCCCCGTTTTACGGTCAATTCCGAGATTGCTGTCCAATGGATGGGTGCGAGGCGGAGTCTCCACCGGGACAATCGACTGCCAACTAGCGCCGTTATCGGTCGAACGAATCAAGCCAATCGGAGCCCCTGATTCGGGAAACGTGGGGGAAATGACCACCGTTCCAGTAGAGGTTACCGCGATGCCCATTTCGCCCGTTCTCCATCCGGTAGCAGCGCTGCAAGGCACCGGGGCTTCCCTTGCCTCTCCTGGAGGAAGGTTTGCAACAACAACTCCACCCTGGTAGTGCGCTACAGCCACACGATCCGGCGCGCATCCAAACGCGTTTTCGCTCTCGTGACTATTTGATGCTCCGAACGCAAGATCCGCTCCCACCAGCGCAACAACTGCGGTTCCTATCAACGCGGACAAGAGTCCATACTTCGTCCTTTGACGAACTGAAGTCACCGTTTCCTCCTAGCTCAGTCACTGTTTATCTTCTCGCGAAATCTCGGGCTCACCATCGCCGCGGCCCACTTAATCGTGCAATAGGCACTCGAGAATGTCTTTCACATTCCTGCCGCTACGCGGATTCTTGAAAGACCCGAACGACCTGCGACGGTAAGGTCCATTAGCTGGACCGCCAAAGTCAGCACTCTAGCGCAGGGGCTTTTGCTCCGATTTAGGATCGTGGGAGGTGATCGGGTGCCGTGATTGCTGGGCCGACCCGTTGAAAGTTGAGCGGAATTCTCCAAGTGAATGCCAATTCACTCATAGAGTCCGGAGGTCGGAAAACGCTGCGTGAGTCGGAAATCACAAGATGCGTCAGCGCTCAGGACTCGAGGTCGACCAAGGTCCAATTGCGATGCGCGATTTCGCGTACTACAGAACACAGTGAAAGGAAGCGGGTTGAGCGGAATTCTCCAACGGAGCCGATCATGGACGAATCGATAACGAGACAGCAGGAAGCGATGAAAACGACAACTAGCACGCGTTGCGTTGGCAGACTGCTGGCAGGCGGTCTGGCCGTTGGTTCAGCACTGATGCTCGCCGCGTGCGGTGGTGGTAGTTCGCCTGGGTCGATCGGTCAGGCTGCTCCGGCGACAGCTACGGCGGCCAAAGCGCTCGTTGCGACAGCGGCCGTTTCTACCGAAGACGATGCCGACGGGCGCAGTTTCCGCACGGTGCCCAAGGCCAGCTGCGGCGAAGAAGACAATCCGGAGACGGCCCTGCAAGGGCAGGTTCCGGCCGCGCTTCGTGCCAGCGGATTCGGGGGTTTTAGCTGCAATCTGAAGCTCATCGGTCAGGTTCGAGGCGACGGCGCGAACTGGCAATCTGCGGAATTCAAAGACCGCGTGCACAAATGCGCCTACCACGGGACCTCGTACAGCACCGTAAACCGGACGCAGCTCGGAGTGCCGGTGATCGATGTCACACGCGCGGACCGACCTACGGTGGCCGGATATCTGACGACGTCGTCGATGCTCGATCCGTGGGAGTCACTCAAGGTCAATGAGCGCCGGGCACTGCTAGGTGCGAACCAGGGCAACAACGGGGGCCTGGCCGGCTGGGGAGGAGCGGGCGTCGATATCTACGATGTTTCAGTCGACTGCCGCTATCCGCAGCTTCTCGCCACCGTCGACGTTGGCCTCCCCAACGGTACCACCGGTGTGGTACCTACCAATGCCGTTGTCGGCCACGAAGGAAGCTGGGCGCCCGACGGCCTGACGTATTACGGCGGTGACCTCACCAACCGCCAGTATTACGCCGTCGATACGACGATTCCAACCGAGCCGAAGTTGATCGCCACCTGGCTACCGGGACCCAATGTCCCGCCAATTCCAGCGGGCGGCATCGCCCTCATCACACATGGTATGTCGATCAGCGATGATGGAAATCGAGGCTATTTTGTTTCGCTTGCCACGATTCCGACAGCAGCCGAGTTGGTGAATCCGAGTGTGTTGGCGGTCAACGGACTGCTGATTTACGACACAAGCGAAATCCAGGCACGCAAAGCCAACCCGCGGGTCAGATTGATCAGTAGTCTCTTCTGGAAAGATGGCGGTGCCTCTCAACACACGATCAACGTTCATATCGGCGGCAAGCCTTACATCGTGTTCGTCGACGAGGGGGGACCGGCCGGAAACGGCACAGCGGGTTCCGCCGCTGCCTGCGCAGCCAACCTGCCGCCGTACCCGATGGCGCGACTGATAGATATCGGCGACGAAACGAGGCCGAGGATTGTTTCGCGCCTGGCACTCGAAGTGCACGATCCGGCGAACTGCAGAGCGACGCTTCCGGACATTGTCGGGCAAACTAACTTCACCTATGGAAGCCACTACTGCAGCGTCGACAACCGACAGGAAGCGACGACGCTGGTATGCGGCTATTTCAATTCGGGGATTCGCGTATTCGACATCCGCAACCCGCGGCGCCCGAAAGAGGTCGCCTACTACAACCCGGCCGGTACCACGACTCCCAGCCCGGGATCAAACCACATTGGTGCGAGCGGCGCGGTCAATTCCGTCAGCAACTGGGTTGCGGGCGGTCCCGACTGGTGCTCCGCGCAGGCGCACCTGGACGCCAAGGAAGGGGTTCTTTGGACGACCTGCCAGGACAATGGTCTTCTCGTTCTCAAATTTGAAAATGGCGTCTGGCCCTTCCCAACGAGTAGAACGCCGCCCGGTGAGCAGAACTGAAATCGCGCGGGGTGGCCGAATCGCGTACCTACCGCGTTTCACTGAGTGTTCTAAAGGAGGAGGGAGCATGTGTGCTGTTCGGCGGAATCTGCTCGAATATGTAGTCTGTGAGAGCGGCAAACTCGCGGTTCTCGTTGTGCCTCTCGCGACAACAGTTGTGCTGCTCGCTTTCGGCCAAGCGTGCGCCAAAGCTCCGACTTCGCAGCCCTTTAGCGGGCCGGTGCCGCGCGCCGTTTGCGGTCCCGGCGACAGGCCGGAGACGGGTCTACAAGGCGTGGTCACGTTGGAGGACTGTAGGAGCGGAGCTGTCTACGATGGCTTCAAGTGCAACCTGGATCTTGTAGGTACGTTCGAGGGCGAGGGGACGAGCTAAGGCGACGAGTCTCTACGTCCGCTTTGCCAATTCGAATTCACATGTTGACCTGCGACTATGCCCCCGGGGGTTGCCCTGCACAACTAGTCCCCGCGCGAGTTTGGGCGTGGATTCGGGTAAATTGCGAACCATGAGCGCAAATGTCGATTCGGAGCTGATCGGACTCTTTGGGCACTGGACTTTCGCCACCGCGCAGGTCAAGCGCCCGGACGAGTTGAAAGTCGACCCACGGCGGGTCATCGAACAGCGGGACAATCCGA
>Ga0137418_10005395_pt1 | contig 11728 bp, 12 predicted proteins | sample CZODoug3_1_2_16f_FD_122242 | JGI IMG/M metagenome (GOLD analysis project Ga0137418, IMG submission 122242) | Vadose zone soil fungal communities from Angelo Coast Range Reserve, California, USA - CZODoug3_1_2_16fungal (Hybrid Assembly) | ecosystem: Environmental > Terrestrial > Soil > Vadose... | reverse complement strand
CTGGCGAAGAACGCTTGCGTGAGCACACTGACCAGCTTTACGGAGCAATTCTCAGTTACGAAGGCAAACCCGCCGCCTACCAGATCGCTTACATCGACACGCTTAAACGCGAACTCGATGAGGTGACGAAACAATTCGATCAACTCCTCGCGCAGGACCTGCCCGCATTAAACGACTCGCTCAAATCCAAAGGCCAACAGCCACTGTCGCCGGCCGCGGCGAAAGTCGGAGCCAATGGTTCAGCAGGCGGCGAAATTGGCACGACAGCCGCGAACGGTTTGGTTCCAGCGAACTTCCGCATCTCCTATTAACATTTCGCCGGCGCACGTGCCCGAACTCGCTCGTGCACAGCGTTGCAGGACATTTCAACAGATTCTCTTAGCGAATCTCGGTAAGCGCGCCGCGCTTGGGTGTCACGTTACTTTTGATTCGCGCGACCCCGCCGGGTTGTTTAAGAGCGATGTCATAGGATTCACCTGCATAAATCAGGATCGGTTCGCCAAAGTGCTTGCTCTCGGCAGCGATCTCGTTTGTTCCAGCGCGAAGCGCGTAAATCGCTTCCACTTCCAGCCCACTTACTTTTGGATCGTTAACGACAAAGCCGGCTATTTCGTTGTCAGTCGCAATCCGCTTGGACTCGCGTGCTTTTACTGAAACGTTCTTTACGAGAATGAATTCTCTGCCGTCCGCAGTTTTGCATTCCACATCGTAAGTGCCGGCAGGGATCGGCAACATGGCTCCAGGCTTTTCCGTCCGTTGACGAATCAGCCGGCGTCCACTCGTTCCCGCGTCGAACACTATGATTTCCTTGATTTCAGGAAACCCTTTCCGAGTGAGCGGATCGACGACAATGCTGCCAAGGATCGGATTGGGATCGATCCTGGCCACTGTTCCCTCCTTCACCTCGATGTTTGCCGCCAAGAGGAAGGTTCCTCCGCCTTTTGTTCTCGCCACGATGTCGTACGCGCCCGGTTCGACAACAACGGTGCTGCCGGGCTTTGGTTGATACTTTACCGGGTACATGCCGCTCAGATCAGTTCCGGCTTGTACGACATTGAACTCATCCAACGCGTCGGGCGAAGGCTCAAACTTTTCGACCACGATTGCCGGCACGGCGCTTTTCTCGAATTTGACTGCCGACGCAGCGATTGCCGGATGCTCCAATCTCTCCTTCACTGATGGAGCCGCAGCCAGGGATTCTGTTGTCTTGGCCAAATTCTTCCCGCTGTCGATTGCTTCATTTGCCGTTTTCCTGGCTTGCTCCGTTTTCTCTCTGGCGAGATCGGGCTTCTGCTGTTCTTCTGCCGCCTTCGCCTCTTTGATGTTGGTCACGACCTGAACGACTTTTGTTTCGTACTCCTTCGCTCCATTCATGCAGACCTGGAACTGATCTGCGTTCAGCGTGCCGGCCCGCTCCGCGATACAACATGTTTTCAAATGAAGCGCGACCTTTTGGGAGCCTTCGGTCAGTTTCTGCACTGTCTCACGGCCGAGCGCCAGTTCGCCTGTGATGTTGATGAACTTCAGATTTCCGCTTAATCGGTCGGCCGTTTGCTCAAAGATGCTGTCGCATTTCGAGCGACCGGTGCCTTGATAAACAAAATAGATGAGGGCCAATAAGACTGCTGTTGCCGCGACAATGATGAGCGGCAACGGGCTCTTCAAAACGTTTCGTTTCGCGACCACCGCGTCCTCCGGCTGACCAGTTCTTTCCTGCCATAGGCGGCTTTGTGTGGCAATGCTTTATTGGCATGCTCATTGAAAAACATTCAAGTGGTTCTACGGAACGCCGGGAGTTAACGTTTCGCCCGAGAATGGAGCGTAAGCCTGCTGTCGCTGTCGTTTTTCATCACATCGGTCCTTATCACCAGGCCCGGCTGAATGCTGCGGCTGACAGATTGTCGGTGACGGGGATTGAATGGTCAGCCAAAGGCTATGACGCGTGGGGTGCCGCATCCACGCCTGCGCGGTATCACAAAGTTTCGCTCTTCCCGGAAGCAACGGATCACCTACCCGCGAAAAGACCGAGTTTCGACGAGCGTTGGTCGCTTTCCAGTGGTTGGCCGGAAGGCTGAATTCTGCCTTTTTTGCAGTCTACACGGCAATGACAAAGTGATAAGAACGCGCGCGATAACGTTTATCATTACGGCGAGTGCGTCCCGCTGGGAAAACTTATTTATCTGGTCGTCGCGTTCCCGTAAATAGTCATCGGGCTGGCGGTGGTCGGAATCGACCCCACCCTGTCACAAGGCATAGGAATACCGGATGTTGTAGTGAACGTGTAGCACATTTTCTTTGCGGTCTTCATGACCCGCTGTGGTTGTGCCGGGCGCACTACGTTCTTGCTCGAATCAGCAGCAAATGCCGACGCGCAGAATGCCAGCGTGAGCACGACACTTGCGCATCGAACAGACGAACCGCACAAGCGACTAAACCTGTTTCCTATTGTCACGCTGTAATCGTGATTCCGATTCGAATTTTGCGCAAGCTTATTTAGAGACCGGTGGGACGCGACATCGCAGGTTAAAGCAAAGCTCATTTGCCGGATCCAGCGAATATGCGTCTCGGTAACCAGAGATCAGTGACCAATTCCGATTACGCGCAGCGACGGGTCATTGATCAGAGCGCCCGGTGTCGTCTGCCGCCCGGTCCAGTCGATTTCATGGCGGTCAATAATTCGAATCGGCGAGACCGTCTTGGTGCCTATTGGCTGCAGTTTAACACGTTGTGGAATAAGCGAACCGGTTACGAAAACCGTCCGCTCTTCGACTTTCTGCTCACGCTTCGAAGCTTGGTTGCCCGTGGGCTCGGCAAGGACCGTTCCAGCAAACATGCTGGCCACGATGAAAATTGTAGCGCCGGAAGCTGTCAGCGTCTTCACGAATTAACCTACAGCCGGGAAGGTGCGGCGCGCAAATCCATTGCACAAAAGCAAGAGAGGCAATGGCTGTTGCCACTACCTCTCCGCGGAACCCAACCAAAGTTTCACGGTCAGAATTTCTTCGTTAGGCGCCCGTAAACGAAACGGCCGGTAGCATCGTAAGTGAATCCGGGATAACCGACGCCGTTTCCGCCTTCCCCGAATGCCTTCGGCGGGTCCTGACCGAAGATGTTATTGCATCCGATAGTAATGATTGTGCCTCGCAGCAGATGGTCCCATACGCTACGACCGTAGTTGCTGGTCTGAGCCACAGCCTTTTCCAGAGGCGCACCGTCCTTGCCGCGAACGAAGTCTTTCGGGCTCTTGGAATAGCCGGGCACAGGCTGTTCCTCGACTGGAAGCAGGGCGGTGAAGTCATAGGAAAGCAGACCGTCGATGGTCCAGGTCTGGTGAACCCAGTGCTGGTGAAGGTTTGGCGTAAATTCGTGGAATCCGTCGATGAAGCGTACGATGGTAACGAGGTCGAAGCCCTTCCATGTCCACTCGAGGCTGGAATTACCCTTCCATTTATACCAACCCTCATTCGAAGCGCCTGGGTCCGTAGTTCTGCCGGCCAGATTGCCTGCTGTTGGTCCGAACTCCGTGAAGATGAATTGAGGGAAGAGGAATTCATCCAGGTAGGTTACTTGAGTCTGCGAAGTGAAGGTCCCCCACTGCGTTGGCCTCTGGTAGTAAAGGCCGAAGTCAAACCCGCGAGCCTCTTGCGAACCGAGGTTTTGATTTGCAATTGTGATACGGGTGATGAATCCGCCAGCATCGCGCTCGACAATGCCTGGAGCGGTGCCATCCAGCACTTGTTGAGCCAACGGAGCGGACACAACTCCGGTCCGCTCGATGTCCCAGAAGTCAACCGAGAGATTCAGCCCAGGCGCGTATTTTGGCGAGTAAACAAAGCCGCCACTGAACGAGCGCGAATCTTCAGGTTGAAGATTCGGGTTGCTAGTTATAAGGGTGTTCGTTTCAGATTCGAGCAGGCCACCTTTGAGCGGATCGTGAGTAACCTCCAGAGTTGAGACCGGGGACCCAAACAGTTCCTCAAGTGAAGGTTCACGAAAGCCTTCGCCCCAAGTCGCGCGCAGGGTCAGCTGCTCGTCAAACGGTTGCCAGCGCATGCCAACCTTTGGCACCAAGACATTGCTATCGTTGTTCAGAAACTCTTCAAATCGCCCCCCAGCGGTAAACTCCAGGGAATAAAAGCCGGGAATTGCTGCATGGGTCTCGCTCACGACTTGCGGATTTTTGCCGTCGCCTCTGGAGTAGGTACTCGTCACGGGGCTGAAGATAGGAATTCTGGTCTCTGCGTAAATCGCATAAGAATTTCGGCTGCCCTGGGCACCTGGAACTGGCGAGTTGCCGACGATGTCTCCCTCCAAATTGAGCATATCGGGATTCTCGCTCAGTTGCTCCCGCCGCCATTGACCACCGACGGCTAAGCCAACGCCGCCAGCCGGCAGGTGAAAGAGGTCGGTTGTGTAGATGGTGGCATCTAACGTGGCCAACTTTGAGGTGTCCTCGTCCTTGGGGTGCACTCTGGCGAACTCGACCGTGGCCGAATTGGACGTGACTGGATTGCGATAATCGCCAAACGGATTAAACGCGACAGTCGTGCCGATGAATTGCGGAGATGTAGGGTCAAAGATCGGATCGGCTTGGTTCAAGATCCGGTTGAAACGCGATGCGGACACCTGCGTGCCGGTCTGAACGTTCTTAAGCTGACTGTAACGGAACCCGGTGTCGTACCCCCAGCTCCCGTCAAACAGCTTGTCTCCCTTGATGCCGATGGTGCTTAGCCATGCGTCAGTTTCGTTATCGAACAAGCGGTTCCCAAATTCAGCCAGACGCGCCCGGGTGCCGCCGGAGATAATTTGTTCGAAGGGATTAAAAGGATTGAATGCGTCAGCCGGGACACCTGTCTCCGCATGAGTGGGGGTATTGGGTGGTTCCGAGCCTGGCGCAATCGGCGAATGCGGCGGAATAGCCAATATCGTCTGACCCTTCGTTTCGAACGAACCAGTTGCTGGAGGCGCCAGTTCATTGTGCGTTTTCACGTTCTGATAAAAACCATTGGCATAGGCGACCATCTGATCGCCGAAGATCTTATGGTCAGCACTGACCCATGCTCCATAGCGCTCTGATTCCGGCAAGGAGAGCGAGAACAGATTGAAATTAAAGCCGGGACGCAGACCGCCGGCCGCCCTGACACGGTTATTGGCATCGTAGAGATACCTGTTTGCAGGAGCCAGTCCGTTAGTAAAATCTGGTGCAGATGCGAATTCGGTCCCACCAGGATTTAAATTCTTGCCACCAGCGGCTGCCACTACATCGCTGCTTAGCTGAAGATTATAAGGACTATTGTTCGAGCTTAGGAACGGCGGCGTGAGCGAGAAACCGCGATCGTGGTTGAAGATGGAGTTGCGATGATAGTAATTCAAGACGCCGGTAATGTTGGTATCTTTGTTGCCGACACCAAAGATCGCCGATGAGTCGAGTTCGCCGGAGTCTTTATCGAGGGTATTGCCGTATTGGATTCTCGCCTCCGCGCCATCGTAATTGTGACGCATCTTGAGGTTCACGACACCGGCTACCGCATCCGCACCATACGTCGTGGACGCGCCGTCTTTCAGAATTTCGATGCTCTCAATGGCGGCTTGGGGAATCGAATTCAAATCGACGAACATCGTATTCACCAGGCCTGGGTTGTTGCCGGTAGGATAGACAGCTACCCGACGCCCATCCAACAGGATGAGAGTCGCTCTCGCATCGAAACCGCGCAGCGCAATCGTCGCTGCGCCCACAGCGGTGTTTGAGCCGTTTTCATTATTTGAAGTCGGAATTATGTTCGCATTAGCGATCGGGAGGCTCTGGAGGAATTGCTCAGTGGTGAATTCACCTGATTTGTTGATGTTCTCGCTGTTGTAGATATCAACAGGGTTCGGTCCGACTTCTTCTGCCGTCGGAATATTTGAACCCGTTACGATGATGCGCTGGACTTCCGCCGCGGGCGGCGTCGGGGCAGCACCAATGTCCGTCGACAGCGGCTGGAGGTTCTGGGCAAATGCGCTTGAGGCGATGGTGAGAGGGATTCCGACGCAGGCTCCGAGAGTCATGCGCAGGAATCCGAACTTAGAATGTCCGATTCTGGTCATGGGTTTCTCCTTTGGTTAGGTAAGGTTGGATCTTACGTAGGGTACAGGCTGCGCCCGACGTAAAATCGGGTTTTTTCTAGGAAGCCAGAAGGTAATTCCACCTGTCAAGCGCAAAATTTTGTGCTCCGACATTCTCCCTCGCATCTTCACGAAGGTTGCCGCATTGTCGTCGCTTGCTTCGCACAACCTGCTGAAAACCAAACAAATTTCTCGTATACTGAGAAACATTCGATTGGTTCAGCGGAACGCTGGGAGTTACTGTCTCGATGACCAATGGTGGACAAGCCCCGCATTGCTGTTGTTTTTCATCACATCGGTCCTTATCACCATGCGCGGCTTAATGCGGCGGCTGACAGATTGTCGGTGACGGGTTTTGAATGGTCAGCCAAAGGCTATGACGCGTGGGGCGCAGCGGAGTCGCCTACGCGGTATCACAAAGTTTCACTTTTCCCGGAAGCAACCGCCCACTGCCCGGGGAACGCCAAGCTTAAGCAAGCGTTTTGGACGGCTTTGGAACAGGCGAGACCTGATGTGGTTGCGGTTAACGGCTGGAATAATTTCGGATCATTGATTTCCGCGAATTGTTGTGTGCATCGCGGGATACCCGTGGTCGTCATGTCTGAGAGCTCTCGCCAAGATGAACATCGCACCTCGTGGAAGGAAGCCATCAAGCGGCGAATCGCCGGTCTGTACTCTGCTGCACTCGTCGGCGGGCAGCGTCACGTCGAGTATCTCGCTGAACTTGGGATGCCGCGGGAACGGATCTTTACGGGATACGATGTGGTCGATAACGAATATTTCCGCCAAAAGGCGGAAGAGGTCAGAAGTCAGAGGTCGTCCGCCTCCGCCAACCAGCCTTCGCACAAGGCTACGGCGGACAGGGAGGTCAGACAGAAATACGCGCTTCCTGAGAATTACTTCCTCGCCTCAGCCCGATTCGTCGAGAAGAAGAATCTCGCAATGCTTATTCAAGCTTACGCGGAATATAGACGGTCGTCCGCCTTTGCCAAGGCTACCGCGGACAAGGAAGTCAGAGATCGGAACTCGGACATCAGTCATCAGCATTCACCTTGGGATCTTGTGCTGTTAGGTGATGGCCCGCTGCGGCAAGCTATCAACAACCAACTATCAACTCTCAACTTGCACCGCCACGTTCATCTTCCAGGCTTCAAGCCGTACGACGAATTGCCGGTTTACTACGCATCGGCGAATGCATTCGTGCATGCCAGCACGACCGAGCAATGGGGGCTGGTCGTGAACGAAGCCATCGCGTCGGGCCTACCCGTGATTGTATCGAACCGTTGTGGATGTGCACCAGAGCTGGTGAATGGCAACGGGTTTACTTTTGATCCAACTAACGAGGACGAATTGGCGACGCGGCTGTTAGAGATAGCCTCATTGTCGGATGAGGAGCGAAAGCATCTCGGCGATAACAGCTACAGGATCGCAGCGAACTTTGCGCCGGAACGTTTTGGTGAAGGCTTGGAGCGCGCAGCCAGCGTAGCAATGGGAGTTCCGCAAAAGAGATTTGGAGTAATGGATCGCGCGCTGTTACTCGTCACAGCAAGTTATGCGCGATGAAAGAGAATGATCCGGTAGCGGCGTATTTCGACAAGCTTCCGGAGACTCACAAGCGCCAGTTCGAGGAACGCGCGTCGGGCGCAAACTTCAATTTCCAACAACGTCTGACACTCGCGTGTGAACTGGGTGGCGCGTCGTCGGGCCGACTGCTCGACTGCGCGGCAGGCACCGGTGAGATAACATGCGCGTTACTAAAGTCGGGCAGATTTAATCACGCGACCGTCGTCGATGTTTCGCCGGCGATGTTGAAGAGCGCAAAGGACCTTTTAACTTCGCAAATCAAAAACGCGGAACTTGAATTCGTTCAGTCGGACGTGTTCAACTTCAAGCCATCTGATTCGCACTTTGATCTTATTCTCTGTTTGGGATTGATTGCGCATACTGGACGACTGGACATTTTACTACCGCATTTGAGATCGATGCTCACGGCTGGCGGGCGAATTATTTTGCAGACAACACTGAGGGATCATCTCGGCACACGCATTGTCCGTGCACTTACTTCGCGAAGCGAGCTCGCCCAGCGTGGATACAGGATTTCCTGGTTCTCCCAACGAAACATCTCCGACGCGTGCAACCACTCCGGCTTGCGGATTCTAGAGACGCGGCGGCACAGCATTGGTGTTCCATTCGGCGATCGCTTGTGGTCGTGGGCAAATTTTCACATCGAAAGTCGGCTGGAAAAATGGGCTAGCCGCCACGGAGCCGACGCAATTTATCTGCTCGGAGCTGGATGAGAGTCGGTTTTTTGGTCAGCAGCGTTTCCCGTAAAGCGGGCGGACTATTTCAAAGCGTGCGCGGACTTGCCAAGGCGGTGGCGTCTTTAAATGCGGATGTGCAGGTGTTTGGGCTCCGCGACGAACAGAGTGCTGTCGATTTGCAGGAGTGGCAGCCGCTTTCTGTTCAGACATTTCGTCCGCGAGTGCGCGCGTGGGGCTACTCAAACCAGCTCGTCCCCGCAATGCTTGACGCCGATCTCGACATTCTGTCCGTCCACGGTTTGTGGAAATATTGCTCTGTCGGCTCACAACGCTGGCATCGGCAGACGGGTCGTCCCTATCTAGTTCATCCGCATGGCATGTTGGAACCATGGGCCGTGCGAAACGCAATGTGGAAAAAACGGGTCGCTGCGCTTCTTTATGAAAATCAACATTTGCGCGGCGCCGCTTGTCTGCGCGCACTCTCGGAAGCTGAAGCACAATCGATCCGCAGTTATGGATTACACAACCCGATTTGCGTCATTCCCAATGGGGTTGATTTGCCGGACCTTGGCGAAAGCCCTGCGAAAAGTCAGTCGGCCAATCGAAAAACTCTTCTCTACCTTGGCCGACTTCACCCGAAGAAAAACATCTCGAATCTGATCCGCGCCTGGAACGAAACTTTTAAATCTCAACGCGGCAGCGGCGAACGTTGGGTCCTCGCAATCGCCGGATGGGATCAGGGCGGGTACGAGAGCGAACTCAAGCGTGTTGCGGCTGGCACTTCGGTCGTTTTCCTCGGCCCGCAATTCGGCGCCGACAAAAGCGAATGCTATCGCGATTGCGACGCATTCGTTCTGCCGTCATTGAGTGAAGGGCTTCCCATGACGGTGCTTGAAGCGTGGTCATATGCGAAGCCCGTACTTATGACCCCAGAGTGTAATCTGCCCGAAGGTTTCGAGGCCAATGCTGCGCTGCGAATTGGAAAGACTCCGGAGGAAATTGCCGCCGGTCTGAAGGTACTCCGCGAAATGAGTGACAATGATCGAAGCCAAATGGGGAATCGCGGGCGGGCCCTTGTAGCAACAAGATTTTCATGGCCACGAATCGGCGAGCAGATGCGCCCGGTGTATGAGTGGATGCTCGGCGGAGGAGCATTACCGGACAGCGTCAAGCTTGCTGAAATGCGGAAGTCGGAGGTCAGAAGTCGGAAATCAGACCACGAAATCAGAGAATCGAATGATGAATGGTAAATCTAAGAACAAGCGTATTAATTCCGCCAAAGAGTTGGATGTCTACCAACTCGCCTATGAGCTTGCGATGGAGATCTTCGAATTGAGCAAGCGGTTTTTCCACCAGAGGAAAAATTTGCGCTAACTACGCAGATTCGTCGTTCGTCGAGATCTGTTTGTCTAAATATGCGCGAGGCGTGGGCGAAGCGGCGTTATGAAGCACACTTTATTAGTAAGTTGACAAATTCTGATGGAGAAAACAGTGAGACAGATTCCTCGCTCGATTTCGCTAAAGACTGCGAGTATATCTCAGCTGAGAAACATCAGGCCTTGACAGCTAAATGCGCAGACGTCGGACGGATGCTCGGGCGAATGATCGAGAAGTCGCGCTCATTCTTGATCACAGAATTGTGATTTCTGACATCCGACTTCCGATCTCTGACCTCCGGTACTGGCATGCTGGACATTAAAGAAAATCGCCGGGCCAGAAAGTACTCATCGGGCGAGATGACTCGCCGTGTACTGTGGACATTCGCACAGCCGCTTTTCCGGTTCAGTCCCAGGCCTTGTTTCGGTTGGAGACGATTCCTGCTTCGCTGTTTCGGAGCGAAGATTGGTCGAAGTGTGCATGTCTATCCATCGGCGACAATTTATTTCCCGTGGCATCTTGAGGCTGGAGATGAAACTGCGATCGGCGAGCAGGCGTTCATTTATAATCTTGGCCGCGTGACGCTCGGGTCGCGCGTCACGATCTCGCATCGCGCGCATCTTTGTGCGGGAACACACGATCATACCAAGCCGGATTTTCCGCTGCTGCGTCCGCCGATTGTGATTGGCTCCGACGCGTGGATTTGTGCGGATGCGTTCGTGGGCCCAGGTGTCACAGTTGGCGAGGGAGCGATTGTTGGTGCACGAGCAGTTGCGATGAAGGACGTAAAACCTCGAAGCATCGTCGTCGGAAATCCGGCGCGCGAAAGCAAGAAGCGCAAGAACACTCAATGAACGAGCGGTCCGACGCGAGGGCGCCGTTGTCCGTGCTTGTCCCGGTTAAGAACGAAGCGGCGAACCTGCGTGACTGTCTCGCCAGCGTTTGGTTCGCGCAAGAGATGGTGGTGGTTGATTCGGGGAGCACAGACGGAACTCAGGCGATCGCCGAGGCAGCTGGGGCTCGGGTTATACAGTTTGCTTGGAACGGAAAACTGCCGCGCAAGAAGAATTGGGCGTTGGAAAATGTTCCCTGGCAACACGAATGGGTACTGATCATCGATGCCGACGAGCGCATCACGCCGGAACTGGAACGCGAAATTCGCCATGCCATTTGCCGCACCGACGTGGACGGATTTTATCTGAATCGCAGGTTCTGGTTTCTGGATGGTTGGATAAATCATTGCGGTTATTTTCCGAGTTGGAACCTGCGCCTGTTCCGGCGCCGGCTCGGCCGATATGAACAAATTGAAATCGGCAACGATATTCCTTCTGGCGATAACGAAGTCCACGAGCACGTATTGCTGAATGGCCGCGTCGAATATCTACCGACACCGATGGACCATTATGCCTTTCCGGACATTGCTACGTTTATTGAGAAGCATGATCGCTATTCCTCGTGGGAAGCGGCCGCTTGGAGAAAACTGCATTCCATGGATGAAAAATCATTGCGATCCACGCCTTTTGGAACAGGACTGGAACGTAAACGCTGGGTGAAGAAAGCTACGATCCGTGCTCCGTTCCGCCCCAGCTTAAGATTTCTTTACCATTACGTCTGGAAGCAAGGATTCCGCGACGGCTATCGGGGCTGGGTGCTCTGCCGCCTGTTAGCCGGGTATGAGCGGATGATTGTAACGAAGGAGCGCGAACTGAAAACGCGAACTGCTAAGTCAACTGCCGCATTATAGGGCGTCTGTGTCAGACGCCGTCTCCGAGAAGTTGGCGTTTCACAGAAACGCCCTACAATTTCAGTTCCCCCATTGAAACGCGCGCGCTTAGCCTACATACCCTCGACCAAAATCATGTTTGTTCTGGCGGTGCGGTGACGCATCTTGCGCGGCTCGCAATATTCTTCGCAGTTCAGCCACTCTTTGGCGCGCTGCGCTGATTCGAACTTGAGTACAACAATGCGCTTGGGTTGCCAATTGC
>Ga0137418_10005394_pt1 | contig 11728 bp, 12 predicted proteins | sample CZODoug3_1_2_16f_FD_122242 | JGI IMG/M metagenome (GOLD analysis project Ga0137418, IMG submission 122242) | Vadose zone soil fungal communities from Angelo Coast Range Reserve, California, USA - CZODoug3_1_2_16fungal (Hybrid Assembly) | ecosystem: Environmental > Terrestrial > Soil > Vadose... | reverse complement strand
GTTGATTGGTACAGTCGAATACGGTCGATGCATTTTCTGGTCTTTCCTTCGCGTACCTTTGCGCCCTTTGCGTTGAACGCTCTTATCGCTGGCCTACGGCCAGCTGACTTTCTCACAACACGCAGCACTCGGCACTTGTTCCTGACTCAGGCCAGCAGCCGCACTTCGCGCTGGGGGAATGGGATGGTGATGGCGCGTGCGCGGAAAGTCTCGACGATGGCCTTGTTGATCTCGCCCGTCGCGGGGCCGTAGTCGGCCACGCCCAACCACGGCTTTACGGCGATGTTGATGGAGGAGTCGGCGAGGACGCTGACTGCGATCAACGGTGGCGGAATGCCAGGTGTGTCAGGGACTGCAGGTTTTCCTCGCGCCTCGCGCCTCGCACCTCGTGCCTCATGTCTTGAGTCTTTCCATCGCCGCCACCAGTCTTGCACTGATGCCTGGTTCCCAGACCGAATGGCCGGCGTCCGGCACGATGATGTACTGGGCCTCAGGCCATGCACGGTGCAGATCGTTTGCAGATACGATCGGACACACCATGTCGTAGCGTCCCTGCACGATGATCCCGGGAATGGAGCGCAACCTGCCGGCGTTCTCCAGCAGTGAGTTCTCCGGTAGAAAGATGCCGTTGGAAAAGTAGTGCGCCTCGATGCGGGCGAGCCCCAGCGCAACGATGTCCTCGGCAAAGTGAGCGACCGTGGAAGGGCTGGGCAGTAGAGTCGAACAGGACCCTTCGTAGATGCTCCAGTGATGCGCGGCCGGCATGTGTACGTCCGGGTCGGGGTCGTTCAGCCTCTTCGAGTAAGCGGCAAGCAGGTCCTTGCGCTCTGCCTCCGGAACGAATTCGGCGAACTTGCACCACGCCTCCGGATAGACGAAGCGCATGCCGTAGAGAAACCACTCGATCTCCAGCTTGCGGCACAGAAAGATGCCGCGCAGCACCAGCGCCACACAGCGTTGCGGATGCGCTTCGCCATAGGCCAGCGCCAGCGTGCTTCCCCAGGAACCTCCGAACACGATCCACTTGTCTATGCCGAGGTGCACGCGCAGCCTCTCCATGTCGGCGATCAGGTTTGGGGTGGTGTTGCCGGCGAGTTCGCCGTGAGGACGCGAGCGACCGGCGCCGCGTTGGTCGAAAACCACTATGCGATAGTGCGCCGGATCGAAGAAGCGCCGGTGCATCGGGCTCGCACCCGCGCCCGGTCCGCCGTGCAGGAATACAACCGGCACACCGCCGTCGGTTCCCGATACTTCCCAGTACATCTCGTGGCGCGGATCGAGCCTGAGATAGCCGGACTGATGCGGCTCTATGTCGGGATAAAGTTCGGTGCGGATTCCTGTGCCGGCGTAGTCCATCGTCAGAGCGGGCGCACACGGTAACCTTTTTCCGACAATATCTGCAGAACGCTATCCTGCCCCAGCAAATGCGCCACGCCGATGGCGATGAAATGCGCATCGGCTCCCTTCAGCATCGCCTCGATCTTCCCCGCCATCGCGATATTGCGATCCGACATGAGTTTCCGGTGAAACTCCTGCGCGAGTGCGGCCGGCAGCTTGCGCTCCTCTGCGGATACCGCGTCCTGCAGTTTTTTCCCGTCGCCGGACCTCCATGCTTTTACCATTGAATCGACCACTGCCGGGATTTCCCCGTTGTCTATGGATTCCAGCGTTACCTGCAGCAGATTTTCCTGCAGGCGGTCCGACATGTTGTTCATCAATTCTATCTGACCTCCGAGCGATTCGAGTTCCACCAGACGCTTACCGTCCTGCTTGGCTCGTCGGGCGAGATGCATGTCTACCCCTAAAGACGGGTCGAATCCCGCCTTGGCGTACTCGATCGAAGCAAGTGTGATCGCCACCAGAAACGGCTTCATCTGTTGGGCTTGTTCCAGCGGAATCCCGTAGCGTTCCAGCGTCCTGGAAAGTCTGGCCAGCAACGGCCCCGGCAGGTTCTTCTGCAGAGTTTCCGGCGGCTGATAAAGGGAGCCCGAGATCGCCGCCATGACCGCCTGCTGGTCGGTAGGGTCGGCTTCGAGCGCGACGATCTTCGATGCCTGATAGGCCTTTTCGACCACCGGCCCCATCGGGTACATGTCGCTGCGCCCGAGGTGAATCGATCCCAGCAGATACACGGCGTTGCCCGCAGAGCGTACTTCCCAGATCAGCGGGGTGGCGCCTGTTTTCTGCGCCAGGACATTCCCGGCTGCCAGGGCCGCGACGAGCAATAACAGGCGGGAGAGATACCGGGCGATAGAACGATGCATGAGACCTCGCTGCGGAAAATCGGGCGACGCACCAACCAACATCCGGCCGCATTGCTGCGGATCGGCTTGCAGCCAACCATAACAAAAACCCCGTCCTCCCACAAACGCACTCATCGGGCCGCAAGGGCCGCAGTAGTCGCGAAGTGGCTCCCGTATAATCGCAGCAACCTGTTGATTACGGAGTATCCATGGACGAGCACTTGCGCAAGAGTGCGCTCGACTACCACCGCTTACCCATCCCCGGCAAGATTTCCGTCGTTCCCACCAAAGGCCTGATCAACCAGCGCGATCTCGCGCTTGCCTATTCGCCCGGCGTCGCCGCAGCCTGCGAAGAGATCGTCAACGACCCCGGCAGCGCGCGCAACTACACCGCGCGCGGCAACCTGATTGGCGTGATCACCAACGGAACCGCGGTGCTCGGACTGGGCGCGATCGGACCGCTCGCAGCCAAGCCGGTGATGGAAGGCAAGGGTGTGCTGTTCAAGAAGTTCGCCGGCATCGACGTGTTCGACATCGAGATCAACGAGCGCGATCCGGACAAGCTCGTGGAAATCATCGCCAGCCTCGAGCCCACATTTGGCGGACTCAATCTGGAGGACATCAAGGCGCCGGAGTGCTTCTACATCGAGAAGCAGCTGCGCAGCCGGCTGAAGATTCCGGTATTCCACGACGATCAGCACGGCACCGCCATCATCGTCGGCGCAGCGGTGCTGAACGGCCTCAAGGTAGTCGGCAAGGACATCGGTACGGTGAAGCTGGTGTGCTCGGGGGCCGGAGCGGCGGCGCTGGCCTGCCTGGACCTGCTGGTGAGCCTCGGGCTGCCGATGAAGAACATATGGGTTTCCGACATCAAGGGCGTGGTGTACAGCGGCCGCAAGGAGGAGATGGACGACAATAAAGTCCGCTATGCCAAAGACACCAAGGCGCGCACGTTAGCCGACATCATTGCGGATGCGGACATCTTTCTCGGCCTGTCGGCAGCCAAGGTGCTGAAGCCGGAGATGGTGAAGAAAATGGCGCAGAAGCCGCTGATCCTTGCGCTCGCCAATCCTGAGCCCGAGATCCTGCCGGACCAGGCGAAGGCGGTGCGGCCGGACGCCGTCATTGCAACCGGCCGTTCGGATTACCCGAATCAGGTGAACAACGTGCTGTGCTTTCCATTCATCTTCCGTGGCGCGCTGGACGTGGGCGCGACCACCATCAACGAGCAGATGAAGCTCGCGGCGGTGCGCGCGATCGCCGAGCTGGCGCAGGCGGAACAATCCGACATCGTGGCCATCGCCTATGGCGAGCAAAACCTTTCGTTCGGCCCCGAATACCTGATTCCGAAGCCTTTCGATCCGCGGCTCATCGTCAAGATCGCGCCGGCAGTGGCGAAAGCGGCGATGGAAAGCGGCGTCGCGACGCGGCCGATCGCGGATTTCGCCGCCTACCACCAGCAACTGTCCCAATTCGTCTACCACTCCGGTCTCATCATGAGACCGGTATTCGCCGTCGCGAAGAAGAACCCCAGCCGCGTGGTGTTCTGCGAGGGCGAGGACGAACGCGTGCTGCGCGCGGTTCAAGTGGTGGTGGACGAGGGCGTGGCCAGGCCGATCCTGATCGCCCGCCCGGAGGTGCTGAATCCGAGAATCGAGAAGTTCGGGCTGCGAATTCGGCCCGGCCGCGAATTCGAGATGGTGAACCCGAACTCCGATCCGCGGTTTCGCGACTACTGGCAGGAGTACTACGCCCTGGTACAACGCAAAGGCGTATCGATGGAATACGCCAAGCGTGAAGTTACACGCCGCACTACGCTGATCGGCGCACTGATGGTGCGCCGGGGCGACGCCGATGCGATGCTGTGCGGGACCATCGCCGAGCATTCTCTGCACCTCGGTTACGTCGCCAACGTGATCGGGTTGCGCAAGGGCGTGAACCAGTTCGCCGCGATGAACATGCTCATCCTGCCGAAACGCACGCTGTTCATTTGCGATACCTACGTGAACCCGGACCCGACCGCAGCGCAGCTTGCCGAAATCACCATGCTTGCCGCCGACGAAGTCCAGCGGTTCGGCATCGTCCCCAGGATCGCGATGCTGTCGCATTCCAATTTCGGCAGTTCGCGCAATCCGTCGGCGCAGAAGATGAGCGCAGCGCGGGAGATTCTCGAACAGAAGGCACCGCATCTTGAGGTCGAAGGCGAAATGCACGGCGACGCGGCGCTGGACGAGGACATCCGCATGAGGCTCTTCCCGAACTCGCGGCTCAAGGGCGAGGCAAACCTGCTGATCATGCCCACGCTGGACGCGGCCAATATTTCCTTCAACCTGCTCAAGATCACTGCCGGCGAAGGCATCACCGTCGGACCGATGCTGCTGGGCGCGGCCAAGCCGGTGCACATTCTCACGCCCACCGCCACCGTGCGGCGGCTGGTGAACATGGCGGCGCTGGCCTCGGTCGACGCCGTATCTCAAAGGCAGATCTGAAACACCTCGACACCGACCGAACTAGACGTCCAGTTCCGTTCGCTTTCCTTCGTGTAACTTCGTCTTTCCTTCGTGATCCTTCGTGTTAACCAGCCTTTTTCTGCATCAGGATTGAACGTCGCATGACCGATCCCGGGACCCATCCGGTACTATTCGAAGAACGACGAGCGGACAACGGCGCACGAGCGGGCGTCGCGCGCCTGAACGCCGAGAAGTCGCTGAATTCCCTGTCGCTGGAAATGATCGACCTGCTCTTCGAGCGCCTTTCGGCGTGGGCGGCTGATCCCGGCGTCGCATTCGTGGTCCTGGAGGCGGCCGGCGAGAAGGCGTTTTGCGCAGGCGCCGACCTTCACAAACTTTACAGCACCATGGTGGATCATCATGCGTCGGCCCAGCGCGACGACATTCGAGGCAACGCCTACGCACTCGCGTTCTTCTCCCGGGAGTACCGGCTCGATTACCTGATTCACACTTATCCGAAGCCGGTGCTGTGCTGGGGGCACGGGATCGTTATGGGAGGCGGCCTTGGGCTGATGTCGGGTGCCAGCCATCGCGTGGTGACCGAGCACTCTCGCGTGGCCATGCCGGAGATCACTATCGGCCTGTATCCCGATGTCGGTGGTACCTGGCTGCTCAACCGCGCACCGGGACGCAGCGGCCTCTTTCTCGCGCTCACGGGTGCCCAGTTGAACGCTGCCGATACGCTGTTTGCACGGTTTGCGGACTACCAGATCGCGCACGCCGAGAAGGCCCGGCTCATGGAAAGCCTGCTGCGGCAACCGTGGACTGCGGACGCGGCGGACGGTCATCGCCTGCTCACCAAGCTCCTGCGCGACGTCGCGATTGCGCATCCGGCGCCTGGCCCACTGCGCGAGAATCTCGACCTGATAAGCGAGTTGTGCGGATACGCTACGCTGCCGGAAATCGTTGCTGCCATCAGCGGAATGAAAACGCAGGATGCCTGGCTGGCAAAGGCCGCCGCGACGCTGTCCGCCGGGTCGCCCGGCTCGGCTGCGTTGTCGCATGCCCTGCAGCGGCGCATGCTGCACGCCTCGCTGCCTGCAGTTTTCCGCGCCGAGTTGGTGGCGTCGCTGTCCTGTGCCACCCGCCCCGATCTTGCGGAGGGCATCCGCGCGCTGCTCATCGACAAGGACAGGCGTCCGCGCTGGCGGCCGGTGACGCTCGCGGAAGTGACGCCGGAATGGCTCGAGGGTTTCTTCGCCAGTCCCTGGCACGCGCACGAACATCCGCTTGCCGACCTCGGCGCTTGAAAGTGGAAGGACAAAAGAAAGCACACGATGGCAACGATGGACAAACGGCTAGCGGTGGTGACCGGCGGCAACCGGGGCATCGGCTACGAGATCTGCCGTCAGCTTGCGCGCAACGGATTGCGGGTGGTGCTGACCAGCCGCGACGCCGAGAAAGGGCGGGCCGCACACAAGAAACTGGAGAAGGAAGGGCTCGACGTGCTGCACCACCCGCTCGATGTCACGGATCGGGCCAGTGTTGCCGCCCTAGCCGGACATATCGAAAGCGAGTACGGCCGGGTAGACGTGCTGGTGAACAATGCCGGCATTTCGGTCGACAAACGGTCGACCAGCGTTCTCAGGGAAAAGGAGGAGAGCTTCCGTACCACGCTGGAAACAAATTTCTACGGCGCGCTGCGCATGTGCCAGGCGTTGGTGCCACTGATGCAGAAGAACCACTATGGCCGAGTGGTGAATATATCCAGCGGACTCGGCCAGCTCCATGACATGGGCGACGGCACTCCGGCATACCGCGTATCGAAAACGGCGCTCAATGCGCTTACCCGCATGGTTGCGAAGGCAGTAGAGGGGGACAATATCCTGGTGAACTCCATGTGTCCGGGATGGGTTCGCACCGACATGGGCGGAGCGGGTGCCCCGCGCAGCGTTGAGCAGGGAGCGGAAACTGCGGTCTGGCTGGCAATGCTGCCGCACGACGGGCCCACCGGCGGTTTCTTCCGCGACAAGAAGCCCATCCCCTGGTAGCAGAAAAACGAGGCGTGAAGGAGTGAAGGGTGAATGTGTGAAGGGGTGACAAGCTAAGGACAACTTCTTCTAGACTTTACCAATTACTATTTACCAATTACTCGCGAAGCGAAACCGATGAATACGAGAATCGAGCGCGATACCTTCGGCGAGATCGAAGTCCCGGCCGACCGCCTGTGGGGCGCACAGACCCAGCGCAGCCTGCAGAACTTCCGCATCTCCGGCGAGCGCATGCCGATGGAGCTGATTCGCGCGCTGGCGCTAGTGAAGCGCGCCGCCGCGGCGGTAAACATCGAACTCAGCCTGCTGGATGCAAGGAAGGGCGACGCCATCATCCAGGCAGCGGACGAGGTCATCGCCGGGAAGCATGACGAGGAATTTCCCCTGGTGGTCTGGCAGACCGGCTCCGGCACCCAGACCAACATGAACATGAACGAGGTGCTCGCCAACCGGGCGTCGGAAATTCTCGGCGGCGGCCGCGGCGAGAAGCGTCTCGCGCACCCGAACGACGACGTCAACAAGGGGCAATCCTCCAACGATGTATTTCCGACGGCGATGCATGTTGCCGCGGTGCGGGCGTTGCATGACCGGCTGGTGCCGTCCCTGAAGACGTTGCGCGACACGCTCGGGCAGAAATCCAGGGCATTCGACGACATCATCAAGATCGGCCGTACCCACCTGCAGGACGCTACACCGCTTACGCTCGGGCAGGAATTTTCCGGCTACGTTTCCCAACTCGACCACGGCATCGCCCACGTACAGGCGTCATTGACGCACTTGTGCGAACTGGCACTGGGCGGCACCGCGGTGGGCACCGGTCTGAACGCGCATCCGGAGTTCGGTTCGCGGGTAGCGAAGGAACTGGGGAAGGCGACCGGGCTGCCGTTCGTCTCGGCGCGCAACAAGTTCGAGGCATTGGCGGCCAACGATGCGCTCGTGCACGCACACGGGACGCTGAAAACACTGGCGGCCTCGCTGATGAAAATTGCCAACGATATCCGCTGGCTGGCGTCCGGTCCGCGCTGCGGCATCGGCGAGTTGAAAATCCCCGAGAACGAACCGGGTAGCTCGATCATGCCGGGCAAGGTGAATCCCACCCAGTCGGAAGCGCTGACCATGGCTTGCTGCCAGGTGTTCGGCAACGACGTGGTTATCAACGTCGGCGGATCACAGGGCAACTTCGAGCTGAACGTGTTCAAGCCGGTCATCATCCACAACTTCCTGCAGAGCGTGCGCCTTTTGGCGGACGGCGCGGATAGCCTGCGCGAGCATTGCGTCGTCGGCATCGAGCCGAGTCGCGAGCGCATCCAGCAGAACCTCGACAACTCCCTCATGCTCGTCACCGCCCTGAACCCGCACATCGGCTACGACAACGCGGCCAAGATCGCGAAGACCGCGCACAAGCTCGGCAAGACGCTCCGCGAGACCGCCATCGAGCTCGGGCTCGTCACCGGCGAGCAGTTCGACGCCTGGGTTCGCCCGGAAACCATGGTCGGAAAGCCCTGATCGGCCGGTCATCCTTGATCGCCGAGTTTCGCGCGAACGCCCATTCGCGCGAAAGGATTTGGCCGGAAACTGAGCCAACGCCGCGTTTCATGCTAGATTCGAGAGAGACGGGGTGGGGCACGAACCTTGCTTACGTTCCTGAGCCACATGACTTCAACGCCAGAACCGAGCGACCCCTCGAGGCGCTCACAGTTTCCAAAAGCGCCCGAAGTTCCTCCTTCCGGCGTCCTTCCGCGACCCAGCCAGCAGCCGCCTTGGAGGCTCCCTGCGGGGCTGATATCTGATCGAGATGCCGAAGACGCCGCGACGCGTCTTCCCCGACAGGGGATGAAAACGCAGACGCCGGTGACGCAGGTCGACGACGACCGGAACGAAAATGCGCACCCCGCGGCGGCGCGCGGCGAGCAGCAGCGCGGCCGTATCGGCTTCGCGGTCGAAGGGGAGATAGGCGGCGACCCGGGCGCCCGCCTTGAATCCCGCCAGACGGGTGACGGCGGACGCGGCGCGTTTCGAGCGAAGCGCGTATTGCGCATCCTCAAGGGAGCGCCGCTTGGCGCGCAGCTCTTTGCGTAGTTTTGCTTTCATCGAAAGGAGATGGCGCCACCCGTATATGCCGTTTTGGACCGTTGCTCCCGACCTGAGCAACAGGTGGGGCTAACTGCGGCACTTAAGGCTTTCCGCTCGAGGCGGACCTGCACAATGTTGCCAGCAAGCAATGGCCCCTGGGGTTTACAAATTAGGGTCAGGAGGTAACCCGATCCGCATCGAACACCACAGGCAGCGCCAAATTTAATCTTGGAAGAGTCTCACCTCTACAGCAAGCCCTATAGCTCGAGCTGTTGACCCTTCTCCAAAGCCGACTCTACGCGCTCGCGTAGGATACGCAAGCGCCCGCCGACGTCCGATTCGAGATTGCCGTCACGATTGCGGTAACGAATCAATTCATTCGCCATATTCAGTGCCGCAATCACCGCGATGCGGTCCAGGCCGACGACTTTGCCGGTATCGCGGATTTCGCGCATTTTCGCATTCAAGAATTCAGCCGAATCAAGCAGGTCGGATCGTTCTTCAATGGGACAGGTAATGTGATACTCCTTCTCGAGTATCCGGATGCTCAATTTGGCCTGTGTGTCGCTCATGCCTGCTCCATCGATTTCAGCCGGCCGATCATGGCTTCCACCCGCGCCCGCACCTGTTCGTTTTTCTGCAGGAGATTGGCTCGTTCGGCTGTCAGAGTTTCCTGGCGCTGACGCAAAGCCCGGTTCTCTTCCTTGATCTGACCGACGGTTGCAATCAGGTCCTCAAGCCGCTTTTCCAAGCGCCGCAGTTCGAGTTCCACCGCGGATTTAGGGGTGCTTTCGTTCATGGGTGCCAATATAGAGCGAGGCATAACGCAATGCAAAGGCGATGCGATAAAACCCTCCGGCGTCCCTTGCGGTATTATTCCAACCCTATGATGTCGGAAATTCGATTCCAGGACTTCGAGGACGTGCTGGCGGCCGCGGGCAGCATGGCCGACGCCGCCGAGGCTCATGGGTCGCTGTGCGGCGCGCTATGTTCAATGTCGCCTTACAAAATGCAGGATTGGGTCAATGAGATACTGCCGGATGGGGCGTCCCTATCCGACGAATCGGCGGCAATGATCGAGCGAGTGTTCACGGCGACCGCGTCGTCGTTCGGCGAGCAGGGAATGGAGTTCGAGCCGCTGCTGCCCGACGACGAGCAGCCGCTCAACGGGCGCGCGAACGCGCTGGCGCTATGGTGCACCGGATTCTTGTACGGCCTGGGCACCGGCCAGATTTCCGACCTCGAGGGGCTCAATGGCGAGGTAGGCGAAATCGTCAGGGACTTCACGGAAATCTCCCGGGCCACCGGCGACGATGCGGAAGCGGACGAGTCGAACGAACAAGCCTACGCGGAACTCGTCGAATTCATCCGGGTGGCGGCTCAGGTCGTCTTCGAAGAATTGCTTCCCTTACGCAGGCAGGTTTATCCGACCGCTCCGCAGCGGCTGCACTAGCGAGGAGCCGGTCTGGACACCAAGGAGTTTGTGCGCCGCCGCCGGCAGTTCATGCGCATGATCGGCAAGGACGCGATTGCCATTCTTCCGGCAGCGCCGGTGCGCCATCGCAATGGTGATATCGAATACGCCTACCGGCAGGATAGCCATTTTCACTATCTGACGGGGTTTCCGGAACCCGAGGCTGTCGCCGTTCTCGTGCCCGGGCGACCGCACGCTGAATATCTGCTCTTCGTCCGGGAGCGCGACGCGGTGCGGGAGGCCTGGGACGGGCCGCGGGCCGGCACGGAGGGGGCGATCGAACGCTTTGGAGCGGACGATGCGTTTCCCATCGTCGACATCGATGAAATTTTGCCGGGACTGATCGAGCAGCGATCGCAGATTTTTTACACCATGGGGACGCATCTGGAATTCGACACCCATGTCTTGGGGTGGGTCAACGGATTGAGAGCGCACGCTCGGCAGCCGCGAGAAGATTCGAGGGAGTTTGTTGCGCTGAATCACGTGCTCGACGATATGCGTCTGTACAAGAGCCGCGCCGAGCAGTCGAGCCTGCGGCGCGCGGCGCAAATCGCCGTCGGCGCGCATCGACGTGCGATGCGCTTCGCGCGCCCGGGACGCATGGAATATGAGGTGATGGCGGAGGTAGTGCACGAGTTTCGCTCGCACAATGCCGATATGTCGTACACGCCGATCGTCGCCGGCGGCGCCAATGCCTGCGTGATGCATTACCGCGACAACGATCAGCGCCTGCGCGACGGCGATCTTTTGTTGCTCGATGCGGGTTGCGAGCATGATTACTACGCCTCGGATATCACGCGCACCTTCCCGGTGAGCGGCCGATTCACGCCGCCGCAGCGCGCGGTCTACGAGGTGGTGCTCGATGCGCAGAGCGCCGCCATCGACAAGGTGCGGGCCGGGAACCATTGGAATCAGCCGCATGAGGCTGCGGTGCGCGTGATAACGCAGGGGCTGGTCAGATTGGGGATCATCAAAGGGCCTTTGGCGCGACTCCTCAAAGAGAAAGCCTACCAGCCGTATTTCAATCATCGAACCGGGCATTGGTTGGGCATCGATGTGCACGACGTCGGCGACTACAAAGTGGGCGGCGAATGGCGCGTTCTCGAGGTTGGAATGGCGCTCACCGTCGAGCCCGGCATCTACATCCGACCGTCGCCGCGCACGCCCAAGGAATTTTGGAACATCGGCGTGCGCATCGAGGACGACGTGTTGGTGACGGGCGGCCCTGCAGACGTGTTGACCGGCGCTCTGGAGAAAACGCCCGAGGCCGTCGAACGCCTGGTGTCGGCCGCATGAGCGAAATGTTCGATATCGCCATCGTTGGCGGCGGAATGGTGGGCGCCAGTCTGGCTGTCGCACTCCAGGGACTGGGGGTGCGTATTGCGCTGATCGAAGCCGTTCCGCACGATGCCGCCGCGCAACCCAGTTTCGATGAGC
>Ga0137418_10005393_pt1 | contig 11728 bp, 7 predicted proteins | sample CZODoug3_1_2_16f_FD_122242 | JGI IMG/M metagenome (GOLD analysis project Ga0137418, IMG submission 122242) | Vadose zone soil fungal communities from Angelo Coast Range Reserve, California, USA - CZODoug3_1_2_16fungal (Hybrid Assembly) | ecosystem: Environmental > Terrestrial > Soil > Vadose... | reverse complement strand
CACGAGGGCGCCCGAGTCCCACGGGCCCGCGACCGCGGTGTCGGATTGCAGACCTCCGGCAGCCGTCGTTCGGACCCCGATCCCCTGCGAGCGCGCGACACCCATCAGCTTGTTCATGAACCCGCCAAGCTGCGAATCGGCGCCCGCCGTGCCGGGCGACCCCGTGCCCTGAGCCATCGATCCTGGCGGCGCCACTTTTCCCACCACGGTATTCGTCGTGGCGCGGGAGTTTTCGAGCGCCGCCCACCCATCCCTCCATTGAACCTGGAGCTCGATCTTGTTCCCGGTCAACCCGCGCGACTGCGCCAGTGTGTAGACGCATTTGTCCCGGTGCGGGCCCACCACGGGATCGCCCGCGAGGGCACCCGCGATGCGCTCGAAATCGGCGCGCGGGATGAGCCCACACGGATCTCCCGGCGGGACGAGCTGGCCCGGTGCGGTGCGCCCCGCTGCGGCGCCGTCGTAGGCGAGCGGGTGACCGAAGCGACCCAACGCAATGTGTACCCACTTGGCGGCGCCGATCAGCCCGATCCCCGAGCCCACATAGTCGAGCGACACCAGCTGGTCGCCCTTCCTGGCGTAGAGATTGTCGCCGGGCAACATGCGCAGCTCGTCCCAGCGCCCCTCGAGCGTATCGGCCTGACCCGTGTCGGTCGGGATGGCTTGCTCGACGAGTCGGCCCCCCATGGCGACGACGCGCATGTCCATGATCCCGTCTTTCCAGTCCACGTCCATGACGACGCGGCGGCCGGTGCGGGACTCGTAATAGCAGTACGATCCGGTCGGGGCCGGCTCGCGATTGGGCCCAGACACGCGATACGGATCGTGGCGCATCGGGCCGAGGATCTGCTCGGCTTCGGCGCGACTCACCAGTGTGCAGGGGTCGCCTCGATCGTTCGATGCCACCCTCCCGCCACTCTGCCCCGAGCATGCCGTGGGCATGAGAATCAGGCACATCACAGCAAGTGTTTTCATGAGCGTGAGCCTCCACAGCGGCGTACGAGGTCGACGCGGCGGTTCCGCGCGCGGCCTTGGAGCGTGTTGTTAGGGGCGACGTAGCCGGCCATCCCGCGGCCGGCAGCGGTGAGTCGAGTGGCCGCGATCCCGTAGTGCGAGAGGAGCTCCTGTCGCACGGCGGCCGCCCGCCGGTCCGACAGACGCAGGTTCGCGGCCGGGTTACCGATCGAGTCGGTGTGGCCTTCGATGGCGAGGGTCCAGTCCTGATGGCGGCGCAGCAGGTCGGCGACGGACTTGAAGGTCGGTTTCGACGCGGCATCCAGGTCGGCACTGTTGAACCCGAAGAAGAACCCGTACACGGGCGCCCGGCACGAATCGGTGAGCTGCCGCTCGATCGCCGCTCCCGCCCCCGGCGTCGTGATCGTGCCCAGCGCCATGTGGAACGTGCTGTCGTCCTGATCCTTCATGTCGGCGCGGGTGACCCAGGCGTTCACCGTGTCGTCCACGAACCACATGTCGCCCCGCATGCGGAAGTGGTCGAGCAGGCTCTCGAATTCGGCACGGACGTGCATGACCGGCACGGTGACGCCACGGCCGTCGACGATCACGGTTTCCACCGTGTCGTCTCCCACGCGGCTCACCATCCCTTGCACCAGTTGGGACGTCAGCCGCGTCATCGTGCATTTGCCGGTGCCCTCCGTCCCTCCGCCGATTTCCCTGGTTTGCACGACCGGGACGATCGCGTCCATGGCCTCCCCGGCGCGCAGGCCACGCATCAGGCGTTGCGACAGCATGTACAGCGTGTGCGGCCGCCGCTCCGGCAAGGTCTCGTCGGAGGTCCCGCCACGGGCGAAGTCCATCTCCCGGGAGCCGAGCCGCTCGCGCCGCGACATGTGGTCCTCGGGGCCCGGACACGGATTCGCGACCCACGCCGCGTTCCACACGCTCTCCTCGTCCGTCATGCGGACGATCCAGACGCGGATCTCGTCGTCGTGGTCGCGATTGAAATTGCGGTGCACGTAGGCGAAGGTCATCCCGGGCTGCATGGGAATCGCCTGCGCGAAGTGCAGCACGAGAATTACTGACAGGATGGGTTGCATAGTCTCAGGGTCGCGGTGTAGACGGCTTTCACGCCGTCGCCGGGCTTGGTGCGCTGCCACTGCCGCTGCACCTGCATCGAGTTCCGCCCCAGCGTGATGTCGAGCGCCAGCGGCGCGCCCTCGTCGAGCTCCATGCCGTGCTTCAAGACGAACTCCGCGTTCTGGTACGGGAGCGTGTACGACGTCACCGCGGGAATGAGGGCCAGCGGGCTGAGAATCGCCACGATGACGCGAGCGGTGTTGTACTCTGTCGGGATTTCGCGCTTGGGAGGCTGCAGCCGGATCGTGAGCTTCCGGCCCACGAGATCCCCCTCGACGGGAATCATGAACGCGGCCGGCGATGCCAGGGCCGCATAGCGACCCTCGAGATCGGAATACGGAATCCCCTGCGGCAGGATGGTGCGCTTGAAGGTTCTGGTCCCGCGCATCAGGCGCGGGTACAGCACCGGCAGGGCGTCGTCCCACACCTTGTAGTCGGCGGCGGCGCCTTCGAACTGCCCGCTCATGTGGATCGCCTGGGCATCCCCCGACTTGGGGTAGCGCAGGGTGAGCCGGCCTTGCAGCCGGATGTCCATTGTCCACCACGTCTGGCCGTCCTTGAAGACCTCGCCGTGCATCGTGGCGGTGAACGGCCCCTCGAACCGCTCGCAGTATTTGTTGAACTGTTGGTCGACCATGTACGCGGCGAGGTCGGTGGCGAACGAAAACGCGAACGAGACCCAGCCCTCGGGTCCCGCGAGCGCCGCATTGCTCGCTTTGACGGCTTCGCCCACCGCGAATTGGCCTTGCGGGTTGTTCTTGAGCGCGGGGTGCGGGCCGTTGGAGGCGGCGTTGGCGCCGTAGTCCACGAGAAAGCCGCGCACGATGCCTAGGACATTGCCGGCGAGATTGAGGATCGCACCCGCCGCCTTGAACCCCTCGCTCGTCGTCTCGAGCCGGTCACACAGCTTGCCTGCCGCGCGCGACTCGTCGAGCTGGCGCAGGATCTGGAGCTTGCGGTCGTCCGCCTCCGCCTGGGTGCGGAACGCCTCCTCGCCCAGGTGGACGAACAAGTCGCGGAACACCGCTTCTGACTCCGGCACCTTCTGCCGCACCTGCTGGAGGATCTGGAGCGACTGATTGACCTGGCGGACGCGCTCGGGCTCCACGCGCATCGAGTCCTCGAACACCTTCACCTTGTCTTCCATCTCCTGCTTTCCCGGGGCCTCGGGGAGCCCCCGGACTTCCTCCGCCGCGCGCACCTCGACGGCCTTGGCGTCCTCGAGCATGTCGCGCAGCGCGTCCATCACGTCGCTCAGCACCTCTTCCACGTCGCTGACCGTGAAGGTCGTCGAGTCCTTCCCGCGGCCATCGGGCGCTAGTGCCGAGACCGTGTAGTCGCCGGCGGTATGCAGCGTCGTGAGCTTGTAGGAATACGCGCCGGTCGAGTCGACGCGGACCCGCCGCTCGATGCGCTCGCCGCTCGCCGGGAAGCGAACCGTGAGCACCACTTCGAAGCGCTTGCCGTCGGCGACGGTCGTTCCGGCGAAGGTCACCGGCGAGTGGGGCAGCAGGTGGCGCGGCTTCGCGCTGACCGTGATCGGCATCGGGTCGTCCTGGGCCTGGGCAACGCCCGCGCCGAGCACCGCGAATAGGACGAGGACGCGGAGATGACTCACTGGTGCTTACCCACCCAGGTCCCGCCATTCGCCGCCGCACACAACGTGTTGGTGCCGCTTACGAGCACGGAGCCGCGCGCGGAATCGGGGGCGACCAAAACACCGCTATAAACGAGCGCGCAGGTGCTTCCCCCCGCGCCCGGTACCGAGAAGATCCGCCACAGCAGCGTGTCAGCGTGCGCGGCGATCGCGCTGTTCGGCTGTCCGTATGGGAACGAGAACGCGCCGCCCGAGGTCGTCCACGAGATGGTCGGGAACGTGTCGCTGATCCCGTTGAAAAGGTCGATCGTCAGCAGGAAGGGCGTCGGTTCGGGTGTCCCTTGGAGTGAGCCACCGCTGTCGAGCACCGCTGTGGTGATCGACCACACTCCTTCCCAATCCGCGTTCGGCGGCGAGACGGCGTTGGGGTCGCCGCACGCCAGGCCGGTGGCGATGACGCACGCGAGAGTAGCGGTGAGCGCCCTCATTGGTGCGTCGCAGTCCAGGTGCCGGATGGCGTTGGTCCGGCACACGTGCCGCCGAGGGGCAAGCAGGCCCACGCCATGGTGCCATGCGCCGGGAGCGTTGGCGCGGCGCTAAACACGGCGTCGGTGTCGGGACCTCCGTTCTGCAAGAGGACGAACGTGAACGCCGAGCCGTGCGCGAATCCCTGAAGCACCAAGTAGGGCGTCATGTCGTAGCGAACTGAGTCGGGGCAGTGCACCGCCGCCGTGTCGATTACTCCGCTCAACACTGTGTCGGTCTGGGTCACCGTCAGCACGACAGGTTCGAAGTATCCGCCCGTGAAGCACGGGCTGACCGAGGAGTTCAGGGTGATGCGCCATTTGCCAGCGAGGTGCTGCGTATCGACGCCGGCGATATCCTTGCCGCATGCCACAGCCACAACCACCACCCCGAGCCCCAGGGCCGTACATAGTGCCAAGCGCTTCATAGATCCTCCGTGGTGACGAAGCGAGGCACACGGTACGAGCGGCCCGTCCCGCCCCAGTCCGCCCGTCGTCCCCCACCACCCCCCAGGCGTCCCTTGCGAGGTCACGGCCACTCGATAGCATTGGAGCACTTTCATGGTCCGGCTCCAACTGCTCGGCGCGCTTGGACTTACCGGCGGGGACGGACACGAAATCCGCCCCGTCCTGGCGCAGCCTAAGCGGTTCGCCCTGCTCGCCTACCTGGCCCTCGCCGAGCCCCGCGGCTTCCGCCGGCGCGATGCGCTGTTGCCGCTCTTTTGGCCGGACACCGCGGGCGAGCCGGCGCGTGCATCGCTGCGCCGCTCCCTCCACTTCCTGCGGTCGCACCTGGGCGACGGCGTGATCGTCACGCGCGGCGAAGAAGAAGTCGATGTCTCGGCCGAACAGCTCGCGGTCGACGTGCGCACGTTCGAGGAGCACCTCGCGGCGGGCCGCGAAGCCGAAGCGCTCGCGCTCTACCACGGGGATCTGCTCGCGGGCTTCTTCGTCGCGGACGCCGCCCCGGAGTTGGACGAGTGGATCGAGCGCGCGCGGCGGCGTTATCGCGAAGCGGCGTTCGCCGCCGCCGAGCGGCTCGCCAACCGCGAGGACGCCGCGGGGCGTGTATCGACCGCGCGCTTCTGGTCGGAGCGGGCGCTCGATCTGCAGCCGCTGTCGGAGCCGGCGCTGCTGCGGATGCTGCGGGTGCTCGATCGCGCGGGCGAGCGGATCGAAGCGCTGCGCCGCTACGATGACTTCGCGCGCCGGCTGAAGGCGGAGCTGGGCGTCGAGCCAGGTCCTGAGCTGCGGGGCATCCATCAGACGCTGCGCGAGCGCCGCCCCACGCCCGCCGCGGTACCTCCGACCGCGTCAGCGTCGGTCGCGCGGTCCCCCACCCCCCATCCCCTCCCGCGCGCGATCCCGCTTCCGGCTCCGCGGCGGCGCTGGTGGCCAGGGGCAGCGGCAGCACTCGCCGCGGTCCTGACGATCTGGGCGGTCGCGTCTCGCCGACCCGCGACGATCCCCGTCCTCGCCGTGGGGGCGCTCGCCGTCGAAGGCGGAAGCGATACCGCGGGCATGGGGTCGACCCTTCCCGAGCTGATCGCGACGGGCCTCGGCAACCTGCGCGACGTCCAGGTGATCAGTCGCGCGCGGCTGTACGAGGTCACGGGTGAGTTGGGGGAGCGCAACCTCACAGGAGCGGCCCTGCTGCGAGCCGCGAAGCTCGCCGGCGCCGATCGCCTGGTCGAGGGGGAGATCTATCGGCAATCGGAGGGATGGCGGCTCGACCTGCGGCTGGTGGAGCTGGGCTCCGGCGCGGTGCGACGGTCGTGGGTCGTGCGCGCCCGCGATCCTTTTGCCCTCGCGGACAGCGCAACGGCGCGCCTCGCCGCCGAGCTGCGCCGCCCAGCGCCGGCGGCCGGCGTCGCCGAGTTGTCGCCCACGTCGCTCGTGGCACGCCGCTATTTCGACGACGGGCTGCGCGCCTACTATCGCCGCGATTACGCAGCGGCCGACGCGCTGTTCGGGCTCGCGGTGAACGAAGACTCGAGCTTTGCTTTGGCGCTGTACTACGCCGTGCAGACGCGCAACGCGCTCGGGGCACCCGGCACCGGCGTGCGCGCGCTGGCGCGCCAGGCGCTGCGGGCGGCGGAGCGCGGCAGCGGCCGCTACGAACGCCTCGTGCTCCGCGCCTACTGGGGGCTCGTCGACCAGTCACCCAATGCCGTCGCCGTCGCCGACTCGCTGGTGGCGGCCTTTCCGCACGAGCCCGAGGGCTACTCGCTCGCGGGCCAGGCGCATTGGCTCGCCGCGGATTACCCCGGCCAGCTCCGGCTCTACCAGCGGCTCGCCGCGCTCGATTCCGTGGCGATTGCCGCGGGCGGGCCCGACTGCCGCGCCTGCCTCGCGCTCGACGGCATGTTCAACGCGTACAGCGCGATGGACTCGGTCGCGCGCGAAATGGAAGTGTTGCGGTGGCAGCAGCGCGTGCAGCCCACGAGCCGCAGCGCGTGGATCGCCGAGGTATTCCTGCTTGCCGGTGTTGGCCGGGATAGCGAAGCGATGCGGTTGCTCGTCACGCGCGGGGAGGCACTCGGCATCACCTCGATCGACGTGGCCAGCCAGGGGGCTCGCCTCGCGCTGATCCGGGCCGACTTCGCCGAAGCGAGCCGCAACATCGCCGCGCTGGTCTCCCTGACAGGAGGACAACGGCACGGCGGCTTCTGGCTCGAGGTGCTGCGCGACCGCATGCAGGGCCGCCACGGGCGCGCCCTGATCGCCGCGAAGGCGTATGAGGCCGAGGCCCACCACGATCCCGACATCGAGGCGCTGGGAACGGCGCCGCTGCTGCGGGCTATCGTGCTCACCGAAGGAGGCTCCCCGCTCGCCGGCGCGGCGCTCTTCGACTCGATGCGGGCGCGTTGGGTCATGACCGATACGAGCACAGGCCAGACCGCACGGCAGCATACGTGGATGCTGACCCACGAGGTGACGGCGCTCGCCGCCGCCGGCGACACGGCGCGTGTGGCCCTGTTCGCGGATTCGCTCGAACGCGTGGGGCGTCGCAGCGGCTACGCGCGGGACCAACGGATGCACCACTATGCCCGCGGCCTGCTGTGGGATGCGCGCGGTCGCCGCCCTCAAGCCATCTCGGAGTACCAGCAAGCGCTCACGTCGCCTTCATTCGGCTTCACGCGGATCAACTATCGCCTGGCGCAGGATCTGATCGCGGTGGGCCGGCCCGCGGAGGCGCTGCCGCTCCTGCGCGCGGCGCTGCACGGCGGTCTCGAGTCGAGCAATCTCTATATCACGCACACAGAGCTGCATGAGGCGATAGCACAGGCCTGGGAGGCCGTGGGCAGACGCGACAGCGCCGCGGCGGAGTATCGCTGGGTCGCCGCGGCGTGGCGCGATGCCGATCCTGCGTTCCGCGAGCGCGGCCGTGCGGCGGCCGCTAAGGCGTCAGGCGGAACACGGTGATGCCCCAGCTCTCGGGGTCATCCGGTGCGTCGTCGTTCCAGTCATCGAAGGAGTGAGAGCCGTCCGACCGGTAGTGCAGCACGTAGGACCCCGCCGGCAGTTTGACCGTCCCTTCGAACGCGCGATTCTTGCGCGCACCGCCGGCCGGCTCCGTCGCGTCGTAGGTCATCTCCCACACCACGCGCCCGGTCCCGGCGTCCTCGATCCAGCCGTAGTCGACCATCTCGTCGTTCACGCCCTCACCGACGGCGTACACGCGCAGCGTGGTCTCGCGCTCCAGGCGGAACGGGGTGTGCGCCCGTTCGTCGTCGCGCATCCCCACCAGCGCCGCGAGCACGGTGCCGCTCGGCCCGCGCTGGAACGGGGCGACGAGCCCCGAATCGATACGTCCGCTCGCGGGAAATACGCTCACGCCCCAGTAGCGCTCTTCGGCGGGCGGCGCGGCGTTCCACTCGGCGGCGGAGTGCGAACCGTCGCTCGCATAGTGGACCAGGTAGCTGCCCGCCTCGAGATGGACGGTGCCGTCGAACAGGCGGTTCTTCTCCGCGCCGCCCGCGTGCTCCGTGTCGTCGTAGCGCATCGTCCACACGTGGGCATGTGTGGTCGCGTTCATGATCCACGCGTAGTCGACCATCTCGCCGTTGACGCCTTCGCCCATGGCATACACGTGCACGTCCATCGGCCGGCGCAAGGTGAACCCCGCGGAACGTGACGCGTGATCGCCGATGCCCGTGAGCGAGACGAGGGTCTGACCCGCCGGGACCGGCTCATAGGCGAAGGGTTTGACGCCGGCGCGCGCACTCGCGTCGGCGACGCGGAGCGTCAGGCCCCAGAACGCCGGATCGAGCGCCGGGACGGCGTTCCACTGGTCGGGGTCGTGTGAATCGTCGCTGACGAAATAGGCGACGTAGCGTCCCGCCGGGAGGCGCAGCGTCTCGCGCGTCATCCGGTTCTTGGCGGCGCCCCCCGCCGGCTCGGTATTGGCGTAATCCATCTGCCACACACGCGCGCGCGTGTCGGCGTTGATGATCCAGCCGTAGTCGAAGCCGGCGTCGCGCCGGATCTCGCCGATCGCGTACACCTCGACGTCGGTGGGCCGCGCCAGCGCGAAGCCGTAGCGCGCCGTAGCGTCCGGCTCGGGAACGATCCGGGCGATCGCCGTAGCGGTAAACTGCTTCGTGGCCAGATCGATTTCAGAGTCCCGCGCCGCCCGGCCGACGCCCGCGACCATCAGCGAAAACTGTTTGTAGGATCCATCCTCGATATACGGACCGCCGTAACGAATGCGCCCCGCGAGCTCTCGCAGGCCGTTGATCACCGACACGCCGTCCATTGACGTCCACGCGGCGGCGTACGACGCGTAATGCGCCTCATACACGCCGGCGGGGAGGCGTATCGTCCCGGCGAAATGGCGCACGCCACTGGGATCCCGATCGGTGTCGGCGGCCCGCAGGTCCCACACCACCTGGCGTGTGCGCGCATCGACGATCCAGGCGGCCGCGGGCCACGTCGCGCGGTCGTCGTCCTGCCACGAATCCTTGTCGCGGCCCTCCGCGCGGCGCTCGGGGCGCGGGTCGGCTCCCACCGCCGCGACGCGCAGCTCCTGCGCAGTCGCGAGCACGAAGCCCGCGGTGCGGTGCTCCCGAGGAGTGAGATCGTGGATGTCGACGAGTGTCTGGGCAGGGGACTGATTGAGCGTCGCGATGGCGAACAGCGTTGTCAGGATCATATGCCTTCAGACAACGAGACCCTCGTAAGGGTTGTTTCTATTCGAAGGCGGAGAGGCCCGTGATTTCCTGTCCCAGAATGAGGGTATGGATGTCGTGGGTGCCCTCGTAGGTGTAGACTGATTCGAGGTTTGCGAGGTGGCGCATCGCCTGGTATTCGACCAAGATGCCGTTGGCGCCCAGGAGGCGCCGCGTCTCCCGGGCGATGTCGGTCGCCATGTTCACGTTGTTGCGCTTGGCGAGCGAGACCTGCTGGGGCGTGGCCTTGTCCTGGTCCTTCAGGCGGCCGAGCTGCAGGCACAAGAGCTGCGCCTTCGTGATCTCCGTCAGCATCTCCGCGAGCCGCGCCTGCTGCAGCTGGAATCCGCCGATCGGTTTTCCGAACATCACACGAGCCTTCGCGTAGCTGACGGCCTCGTCGTAGCAGGCCATGGCGGCGCCCACCGCGCCCCACGAGATCCCGTAGCGCGCGGCCGTCAAGCACATCAGCGGCGACTTGAGCCCGCCGGACTTTGGCAGGACCGCGTCCTTGGGCAGGTGCACATCCTGCAGCACCAGCTCGCTCGTGTCACTGGCGCGCAGCGACAGCTTGCCCTTTTGGTCTTTTGCGGAGAAGCCTTTCGTGTCGGTAGGAACCACAAACCCGCGGATGGAATCGGCGTCCTTCGCCGTCTTTGCCCACACGACGGCGACCTGGGCCGTCGAACCGTTCGTGATCCACATCTTGGCGCCGTTCAACACCCACCCGTCTGCCGTCTCCTTGGCGACGGTGATCATGCCGGCGGGGTTCGAGCCGTAGTCGGGCTCCGTCAGCCCAAAGCATCCGATCACCTTGCCGCTCGCCATCTGTGGGAGCCAGGTCTTTTTCTGCGCGTCCGAGCCGAACGCGTAGATCGGGTACATCACCAGGGCGCCCTGCACCGACGCGAAGGACCGCACGCCGGAGTCGCCGCGCTCGAGCTCCTGCATAATCAGTCCGTAGGCGACGTTGTTCAGGCCCGCGCAGCCGTATTCTTCGGGGAGATTGGCGCCGAAGAGGCCCAGCTCCGCCATCCCGGGGATGAGCTGCTTGGGAAACTTGCCCGCGATGTACGCTTCGCCGATGACGGGCATGACGTGGTCGTCCACCCAGCTGCGCACCGTGTCGCGCACGGCGCGTTCTTCCTCATTGAGCAGGCTGTCGGTGTTGTAGAAATCGACGCCCTGGTACTTCGCAGTCATTCAGCCTCGAGTAGTCAAAGAAGGTTCGAGCTGAGCCGACACCTTGCCCGCATTGCGCGCAAACGCCGTGGTATCGGACGCCTGGAACCGGCCCCGCTCGGCTTCCCAGCGGAAGAACGTGATGTGCACGGCCGTAGGCTCGATCGTGACGAAGTTGAAGCACGACGGCCGGCCGCCGCGCGAGCGCGTCGAAATCGTCCCCGCCGTCGAGACCACGACGTGGCCGCCGAGCGTGTCGGCGCCTTCCTGGTGGTCGTGGCCGCACAGCACCACGTCGGCGCCCGACTCGACGATGCGGCGCTGGACCCGCTTCCACCGCGACAAGCCCATGCGCTGCGAGATGTCGCCGCGCAGCACGTTGTGGTGCAACACGAGCACGCGCGCCGCGTCCCCTGGCGCCGCCGCGAAGACCTGCTGCACCCGCTCCATTCCTCTGACCAAGGAGGACAGGGGAACTCTCAGGTGAGTGAATGAACTATCGCTCTTCAGCAGGACGGAATCCGACCGCATTGCATCGAGGGCCCGGAAGATATTCTTCGACCGGATAGCGAATACGAATCCCTGGGCGTCCTGCTGGCTGGATCGCACAATACCGACGACCTCGCCATCTTTATTCATTACCGGAGATCCGCTGTTGCCGGGATTGGCGGCGATCGTGATCTGGTAGGCGAGGGTATCGCCTTGGAAACCTGTCCTGGCGCTCATATAGCCTTTTCCATAAACGATCTCATCGCGGGGATAGCCCAGCGTAAAGAGCTCTTCCCCTAATTTCGTTCCGGTGTGGCTGATGCCATAGGGAAGGGCGCCGAGGGACTTGAAGGCAGTATCTTCAATTTTGAGGAAGGCCAGGTCGGTGACGGGGTCGACATGAATAATGCGGGCCTTGAATTCATCTCCCTCACTGTTCTGCACGGCTATATGGGAGGCGTTCTTCACTACATGCGCATTGGTGACCAGGTATCCCTTGCCATCGATCAGGAAACCGGTGCCGCCCGATGTATAATTGGCCGTGGACGGGGTCCTCGCTCCTACACTGTTGAGCTTATTGATAACGTTGTTCAGTTTTTGATCCTGGAAGTTGATGCGCCTTTCCAGCAGCTTTTGTGCTTCATTACCTTTTGGCGAAACATAGGAGA
>Ga0137418_10005392_pt1 | contig 11730 bp, 12 predicted proteins | sample CZODoug3_1_2_16f_FD_122242 | JGI IMG/M metagenome (GOLD analysis project Ga0137418, IMG submission 122242) | Vadose zone soil fungal communities from Angelo Coast Range Reserve, California, USA - CZODoug3_1_2_16fungal (Hybrid Assembly) | ecosystem: Environmental > Terrestrial > Soil > Vadose... | reverse complement strand
CGGTAGTCAGCGGGGCAGCGAAAGACCCGAGCATCCCGTCCTGCGCAGTGGCGACAACGAACACGCCGGCGTGCGCCCGCGCCAGCCGCTGCGACCAGAGGAGCGCGTCCCACGATCCCTGGCCGTCCAGGGTGGGGCCGGGCGTGAGGCCCGCGAGATGGACGACCGCCCCCGTCGGCCGCGCGGCGGCTGCTGCACCGGTCGGCGTGTCCAGATCGGCGACCTCGACCGTGTGCCCGAGCTTCTCCAGGCGGCCGGCGAGCGCCTCGGCGACGCCGAGCCGGTCGCGAGTGACGAGCACCCGTGGCGGAAGGGGGTTCTCTGCAGGCGCTGCGCCGGCCAGCGGGACCTCCGCCGCAACGGGCGCGAATCGCAGCAGCTCGGGCCCTGCCTCGGCCAGCGCGCGGAATACGACATCCGGAAGCCTACGGTCGCGATCAAAGGAAGCGCGGTGCTCTTCTATAAGCGGCGTAAGGTTCTCAATGGCGTCGAGGTATCCCGCGGTACGGGAGGGCGTTACAGCCAACATGTGAGCCTGTCCCATTGTCAGAGGCCGAAATAGGGCAACTGTCGGCGAATGCGGACTGTAGATGCAACGTCGAAGATTTTCAGTGCAGATGAATAAAATTCATCTAGACTTGAAGGATGCGGAAGCTTCCTCCACTGACAGAATTGCGTGTATTTGAAGTAGCGGCGCGCTGCCGGAACTTTAAGGCGGCCGCTGCCGAGCTCGGGGTGACGCCAACCGCGGTAAGCCATCAAATCAAGTTGCTGGAAGCCTATTGTGGTCAGGCGCTGTTTCGACGACAGCCGCGTCCGATAACGCTGACCTGGGCCGGTGAGCAACTTTTCCCCGTCGTGCGGGATGGCTTCGGGTCTTTTGTGGAGGCAATCAACGTTGTCCGCGCGCGAGGCACCGCAACTCGCTTGCGCTTAACAACGACGAACGCGTTCGCCGCGCGGTGGCTGGTGCCGAGATTACCGCAATGGCGAAAGGCGCACTCGCGGTTGAAGCTTGAAATCGTCAGCACCGACGAAGTACTAAGCCTGAAAAATGGCGAAGCCGACATTTCGATCCGCTATGTCCGAAGCACTCCGACAGATGGACCTTCATTTCAGCTGACGCGCGACAGATTCCACGTCGTTGCCGCTCCCAAACTGGTTGGAAAATCGCGAAAGCCCCTGAGTCATGTCGAGCTCGCAGGATTTCCCCTGCCCGAAAGTACCACCAGCATGTTCCGGATCTTTCTGGCCTTGTCAGCTTAAACTTTCGTGAAGAGCTTCACGCCATCGAAGCTGCTGTTTCGGGCCAGGGAATCGCGATTTGCAGCGACTTGCTGGTGGCTCCCGAACTTGCGAGCGGGGCCCTTGTGAAGCTAACGAACGTGACGATGCCGGGTTGCGCCTTCTACATCGTGCACCGCGCAAGCCATCCGAAGATGGCGTCGATCAAAGCCTTCGTAGCTTGGGCATGGAAGCTAGATAGAGGTATGTTGACTTCCGGTTCTGTGCAGGTTTTCGGATGCCGGCATGCCGAGACCATCCCCACGCTCGGACCGCCGGCGTCCAAAAACCTGCACAAACTCGGAAGTATCAGCCTACGATTCCTCACGCCTCTCGCGACATTACGTGGCATAAGCTAATTGGGAGGCGGCCGAGTTCCGCTTGTTTTGGTGGAGAATTACGATGCTTCCGAAACCTGAATTGGCCTATTTCGCCATCGCCGATATCTCCGGCTATACGAGCTTTCTGGCCGGGGTCGAACTCGACCACGCGCAGGACATCATCGCCGATTTCATGGACACGGTGGTCAAGGGCCTCAGGCCGACCTTCCGACTTGCCAAGTTTGAGGGCGATGCCGCTTTCGTCTACGCGGTAGCCGAGAAGGTCGACAGCTCGATCCTGCAGGATACGATCGAGTCGGCCTATTTCAGGTTCCGTCGGCGTTTGCGCGACGTCAAGCAGGCCTCAATCTGCGAGTGCAAAGCCTGCGTTGCGATGAGCGATCTTGATTTCAAGTTCGTCGTCCATCACGGCGAGATGGTGAAGCAGAAGATGGGCGGACGCGAAGAGCTTGCGGGACGCGATGTGATTCTCGTCCACAGGCTCCTCAAGAACACGGTGAGCGAGAAGGTTGGCAGCCGCGCCTATGCGCTTTACAGCGACGCCTGCACCCAGACCATGGGCATCGAACCGGCGGCGCAGGGACTCGTCGAGCATCACGAAACCATCGACATCATTGGCGACGTTAAGCTCTGGCTGCGCGACCTCGAAGACACGTGGAAGAAGGAGAACGAGCGCACGCGCGTCGAGGTAGCGCCGGCCGAGGCCTACATGACCTGGAATTTTGATATCGCCGCGCCGCGACAGACGGTGTGGGAACATTTCACAGTGCCCGGGCAGCGGCAGAAATGGTGGCCCGCTGACGCGATCATCGAGAACTCGAGCAACAGGCGCAGGGGAATAGGTACCGAGAATCACTGCATGCACGGAAAGGACGCCATCGTCGAAGAAGTGCTCGATTGGCGTCCCTTCGACTACTTTACCGTGAGCACCCTTCTTCCAATCCCGGGCGCGCCGAAGATTATGTTGACCCATACCTTTCAGGATCGGATAAATGGCGTAACGCATATAGAAATGCGGGTTGCCAAGCCCAAGCCAAAGGACGAAGCCTTCGTCGGTCAAGCAGCAGCGAAGTTCAAAGAAAACATCACCAAGGCGATTGGAAATTTGCGATTGATACTGGAAGGGCAGCAGACTTCCGTCGCGGTAATTGACGAGCCGCCCCTGATGCCCTCGAGCGAGCGGTTCCTGACCGAGCCTGTGAAATAACGCGCAAGCTGAATATGGGCCATACACCCTCATCTTGCACCCTCATCTTGGCCGAGACGTTGTGAGTTGATGGTCGGTGGCGACCCGATGCTGGTAAGAAGGCGTGCCAGGTCTCCCATGGGTCATTCACGACCGGGTCGAGCCGACAACAGGTCCGGCCATGTCCGCTATGCTGCGCATTACGCCGCGCGGTCCTTCTTGTCCGTACCCCGCGCAACAATCTTCAAATCGGCATCCGGCAACAGCCTTTGCAGCGCCTTGGCCTCATCCCTTGGCGCGCATCCACACGCGCATTCCGCCGCCGTCGTCAGGATCGCCCGGGCATAGGTTTCGGACGGATCGGGCGCGACCCATCGCGCGGTTGAAGGTCGATCGCTAGTGTTACGCCCCGCGCACGTCGGTGAATGTCAGCGGGCGCAGCTTGTCGCCGTCAAAATAAACAAAGCGCAAACGCCGCCGATGCGAAACCAGGCTGGCGGGCAGCGGATCGTAGCGGAACGAGCCGCCGCCGAGGTGCGGCGTCAGGCCGCCGACATCGGCAAGCGCATCGATTTCGACGCGCAGCAGATTGAGTTTGGCGCCGTCGGCGGCGATCATCTCGAACGGGATGCGGCCGAGGCGCAGAAAGCTCACCGGGTCGGGCGCGTCGATGAAACCGTCGATGAACGCCGCCTCGACCTTGTCGAGATCTGGCTCCCTCGGCGCCGGGGGCTGCTCCCCGGGGTTGTGCGGCGTCTGCCATTGTGCCACCGGACGATGTGGCGCGCCATTGTGTCCGGGGCCGCCGTGGTCGTGATGATGGTCGTGACCGTGATCGTGGCGGTGACCATGATCGTGGTCATGGTCGTGATCATGGTGGGTGTGGCCGTGCTCGCGTCGCCAGTTCATGGCGGGCCTCAATACGTAACGGGTTTGTTGATGATCGAGCGGTGGCTGCCGAGCTTGCCATGGGCCGCCAGCGAGCCGAGCGCCTCGACCACCACGCGAACCCCCATCAGCGCGGTGATATCAGAGGTATCGTAGGGCGGCGAGACCTCGACGACCTCGAACCCGCAGATCCCTTGCGCGCAGACCAGGCCCAGCAGCTTCAAGGCTTCGCGCGGCAGGAAACCGCCAGGCTCCGGCCAACCGGTGCCGGGAACGAAGCCGCAATCGATCGAATCGACATCGAAGGAAATATAGACGGCGTCGGCGTCCTTCCAGGCAAGGTCGAGCGCGATCTCCGCCGACTTCTCGATCCCAAATTTTTCGATGTCGGCGATGGTCAGCACGTTGGTGTTGCGCTCGCGCGCGACCTGAACGCCCTCGCGCGGCACCTGCCAGCCGCCGATGCCGAGTTGCACCAGGTTGACCGCCGGCACATTGGGCAGGTTGGTCGCCCAGAACCACGGCGTCGTATGCATGCGCTCGTCGAGATCCTTTTCCTGGATGTCGATGTGGCGGTCGAAATGGATGATGCCGATCTTCTTGTCGGTGCATTGCGCGATGCCGCGCACGCAGGGAAAACCGATCGAATGATCGCCGCCGAGCATGATCGGCAACGCACCGGACGAAAATACATGCGCGACGCCGCGCGTGATCTGATCGAAGCTCTTTTCCAGATTGGCCGGAATCGTGAACACGTCGCCGGCGTCGCATAGCGTCATCTGCTCGCGCAGATCGACGCCGAGTTCGTAGTTATAGGGCGTATAGAGCGCCGAAATTCGCCGGATGCCCTGCGGGCCAAAGCGCGTGCCGGGGCGGTAGGTGGTGCCGGAATCGAACGGTATCCCGATGACCGCCGCGTCATACTTGCCGACGTCGCGCACGTTCTCGATGTAGGGCGCCTTCATGAAGGTGTTGATGCCGGCGAAGTGCGGAAGTTCGCCGCGCGCAAAGGTCGGGATGTCCCTGTCTGTGATGCTTTCGGCGCCGGGCAGGCCCATGTCGAGCGCCCATTGCCGCTCCTTGCGCCAGGCCGTGGCCGGCAGCTTGCCTTCGGCCTCGAGCGCTTTCCAGCCCTGCGTCGCCATCCGGTCGAAATCGGGATGATGGCGGCGCGCGAATTGCGGGGCAGGGCGAAGCCCGGCATGACGCGACCATCGCGCGCAAGAGGATAAGAACATCGAGAACTCCATCGTTAGCTGATGCCGGCCGAAGTCTTCAAAAACCCGAGCACCGGTACGGCGCCGTCGCGGGTCAAATCGAGATCGTAGGTGATGTTGGCGCCGTAGCGCTCCTGCGCCTGCGGATCGCGCCTGACACGGTCGAGCGCGATCAGACGCGTCGCCAGCCCGAACGCTTCCCGGATGTCGTGCGTTACCATCACGATGGTCATTTTCAGATCGCGCCAAAGCGGCTTGATCAAATCATGCATCTGCGCCCGGGTGCCGGGATCGAGCGCGCCGAATGGCTCGTCGAGCAGCAAGACGCGCGGCCGCCGCGCCAGCGCCTGCGCGATCGCAAGCCGCTGCTGCATGCCGCCGGACAGCGCGCTCGGATATTTGTCGCGATGCTCGGAAAGCCCGACGGCCTCGATCATGGCTTCGCATTTCTCGATCGCCCGGCGCCTGGCGGCACCGAACAGTCGCGCCGTCAACGGACGCTGCTCGAACTCGTAGCCGACCAGCACGTTGCCGAGCACCGAGAGATGCGGAAACACCGAATAGCGCTGGAACACGATGCCACGGTCGGGGCCGGGCTCGGCGGGAAACGGCTCGCCGTCGAGCAGCACGGCGCCCCGCGACGGCCGCTCCTGGCCGAGGATCAGCCGCAGGAAGGTGCTCTTGCCGGCGCCGGAGGGGCCAACCACCGACAGAAAGGTGCCGGAAGCGATCTCGATATTGATGCGCTCCAGCACGATCTGCGAACCGTATTCGACCCAGACATTGCGGAAGGACAATGCGCTCATCAGCGCGGCTCCTCGACATAGGCCCAGGGGAAAGTCCTGCGCGCGAACAGGCCGAGCAACAGGTCGAGTGCGAAGGCCAGCAGGGTGATCCAGGCGACATAAGGCAGGATCACATCCATCGACAGATAGCGGCGCACCAGGAAGATGCGGTAGCCAAGTCCGACATCGGCGGCGATCGCCTCCGCCGAAATCAGAAACAGGAACGCCGGTCCCAGCATCAGCCGCACCGACTTGATCAAGCGCGGCATGATCTGCGGAAGCACCACCCGGATCGCCACCTGCCAGGTCGATGCGCCGAGCGTCTGCGCCTTGATCATCTGCTCGCGCGGCAGGCCTTGCACTTCAATGGACATGTCGCGGATCAGGCAGGGTGCGACACCGATGATGATCAGCATGACCTTCGACAGTTCGCCGAGCCCGAACACGATGAACAGGATAGGCAGGACGGCCATCGGCGGAATCATCGAAATCACGGCGACGATGGTGCCGAACGAAGCCCCCGCGATCGGCAGCAGTCCAACCGTCAGCCCGAAGCCGAGCCCGATCAGGGTTGAAATTCCCAATCCCAGCAACAGCCGTTGCAGGCTGGCCGCGGTGTCGGTCCACAGCACGTAGTCGCCGGACCGCCGATCGGGCTCCGTGGCCAGCCGCTTGGTGGTGTCGACCATTTCGCTGATCGGCGGCAGCAGCTTGTCGTCCGGATTGGCCGCGCGCCGTTCCGCCGATCCGATGATGTAGACCATCAGGATCAGGAAGAACGGGATCGCCGCCAGCACGATCCGGCTGCCGCGCGCCGGCGCAATGTTCATGACGCGTCGAATGGCACGGTCCTCCTTTGCGGTCCCAAGTCTGCCGTTCCAAGTCTGTGGTCTCAGGTCAGGCCACCGAGATTGGAAGTTAGAGTTTGCCTTCGGCGGCGAGTGTCATGTAGGAGGCATCGAACCGCAGCTTCACGTTCTTGCTGGAGCCGAGAGTCTTGGTCGGGGTCATGATGCCGATCGCATCTTTCGACTTCACCTTTTCGCCGAGCAGATTGTGCTCGAAGCAGAAGCCGCGGACCTGATCCATGATCTTGGGCAGCTCGCCGCCGGTCATGAACGCGGCGCCGTCCTTCGGCGTGTAGTACATGTAGGTGGTCTTGAGCTGGGTCTCGAAGCCGGCAAGGTTGGTGCCCGACAATTTTGCCATCGCTTCGCGCGCGGCTTTGCCCTTGTCGGATTCGTCTTTCATCAGGGCGATGGTTTCGTACCAGATGCCGACCAGCGCCTTGCCGAGACTGGGGTTGTCCTTCAACGTTTCGGTGTTGATGACGAGCAGATCCTGAATTTCGCCGGGGATCTTGCTGGAGTCGAAGACCAGCGTGGCACCCGGGTCGGCCTTCACTTCCAGAAGCTGCGGATTCCAGGTCACCACCGCGGTGGTATCGGGCGACTTCGCGGCCGCCACGATATCCGCATCCGAAGTGTTGACGGTCTTGATATCCTTTTCCGCAAGTTTCACGGTCGACAGGCCACGCGCCAGCAGATAGTGCGACACCGACAGTTCGACGAGATTGACCTTCTGGCCCTTGATGTCGGCGAGGGTCTTGCCCTTCTTCAACACCACGCCGTCATTGCCGTTGGAATAATCGCCCATGATGATGGCGGACGTGTCGACGCCGCCGGCGGCGGGAATCGTCAGTGCGTCCATATTCGTGACGGTGACGCCGTCCAATTTCCCCGCGGTGTATTGATTGATCGATTCAACGTAGTCGTTGATCTGCGTGACGTTGATGGTGATGCCGTATTTGTCGGCCCATTTCTTCACGATGCCGCTCTCGGCGGCGTAGGGCCACGGCATCCAGCCGACATAGATCGTCCAGGCGATATTGAATTCCTTCTTCGGCGCGGCGGTGGCCGCGGTGATGGTGCAAAGGCCGATCGCGAAAGCGGCGGCAAATGACAAAAGACGTTTCATGATTCTCAATCCTCGCTGGTGGGTGCGAATTCGAGGATTGGCAGACCTAGCGATGCCAATCCTGGCGATCGAGGCCTCCCGGGCTTTTATCCCGCCGTGCACCCGGAAGTTACGCTCCCGGGCGGCAGCTCTCGGACCAGACGCTTGATCAAGCCGGAACCCTAGCCGCCACACTCTTCAGTCAATGAAGCAATCGATGTGCCACCGGAAAAGCCCGGAATCCGGTCGGCGCTCGGTGTCTTCAGCCCGCCGAAGCGGCAGGCTGATGTTTTTTTGGGCGAGTGCCGCTTATGACTGCTGATCTTGGGCGGCCGATTTCGGGGTGCCGGGCACGGTTGGCGCCACCACGTCGCTGGCCAGTCCGAGCCACGCCAGAAAACGAATAGTCAGATAGGTGTTGTCAATTTCCCACCAGCGATGACCGTGGCGTGCCGAGCGCGGATCGGCATGATGGTTATTATGCCAGCCCTCGCCGTTGGCGATGAGGCCGACGAGGATGTTGTTGCGGCTGTCTTCGTCGGTCTCGTAGTTCCGGTAACCCCACAAATGCGTCACCGAATTAACAGCCCACGTAATATGCCATACGAGGACGGTGCGTACGAACACGCCGAACATCATGATGCCAAGTCCGGTCTGCGCCGCGGCATCAGGCGTTTCGCCTGCCAGCCATGCCACGGCGAATCCGGCGCCGAAGAATAGCGGCATCTGGCCGAGATTGATCCAGACCAGCCAATGATTGCGCTCGAGTGCGACGTAAAAGCGATCGCGCAGGATGTCCTTGGCGTAGCGCTGGTAAATTCCGAGGCGCGACAGCTCCGGCTGGTCGACCAGAATCCATCCCATATGGCTCCAGAAGAAACTGGCAAGCGGGCTATGCGGGTCCGGCTGCCGGTCGGCGAATTGATGGTGCCGGCGGTGGATAGCCACCCAGCGGGCGGGGGTTTCCTGGAAGCAGGACATCGCGATGATCACCATCGCGTGCTCCAGCCACTTCGGACATGTCAGGCCGCGATGGGTCAGCAGCCGGTGATAGCAAAGGTTGATGCCAAACAGCCCGCACAGATGGGTGCCGAGCACCGCTACGATGAGGCCGCTCCAGCTAAAATAATCGGGCATAAAAGCCAGCAGCGCCGCGGCATGATAGGCGCCGATCACCCCTATGTAGGGCCAGTTGAGGCGAAACGGCCGCACGCCGGCGGGCAGCTTCAGCCGCTCATTCGCTGCGGCAGCAATGGCATGATCCACGGCGGGCAGCGCCGCGGTCTCTACAACGGGGAGGTGGACTATCGGCATCGCGAGGTGGGAATCCCAATCTCTGCGCCAGACGCAGTCTGCAACTGAACAGGTTGATTCACGAGTATCCGATCGATTCGCGCACCGGATGCAAACCTTTGACTGAATTTGCTTATTTTGTATATCCGTCGGCGGGCGGTTCCGTTGTGGCTGTTAGCCGCACGCCGCGGAGTTGCTCGGCTTGGATTGACATTTAGCGGTGCAATGGCTTAGAAACCGACCATCCCGGGCGGACTGACCGCTGGCGGGGTTGATTTCATTTTGCCACTTTCGGGCTCGCAAACGAATAAGTGCCGAACACGGCCTTTCAAGCATCAGGATTGTCCCATGAAGGTCCGTAACTCGCTGAAATCGTTGCGTGGTCGTCACCGCAACAACCGCCTGGTCCGCCGCAAGGGCCGGGTTTACGTCATCAACAAGGTTCAGCGCCGCTTCAAGGCGCGCCAAGGTTGATTCAGGGCTGAATCAGGCTTGAAGCCGGCCTTGCGGCCGGCGTGAAGAAATTTGTCGACTTCACGGGTCTTTGACGTCTTGCTGCTTTGCAGCGCGTTTTCCTGCGTCTAGACTTTGGCGATGGCAATCAGATTCCCGCGCGCGCGCAATGGCCGGTTGGCGATCATCCTCACTGCGATGATCGCCGTGGCGCCGATGGCGTTTGCGCAGGATCCAAGGGCAACGCCGCCAAAGCAGCAGAAAAAACTGCCGGAAGCGCCGAGCAAGCTGCCGAAGGTCGGCAGCGATCGCACGCGCGGACTGGACTTTCTGTTCGGCGCACTGAAAGCGGCGCCGGATGAGGCCAGCGCCAAGCATGTCGAGGCGCGGATCTGGGCCCTGTGGATGCAGACCCCGAGCGATACCGCTGCACTGCTGATGATGCGCGCCAAGGCCGCGATGGACGCGCAACAGACGGACATCGCGCTCAAGCTGCTCGACGCTGTCGTCAAGCTGCGCCCCGACTATGTCGAGGGATGGAACAGGCGCGCGACGCTATATTATCTGAAGAACGATTATGCCCATTCGCTCGAAGACATCGAGCAGGTACTGGTCCGCGAACCTCGCCATTTTGGTGCGCTGGCGGGGCTCGGCATGATCATGCAGGATATCGGCGATGAAAAGCGCGCGCTCGACGCCTTCAGGAAGGCGCTCGCCGTCAATCCGCACCTTGAAAAAGTGCCGGAGCTGGTAAAAACCCTGACCGAGAAGGTCGAGGGCCGCGATATCTGATCGATCCGTTGATTGATCGCCCGTGAATTTGCCGCGACGTCAGACAACCCTCTGTGAACTGGAAGGTTTTTCGCTACCGCGAACTTACCCGCTTGACTGCAGGTATGGCGCGAGACGTTGAAGTCATTGCTACTGGCCGGCGCGATCACGTCTGTGATCGGGACGGTTTGTTTGGGCTCTATTGGGTCGTCGGCGATCACGCGGCCAACAAATGACGAAGCGTCACCCGCAATCCGCTTGTGATCGACGATATCCGGTTCGAAGACGGACCTATGGATCCCTCAACGACGCCAAGCTCACGCGCTCGACGACCGGGCGTCTGTCAAAAAGGCGACCGGCGTGCCGGCTGACCAGAGCCTAGTGCAGAACGCTATCGCCGCGTACGCCGTGGGCCACCGTCGCATAGATCTGCTGAAGTTCGGCCTCCAGTTGCTCGTTGACCAGCAGCAGTGCTTTCAGCGCGCCGCGGATGTCACCGTTGCAACTGGCCACAATCTGGTCGATGGCGGCTTCTTTTGGTTTAGAAGTCATCGAAAATCCTTCAACTGTCCCGTGCGATAAACTCGTGACCCCGACCCGCGTTCCTGTGGATAATGTGGATAAGTCAGATGACACAGTTTTGATCGAACGCACTCGCTACATGGCAAAAGTGCCGATCGTATTTATATGAGGCTGCCGATGACGGCGATATGAAGGCGGCGTGTTCATCCGACCTGAGAAAATCTGTGATTGTTTTTTTGTTTTTGCTGATCGCGCCGATCGCAGCATCGGCGGCGAGGTACCTGCTTGGCGATCGTTCCGTCGATTGGCAGGCCGCGGATCGCTCCAGCGCCGGACTTCTGCCGCCAGCCGCGGGACATCCTGACGCGCTGGTCCGGGTCTATGCGGCGCGGACGGTTCGCTGGCGCGGAATTTTCGCGGTGCATAGCTGGATCGTCATCAAGGAGCGGAACGCGCCGCGCTATACCCGCTATGACTATACCGCCTGGGGCGAGCCCATCCGCATCAACGGATTTGTCGCCGATGGGCGGTGGTTCGGCGATGCGCCGGAAACCATCGCCGCGGCTGACGGCGAGGCTGCCGATGGCATGATCCCGAAAATCCGTGCCGCGGTCGAAGGCTACCAATTGCGGGCTTACGGCGACTATCGCGCCTGGCCCGGACCAAATTCCAACACGTTTGTGACGGCCGTGCTGGCGGCGGTGCCGGAATTGCAGACCGCACTGCCGCCGACCGCCATCGGCAAGGACTTTCCTTACAATGGCGACATGTTCGGACCGACGCCGTCGGGAACGGGTGTCCGCATCACCCTCGGCGGCTATCTGGGTCTGACGATCGGGTGGATCGAAGGTATCGAGATCAACTTTCTCGGCGCGGTGTTCGGTATCGATCTGCGCCGGCCGGCGGTCAAATTGCCGGGACTGGGACGGGTGGGTTTCGGCTAGAGCGGGATGACTTTTCTTCGAATCGTCATCCCGCTCTATCTTTTTGTTTGAGCATGATCTCCGCGCAAACGCTTCGCGTTTGTCGCGAGG
>Ga0137418_10005390_pt1 | contig 11732 bp, 10 predicted proteins | sample CZODoug3_1_2_16f_FD_122242 | JGI IMG/M metagenome (GOLD analysis project Ga0137418, IMG submission 122242) | Vadose zone soil fungal communities from Angelo Coast Range Reserve, California, USA - CZODoug3_1_2_16fungal (Hybrid Assembly) | ecosystem: Environmental > Terrestrial > Soil > Vadose... | reverse complement strand
CGCGACAAAGAAGTCCTCCCTGAGAATGCTGGACACCGAGTGCGCCAAGGTCACGACCGGTGCCATTCCGGGCGAAATTGGCGTCACATGGTAGGTCCCGACGCCGGCAGCGGTGGCGCCGATCAGGACCACTTTGTCCCGGTACTTCTCTGCCGGGATCTTTCCCGAGATTACGTCGTAAAAGGAATCCAGCGGAAATGCCGGTTTGCCGTCCCTATCCTTGTAGAAGTAGGTATACATCTGCAGGTAGGGATCGGTATTGATCGTCAGGTTCCCCAGCTTCACCCCTTCGCCCAGCCGCAGTTCGACGTCTGCCGGCCCCAGATTCAGGCTTCTGGCGGCGAGAACCAGCGAAAACGACGGGAAATACTGATCGTAATAGCGCACCACAAGCGGTTCGGTGCGCGTGCTGCCGTCGACATCCGGAAGCGCGTTCAGGTGGCCGACCGTTGCGGCACCGGTTGCGATTTCTTCGAGCGGCGCTATCGCTTGCAGCGTCGGAACCGGGAAGATGTTGCTGTCGCTCGCGCCAATGCGGTCGATCACTTTGGTGATCTGGTTCCTTAGAATGTAATCGGCGAGCGGATGGTCGGGATTGCCGCGCGGCTCGCCGATGGTGAAAAGCATCGGCAACGCCACGTTACCCGCTTGCGCCACCGCGGCGGCAAGTTTGCGGTCGCTGTTGAGCGCATCGTCCGCCTCGGCCAGCACCGACGCGAAATCGGCAAGGTTCTGCTGCTGCTGGGGCGGGAGCGCCTGGTAGAGCTCTGCGAGTTTGTGAATGTAGACGAGCCCGGGATCCACCTGCGGCTCGAAAAAGAACGAGGCGTAGCCGACCACCTTCGCTCCGGCCTGTTTGAGATTGTTGATCATCTGCGCGTGGATCTCGCGCGGCCAAGGCCATCGCCCGATGTTGGCGATGCTCTGATCATCGATGGCGATCACCGCAACGCGCTGCGAGGGGGCGTGGCTTGAGGCCCGCACGCCAAGGTCGTAGGCCTGACGTTCGAGACTTTGAATGAAATCGCTGCCGGACGCGACGAACAAAACGACCGCAACGACCAATCCGAGGAACCAGTCGGCTTTCCAGAAAGCCGTCTTCTTCATGCCACCCACCCTGTTGGATGCCTGAAGGCTTTGATTTCTAGTTAGTTAGGACACTAGAGCTAGAGATTCTACGATATTCCCGCCAAAAGTATATGATTTTTTTCGAAACTAGTCTCTGTAGAGGTCTTAACACAAGGGTGACAGGACCGTCATGCGGCGACAGGCGCGACGTGACCGTCGTGGACCCGCAGCCGGACGTCTGGAAGGCGACGGCTAGAGAACGAGCGAGATGCTGGCGATGCCTGCGCCTGCCAGCACGTCGCTCGGATAGCGCAGCCCGAGCATCACGCGGGTAGAGCGCGACCGGAGAGACGAAGGGATCAGGAGGAGGGCTGGTTTCGGGTAGTACGCAATCGCGACCGTGGTGAACGCCGCCGCATGCAAAGTGTGTCCGGAAGGAAAGCTGAGTCGCCGAGCGGGCTCACCGCGCGAAAGAGCGTGCGCAGACACTGGATGCACACGGCCCTGCTCGACTGCAGGCACAACCGCTCGTGCATCTCCAGCCGCTGGTGACTCGGCTCCGGCCTAAACACTGCTTGCCCCCCGTCACAGCATCACGTCGCGCAACACCGCTTCGAAATCGTCGAACACGTTGTCCCAGTCGATGCGCTCGGCGCTTGCGCGCGCCCGCACCCGCAAGAAGGCGGCGCGTCCGGGATCGGTGGCAAGCGCGGCCGCCAGCCTGACGAATGCCTCGCTATCGTCGAACGGTGCCAGCAAACCGCTGCGTTCGTGGGCTAGGTACTGCTGTGCGGCCGCGTAATCGTACGCCACCACCGCCAGGCCGCTTGCCATGGCTTCGAGCGTGACGTTGCCGAAAGTCTCGGTCAGGCTCGGAAACAGGAATATGTCGGCAGAGGCGTAATGCGCGGCCAGATCCTCTCCGGTGCGCGTGCCCGTGAACACGATATCCGGATGACGAGCGGCAAGCGCGGTCCGTTCCGGGCCGTCCCCGACCATGACCAGGCGCGCTTGCGGGACGCGCGCGCGCATGCCGGAGAATGCGTCCACCACCAGTTTGAGATTCTTCTCCGGCGCGATCCTGCCGACATAAAGCGCTACCGGCTCCCCGTCTGCCGCGCCCCAGTCCCGGCGCAACTGCGCGCTTCTGCGTGCCGGCGAGAACAGCCGGGTATCGACACCACGCGAAACCACGCGCAGATTCTCGAACCCACTGGCCGCCAGCTCGCGGCGCAGGTCTTCGGTCGGCACCAGCGTGGCCTGCGCCTTGTTGTGGAACTTGCGCAGGTAGGCTGCAATCGGCTTTTTCAGAAAACCGACCCCGTAGTGCTTGCTGTAAGTATGGAAGTTGGTGTGAAAGCCGGTTGAAACCGGAAGCCTCAGCTTGATCGCCGCGGCCAGTGCCGACCAGCCGAGCGGTCCCTCGGTGGCAATGTGCACAATGTCGGGCCGCTTCAGCGACCAGAGGCGGAACAACGCCTGTTTCGTCGGCAGACCGATCCTGAGTCCTCGATAACGCGGGATCGGGACGCCTTGACTGAGGATTTCTTCCAGATGAACGTTGCGCGCCGGGATCTCGGTCGCGTGCTGGCGCGGACGGATCAACTGGATCCGATGATTGCGCCGCTGTAGGCCGTCGACGATGCGCGCGAGCGTCATCGCGACACCGTTCACCTCGGGCGGATAGGTTTCCGTAACAACGGCTACCCGCAAGGACGAAGCTGTGGCTGGAAACTCCTGAAAAACAAACAAATTGTCGTTCATGCGCGGTGAACTTTGAGGTCGCGGGACGAAACTGCGATGACGTTTCCATGACGATCGCGTGACAACGGCACCAGGACTGGCGCCGGTTCCGGAGCAGGATCAGCCGAACAGCACCAACAGCCAGACAATCATGACGTTGATCAGGGAAAACAGCACCGCGGCGCTGCCGATGTCCTTGGCGCGTTTGGCGAGCCGATGATGCTCAAGCGATACCCGGTCCACGGTCGCTTCCACCGCGGAATTCAGGAGCTCGACAATCAGCACCACCAGCACCGAAGCGATCATAAGCGCCTTACCCGTGCCGGGCGCCGGAAGGAACAACGCTAGCGGGATCAGGACGGCCGCGAGCCACACTTCCTGGCGGAACGCGTCTTCGTGCCGGTATGCCGCCCTGAGGCCGTCGAACGAATAGAAAAGCGCATTCCAGATGCGCCGCAATCCGGTCTTGCCTTTGTGTGGGCTTTCTATTTGACCGGAGTCCATTTGAGATCGAGTTCGCGTGCGGCCTTGACGTCGTCGAGACGGCGCACCGGAGTGGTGTGCGGCGCGGATTTGACGAGGTCCGGATCGCTGTGTGCCTCGTCGAGGATTTCTTTCATCGCTGCGACAAAGGCGTCCAGCGTTTCCCTGGATTCGGTCTCGGTCGGTTCGATCAGCAGGCATTCCGGCACCAGCATAGGAAAGTACGTGGTTGGGGCGTGGAAGCCCTTGTCGAGCAGGCGCTTGGCCACGTCCATCGCGGTGACGCCGGTTTTCTCCTTCAGACTCTTCAGGGTGACAATGAACTCGTGGCTCGCGCGCCGCGAGTCGAATGCAACGTCAAAACCGGCTTTGCGCAGCTGAGCCATGAGGTAGTTGGCGTTCAGCGTGGCAAACTCCGCTACCCGCCGCATGCCATCGCGTCCGAGCATGCGCGCATACACGTAGGCTCGCAGCAGCACGCCAGCGTTGCCGCCAAATGCAGACATCCTGCCGATCGACTGCGGACGGTCTTCTTCCGAAAGCCAGCGGAAACGCTCGCCCTCCTTCGCCGCGATCGGAAGCGGCAGGAAGGGCAACAGCCGCGGTGCAACCCCCACGGGCCCCGCTCCCGGACCGCCGCCGCCATGGGGCGTGGCGAAAGTCTTGTGCAGGTTCATGTGGATCACGTCGAAACCCATGTCGCCGGGCTTCACCTTGCCGAGGATCGCGTTCAGGTTGGCGCCGTCGTAGTAGAGCAACCCGCCCGCACCATGCACGATGTCACGGATGCTCTCGATGGTGCGCTCGAATACTCCGAGCGTGGAAGGGTTGGTAAGCATCAGTCCCGCCGTGCGCGGCCCGACCGCGGCGGCCAGCGCGTCGAGGTCCACGTTGCCTACGCGGTCGGTCGGCACTTCGGTCACCGTATACCCGCACATGGTCGCCGTTGCCGGGTTGGTGCCGTGCGCAGCGTCCGGAACGATGATCTCGCTGCGGGCGTCGTCACCGCGCGCGCGGTGATAGGCGCGGATCATTGCGACACCGGCGAATTCGCCCTGCGCACCGGCCATCGGCGCCAGGCTGACCCCCTCCATTCCGGTCACTTCCCGCAGGATCTCCTGTAATTCATGCATGCAGCCGAGATAGCCCTGCCCGGTTTCCGCCGGCGCGAGCGGATGACGCGCCAGGAATTCCGGCAGCATCGCCAACGCGTTGCACGCCCGCGGGTTGTACTTCATGGTGCAGGAACCAAGCGGGTAAAAATGCGTGTCGATGGAGAAGTTTCTTTGCGAAAGGCGGGTGTAGTGGCGCAACGCATCGAGCTCGGATACTTCAGGCAGCCGCGGCAATTCACTGCGCAGCAACTGCGATGGCAGATCCCCGGGGGTTACCGAAGGGGGCGCCTGCGCGTGGGCGCGGCGTCCATGTCTGGACAGATCGAAGACGAGCATGCTGTTCCGGATCGGCGATTTGGGGGCGGTTCATGCGCGCACGGGAGCGCGCAGGCCTCGTTGTCCGTCACCGCATCATTTCAGCGCCGCCAGCGCCGCGTCGTAATTTGGCTCGTTGGCGATCTCCGGCACCAACTCCGAGTGCAGCACCTTGTTGTTCTCGTCGAGCACCACCACTGCCCGTGCCGTCAACCCCTTGAGCGGGCCGTCGGTGATGTCCACGCCATACTTGCCGTGAAAGTCCCTGCCGCGAAAAGTGGACAGCGTCACCACGTCGTTGAGCCCCTCGGCACCGCAGAAGCGCGACATCGCGAACGGTAGATCGGCCGAGATCACCAACACTACCGTGTTGTTCATCCTCGAAGCTTTTTGATTGAAGACGCGCGTGGACTGCGCGCAAGTCGGGGTATCCAGGCTCGGCACGATGTTCAACACTTTGCGTTTCCCCGCGTAGTTTCTCAGGGAGACATCGGCAAGGTCTTTGCCGGTCAGGCTGAAATCGGGCGCGGCGTCGCCTTTCTTCGGCAGTTTGCCGGCAACAGCGACGGGACTGCCTTTGAGCGTTACGGTTGCCATCTGACTCTCCTCAAATTTGATCCTCCTGATCGTGACTCGTGAAACACAGTTCAAACGCCTGTCGCCGCGGCCAGCGCTGCGGCGTAAGCATCGAGATCGGCTTCGGTCTTGGTCTCGGTGGCACAGACCAGCAGCGCTGCGCCAAGACCCGGGTAATCGCGGGAAACATCGTGGCCGCCAAGGATACCGCGGGAGCGCATGCTTGCGAGCACTCTATCTGCCGGCCGGGGCAGCCGGATCACCGCCTCGTGGAAAACCGGCGCGCTGAAAACCCTCTGGACGCCGGGGATACCTGTCACCTTCTCCAGCAGCAACCGGGTATTGGCATGCGATTGCACAGCCACGTTCTTCAGCCCCTGGGCGCCGAGCATCGCCAGGTAGATCGTCGCGGCCGTGACCGCCAGGCCCTGATTGGTGCAGATGTTCGATGTTGCTTTGGAGCGGCGAATATGCTGTTCGCGCGCCTGCAGCGTCAAGGTGTATCCGCGCCGTCCTTCGGCATCGACCGTGCCACCGACGATGCGGCCGGGCATCTGCCGCATCAGCGCCTGCTTGCACGCCATGAATCCAAAGTAGGGTCCGCCGTTGGCGAGCGGCACGCCCAGCGGCTGGCCCTCTCCGACCGCAATGTCGGCGCCGTGGTTGCCCCATTCGCCGGGGGGTTTCAGCAGCGCCAGCGCAGTCGGGTTGACACAGGCAATCGTCAATGCGCCGCGCGCGTGTGCCCAGTCGGTCAAGGCATCCACCGCTTCGAGCACGCCGAAGAAGTTCGGCTGCGCAACCACCAGCGCCGCAAAGTCCGCGCTGCCCAGTGACTCCAGTGTCTCGATGGTTACGCGACCATCCGTCGCTGAATACGGCACTTCGACCAGTTCGATGCGCTGATTGGAAACGATGCTGGCGACCACACGCCGGTAGGCCGGATTTACGGCGGCGGGAATCAGCACGCGCCGCGCCGACTTGTGCAGGCGCACCGCCATCAGCACCGCCTCGGCAAGGCCGGAAGCGCCGTCGTAGAGGCTCGCGTTGGTGACATCGAGCCCGGTGAGCGAAGCCATCATGCTCTGGTACTCGTAGAGCAATTGCAGAGTGCCCTGGCTCGCTTCCGCCTGATACGGCGTATAAGCCGAATAAAACTCCCCGCGCGTGGCGATCTGCCAGACCGCAGCGGGAATGTGATGTTCGTAGGCACCGGCACCGATGAAGTTGAGCATCGACCGGTCCTGGCGCGCACGTTCATGCATCAGGCGGGTGACCTGCATTTCGTTCATGCCTGCCGGGATGCGCGCCAGCCCGTCGCTCTTGAGGCTTTGCGGAATCTCGTCGAACAGTTGCTCGATGGTCGAAACGCCGATCGCCGCGCACATAGCGCGGATGTCCTCTTCGGTATGCGGGATAAAAGGCATGGGGTTAGAAGAGATGCCTCCGCGCGGAGGACACCTCGACACGCGTCGCGTTCGTCACGCCGTCACGTTTCGTCACGGCTTCAATGCGCTTCTGCCTCGACCAGCTTCTGATAACCCGCCGCGTCCAGCAACGCTTCCAGTTCGGCCGGGTCGCTGGGTTTGAGACGGAAAAGCCAGGCGTCGTACGCGCCTTCGTTGATTTTCTCCGGCGCGGTTCCGAGATCGCCGTTCACCGCCACGACCTCCCCGGAAATCGGTGCGTAGATGTCGGAGGCGGCTTTCACCGATTCGACCACGCCGCATTCCTCGCCTTTCTTCAGCTTGCGGCCGAGCGCCGGATTTTCCACGAACACCAGGTCGCCCAGCAAGTCCTGTGCGTGGTGCGTGATGCCGACGGTCACGGTCCCGTCGGCCTCAGGCCGTGCCCATTCGTGGCTGTCGGTGTATTTCAGATTGGCAGGAATCGACATGAATGCTCCAGGTATTCAACGGAAAGAAGAAGAAAGTCCGGCGACCAGGCTGCGTCCGTTACGCACGAAAGGATATTTTACCGTTCTTGCCGGCAGCCACTTGTCGCGGATCTTCACTTTCGCCGGTTCCCCGGGTTGCACGCCGATCGGCAACCGCGCCAGCGCGATCGAAGCATCCAGCGTGGGCGAGAAGCTGCCGCTGGTGATCTCTCCGCGACCGTTACGCGTGTCGACTTCCTGGTGTGCGCGCAGCACGCCGCGCTCGAGCAGCACCAAGCCCAGCATCTGTGCGCGCGGCGGCGCGCCCAGCAGTGCCGCCTTGCCGACAAAGTCGCGCGGGCTTTCCAGGTCTACAGTCCATTTCAGGCCGCACTCCAGTGGTGTCACGGTTTCATCCATGTCCTGGCCGTAAAGATTCATCCCAGCCTCCAAGCGCAGCGTATCGCGCGCGCCCAGGCCCGCCGGACCCACTCCGGCATCGAGCAGCGCCTGCCACAGGACTGGCGCCTCAGCGGCCGGCAGCATGATCTCGAAGCCGTCCTCGCCGGTGTAGCCGGTGCGGCCGAAGAATAACGCACCCCGCTCCGCGGCGAAGAAGGGGTCCAGCGCCTTGGTCGCTGGTTTCGATTGGGGCAGTGCGCGCCAGACTTTCTCGCGCGCCGCGGGGCCCTGCACCGCGATCATTGCCAGTTCGCGGCGCGGCGTGATCGTCACGGCAGCCGCGGCGCGCGCCCTTTGCGAAGACATCCACCCCAGGTCCTTGTCCGCGGTAGCGGCGTTGACCACCAGGCGAAAGCGCCGCGGATCCAGAAAATACACGATCAGATCGTCGAGAACGCCGCCCGAGTCGTTGAGCATGCACGCGTAAAGCGCTTTGCCCGGGATCTGCATACGATCCACATTATTGGCGAGCAGCTGCCTCAGGAAGGTGCGGGCGCCTTCGCCAACCACGTCCACTGCCAGCATGTGCGAGACGTCGAACATGCCGGCTTCCCTGCGCACCCTATGGTGCTCTTCGATCTGTGAGCCGTAGTGCAGCGGCATCTCCCAGCCCCCGAAGTCCATCAGCTTGGCATTGAGTGCGCGATGGGCGGCGTTGAGCGGGGTCTTCTTCAGCATCGAGGGAGTCTCAAGGATAGAACAGGTAAAGACGGTAACCGGCGGCACGCAGCTCGCCGGTGTCAAGAAAAAGCCGGATCGGCAACTCTGCGCCGGCCTTAAGCCCATGGGCCGCGTCGATCCACTGCAGGTACTCCGCCGGAAGAAAAACGCGGCGCGCGATGGTCTGTTCCTGCGAGTTGGTCAGCGTCAGCTCGAACGCGGGATAGTCCTGCTCCACCGGAGCACGATTGCGCACCGCAACCAGCAGTTCGATTTCGCCAGGGCGGGCCGGATCCGGCGCTTTCAGATCCGAAGCCTCGATGTGCAGGAAGCTCGACAGCCGCGGCAGCGCCACGGAGCAACCCAACCATTCACACGCCCGCTCGTAATACTTCCGGGACTGCGGAACCAGCACCATCAGCTCGGTTCGAAACGCGTATGCCGCCTGGAGAGCGAGCACGGCGAGCAGCACCAACGACAGGCTTACCCACAAACCGGTACGGCGCGGCGCCACCGGCATCCTGAATTCCCATTCATACAGGCTCGCGGCCGGATCCGGCCGCGGCGCAGCCGCCGCCGGCCTTTCCTTCGGCTGCACCGGAATCTGCGCTGGTGCCGATCTTTCGACCGGCGGCGCTGCCGGCGGCAATCCGGATTGCGCTGGGGGCGGCGTTTCACGTTGCGGCGTTGCCAGCTGAGGCTTCTGGGCAGTGAGCGTCGCGAAGGCATCGAACACCTGCTTGCATTGGCCGCAACGCACCTGGCCGCTGGAAGCCTGCAGTTGCTGGGTGGTCACACGGAAAGTAGTACCACAGTGTAAACAGCGCGTGTACAGGTTCATGGCATCTGCTTCATTTGACTCTCTTGCCGCATAGCCTGATCCAGCCTTGCTCCTCGACTGGGGGTTCCATGTCGAACCATTCCAGGTAAGCATCGGCAACAGCCCTTGCCTGCGGTGCCAGGATCCCGGACAGCACCACATGTCCGCCCGGCACGGTCAACTGCGCGAGCAGCGGTGCCAGTATTTTGAGCGGATTGGAGAAGATATTTGCCATGACGACATCTGCCGGTCGCGGCCGCGATCCATCAGCACCAACGAAGGTTGCAGCTACCCGGTTCTGCTCGGCATTGTAACGGCTGGTGACCAGCGCCTGCGGATCAATGTCCACGCCAACCACGCGGCCGGCGCCGAGTTTCGCCGCAGCGATGGCGAGAATGCCGGAGCCGCAACCGTAGTCGACGACGCTGTTGCCAGGAAACAGATGGCGGTCCAGCCAATCCAGGCACAGTCGCGTGGTCGGGTGGCTGCCGGTGCCGAAGGCGAGCCCCGGGTCGAGCACGATATTGATGGCGGAACCATCCGGCGCGGCGTGCCAGCTCGGCACGACCCACAGCCGCGCCGACACCTGCATCGGTGCGAATTGCCTCTGGGTGAGCTTGACCCAGTCCTGCTCGGGGACTTCCGCGGTGCGATATTCGGGGACCGGATCGAGGCCGGCGACGGCGCAGGCGCGGCTGAGCGCTGCGACCGCGTCGATGTCGGGATCGAATAGAGCAATCAGGCGGTTGCAGCCGTAGGCTAGCTCGGCCTCTTCGCCCGGTTCCTGGAAGATCGGGGTTTCCTGCTCGGTGCCGGCACGCGCATCGGCCACGTCCACGGAAATGGCGCCAGCATCGAGAAGCGCGTCCGACAGCGCCGTTACCTGCGCGGCATCGAGCGTGAGTTCAAGGGCAAGCCAGGCGATGCCACACCTCCGCTGGATCCGCCGCTACTCCACCTTGCTGTACTTGGCTAGCTTCTCTTCCAGATAATGGATGCTGGTGCCGCCGCGCATGAATGCGGTGTCCAGCATCAACTCCTGGTGCAACGGCAGGTTGGTCTGAATGCCCTCGACGATCATTTCCGAGAGCGCGACGCGCATGCGCGCGATCGCCTGGTCGCGGTTGTCGCCGTAGGCAATGACCTTGGCGATAAGGGAATCGTAATACGGCGGCACGAAATAACCGTGGTAGACGTGAGAATCCACGCGGATCCCCGGCCCGCCCGGCACGTGCCAGGAGGCGATGCGGCCCGGCGACGGTGTGAATTTGTAGGGATGCTCGGCATTGATCCGGCACTCGATCGCGTGCCCGCGGAATGCGATATCTTTCTGCCGGAACGGCAGTTTCTGTCCCGCGGCTACCAGAATCTGGGTCTTCACGATATCCACGCCGGTGATCATCTCGGTCACGGGATGCTCCACCTGTACCCGCGTGTTCATCTCGATGAAGTAGAACTCGCCCTTTTCGTAGAGGAACTCGAAGGTGCCCGCGCCGCGATAACCGATCTTGCGGCACGCCTCGGCGCAACGCTCGCCGATGCGCACGCGTTCCTTCATCGGTATCAGGGGCGCGGGAGCCTCCTCGATGATCTTCTGGTGGCGTCGCTGCATCGAACAATCGCGGTCGCCGAGATAGACCGCATTACGGTGCTCATCGGCGAGCACCTGGATCTCGACGTGACGGGGAGTCTCGAGGAACCTCTCCATGTACACCGTGGGGTTTCCGAACGCTGCGTTCGCTTCCTGGCGGGTCATCGAAACCGCGTTGACCAGCGCCGCCTCGGTATGCACCACCCTCATGCCGCGTCCGCCACCGCCGCCGGCCGCCTTGATGATCACGGGATAGCCGATCTTGCGCGCCACCTTGACGATTTCCTGCGACTCCTCGGGCAGCGCGCCCTCGCCTCCCGGCACAACCGGTACGCCGGCCCTGGTCATTGCCTGCTTGGCGCTCACCTTGTCGCCCATCAGCCGGATGTTCTCCGGCCGCGGCCCGATGAAGACGAAGCCGGAGCGCTCGACCTTCTCGGCGAAGTCGGCGTTCTCGGCGAGAAAACCATAGCCGGGATGGATCGCCTCGGCGTCGGTCACTTCCGCGGCGCTGATAATCGCAGGGATGTTGAGGTAACTCGACGCAGCCGGCGGCGGGCCGATGCACACCGACTCGTCGGCGAGCTTGACGTATTTGGCTTCGGTATCGGCTTCCGAGTGCACCATTACAGTGCGGATGCCCATCTCGCGGCACGCGCGCTGGATGCGAAGCGCGATCTCGCCCCGATTGGCGATCAGGATCTTCTCGAACATCTAGGCGAGGATGAAAAGGGGTTGCCCGTATTCCACGGGCTGGCCGTTCTCGACGAGGATCGCCTTGACGCTGCCCGACGCGTCGGCCTCGATCTCGTTCATCAGCTTCATCGCCTCGATGATGCAGATCGTGTCGCCTTCTTTGATGGCCTGGCCGACTTCGACGAACGGCTTCGCATCGGGCGATGAGGAGCGATAGAAGGTGCCTACCATGGGAGCTTTCACGACGTGGCCCTCCTGGCCCGCCTCGCCCTCCGGCGCCCCAGCCTGGGCGGCGGCGGGCGCCACCGGACGTGCCTCGGTTGGCGC
>Ga0137418_10005389_pt1 | contig 11735 bp, 9 predicted proteins | sample CZODoug3_1_2_16f_FD_122242 | JGI IMG/M metagenome (GOLD analysis project Ga0137418, IMG submission 122242) | Vadose zone soil fungal communities from Angelo Coast Range Reserve, California, USA - CZODoug3_1_2_16fungal (Hybrid Assembly) | ecosystem: Environmental > Terrestrial > Soil > Vadose... | reverse complement strand
TCCCTGGCGCACCGGAGCCAAGGGTGCCAGCCCATTCCTCAAAGCCCAGTGGGTTCTCGCCGACCAACTTGTCTACAAAAAAGTCCGCGCCGGAACCGGCGGAAAATTGCGCATGGTTTTCTCCGGCGGCGCGCCCCTTTCCAAGGAGCTCGCCGAATTTTTCTGGTCCGTCGGCATTCCCATTTACCAGGGCTACGGCCTGACCGAGACTTCGCCCATCCTCACCTCCAACTATCCGCAAAATCGCAGCGGCAGCTCCGGGCGACCCATTCCCAACGTTCTCATTCGCATAGCGGAAGACGGCGAAATCCTCGCCAAAGGTCCGTGCGTGATGCAGGGTTATTACAAAGGTCCGGACGCCACGCGTGAAGTAATCGACGAAGAAGGGTGGTTTCACACCGGCGACATCGGCTATCTCGACGCCGACAACTACCTCTTCATCACCGATCGCAAAAAAGATCTAATCAAGACCGCGGGAGGGAAGTTCGTCGCGCCGCAGCCCATTGAGAACGCGCTCAAGACCAGCCCCTACATCCTGAACGCCATGATCGTCGGCGACCAACGCAGGTTCGTCGTGGCGCTCATCGTGCCCAACGCCGCCACCGTTTCCGCCAAGCTTCAGGATCAGGGCGTTCGCCTCGCCTCGCACGAAGAAATGGCCGCGCATCCCGCTGTGCGCTCGCTGATCGAAGCGGAAGTGAAGCGCCTCACCGCGCATCTCGCGCAATGGGAAACCATCAAGCGCTTCGCTCTCCTCCCTGAGGATTTCACCTTCGACAACGGCAGCCTCACCTTCACCCTCAAGCTCAAGCGCCGCGTCGTCGAACAAAACTACCGCGAAGTCATCGACAAGCTCTACGCCGAATCCTCCGATCCAGTCCCCTCGAAGTCCAGCCCCTAAGTGGGACAGCCATTTCTGACTGTCCGCTCTTTCCTCTCTGTGGACTCTGTGTCCTCCGTGTCCTCTGTGTTAAATCTTTTTCTTCTCTTCAGAACGCAGATAAGACTCGTCCAATCCCCTTCGCAAACTCCTCCTCCCGCGCGAGCAAGCTCACCACCAAGTGTCCCTCCGCCCCAAAATCAAAAAAGTGTCCAGGATGAACGTAAACATCGTCTTTCGTCAAAAGCTCGATAGCGAGGTCCTCATCACTCCCCGTCGCCGGCACGCGCAAAACCGCATACCATCCGCCCTCCACCTCGAGTCGGCTGCACGTTTTTTGCCCCGCGAGCTGCCGATCCAACTCCGCCAGGTTTTTGCGCATCCGCTCCATCACCTGCTTCTGAAATCCATGCCGCTGTTGCAAAAGCGCCGGTGTGGCTAATTGTACCGGCGCATTCGGCGAAAGATACGTATCCGCAATCACCTCCAGCCTCTCCAGCGCCTGCCTCTTCAACTCGCCCGGCCCGCTCGCGATCACCCACGCCATTTTCATCTGCGGCAATCCCGCGATTTTAGAGAGTCCGCTCATCGCAAACGTAAGCGCGCCAGCATTGCCGGCAAGGGTGACAAGCCTTCCATCGTCCAGCGCAAAATCCAGAAACACTTCGTCCGCAATCAGCGCCATCCCGCGCGCCGCGCAAAGCTCATTCAGCTTCGCCAATTCTTTCTCTTTAACAAAATGTCCAGTCGGGTTGTTGGGATTGACCACGATCACGCCCCGCGTCCGCGGAGTGATCGCCTGCTGCAAACTATGAAAATCAATCTGCCACCCGTGGTCGTAAACCAGCGGATAGCGCACCAGCTTCACATCTTGAATGTCCGCCAGAAATCCGAACAGCGGATAACTCGGCGCGGGAATCAGCAATTCATCCCCGGGATTGCAAAGCAGGCGAAAAACGAAGGAATACGCTTCGCTCGTGCTGGTAGTCAGCACAATATCCTCGGCAGAAACCGCCGCGCCGCGAGCGGAGTAATACTCCGTCACCGCGAGCCGCGCGACTTCCAGACCTTTGGGATTAGGTTCATACCGAAGAGCCGCGGGATTTCGCAACGCTCCGAGAATGGTTTCTGTTTCGTAATCGAAGCCGCATTCGGTGGGATTTGAAGCGGTCAGATCATAGAGTCGCTTCCCGCCGGCACGATGCCGCGCCAGCGCCTCACTCAATCGATTCCCGGCAAGATTCCAATTCGTCCGCTCAGCAAACATCTACTCTGCATTTTCTCGTCGCGTCGTTCACAACACCTTCCCGTCCGCATCCATCAGCCGCACTTCGCCCAGGTTCAACTCCTTTACTCCGGCCTCAATCTTCGCGCGGTCGCCCACCACTACCCAAATCATGCTGTCCGGATGCACCACGACCTTCGCCGCATCATTTAAATCGCTGGTCTTCAGCGCGCGCACTTTCCCCGCATACGTCTCGTAATAATCGTCCGGCAGACCGAAATGAATCAGGTCCGCGATCGACTGCCCCACTTCATCGATCGTCTCCCACGACCCCGGCAAGCTCAGCGTCTCGTTGGCCTGAATCCTCGCGAGCTCTTCTGCGGTCAGAGGCCGGTCCGCGAGGATTGAGCGAAATTCCTTGTTCATCTCCGACATCGACTCTTTCGTTTTGTCGGTTTGCACGGGCGCAAACGCGATGAATGGCCGCTGCCCGCGCGCCGCCCACAGCAAACTCTGCGCGCCGTACGACCAGTGCTTGTCTTCGCGCAAGTTCATGTTCAACCGCGCCGCGAAATTTCCGCCCAGTCCGTCGTTCATCGCCTCGATCGCAATTTCCTTCGGATTGTTCGTAGGCGGCGCAACGTGCCCGGCGATAATCACCGATTGCAGCGCCCCCGGCTTGTCCACCAAATACACCACGGGTTTCGGCGCTTGCTGCACGGTCCCAATATTTTTCGCCGGCGCTTTCCCGGCCTTCCATCCCGCGAACAATTTCTCCAGTTTCGGAGTCACCTCCGCGAGGTTGGTATCGCCCACGACGATCAGCGTGGAATCGTTCGGCCGCATCCACACATCGTGGAACTTGGCCAGATCCTCCCGCGTCATCTTCGCCACGCTCGCCGACGTCCCCGATCCCGTCAGCGGATTCCCATACGCGTGCTGCGCGCCGTAGAGCAGCCCGGGAAACACGCGCAACGCCATCTGCACCGGAGTGTTCTTCTCGCGCTCGATCGCCGCAAGCTGCAGCTTCTGTTGCCGCTTGAAGTCCGCATCCGGAAACGAGGGATTCAGAATCACATCGGCAAAAAGCTCCAGCGAAGGATCCAGTTTCGACTTCAACGCCGACAGTCGCACGGTCGACATATCCAGATTTGAATTCGCGCGCAGCTCCGCGCCCAGCATCGCCAACTGGTCGCTGATCTCCAGCGCGCTGCGCGTCTTCGTGCCTCCGGTGAGCAGCGCCATGGCCATGCTTGCCGTTCCCGGCGCGGCATATTCATCCGCAGCGTAGCCCGCATCGCTTGTCATCCAGAAACTCACCAGCGGCACTTCATGCCGCTCCGCCAGCACCACGCTCAATCCGTTGGAAAGCTTCGCACGCTGCAACTTCGGCAGCTTCAGCTCCGGAGGCGTGCCGATCTCCGGCGCTTTCGAGCGATCCGCGCCCGCTGCCGCCGTTTTGTACGGCGGGAAGGGAAGTACTTCCAAAATGTAAACGCCATCCGCCAGCCAGCGATTCGCCGCCGCCTTCAAATCATCGGCGGTCGCCTCGCGGACCATCTTCAGCGAAGCCTTGTACGCGTCCGGACTCCCGCGAAAGACTTCACTCTGCGCGAGCCGGTCCGATTTGCCGCCGAATCCGCCAATGCGCTCAATCCCACGAATGAAATTCGCGTCGTACTCCGTTTTTACGCGCTGCAGCTCTTCCGCTGTCGGGCCGTCCTTCAAAAATCGCGCCAGCTCTTCATCCAACTCCTTCTCCACCTGACCCAGCCCTTGGCCCGGCCGCGCCGTAGCTTGCACGCGGAATTGCCCGCCGATTTCCCGCAAATCCACAAACGCTGGTGCATCCGTCGCGATTTGATCGTCGTAGATTAGCCGTTTGTAAAACCGCGAAGTCTTGCCGGTCGTCAAAATGTCGCTCACCAAATCCAAATAGACGCTGTCCGCGCTTCCGTATTCCGGAATGTTCCACACCTTATAAATCCGCGCTTGCGGCACGCGATCCTGCACCACTTGACGGTGCGTTCCGGTCATCTTCGCCACCCAAACTTGCTGATGGCCTACCGGCGGGCCCGCGGGAATATTCCCGAAATATTTTTCCACTTTCTGCTTGGCCGTCTTCGCGTCGATGTCTCCCGCCATCACAATCACCACGTTCGACGGCCCGTAATACGTCTTGAACCATTCCTTCACGTCGTCCATCGCCGCCGCGTTCAGGTCTCCCATATCCCCGATCACGGTCCACGAATATGGATGTCCCGCCGGATACGTATTCTGCGTAATCAGTTGCCGCGAGACCGCGTACGGCTGGTTCTCGCCCTGCCGCTTTTCGTTCTGCACTACGCCGCGCTGCAAATCGAGTGTCTTCTGGTCCAGCGTCAGAAATCCCATGCGGTCCGATTCCATCCAGAGTGTGAAATCCACCGCTGACGTTGGCACATTCTCGAAATAATTCGTGCGATCGTTGTTAGTAGTGCCGTTCAAATCCGTCGCGCCGATGCGCTCCATGGCTTCAATGTAACTGCCCTTGGCGTGGTCGCTGCCGCCAAACATCAAGTGCTCGAACAAATGAGCGAAGCCTGTCTTCCCCAGCTTCTCGTTCTTCGACCCCACGTGATACCAGGTATTGATAGCCACAATCGGCGCCTTGTGGTCCTCATGCACAATCAAAGTCAGCCCGTTATCCAGCACCATTTTCTGGTACGGAATATCAACATCCTTAGTCTGCGCCAACGCCCCCGCGCAAGTGGTGAGCATCACCAAACAAGCCGCAACCAAAGTCCTCATAGCCGTTCCCCCATGTCGCAAAGCAAGCACAAAAGTGTACTCTTCTCTGCGTTCTCTGTGCACTCTGTGATGCGTCAGCTTCCGATTACTTGAACGCGGCTTAAGATGAGCCGTCTATCGAAGGGGCTAGCCGCAGGCGTCTTGGTTAGAAAAGTTGCCGTGGGAAATGGTCCAACCAACGATGCCCGACTTGGTCTTGACTTTGACCCACCACGTGGACTGCGGGTAGGGACCTTTGTCGGAGAAATTTTCGATCACCACGAGTTCGCCGTTGTGCCACGCTTGCCAAGCGCCCTCGCCGACATAGTGGAGAATATAGATGACCTCGCCGCGCTTCACTTTCGCATCGAGATCATCCATCTGTGCGACCACGCGCATTGGAATGCTATGAACTTCGCCGGTCAACGCTCGGACTTTCTCGCCTTTGTGAATGCGCGCAACGCGTTTCTTGCCGTTAGGGCTGTCCACTAGGGTGATTTCTTGCCTGGCAGCCCATTCGCGATAAGTGCAACATTCAAAAGGGCAGGCGCCTTTGTCGATGTATGGGTTCGGCGGCGCCAAGTCAACTGTGGATCGGTCCTGCGAGCCATGCGCGGCCGCCACCAGGGTTCCTAAACAGCCAACTAGCAACAGCGTTAGTTTTTCCATAGTTTCTAAAGTGTGCGAGCTGCAATAGGCAGAGTCAAAGCTATCTTCGTTCGCTGAGCCCTACCCGAAACCCTCCTGTCCGTTCTAAAATCGTAGTTGAGGTTCACCATGTCTGACTTGCTTGTAATCGCTGGCCGCGCGTTTCAATCGCGGCTCATTGTGGGGACTGGAAAATATCGCAGCTTTCAGGAGATGGGGCGCGCGCACGTTGCTTCCGGCGCCGACATGGTTACTGTCGCTGTACGTCGAGTTAATCTTACTGACCGCTCGAAGGAATCGTTGCTCGATTTTATCGATCGCGAAAAAATGTTCATTCTGCCTAACACTGCTGGCTGTTACACCGCTGACGAGGCCATTCGTACCGCGCGGCTGGGGCGCGAAGTCGGGCTTTCCAATTGGGTCAAGCTGGAAGTGATAGGCGACCAGCAAACGCTTTTCCCCGATACTGAGCAACTGATCGAAGCTACCCGCGTTCTGGTCAAGGAAGGTTTCGTTGTGCTGCCGTACACGAACGACGATCTGATCGCCGCTCGCAAGCTTATCGATGCTGGTGCCGCTGCTGTTATGCCACTTGCCGCGCCCATCGGCTCCGGCCTGGGCATCCAGAACGCGTCCAATCTCCGCATTCTTCGCGAACGGATTACCGAAGTTCCGCTCATCGTGGACGCCGGCGTCGGCACGGCCTCTGACGCCGCCGAGGCTATGGAGCTGGGCGCGGACGGCATCCTCATGAACACCGCCATTGCCGAAGCGCAAGACGCCGTGCTGATGGCCGAAGCTATGCGTGACGCCACTATCGCCGGGCGCAAAGCCTACCTTGCCGGTCGCATGCCGAAGCGCCTTTACGCGGCTGCCTCCAGCCCCACAGCCGGCGTAGTACGTAGTTAGCGCCGCAACGATAATCTGCTCGATTTGGCAGCCAACAACACCGTTTCCCGGCTGGCGCAATGCCTTTTATAAGCTATTAACTCTTCGCCACCACGATCTTTCCGCGGCCAACAATCGTTGTAGCCTAGGTCTATCACTCGTAAGCACCGGCCCATCCCTTAGGTCCAATCGAAGAAACGACGGGAGGAATACCGTGTCCGCACGATCGATACGATTTCATGTCTTGGCGATGAGCGCCTGCGCCATCGCTTTGCTTTTTTGCTCTCTCGCCACGCCGCTCTCTGCACAGGAAAGACGTCTACCGCAGACCGCCGGGGTCGACAAGACGAAGATGGGACCCTACCGCGCTCTCGCACAGCTCGCTTATGCCGCCTCCCAAAAGGGAGACTACGGCAGCGCTGCAACACTTGCCGTAATCCTGGAGCGCACTTGGGACAAAGCCGAAGACTACGGCGGCGATACGGCGCTATCGAAGACCAATCACGCCTTGTTCGATCAAATCGATAAGGCCATGGACCAGTTCATTGCAGTTTTCCTGGATCATCCAACGTCCGCGCCTGATGCGGCGAAACTGAAGGCTGCTTACGCGCTCTATCTCGAGAAATTGAAGTTGGCTGATTAAGAGAAAGAGAAACTCCCGCAGTTACAAAGACCCCGATAATCCTGTATTCCTTGGGTGACGTTTTTTACACCGCAAAAGCGGCGGCCAGACCGCCGCACTCCCAAAAGCGTTACCGCGTTGGCTGGACTACGCCTACTTTGTTTACGCCGCTGCAGGCTATGTAGACGCGACCGTCTGGGGTGGCCACCATGTTGCGCACTGTGCCTCCACCGGAGGGGATGGGCGCGCGGGCGAACTGCTCCGTTTTTGGATCGAAGCGGACCATGGTGTTGGGCTTTACGCCGGATTCGCTGTACCAGACTGCGCCGTCTGGAGTGATGGCGATTCCGTAAGGCGCAGACTTTGCTCCTTCGGGCGACGGCCACATTTTTACCGCGCCAGTTGCGGGATCGAGCCGTCCCAGATTTCCGCCCTCGTAATCGGTGAAATAAATTCGGTCTTCGGCATCAATGGCCATGCGCCGCGGCCTCGCGCCTTCTGGTAACGGGAATTCCGTAATGGCCATGGTCTGCGGATCGATCTTGGCCATTTTATTGGTGCCAAATTCACAGAAAAACGGCACGCCTTTGCTGTTGACGGCGATGCCATAAGGAAGGGCGCGCTGTCCTTGCACCGTCTTCAGCTCGACCTTGCCCGTATGAGGGTCAAGCCGACCGACCATGTTTGCTACTTGCACGGTGAACCACATAATTCCGCGAGCATCGAATACCGCAGTGTGCGGATCTTCGGCCTTCTCATCCGGCATTTTATATGCCGTGACGTTGCCCGTTTTCGGATCGAGCTTCCCTATGTAGCCCTTGCCATTTCCGGTGAACCAGATGTTGCCGTTCGAATCGGCCACCAACCCATGCGGGCCCGAATCTTCAACCTTCAACGGGTATTCCTTAAAGGCACCGCTAGCGGGGTCCAGACGTCCCAACTTGTTCTGAAGCTGCTCGGTAAACCACAACGAGCCGTCCGGAGCCAATGCGGGATCGTGGGGATGCGCACCCTTGGTTGGGACGTCCCACTCCTTGATCGTGACCTTGAGTTCACCAACGGCGCCTGCGCCAGCGGTACCCAGAGCGCGACTGGCGTGCTCGGCAATTCGGGCACGGGCCACGCTGCGCTTGTAAGGTTCCGCGAAGGCCAAAAGCACTGCACTACCTAAAAATAAAACGGTCAAAATCGTGATGGTTCGGTCAGAGATCTTGTGGTTGCTCATTACAAACCTCCGAGTGGCAAAAGGATTCTGCCCGTGCTCCTAGAATTAAAACTCAATCTGATTTGATATACACAACCGGACCGCCGGACGTAAATACCCTGTTTCCGCCCTTACTTCGTCAAAGAGCCCAACAAAACACTAGCGCCGTTCCAAAAAATTTGCACTCCAATGCAGACCAGCAAGAAGGAAGACAGCCGCATAATCACAGTCATTCCGGTGGCGCCCAGCAACCTGGCGAGCCGGTCGGCAAATCCATAGCACACGAACACACTCACTGCAATCAATGCCGAGCCGATCACGGCACCGATGATGTCCGGCAGATTTTGTGGCAGGTGCCGCGCAGCGTTCGCACCCAATGTGATGGCCACGGAAATTGAGCCGGGGCCGACCGTCAGCGGCAGTGTCATGGGATAGAACGCGTGGCGGAAGATATCCTGCGGATCCATTTCGCGGTGGGCCTTTCCGCGATCATCGTCTTCTTCTTTCTGTTTCAGGAGCGACCATCCGGTGGAAATCACGATGAGGCCGCCGCCCACCTGCACGACGGGCAGAGAGATCCCGAAAAACGCCAGCACGTGCGTTCCGGTAAAGAGAGATGCAATCAGCAAGATAAAACTGTTCACGGCAATTTGCTGCGCCAGCATCCGCCGGGCGGACGCCGGATAGTCTCGTGTGAGAGCCAAGAATATGGGGCTGCCGCCCAAGGGGTTAACGATGGGAAAAAGCGCACTAATCACTAAGATTGTAGCCTTGAGCGCCTCGAGCAAGTCCCCTCCGCCGTCATTTCGGAGGACAGAGTTTAACCCGCGGGGGGCCTGACGTCACTTGGCAGCGCGGAAGACTTGGCCAAGGTCCAGCCGGAAAACGTGTACCCGCCGGTGTACGTTGATTCAAAGGCACTTGCAGGCGCCTTTAACTCGTCCGCTTTTACGTGCCTGTCACGTATTAGGGTATTGACCGGATTGCATCGATGGGGGAGCCCGTATACTCTACTTCCGCGAAGCGTGCAGCCAACCCCCTCGGCCGCCGTAATGAAAGTGAAGATTTGAAGATCCTAATTGTAGATGACCACGAAGCGTTGCGTGCAGGGGTGCGCGCCGTCCTCGAATCCCGTGGATTTGAGGTCTGCGGAGAAGCCGCCGACGGACAGGAAGCTCTAGCGAGGGCACAGCAACTCCGGCCGGACTTGGTGATTCTGGATATCACCATGCCAGTGCTGGACGGTTTTAGCGCGGCGCGGGAAATTCACAAGCGCCTTCCCGGCGTGGGTATTCTTTTGCTGTCAATGCATGAGAGCGCCAGCATGGTAAATGTGGCTAAGTCTTCCGGTGCGCGGGGATACGTCGCCAAAAGCGAGGGTATTGCGCGCCTTCTAAAAGCTGTCGACGCCATCGCTCATAATCGAACCTTCTTTCCCAATTAGCTCGCTGCGGCCTTCGGTTGCCTGAGCAACACTGTTTGTGTAGATTCTCGCAATGGGTGGGCGATTCCTATCATCGCTAATTTAGTCTGCCCAGTGCTTGTTCGGTCGTGAATGCAAGGGTTTACCCGATTGCTGGTCTTCCAGCCGCGGGTAGAATGGTTGCAGTAGGGCGCCGGAACCGGACCTCATTCCTTCGCTTGCGAAACCGAAACGGCAATGAACCTTTCGGCGCCTTCACATCAGACGCATGAGAACAATTCTGTTAGCGCTTCCATTAAAGGTCCGGCGATCCTCCACCGTGGAATCGCGGGTGATTTTCTGGAACCTTCTGTTCATAATGGCCACGTCCAGCCTGCTGCTTCTTCTCTATTTGAAAAAAATCATTTTTGATTTTTAGGCCGACTGCGCTTTGGCGCCAGAAGTCCGATCGGAAGCGAAAGGTGTTCGCATCCGTTCTTCCAGGGTTACGCGGATTCCGTTCTTGGGGCGCAGCGTGATGCTGGCCAATGGCTCGACACGCTGATGGGACGCAAGCCGGATGCGGTAATGCTGCGCGATCGCCGCGAGCAGCAAGGTAGCTTCCATCATGGCGAAGCCGGCGCCAATGCAGACGCGCGGGCCGCCGCCGAACGGAAAATAGGCGAAACGCGGGAGTTTGGCGGCGGTTTCTTCGCACCAACGGTCAGGATTGAATCGCTCCGGCTGCGTGAACCAGCGTGGGTCGCGCTGAGTGACCCACTGACTGAGCACAATGTTTGAGCCGGGCGGCAAAAGGTAGTCGCCGACTTGAAAGGGCTCCTCGGTCCGGCGGAAAACTCGCCACGCCGGCGGATAGAGGCGCAGCGTTTCGCGAATTACGCGGTCGGTATACTGCAGCTTGGGAAGGTCGCTTACGGCGGGCGGACGGGTTCCGAGCACCGCATCGAGTTCGGCATAAAGCTTTTGCTCTACCTCCGGATGCTGGGCCAGCAGATACCAAGTCCAAGAGAGATTCAGCGCAGTGGTCTCGTGCCCGGCGAGCAGCAGGGTGATCACCTCGTCACGAAGTTGCTGATCGCTCATCGAATTGCCGTCGTCGTCGCGTGCGGTAAGTAGCAAGGTGAGCAGATCCTTGGCGCCATTGGCGTTCGGCGCAGTGGCTTCGGCGGTCTTGAGCTTCTCGCGGCCGCTGGCGATCAATCCGTAGACGATGTCATTTAATTTTTGCACGGCGAGAAAATGCAGCTTACGGGTGGGCGTCGGAATGCGCAGGAAAAACGCAATGGAATTGAAGCCGCTAGAGCTGATCATGATGGCTTCGAGAGCCGGTTCTATGACGCGCATGTGCTCGCGAAGGTCGGCTCCGAAGAGCGAGCGCAATACGATTCGCAGAGTGACATTCATCATATCGTTGTGAATGTTGCGCTTTTCGCCGTCTTTCCACGATTCGGTCAGTTTCGCGGCTTCTTCCACGGTGATGTCCGCATAGCGGGCCAGGCTTCCGCGGTGAAATGCGGGATTGCTGAGGCGCCTTTGCCGGCGCCAGAAATCTCCGTCACTGGTGAGCAGGCCGTTGCCGAAAAGTTCGGGGTTGGCGCGCGAGGTCATGCCCTTAATGAAGTTGCCGGTCTTGCCGAGCAAAACTTGTTCGATGTGCTGCGGATGGAAGAGCAGGTAGAAGTGGAAGTCGAGAAAATGGTAGTAGACAATGTCGCCGTAGTCGCGCGCCCAGCGGGTTAGGGTTTTCGTGGAATCGCGGCTAGCCATGAAAGAAGTGCCGAGCCAGGGGAGGCCGCGTGGTCCCGGGGGACGATGGGGAACTGAGTTGGGTGCTGAGGGGATTGCGGTGGCGGACATTAGCGGCGGGCTCCTGAATGCGCGAAGGTGGTCCTGAACATGATACTCCGTGCCCGCGCGCAGATTTCATCCGCATGAATCAAAAATGCAGGCCGAAGCAGAAGGCTTAGGCATTACCGAAGCTGTAGGAGCAGCAATGAGGACCGCAATCGTATCGGATGTTCACGGCAACCTTCGGGCGTTTGAGGCTGTGCTGGCGGACTTGCGGGACGCTGCGCC
>Ga0137418_10005388_pt1 | contig 11737 bp, 7 predicted proteins | sample CZODoug3_1_2_16f_FD_122242 | JGI IMG/M metagenome (GOLD analysis project Ga0137418, IMG submission 122242) | Vadose zone soil fungal communities from Angelo Coast Range Reserve, California, USA - CZODoug3_1_2_16fungal (Hybrid Assembly) | ecosystem: Environmental > Terrestrial > Soil > Vadose... | reverse complement strand
AGCCATGGGCAAAATCTCACTAGCGCCGTTCCAACTTTCTTAGCCGAAAGATAAATTTAATTTCGCGCTGTCAACCGAAAAGATTCTGTCACAAGACTTGACCGAAAAAGTTGGAACAGCATTAGCCGGAAGAGACTGCCGTACTCGATAACTCCCCATTTGTTCGGATCTCGCTACATTCCGGGCATTTCCAAAGGCGGAAGCTCTTTCTATGGGGCAGCACCTCCGCGAGGTACATAACGCGCCCATCCTTCGGACAATGGACGCTAGGCTTGATTTCCGGCTCGCTCCTGTCCCCATCTTGATCTTGGGGCTCGATGAAGTAGCCTTGCGAGCTGTAGTAGCGGATGAAACAACCGGGCTCCTGGCAGGCATATAGGAACGTCCCTACATACTTGCTCCGGCAGTCTAGGAGCATCTCAGTATGATGCTCATAGCAGAGTATGCGAAGGTCTTTCATGGTACTGATACCTCGCTTTCCTTGCTTGGTTGCCGTTTCCGGTTGGATTTTGGCCCTTACACCCCAGGGGTATCGGGGCAATTTTTGGCCCACTGGTACGCCCACGACACGATAGCAGACGTATCTTACGCATAAGAAAAACCTTAGGTGCCCTGCCTACTCACACGGTAACCATGCCCTACTTGACAGCGTTCCTGGGTTTGGCAAAACTTTGGACATTCTGTCCAGTCCTCGGCAAGCCTTTCCCACGCCTACCGCAGAAGGGCAAAGAGACAGTAAAAAAATATACCGCTGGAAATATGGGCTCCAAAAAGAGGTTTCCGGCAGGCTTGCGCCAGCCAAGGTAATTTGACAGTAGCGAGAGTAGTATTCCCATCGCGCCAGCAGTCTGAGTGCATCGATTGCGCCGCATCCGATGTGACGATCAATAATTTGGCGGTATGTCAAACGGGCGTGTAACGCTTACTCGTAGACATGAATCCGGCGAAACGAGCCAGAAGTCCGGAAAGCAGATGTGCGGAACCGCGCTGCGATCATGCGACGTTATCTTCGGGTGTGTCGACTCAATCGGTGAAAGACAACAATTGGAGACAGTGGCCAGGTGTTACCTCACTCCGTATATCGATGTGGGGATGGACGTGCACCGACTGGACGAGCACTTCTCCATCAGCGGCCAGGTCGCGCTTTTCGATGCCCGGGGGATCTTGCCTTCGCTGAATGGGAATTACTGTTGATCGCAAGCTTGAATTAGAGGCGCAAGCGTACGGTGCGGTCGGTGGCCGACCCCAAGTGGTCTGGCCGAACGGGCTTCTGACTTCCCTTGCCGTTGGCTTCTTCATGCAACTCTTTACTCCTTGGCGAAGGATATTGGAGCTGCTGCTTCTACTTGAATTTGACGGGGACGCTCAGACAGTTTCGCGGAGCAATAGGCTCCTCTATCTAGCTAGAGGAAGGTGCATGTCGGCATTTCGCCTGCCTCTCAAGCTTGGCGGATCCCTTTTGGACGGGCGAAGAGCTTCGGAAATAGTGAGGGCGCGTAAGCGACCTCGCCAACCAACTTGAAGTGCCCCTTGGAAGTTGTCACTGGGCTTTGTACTGCACGACTACGTTGACGAAGGCCGGCTGCATAGGCTCCGTACCCGTGGAGCAACTAGCACGCGTGGTGACTTTCAACGTGAGAATAGCCCCGGCCGAATAATTAATGGCAATCGGTCCGGAGTCGTTTGCCGCGCCGGTGATTGCCAGCGTCTGCGTTCCAGCCGGCGTTCCGTCACCCAGCGAAATCACGCCGTTGCTTGTGCAACTAACAGGTGGGATCGCAGCCTGCGCCTGAATGCGAGTGACCTTGATCGCCGTGTCGGGCGTAAATGTCGAAGCGGTGTAGGCGAAATTCAAGCGGAACAGGTACGTCTGCCATACCTGGCTTCCAGACGCGCCGGGAGAACCTTGAGGTCCCGGGGGACCCACTGGCCCAACCGGTCCCGGCAGCCCTTGCAGCCCAGGAGGCCCTGGAGGTCCTTGAGGCCCCGCGGGTCCCGGCGGCCCTTGTACCCCTGGGGGTCCTGTGGGTCCTGGCGGCCCTGGGGGTCCGGGCGGCCCTGGAGTCCCAGTTTGGAATACTTGGACCAAGTCCAACCGGCCGTGGCCCATGTCGGGACCTACGAACACCGCACGAGCTACAGCGGCGGAGGCCTGCGATTGATTGATGGTAGGTTGCCGATTCAGCAGCAAAGAAGCCGCGCCAGAAACGAAGGGCGCACTAAAGGAGGTTCCCCATCCGGCCGCATAGGTGCTGAAAGGATACGTAGTAATGATGGCTTCGCCGGGGGCAGCTACCCACACGATGGCATTACCAAAGTTGGAGAAAAAGGAGCGCTGATCCAAGTCGTTCGTTGAGGCGACTCCCATCACGTTGTTTTGGAATGCCGCAGGATAAACAATCTCCATCTGACCATTGTTCCCCGCGGAGGCGGCGCCAATGACGCTTTGCCCGTTGGCATAGTCCAAAGCCTTGGAGAACTCGGGGGAATTCGTCTTCGTGTTAAAGCTCATGTTGATGACGTTGGCCCCGTTCTGTACGGCGTAATAGATGGCGCGCAAGATGTCGGTGAGGAAACCCGTCCCGTCCGAGCGGAAGGCTTTGAGGGGCATCAACTGGGCTTTCGGAGCGACGAGATGGACCACGCCTAAGACCATCGTGCCGTGACCAAATGCTGCGTACTGCGGGTTTCCGTCAAGCACCGCAGCCGTGGACTGGTCCAAGACCGCAGCAGTGGATTGGTTCACTTTGGCGACGTTCGTCGTGTTGGGTGGTGGAGGCGGCCCGGCGAAATCGGTCATCTCCGAACCATTCGGCTGGTTCCGGGTGAAATCGTAACCCGGGAGCAGAACGGGTTGCAGGGCCGGATGATTGGGGTCCACTCCAGTGTCGATATCCGCGACGATGCCGCTCCCGGCCACCTGAAAGGTGTTTTGCGCTTCCGAGAGGCGGACAACCCGCGCGGCCGGCTGATTCGCATAACCATTCCAGACGGAAGCACCAAAGTAACTTACCGGGGCAGTGTCCGACAGCCCCAGGGGTGGCGTGGTCACGCGGTTCAGCCCGCCGACCAGGGAGATTATCTGGTCGAGCTCGGCCGCCACTATGCCTGGCATGCTCCGCAAAGTACTCAGAAAGACTGTTGGATCGACGGCGTCGGGAGTAGTAACCAAGAAGACCTGGTTCAGCGTGCCATCCAGCCCGCGAACCACAGTGCAACCTTGGAGGGCGCAAACTGCTTGGAGCAAAGCGAGGCCAGAAGGGACACGTACAATGAATCGATTCTCGGCAGCGGCCTGGACAGGCCACAGTGCGCAGAAAAGCAGGAAGCCCCAGAGCCTTTTAGACCTCATGGCTCACCTCCTCTTCTTTTTCTTGAGAAGCAAGCCTTTCCGAGCCTCGGAGTCTGCGGCTGTCTCCAGCAATTGCGACTCTTCCGCGGTCCCTTGGATGGCGCCATTCGAATCGGGTAACTCGAGCGATACCCAGTGGTTTGCCTTGACGCCTATCTCCAGCGTGACACGTGGTTCAGAGTCAAAGTCAAAGTGAAACTCGCCAATCTCGTTCGTCGTTGCAACTGCGATAGGCCCCGCTTGGCCCTGAAGCACTAGGGAAAGGCTAGCCAGCTGACGCTCCGGCTGGGCGGAGTCCAGAACCTGGCCCACGAGCGTGATAAGCTGCGAATTTTCCTGCGGTTCGAGCGAAAGATCAGCCATCAGGCTCCCGGATTCGTAAAGGAGTCTGCGAGCCGAGAGTGGCTGCAGATTTCGGACACCGGCGTACAACGGCTGGAGAAAGCTATCCTGGACGAGTCGCGCACTCTGCGTGATTTGCCGGTGCACAATATTCCGGCGCACTAACGAATCCAAGCTGGGCCAAACCTCCTGCAGAAGGAGATCCCGGGGAACCTGGGGAAGCGAATATGCATCGAGCACTCGAAGGAGTTCTTGATCGCTCTCTGTATCTGTGAGAACAATTGCGCGGCCTCGCAGAGTGGGGACCATCCTGTGGAAGGCGGCCACCATCCGGGCGGGTGGAGAGCCTACCTGCCGCGGGTCAAGGATGACGGCGTCGGGTTTTTCAGCCTCAAGCAGCGCGAGCGCCTCTTTGAGGGTCGAAGCAGCGACGCAGTGGTACCCCATACTACCCACCAAAACGCGCACGTTGTCGCGCACCAGCGCATCCGCGCTGATCACTGATACTTTAGGCTGAGTTCGAGGGATTTCCACGATACCTACCGAAAACAATGCATAGCTCGCTCAGTCGTACTAAACAATACGGGAAACCCTCTAATTCCCAATGGGGACAATACCCTATTATCGGGTTTTAATGCACGCGACGGCCGTCCGCCGCGTGCGGAGAAGCCTACCTCCAGTCCCGAAACGCGGCCGGAGGCCCCAGTGGGCATCCGATTTACGTGATTTGGCAAGCTGCGACGGAGAAATTGACGTTATGGTGTCTAAGGTGGGAGCCGTGTCTACGGGGGCAGCTCCTTGGCTGGTGGGAGCATAGATTCTGTGCCGGAAAATCCAAATCCAGGCCGGTCACACACTCATTTTGTGTGGGTGGAATGGCTGAGAAACGGCTAGGGAGAATCCTTCCGCGCTGTCAGGGCTGGACCAGACCGTGTCGGATGGCGTACCGGACCAGACTGGCAGTTTCATGGATGTCCAGTTTCTGCATCAGACGCGACCGGTGCGACTCTGCCGTCTTCACGCTGATTCCCAGAAGTGAGGCAGCGTCCTTGGTTGATTTCCCTTCGCCGACAAGTTGAAGGACTTGGCGTTCCCGCGACGTGAGCGGGTCCGCGGGAAGCTCTGTCTTGGAAAGATAGGCCTCCACCACCACTGTAAATGCAATGATTTCAATATGTACAGGCTTTTTGGTAGGGACACCCCGCTCCTCGATCACTTATCCCACAGTCTTCAGAAAGTGAACTTCAATCCAAACTGGACTTGCCGCGACGTCGTCACCGTGTTCAGGATAGCGCCGGCACTGCTGTTAGGGTTAGCGCATGTCTGACCCATCGGGCAAGTTACTCCATTCGGGTCTGTGAAGGGCAACAGGGCAGTCCGGTTCGCAGAGTTGGGCACGCCGAAGTTCGGGTGGTTGAAGATGTTGAACATCTCGGCACGGAAGTGCAACGTCTTCCCTTCCGTCAATGCAAATTGTTTGAACAGGGAAAAATCGCAGTTCACGAGTTTCGGCCCAATTAGCGTGTTCCTGCCGAGATTTCCAATCGTATTGGCGGGCTGCAGCACAAACGCGCTCGCGTCGAACCAACGCCTCGGGTCGGCCGTAACGGGATTGTTCGACCTACCAGGCCGGACGTCTGGACGCTCGTGTATCGAGAAATCAATCGTATTCAAGTTTCCCGATTGATTGTGGCCGAGCCGCACCTCAAACGGAGTGCCGGACTGTGCCGTCACGATGCTATTGAGCTGCCACCCTTTCACCAGGACGCCTGCAGCTCCTCTGCTGCCTTGTCCAAATGGCAGTTCGTAGCTCCAGTTCGCCACCAGAACGTGCTTGACCGAAAAGCTCGACAGTCCGCGGTCAGCTTTGCGGTCAAAGAAATTAATCGAGTATTGGGTGGAATTGTCGAAGTCCTGCGAGTTGATTCCGCTGGCCTCATCAATCGAGCGCGCAAAAGTGTACGACAACTGTGCGCGCAGCCCGTGCGATAGCCGTTTGGACGCGCCCGCCTGCAGCGCGTTATAAAACGATTGGGCGTCTGTGACCCGCTGCGTTACGCCGCCAAAATTGGCGTTGCGGCGGCAGCAGGTAACCAGACCCGTTACCGAACTCGTAGTGCCGAAGAACTCTGTTCTTCCGGCGGCGTTAATGCGGTAGGGCGCCAGGTTGGCATCCGCAACCCGGATCAGGTGCAACCCATGCGATCCCGCGTACGCGACTGTCACATCCCAGTTGCCCGGCAGGGCGCGCTGCAGGCTCAAGTTGTACTGCATGATGTAGGAGGGTTGCAGGTCGTAGTTGAGCGTCTGCAGGTTCGCTTTGATGCAAGAAGGAGTTGCGGGACAAATGGGTGTGGTGATAGGGCCCTGCACGGCATTTGGAAACGGGAGCGGGGCGGCGGGAGTAGCGACGCGGCTAGTGCGCGTCGTGAATGGTGGGTTCAAGCTGCCCGAAAACACGTAATACTTCGGCAGAAGCTGGTCGTAGAAGATACCGAACCCAGCACGCACGGAAGTTTTTCCATTCTTGAACGGATCCCACGCCAAACCAATCCGCGGCGCAAAGTCTTTCAGTGCCGGATTCGAATACCACGGATCGCCAACGACAATCGCGGGGTCCGCTATGCTTCGCAGGTTGGAGATTTTTCCATTGACCTCCGTCGGAACCGTAGCAAACTCGTACCGCAAACCCAAATTGAGCGTCACGTTCGGTTTCCAGCGATAATCGTCCTGCAGAAAAAACGCATAGAACGATTGCCGGAATCCGCGGTCCGGATCAACCCTGCCCGGCACGGCGAAGTTGATCTGCTGAGGCGCGCCCTTCAAAAAATTCTCCAAGCTCGTGAACGTTTCGATGCCCCCCAACTGGCTGGTGGTGTGCTGGTTGAACTGCATGCGCTGCCCCTCAGCTCCGAAGCGCAACCCGTGCGCCCCCTTGGTCAGGAAGAGCGTGTCATGCCACTGGTAGTTGTTCAGATGGTCGTTGCGTGGAAGACGGTAATCGCCCACCATCTCCGTCACCAGCCCCTGTATCGTCAGGAACCCGAATTGTACGCCGCCCGCCGACGGCGGTATCCACCACAGGTTGGTAGGCACATCTACAGTGCGCTGGTTGTCTACTTCCGCCGTGGACCGCGCGAAGCTCACTCGCAGTGTATTGATCAGCGCCTGCGAAAACGAATGTACGTGTTCGAGCGTAAGATACTGATTGCGCGAGCGCTCGTTGAAAAAATTGACCGGCGGCTTGTCACGTGGTTGTCTATTCACTGTGCCATTATCAAATGTATAGCGACCAAAGAAAGTGTCCTTCTCGGAAAAACGATGATCGATTCGGCCCTGCGCGAAGTACTCATCTGTCGGTTGGCTTCTCGTAAAGGAATACTCCGCGACTCCGCCACCTCGTACCGGGCCATTCGCGGGCGGGAAAAGAATCTGCAACAGTGAACTCACCGCCGCGCGGTTCGCAGCGGATACTTGCACCGGTCTCAAACATCCCGGCGCAGACGGCGTGCACGGCAGAAGAAAGTTGCGTGCGTTATCGTCTGGCACGCTGGTCAAGCCCGTGATTCCCAGCCGCTCCTTGATGGCCTCGAAGGCTCCAAAGAAAAACGTCTTGTCGCTGCGAATAGGCCCGCCTAGCGTTCCGCCGAACTGGTTGCGCTTGAACGGAGGAATGCGATCCGTCGCTGGATCAAAATAATTCTTCGCATCCAGCGCCGAGTTGCGCAGATACTCGAACAGGTTGCCGTGAATCTTATTCGTTCCCGACCGTGTAATCGCGTTAATGATGCCGCCCGAAGACCTGCCAAACTCCGCCGAGTAGGAGTTCGTCAGTACCTGAAACTCCTGCACCGTCTCCACGCCTAGCAGCACGCCGGCTACCGACCCCGGCGTTTTGTTGTACACGTTGTTGATGTCCGTGCCGTCCAGAAGAAAACTGTTTTGCTCCGGCCGGGCCCCATTGATTGTGATTTTCTTGCCGCGCCCACCCACAGCATCGCTCCCCGCCGCCACCGCGGCGTTCACGCCCGGCTGCAACAGCGCCAGCTCCTGAAACGACCGTCCATTCAGCGGAAGATCATTCATCTGCGTGCGGTTCACCGTTCCGCTCAGCGCAGCGGAAGCGAGGTCGATGGGGGGAGCGTCGTCGGCGGTGACGTTCACGCTTTCCGTCCCGCCCATGAGCTGCAGCTTGACGTCCAGCACTGCGTCTTGCCCCACCGTCAGTTGAATTCCCTTCAGCACCACCGGTTGAAAACCGGCAACCATCATGCGCAGTTCGTACTCTCCGGGTGGCAGGAGCGGTTCGCGATAGCGTCCGTGATCATCTGTCGTCAGCGTTCGCGTCCCGCCCTTTTCCACGTTACGAATTTCAATCGTGGCACCCGGCACGAACCCGCCCGACGGGTCGTACACTGTCCCTTGCAAACTCGCCCCCACGGTTTGCGCCAAACTGCTGCCGGCGCTAATAAAGAATCCGAGAAACAACACTCCCTTGGCAACTCGCATTGGCAAACCCTCCCTTTCAGTAGAACTGTGGCGATCGGTTGACCAGCGGAATCCGCATCGGGTACCATACGCCGAAGATCGTGCCGAAGGGCATAGTAATTGTGATCCATTTGGACCCTTGGGTTTCCGCTCTTCCTTGTTGTGCCAGACCCCATTGGACGGCCTGTCCGTAAGTTGTTGTCCTTCGCCAAGACACAAAACGGCAAATTTAGCGGAAACTAACGGTGTAGATAGTTTTGTAGCTGGACAGAATTTCGTAGATTTCAAGAGGGCATGGAATCTGGTTCGGAACCAGGGGTCGGAGGTCAAATCCTTTCGCCCGACCCCTATGTTCTGTATTCGTATTTGCTTTTTAGAAGATCCTTGCCTTGCATTTTCTCAGTGAACCGTCTCCAACCAGCAATTTTCGGGGGCAATAAGGGGGCACTAAGAATTCCGTCCCTTTCCTTTCAATACCTTAGAAGGCCAGGCTGCACCGCAAAACTCCTTTGTTTCCATACAGCTGGCGGATTCGATCCCCACCGCCCCTACCAATCTCCTTCATTGAGGAACTAAACAGTTCAGCGCTGCGTCTGTTTAAGTGAGTGAGCCGGAGGTGTGGCCGCCATGAGACCCCTGAACTTTTCTGAAAATCTGCTGCAAGACGTCCGCTTTGCGGGCCGCACTCTACGCCGCAGCCCGGGCTTCATGTTCACGGGGGTTTTGGCGTTGGCACTTGGCATTGGCGCCAACACGGCCATCTTTACCGTAGTTAACACTGTACTTCTACAGCCGCTGGCTTATCCGGAGCCCGAGCGGCTGGTTCAGCTCGAGTTGAGCTCCCCACAGGGCAATGGGAACATTACGTCCATTCCGAAGTTCAACGTTTGGAGGGAGCAGACCCAGGTCTTTCAGGACGTAGCCGCGTACGATCTCGGCGGACCAGGCATAAATCTCACCGGGAGCGACCGCCCAGAGCAACTCAAGGGCATCCATGTTTCCGCCGGTTTCTTCCGGGTATTCGGGGCGCGGTTAGCGGCGGGCCGGACATTCTCTGCAGATGAGGATCGTCCCGGAGGACCAGCAATAGTCGTGGTGTCCGGCGGCTTGTGGCGGCGGCGATTCGGCGCAGATCCGAATTTCGTGGGAAGAAGCATCACGCTGGGTGACGAACCGTATACGGTGACCGGCGTCTTGAATTCGTCTTTCACGTCGGATCCGCCTGCGGATATCTATCTTCCCCTGCGTGCAGATCCGAACAGCAGCGACCAGGCTCATTATCTGCACGCCACAGCACGTTTGAAGCCAGGTGTCACCTTGGATCAAGCCAAAGCGGCAATGAAGCAGGCTGCTGAGGAATTCAAGCGAAAGTTTCCGGGCGCCAATCCGCAGGAGAGTTTTACGGCGGAGCCCCTGCGGGACACGGTTGTCGGCGATGTGCGGAAGTCGCTGCTGGTGTTGGTTGGCGCGGTTGGTTTTGTGCTGCTCATCGCTTGCGCGAACGTGGCGAATCTGCTACTGGCGCGAGCGACGATGCGTAAGCGCGAAATCGCCATCCGCGCGGCAATAGGCGCGGGACGAGGACGTCTGATTCGCCAGCTACTCACGGAAAGCGTGCTGCTGTCGCTAGCGGGAGGCGTGCTCGGTCTTGGGCTTGGTTATGCGGGCGTGCGTGCCTTGCTGGCGATCAACCCCGGCGACGTCCCGCGGATCGGCGAGCGAGGATCCGCGGTCGTGCTGGATTGGCGAGTGCTTCTCTTTACGCTGGCCGTTTCTGTGCTGACCGGGATCTTGTTTGGGCTCATACCGGCGTTCAATGTATCCCGAGCCGACCTCAACCTGACCCTGAAGGAGAGCGGCCAGCGATCCGGCGGCGGGCTGCGCCAGAACAAGGCACGGTCGATCCTGGTGATCAGCGAAGTGGCTTTGGCGCTGGTGTTGTTGATGGGCGCGACTTTGCTGATACGCACATTCATCGCATTGCGTGGCGTTAATCCCGGGTTCGATACGCACAATGTGCTCACGATGGAGATGTCGCTGACCGGCAGACGGTTCGAGACAACTGCTGCGGTGAACCAACTCGTGCGGGAGGCGGAACGCCGTGTGGCGAGCTTGCCGGGCGTCAGTTCCTTGGCGTCGACCTGTTTTGTCCCACTTCAAGGAGGATTTAGTCTGCCATTCATAATTGAAGGACGGCCACTGACCAATGGACCAGAGCACGGCGGCGGCAGTTGGCGCACAGTTTCGCCGCGCTATTTCGAAGTGTTCCGGATACCGCTGCTTCGCGGCAGGATGTTCACGGACCGCGACGATGGCGGAGGCTCTCCGATAGTTTTGATTAACGAAGGCTTGGCCAAACAGTTCTGGCCGAACAGCGACCCCGTGGGACAGCGCATCACCATCGGGAAGGGAATGGGACCCGAATTTGAAGAGCCGCCGCGCGAAATCATCGGAATCGTTGGCGATGTGCGAAACCAAGGACTCGACAACAACCCGGACCCGATCATGTACATTCCCGTAGCGCAAGTGAAAGACGGAGTGACCGCCCTGAACAATCGTATTATTCCAATCACATGGGCGGTCCGCACCAACGTGGAACCGTTTTCGCTCAGCAGAGAGATTCAGGTGGAGCTGCGCGCGGCCAGTGGAGGGTTGCCGGTAGCTCACATCCGGTCGATGGAGGAAGTTAGGCGCGAGTCTACCTCGCGTGCCGACTTCAATTTGACGCTGCTGGCCATTTTTGCCGGAGTAGCCCTGCTGCTGGCAGCGATCGGCATTTACGGCCTGATTGCGTATTCAGTGCAAAACCGGACCCAGGAAATCGGGATTCGCATGGCGCTTGGAGCGAGCCGGCAGGACGTGCGAAGGATGGTAGTGAAACAGGGCATGATGCTCGTGTTGATTGGTGTTTTCTTGGGGGCGGCGGCGGGGCTCGGACTAACGCGCCTGATGGTTAGCCTTCTGTACGGCGTAAAAGCGGCAGATCCCGTGTCGCTAGTTTCCGCAGCGGCGGCCCTCGCCTCTGTTGCTCTGCTGGCAACCTACGTCCCAGCCTTGCGAGCTTCTCGAGTTGATCCAATCGTTTCGCTGCGGTACGAATAAATCATGGTTCTGCGAACCACAAGCGAACCATGAAAATAGCCGCAACGTGCCCTTTGAAAATAAAGGGGTTATGGCTATTTTCTAAGGAATAGGGTGGAAGTTGTGTCGCAGGAACATGCGCTAAGATAGAGACGCGATTCACCGTTCGAACCGCAAGGAGCTGACGTGGAATCTCTGATTCAATTGCGAAGTCTCGAAAAGGCAATCGAGGCTGGCCCGAACAAATTCTTTTTGCTGCGGCGGATCAATCTGGACATCCAGCCCGGAGAATTTGTGACCATCATGGGCCCTTCGGGCGCCGGGAAGTCTACGCTGCTGAGTATCATCGGCATGTTGGATGGCGCGTGGACCGGGGACTATTACTTTCTCGGCGAGTCCGTTCACAAGCTCAACATCAAGAAACGCAACGAGCTGCATAAAGCGAACATCGGCTTTGTCTTCCAGAGCTACCAC
>Ga0137418_10005387_pt1 | contig 11737 bp, 13 predicted proteins | sample CZODoug3_1_2_16f_FD_122242 | JGI IMG/M metagenome (GOLD analysis project Ga0137418, IMG submission 122242) | Vadose zone soil fungal communities from Angelo Coast Range Reserve, California, USA - CZODoug3_1_2_16fungal (Hybrid Assembly) | ecosystem: Environmental > Terrestrial > Soil > Vadose... | reverse complement strand
ATATACAGTTTGAGATAGTCACCGATGAACTTACCTCATGGGTCAGTTCAGTAGATCAGGACCTCTTACTTGGGTTTTATATTCTGTCAAAGTATTTCACCCCCGATCTCAACTACGATGTTGTCCAAAAGCAGGTCGCCGCCATGTCGGCTCGCGATCTGGATACGCTCATTTCGGTATATGGAGATACTGTCGATTATCTCGACGAAGGCAAGGTGGGTCGCGATGTGGTGCAAAGAGAGCTGCAAGAATACTTTGATAAGTGGCCGGTAGTGAAATGGAAGGTGGTGAATGGGACAATGCAATCCCGCACGGCGCGGATTACCCCAGAAGCAAAATACGACGTCACTTTCGCAGTTAACTTTGAAGTAAGTAATCCGGCGACAAAGAAGCGTGTCGTGGGCACGGCTGTCGAAACTGAGGTTCTCGCACCGGATGCTTCCGGGAATAAGAAGATCATTTCGCAACACGAAAAGATCACGACTTCACACGGAAGCGATGGCAACCATTCCATCGAGCATGTTGGCAGTCAGACGTAACTGCGCGCCAAGCGCGGCGATGAGCCACAAGATTCGATAGTTGGTAATTGAGGTCGCGGCGAGGGCGATGCCTGCGACTACGCAAGCACACATGCCAGCAATTGAAATTGCATTCGGTGAAACATTTCGTGAGGCGAGCCAAGCGGTCATCGCTTGAGCCCACTTTCGATTGCGCGTTGCGATTGGGCGGCGGTCAATTTGTTGAGTGGCTGGTTGGTCCATCGGTTGAACTGAAATCCATAGCAGGCCTGGTGAACAATACCCAGACGAAAGCTTGGGAACGTCACATGCCCTTAATCGCTGGGCAGATAGTCGGTCATCCCGAGCACAGCGAGGGACCTCACAATCGAAGTTTTGAATACACAAATTTCCTTGCGTGATCGATCATCGGTTGTGAGAGGTCCTTCACTTCGTTCAGGATGACAACGCGAAGAATGCTGATAGTCCTAAGCGTATGACTGCGCGCGAGCGGGTGAAACAATTAATTAAGGCTTTTCCGGAAGTTTACCCAAATGCGCATACCGAGTTGAATTTTCGAAATCCACTCCAATTACTTGTCGCAACAATTCTATCCGCGCAATGCACGGACAAACGGGTCAACATGGTCACACCTGCGTTGTTCAAGAAATATCGTACTGCAAAAGATTATGCAGATGCGCCGCAGGCCGAGTTCGAAAGCGCAATTAAATCTACAGGTTTCTTTCGTAGTAAAACCAAAAGTATTCGCGGGGCCATGCGCGCAATCGCAGAGGAACACGGTGGAAAGGTTCCCGACACGATGGAGGAATTATGCGCTTTACCGGGCGTTGGACGTAAGACAGCGAACGTCGTACTGGGCAACGCGTTTGGAAAAAACGAAGGGATCGTGGTGGACACGCACGTCATCCGCCTATCACAACGGCTGGGTCTGACGAAACACAAGGATGCGGAGAAGATCGAGCGTGATTTGATTAAGCTCGTCCCGCGCGAGCGTTGGACAGACTGGAGTCACTGGCTTATCTGGCACGGCCGCCGCCGTTGTTATGCGCGCAAGCCGGATTGCAGCCGATGCGAGGTCTTCCGGTTGTGTCCCAGTGGCAAAGTTTTTCTGCGAACAGGCCAGGCGCAAAAGCCTGAGACTGAGTGACGCGTTTTCTTTCAGCGTGAGGCAGGCGACTTGATTTTGCGGGACCGCGTTCCGTTACTTTCCGCTTCTGTTCGTAGTCGTCGAAATTGCTCTTCGAGTTCCTTGAGCTCCTCGTCGGAAAGATCTTCAAGATCGACAAGCTGATTTCGCGCGCCTTTAAGTGCGCGGATGATCTCATCAAGTTTAAGATGCATTGCTTTGGCATCACGATTCTGCGTGTTTTGAATCAGGAACACCATCAGGAATGTGATAACCGTCGTAGCGGTGTTGATGATCAGTTGCCAAGTGTCGGAAAAATGGAAAGTAGGCCCCGTGAGAATCCAGATACAAATGACAAGCACAGCTCCAGCAAATGCCCAGGCGCTGCCGAGCATCATGGACGAACGCCGTGCGAAAACACGAAATGCGTCGCTGACGACACAAAGGAAATCGCGTTCCTGTTCGTTCTCTTTTAGTTTTTTGACGTGAGTCTCTTGCACAGTCTCACATTAACTTCGCACCCGGTGCGGGGAACGCGCGCACAACATCGAGAATCAACACTGGCTTCTGCCTTGAACTCCGGGATTGATTTTCCCGGTGACTTAAGGAAAACTTGGTTCCCGAACTGATGCAGCAGCTCAGTGCATTTTCACGTCCTCAAAGCGTTCCGGCAGTTCCCGCTGCCGGGTCCAGACCGAAGTTGTGGATACTCGATTCATGGCGGGACCTGATTCTATACGTAGGCACACCGCTTTTGTTGCTGCCGGCTTTTGCGCTGGCCCAGGCGCGCTGGAGTCCGCAAGACATTTATCTCTTCGTCGCGGCGTTCGGCGCAATGGGACATCATTTGCCGGGGATGATCCGCGCCTATGGCGACCGCGCTTTATTCGATCGCTTCAAATGGCGCTTTATTCTCGCGCCGCTGTTTCTGCTTGCGGTCTGCATGGCTTTTTTCTGGTGGGACCTCAAAGGAATCTTGCTTGTAGTTTTCTTCTGGGGCGTCTGGCACGGACTGATGCAAACCTATGGATTCTGCCGCATCTATGACGCGAAAACGGGAACCTTCGACGCTCTCACGCGCCGGCTTGATTTCGCGACATGCGTAATCTGGTTCGCCACCGCGGTAGCGCTTTCGCCATACCGGCTGAGCGATACGCTCGATATATATTACATGTGTGGCGGGCCCTTTATCCCGCCATCACTGGTGCATCACGGGCAGCAGCTGATTCTTTTCGCAGCCATCGCAGTTTCGGTCCTTTTTGTCCTGCATTTTGGGCGGATGTGGATCATAGGGAAACGGCCCAACCCCGTGAAAGCAGCCTTGCTGATCACGAGCATAGCGTTTTGGTGGTACTGCAATAATCTCGTTGCGAACATTCTAGTCGGCATCGCGTTATTCGAAGTGTTCCACGACGTGCAATACCTCTCGCTCGTCTGGATCTACAATCGCAACCGCGTGGAGAAAGACAGCAACATCGGCGGATTCATGCGCTTCGTGTTTCGACGGAGCGGATCGCTGCTGGGGCTCTACGTCGGCTTGGTTTTCGCCTATGGCTCGCTCTCTTATTTTAATGCGCATCTCGGAATAGACACCGTCAAACGCATTCTCACCGGCGTGGTCACCGCTTCCACGCTGCTCCATTTTTATTACGATGGATTTATCTGGAAAGTACGGGAACGCTCCACGCGCCAATCCCTTGGGCTCGCCGGCGGAACCACCGATGTATCGCTGAGCGGTTTTCTCCCGAGCTGGGCGCTGCATGGCTTAAAATGGGCAGCGGTGTTTGTGCTGCCGTTAAGCGCGCTCTGGTTTTGGCAGACACACCTTATAGTCCCGGAAGTCCAACGGCGTGCATGGCTCGTAGCAGACGTGCCGGCAGGTGCAAAACAGCATTTTGATTATGGACTGGCGCTGCAAAAGGAGGGCCAATGGGAGCAGGCGGAAGAACAATATAAGATCGCGCTTGGCTTCAAACCCGCTGATGCCAAATCGCATATGAACCTTGCCGCTGTTTTCATGGCGCAAGCCAAATTTGATGCGGCTGCGCAGCACATGGAAGAGGCGTTGCGTCTTCAACCCAACAGCGGCGAGTTCCATTTCAGTTACGCTAGTTTGCTCCAGCGACTTGGACGCAGAGGCGAAGTTGGGCCTCACTACAAAGCGGCCGCGCGTCTGAAGCCGGACTCTCCCGACGCCCATTACAGTTATGCAGATTATCTAGCCTCAGAAGGCAAAAATGAAGACGCCATCGATGAGCTTCGACAGGTTGTACGACTCAAACCCGATCACGTGGATGCCCGGATTCGTCTTGGCGATGCGCTTCTTGCGAAAAGCGATCTCGATGCGGCCAAAACGCAGTACATTGCGGCGGTTCGCTCGAATCCCAAGTTGGCGGTTGGTTACAACGGTTTAGGTAACGTGTACCTCAGGCAGGGGCAGATCTCACAGGCCATTGTTCAATTCAGTGAAGCGTTGCGCCTTGACCCCGATTACAAAGATGCCGAGGAAAATCTGCGCTTCGCCAAGGCGAGCGACGCTCAATTCTTTCCGCAAACGCGCAAGTAATCTTTGATCAGTCGCATCTGTCATTTCGGGCGGAGTCGAGAAATCTCTTACTTTTATCAGAAACCGAACCGCGATATCGCGGATGGCACAGATCGGAACAGAAAAGCCGAGAACCTGAATTTCGACTTAAATCCGCGTAACCCAGGATAAGTAATTTCGGACCATGCACTTTTCTTCCAGAGGTCTTCATCTAAACCTCGATGATGCGTGGCAAGATGAGCCCTTGGGCCTGCCGGTTGTTGATGTGCACAATTGGGGACCACAATTGCGCTTTTCTGCGCCGCCGCGGTTGGTCGCCAAGTTTTATCGCGACCACGAAACACACCTCGCGTTGCCCTTTCTGCTTTACGGCTCGGGCGATTTTCACTATCTGACGGCGCTCCGGTTGCGCTGGGTTGCCCGGCCGATCGTCGTTGTTTCGTTCGATAATCATCCGGATTGGGACGTGCGCCCGCCGAAATGGGGATGCGGCGGTTGGGTCAATCGCGCATTGGAGCTATCAAACGTGCGCCGTGTGAGTGTCTGGGGTTGCGGAAACTTCGAGTGTTGGTGGCCGCACCAAATTTTCGGCAACCGTCGCGCCGAACGCGCGGGCGTCCTCGATGTTCATCCCTGGGCAGACGATCACCCCGCGAAAGATCGAGAACGCCGGGGCGCGATACTTGGTGATAATTGGCACGATCACTTTGAGCAGTTTTTGGAGACGGCCGGCAGACAAAATGTTTACGTCACAATTGATCTTGATTGTCTCAATGCGAGCGAGGCGGTGACGAATTGGGAGGCGGGCCGCTTCACAATTGCAGATCTTGAATGGGCGGTTGGAAAATTGCGCGAGTCGTCGCAGATTATTGGAGGCGATATTTGTGGCGCCTATTCGCCGCCAAATTATGCGCGGTTCAAACAGCGTTTCGCTGCGGAATTCGATCACCCAAAAATCCAGTTGCCAGCTCCCGACCGGATCCACCAGATCAATCTGGCGAGCTTAGAAAGATTGTGGCCGTTGCTGTCTGGCGCCTGAATTTTTGAAGTCTGTTGGAGGGCAAGGGCTTCGCCTGCCAAACGCCGAGCGGCAACCGAAGCGATTGCTCTACAATTTGTCGTTAGCTAAGCGAAACGAGCACGATTCCGACGCTGATCAGCAACGCGCCAACCGTCAGTCGCATGCTTAGCTTTTCCTTCAGGACGGCCGCTGCGACCAGTGTGATGAAGATCACGCTCAACCCCTGGAATGGATAGAGATAACTCAAGTCGAATCGCTGCAGCAATCCCAGCGTGAGAAAGAACGAGATCGTCATCAGAAGAATGCCACTGGTAATCTTCGAGACAAACTGGGTGTTCCGAAAACCGGTCGTTGTCGTGGCCTCCATCGCTCGCTTCAGGATCAGCTGAGCCGCGACGAAGCTTAATAGAGAAACAACAATGAAAAAAAAGGCGAGAAAACTCACAGGCGTTCCTCGAATTGTGCGATCGGTTTCGCGACCAGCGCTAGTCCAATAACGACCAACGCAATCCCGCACCAGCGCAGTGGCGAAATCAATTCGCCGAGAAAAATCCAACAGCCGAGCGGAACGAGGATGTCGACCACACGCGACAGAGGAAAAGCAATGGTGATTGGAATATATCTCAGCACATAAAGCCAACTGACGAAGCTCGCGATGATGAGAAGAATCGCCCACCACACCAGCGGCGAAGCCAAACCATTCAGCCCGGTCCAAGACCATGCGCTGCCCGTGTTCGCCACCTCTGCTGCGCCACGCTTCAAAAGAAATTCCGACACGAGCACGCACGCAACGCTGAGAGCAAGTTGCAGCCAGGGGTTGCTGAAACCGGAAGGTCGATTTTGCATCTGCTTTTCTAGCGCGCAGCGATCCCATCGCAACCGATTTTGATTGCTCCGTAGTCGCTTCGCTCCGCGAAGCCTGGTGCTGATATTGCTAACAGCCCGCGCATCACGCCGCCCAGAGGTCGGCGTCTACAGAATACGCCTTATCAGAGCTGACCGGCATTAGGAAACCGCTGCAAAACAGGATCGTGACGCGTCGGACCGAGATATTTGATGAGACGGCGAAAGATCGGATTGAGCAGCGAATTTGTGTGCATGACGTAGAGATCGAGCGGTGCAAGCTCGCAATCCAGATGCAGTTTGGGTTCGTAGTTGAGGGGATTGCTATAGTAGTACTTCAAACCTTGTTCCAGCGCCCAGGAGATGATGTCGCGCAGCGTGTAAAAATAAAGATGGAGGTCGAGCGCGACCCTGTAGTCCAGTCCAATGCATTCGTCATAAATTTTGTCGTCGCAGACGAGGCAAAAGCTGAATGCGACGATCTTGCCCAGCTGGCGCCAAATAAAGAAGCGCGCCCGATCCGGCATTTGCTGTCCGATTGTGCGAAAATAGTCTTTCGTCAGGGTCTCGAATTTTAATGGCGAACGCTCGTGAACAGCGAGATACAGGGGATGGATTTCGTCAACCAGAGGCGCAATGTCGCTGAAGACCTCCATCTCAATCTTGGGCGCATGCTCTGCTTTGCGGAATTTTCGGCGCAGATCTTTCCGAGTGGCTTTGCTGAGCGTGCGGAAATATTCGTCCCAGTTGTTGTAAGGGAGTGGAAGGCGCGTCATTGGCATGCTGGGAATTTGCGCGTAACCATGTATGGGGAACGTTTCCAGCTTCAACCGATAGGTCGCAGGAAAATCCTTCAACACGACCAGCGAAGCCTTGTTTTGTCTTGCATAACTGGAAAGGCTTGCTTGCAGTGCGTTTGCCACCCACGCTTCGTCTCTCTCGTCGCATGCTGCCAAGTCGCCTGTACCGGCCGCGCAGCCAACCATCAAGACGCGCATCGTTAGAAAGCGTGGGAAAATTTTGCGAACACGATCCACAATTGAACTGATCTTTCCGGGTGCGCCTTCGACGAGATTTTGCCGAACAAAGAATACAGGCTGGATTGCCCGCGCATTTCCGGAATCATCCTCGAGCAGCAGATGGTGGTGTTCGAAAATGTCCTGCAAGGTTTCTTCGACGATCTCGTAGTAACGATGATCTTTGCACTTATTTTGAAGTGCCCGTTTCCATGCCTCGGAATTTTGTAGCTCAGCGCGCGTAACAATTTTCATCACGCCTTGAGGAAATTGGATTGTATGGCCATGCTGCATGAAAACGGAGCCGAGGCGTTCAGATAACGAAGGGCCGCGAAGCGCTTATTCCTCAGATCGTCCCACGGCTTCGCGATCCGCCATGGTTTTCACTTTGATGACTCCGTCGCGGATGTGCAGGTCGCGTTGCGGATTTGGAATCTCGATCCCGGCTGCGGTCAGATGTTTGTAGATCAGGTAATTCAGGTCGCTTTTGAAGCGGCGGGGCTTGTAACTCATCTCCTGGGTCCAGGCGATAAGCTCGAAATCGATGGTGCTATCGCCAAATTTCTCCAGATAAGCCGTCGGCTCCGGGTCGCTTAGCGTGCCTGAATGTTCGCGGGCTGCGGCGATCAGTGCCTCACGCACTTTGTTCACGTCGCTTCCATAAGCCACGCCTACGGGAAGACGAAACCGCACGCTTGGATCGCCGTAATGCCAGTTAGTCACGGGTGAGTCGATGAATTTTGAGTTCGGCACGATCATGGCAATATTGTCGCTCGTCATAATAACCGTGCTACGCGCCCGAATCTGCTGCACCCTGCCGACGATGCCCGCTACCTCGACGCGGTCTCCGATCGTGATCGGTCGCTCCGCCAGTATAACCAGACCGCTGATGAAATTGCTGGCGATGTTCTGAAGACCGAAACCAATACCGACCCCAACTGCGCCCGCGAATACAGTCAGCGCGGCCAGATGAATTCCCGTGTTCTCCAGGACAATGAAAATGCCAACGACCAGGACGATATTGCTGATGACTTGGGAAATCGCGTACTGGAGCGAACGATCGAGTCCACTCTGAGCAAGCAGCCGGTTAAAAAGAAAACGCTTCGTCCTCGAAGAAATCCAGAAGACGGCAACCAGAAGCGCGACGAGCAGAAAAATCTGAAGAAGACTTAGCTTGATCGCTGGGAGTGGCGCGTTCCAGCCCAGCGGAATCCCCGCCGCGTTGATCGCACTGATGACGAAAAAGATCAGCGCGGCGAGGCTCAAGAGTGTGGTAACGATCGCGACGAAGTTCGTGTCGATCTTGAAACGGCTAAAAAACCGGCGAACCGGATCGCTCTGTAAGATTCTGGCGGTGAGAAGACCGGCTGCGAAAAGGCCGGCGAATGCAATCAGGCCGAGGAATGTTACGTAGTGGTCGCCAACGTAAAAGAGCGGCCGCTCCAGAAGCGTCATCTCCACGCTCTCTAGTGTGAACGCGTTACGGGGCTTCGCAACCTTCGAAGCGACCGAAGGCGTTTGGCTGTAGCCGCTTCCCCGTGGGAAGCGACGCGTTGATTTGCTTGGGAGGCGCGCGGCGCGTCTCAGAGAGACGCGGCTAAAGCAAGTGCTACTACTGCTGCTTGGCGCGCTCTTCGATATACTTAATCACGTCGCCGACTGTCTGTAGCTTTTCGGCGTCTTCGTCCGGGACTTCGACGGAAAATTCCTCTTCAAATGCCATCACCAGTTCGACGATATCCAGCGAGTCCGCGCCCAAATCCTCAATGAAAGACGCCTGTGGCGTAACCTGCTCCGGATTGACGCCGAGTTGCTCGACAATGATGTCCTTAACTTTCTCTTCGATCGATTTTTCCGCCATAAAATTTGTTCGGTTTGTGTTAATCGCGCGTGGAAAAGCCTAAAGCCGTCCCGAGCACAGCATGGCAAGTAAATGAATTAAAGATGTTGTCAATCATTTTCGGGAACGTGCCACGTCTGCTCTCGATGCGGTTCTTGTCACTCCGAGCAAAGTCGAGGAATCTCTCGCTCTTTCAATGATTGTTTTCGTCCAATCCCCTAACATTTGAAGATGCCCGACTCTGCTCGACATGACAAAATGCCGTTGCCGCGGATGCTAACCTGATAGTGGCTTCGGCATCTCCCACCTTCACGTTTGCTTCCGTTTGTCATTCGAGTAGATGAAGCCGATGACACCTTCCTCTGTCGAGCCTGCCGATCTGCTCGATCTAAGGCTGCTGCCTGCGTGGGTGAAAGAACCAGTCGAGGCAAAACGTTACGCGGATGTGGAAGGCGAGCACGGTCCTGAGCGCGCAGCGCGGCATCATCGGGGTGCGCCAACGCACCGGGGAAGACGGTCAACGCTAGACTCCGGCAGATCCCGAGCGGGCGTCCAACGGCCAATAACAAGAGCTGGCAAGCACGAGGCAAGACGTCGCCGGTTTGAGTCGGACCGATATTCGGCACGGCGCGGAAGTGCGGAAGATCACTTGAGGGGAGAGGAGCATCCTTCCGTGACACGAACGCCACTGCAGATCACAATCCGTTTTCTGCCATACTCCCCGGCCTTCGAAAATGTCGTTGCGCAAATCGAATCCGGCTCAGTCGCGTATTCGCTGTACGCCCTGGCGCGTTTGTTTCTTGAAAAGCCTGAACGGTACGACGTGCGGCTCACGGCGAAAGCGGAATCGCCGCTTTATCGCCTTGGCGATAATGGCGCCTTGTCTCTGAATCGAGAATTCCTCGAGCGAAACGCGTTCCGCCTGGCTCAGTCCGATTTCTATAAGATCGACGTTACCGAGTCCGAACCGATCAAGGGAAATTTCTCAAATATCGCGCGATGCCGGTTGAGCGGGACACTTCTTGGCCCGACGAACCATCACAACTATCAGTTGCAACTGCGTAGCCTTTACGAGCAACGCTTTAGCCGCCGGATGAGCTTCGTGGATTACCAGCGACAGGTCGAGATTGTGAATGATGCGGAGTTGATTGAGCGCTGGAAACAAGAGGCTCGGAAGGTGACTACCTACACGACGAGCCGCGAAGAAGTTCCTTTAATATTTTCTTCCCAAACCGAAGCAGAGCGGCATTTCCGATCGCATTATTTGGAGGGAATAGTCAAGGGACTGGACGAAGCAACCATCGGCGGGGTCCTGAGTCGGCGTTTATCGGACAGGGTCCTCAATCGGGCGGTCGAAGATGCTTGGGTGCAGGAAACGCGCTCGCCCTCAGGGATGATGCAGGAGTTGGCTGGACGATTTCGACAGAATGGGCTCCATGTTTTTCGCCATCGCCGCGGCATGTTGTTTGTCTCGCCAATTCGAACACGCGCCTTCGTTTACGAACAGGCTGGCGTCTCTCCATCTGTGAATGCGATTCTCGAAGCGCTGGCAGGGACAGTGGCGATCAATCGCAAACAGCTTTTTGAGAAGTTGATTGGCGATGTTGCAACCGACGATGTAGAGCCGCGCAAACTCGCGCTTGTATCCGATTTGCGCTGGCTGATCAACGAAGGCTATGTGATCGAGTTCAATGATAGCTCGCTCGATCTTCCACGAGGAAAAGTCAAACAGCGGGAAGCTTTAGCGCCGGACGTGGCCGCAGAGGCAGTGGAACGCGGATCCGCTGAACCGGCGGGGCAAACGCTCGCGCTGGCGATTTGGCGTGGACCCTACTCGTTAACGATTCTTAGAGAAGGCGCCGAGTCGCGTCCTTCGTAGCGAACGACTTCATTTTTTTCGTTCAACAGCGAAATACGCGGTGCATGTAATGCCGCTTCTTCGGGCGTGTAGCGTGCAAAACTCATGATGGTGAGGCGGTCGCCTATTTCGCCGAGATGCGCCGTGGCACCGTTTAGTTCGATGATTCCACGCCGAGCTTCGCCGAAAATTGCATAGGTCTCGAATCGTTCGCCATTGTTCAAATTGCTCACGAGGATTTTCTCATATGGAATCAATCCAACGAGTTCAGCCAGATCGGCGGAAACCGTCAGGCTACCTTCATAATCCAAGCTTGCTCCGGTGACGGCGGCGCGGTGAATCTTTGATTTAAGGAGAGTAAATTGCATCGATTCGATTCGCAGGGCGCCTGTATCAGCCCTAAAAGCCTTCGTCTCGGATACGGCTTACAATTTCAGATCGCGCCGGCTTTTCTGAGCGCTTTATAGGCACCGTGTTTGTTAATTGTCTTTAGACCGCGCGCCGTAACGCGAACGCGTACAAACTTCTTTAGCTCAGGCACCCAAATACGCTGGCGCTGCAGGTTCGGTGCGAAAATGCGCGTCACGTTTTTCGTGATATGCCGCCCTACACCGCCTTTCTTCTTTGCCAACCCGCGCCGGTGAATGACGCTGCCGCGCATGGCTTTTGATCCCGTAATACTGCAAATTCGTGACATAAGTGAATGAAAAACGCCGCGTAAACTGGCGCGCACCAGCCAGCCGGTCAAGTGGATGTTGATCCGTCGCGCTTTGTATTCTTCTCGTCGAAAAATTCATGGTTGAACGCGCAACTGGCGGAGGCGGTCAAATTTAGCTCGCACAAGAGACAGTCGAGTTTGCGAGGTCGACATCGCACATAACCGAATGCACAAGAATAATCACAAACTGCGGATTGGGATTGTTGGAGCGGGCAACATCGTTCGCACTCGCCACTTGCCAGCTCTTAAGAA
>Ga0137418_10005385_pt1 | contig 11738 bp, 10 predicted proteins | sample CZODoug3_1_2_16f_FD_122242 | JGI IMG/M metagenome (GOLD analysis project Ga0137418, IMG submission 122242) | Vadose zone soil fungal communities from Angelo Coast Range Reserve, California, USA - CZODoug3_1_2_16fungal (Hybrid Assembly) | ecosystem: Environmental > Terrestrial > Soil > Vadose... | reverse complement strand
CACGCCCTTGTACATCTTGCCGGGATGAATGCGCGAGCCGAAGGTGAGCGGGCCCGCGCAGGTCGCCTTGGTCGCCTTGGCCGTGTGCGCCTTGAGGTACGCGAACTCCTTGATGATGCCGAGGCCTCCCGCCGGCGCCTCGATGCGGCCGACGGCCTCGTAGCGCGTCTGCTGGTCGTATCCCCAGGGCCCGGCCTGCCGGCGCACGGGCAGCGGCTCGATGCCCTTGATGACGGCATAGTAGGAGTCGACGTAGCCGTCCAGGCGCCGGACTTCGCCGTCGGTGATGATGTCGAGGCCGGCGCGCTCCATGTCACGGATGGCCGTGTCCGCGGCATCGTCGAACATCTCCTCGAGGTCGCCCGGGCCGAACTGGCCGGCCTCGAAGGCCTTGACGGCGGCGAACCACCACCCGGACTTGCCGTGGGATCCCACGACGGTGGAAGGAATGAGGGGCAGGGTCGGCATCAGGACGTTCCTCCTATCACACGGAGGACGGCCGGGTCCTTGTGGACATCGTCCGGTCGTCCCGCGAAGATGATCTCGCCGCGCTCGATCACGTACAAGCGCGTGGCGAATTCTGGCACGTGGTGGATATTGGACTCGGCCATGAGAATGGCATGGCCGCGCTGGGTGATCTCGGCGAGGCCTGCGGACACGGTGGGGATGATGGCGGGGGAGAGGCCCTCGAAGGGCTCGTCGAGCAGCAGCATGTCGGGATCGAGGGCGAGCGCCCGCGCGATCGAGAGCATCTTCCGCTCCCCGCCCGACAGCTCGGGACCCTTGCGCGTCACGTACTTGCGCAGGGCGGGGAAGACCTCGTAGGCCGCGGCCAGCCGCTCGGCGGCCGGGCGACCGCCGGGACGGGTCCACGTCGAGATCTCGATGTTCTCCGCCACCGTCAGGTCGGGAAAGATGCCGCTCTCCTCGGGGGCGAATCCCAGCCCCAGCCGCGCGATCTCATGGGTGCGTCGCTCGTGGATCGGCACGTCGTTGAAGCGGACGCCGCCGCCCCGGGGGCGATGGTAGCCCATGATGGTCCGGAGCGTCGTCGTCTTCCCCGCGCCATTGCGCCCGACGAGGCAGACCACCTCGCGCGCGCGCACCTCGAGGGAGACGCGCCTCAGGATATGGCTCTCCTGGATGAACACGTCGATCTCATCGACCGCGAGCATGCTAGTGGCGGCGCCTCCCGACGACCATGTCGACCACGCGGGAGTCGGCCTGGATGGCGGCGGGCGTGGCATCGGCCAGCACCTTGCCCTGGTGGAGGGCGATGATCCGGTCCGAGTAGCCGAAGACGATGTCCATGTCGTGCTCGACCTGGATGATGGCGCGAAGCCCGATCCGCTTCGCCGCCTTCACCAGGATGTCCATGACCACGTGCTTGTCCGCTGTGCTGACGCCGCTCGTGGGCTCGTCGAGCAGGATGATCTCCGGGCGCAGGGCGAAGGCCGAGGCCACGTCGAGCAGCTTCTTGTCTCCCTGGGGCAGCTCGCGGGCGAGAGCATGCGCCTTGTCGCCGAGACCGAAGAGCGTGGCGACTTCCAGGGCGTCGGCGTGGACCTCCCGGTCGGCGCCGAGCGAGGAGAGAAGGCGGGCGCCGCGGCCGAGCCGCGAGATGACGGCGGCCTGGAGCGTCTCGAGCACGGAGAGCTCCGGGAAGATCTGGACGAGCTGGAAGCTTCGCGCCATGCCGAGGCGCGTGAGGGCGACGGTGCCGATCCCGGCGATGTCTCGGCCCTTGAAGCGCACGGTGCCCCCGCTCGGTGGCAGCACGCCCGTCAGCACGTTGATGAGCGTGGACTTGCCCGCGCCGTTGGGACCGATGATGGAGACGAACTCACCCTCGCGGATCGACAGGCTCACGCTGTCCAGCGCCACGTAGGCGCCGTAGAGCTTGCGGATGTCGTGCGCTTCGAGAATCACGCGCGCGAGGTCTCGACGGGGCGACGCCGCGCGAAGAGTCCCATGAGACCGGACGGCGCGAAGATGACGATGAAGGCGAGCATGGCGCCAAAGACGAGGCGCCAGTAGGGAAAGACCGACATCACCGTGTCCTGGAGGAAGATGAAGGCGAAGGCGCCCAGGAGCGGGCCGAAGAAGGACGAGAAGCCGCCCAGCAGCACCATGAAGACGACGTTGCCCGAATGCGTCCAGTAGGCGAGGGTCGGATCCACGTTGCCCGTGGGCGTGGCGAGGAGCGCGCCGCCCACGGCCGCGTAGACCGCGGAGATCATGAAGGCGTACCAGCGAAAGCGCGGCACGCTCACGCCGAGGCTCTCGGCCTTGAGCGGGTTATCGCGAATGGTCTTGAGACAGAGGCCGAAGGGCGAGCGCACGATGCGCCACATCAGAAGCGTGGCCAGGATCAGCACGGCCAGCGAGAAATAGTAGTAGGGCCCCACCAGGTAGGCCGTCTTGGAGAAGCCCTCCCAGCCGTTGCCGAGGAGATAGGGGCGGAGCATGCGCATGCCCTCGTCGCCGCCCGTCAGCTTGTAGAACTTGAGCAGGAACGTGTAGAAGACCATGCCGAAGGCCAGGGTCAGCATGCCGAAGTAGATCTTGACGTAGCGCACGCAGAGCGCGCCTACGGGCGCCGCCACGATCGCGGCAGCGAGCGCGGCGGCGGGCAGGATCAGCTCCATGTGCCGCACGTGGAGATGCGTGGTCAGCACGGCGCCCGTATACGCGCCGACGCCGATGAAGAGAGCGTGCCCGAACGAGACCAGCCCCGTGTAGCCGAAGAGCAGGTTCAGACCGAGCAGGACCACGCCATAGGCCATGAAGGGCAGCATCAGCGTGACGTAATAGGTCGGAGCGACGACGGGCAGCCCCAGCATGGCCAGGCCCACCAGGCTCAGGACGACGGCCGTCCTCACGCGGCCACGGCTCCGAAGAGGCCTCGCGGACGCCAGAGGAGCACGGCGATCACGATCAGGTAGATCAGGAGCATCTCGAGCTCGGGGTAGACGGAGATCGCGACCGATCGAAGGACTCCCACGACGAGCGCGCCTACGAAGGCGCCGCGCATGCTGCCGAGGCCTCCGATGACCACGACCGCGAAGGCCTCCACGATGAGCTCGATGCCCATCTCGCTCATGGCGGCCGTGGCCGGAATGACGAGGGCACCCCCCAGCGTGCCCAGCATGGTGCCAAGCGTGAAGACGCGCACGTAGATCCACCGCATGTCCACCCCGAGCGCCTCGGCCATCTCGCGGTTGTCGGCGGAGGCACGAATGATGCGGCCGAAGGCCGTGCGCGTCAGAAGCCAGCCGATGGCGACGGCGATGGCGAGGCTGGCCGCAATGACGATGAGGTTGTACACGGGCACGATGGCGCCCAGCACGCGGGCCTGGCCATAGCTCAAATAGAGTCCGCCCGTGGAGACGGGCGCGGTGCCCCAGGTCATGCGGATCAGGTCTTCGAGCATGAGGACCAGCGCGAAGGTCAGCAGGAGCTGAAAGGTCTCATCGCGGTCGTACACGAAGCTGAGGAGACCGCGCTCGACCACGACGCCGATCAGGCCTACCGCCAGGCCCCCCAGCGCGAGCGGCAGGATGAAGAGCGCCGGCGGCCCTCCGTGCCCCGTGAAGTAGGCGACGGCCGACACACCCGTGTAGGCGCCCAGCGCGTAGAAGGAGCCGCAGGCCAGATTGAAGATCTTCTGGACACCGAAAACGACCTGCAAACCGGCGGCCACGAGGAAGAGGATGGCGGCATGGAACACACCGCCCATCAGGACGTTCACGAGGTTCGCCGTCACAGCAGGGAAGTCTACTCGATGACGCGGTCGGCGCGCCGCAGGAGCGACTGCGGGAGCGTGAGGCCGGCGGAGCGCTGCTCGATGACGAGATTGCGGCCCTCGACCCAGCCGAGGACCGCAAGCGACTGCCGGTGCTCCGCCAAGTGCGCGGAATAGCCGGGGGCCGAGGAGAACAACAGGAACCCGATTCGGCTCGTCTTGCCCTGCTGCCCGCCGGCCCAGGATGGGAAGCAGTGCATGAGGGCGAACACGAGCACAAGGCCAACGGCCCTACGGCTCACCCTCGCCCCCGCGCCGCTCGATGTTGTGCTTCAGATCTTCCAGCCGTTGATCCAGTCGAGGAGCTTGGAGCCCGCCGGCTTCATCGCGTTCTTGGTGGAGACGACCTCGATGGGATTGATGGTGACGAAGTCGTAGCTGTTCTTGTGGGTGGTGATGCCCTGGTAGAAGTTGCACATCTGAATATGGTCCGGTCGCCACGAGCGCGTGCCCGAGAGCGACTGGGCCTCGATGCCCTCGAGCGCCTTGACCACTTCGGCTTTGGTCGGCCATTTCTTCGTGGCCGCGTAGGCCTTCTCGACGGCGGCCTTGTAGGACTCGATATTGAAGTATGCGTGATCGCACTCGTAGGGCGGGTACTCGTTGTACTTGGCCTTGTACTCGCGCACGAACTGCTTGAGGAGCGCGCTGCCCGAAGGATCGTCGAAGTACATGGTGTTGTAGCCGAGCAGGAGCCCCTCGGGGGTGAACTCCTTCTTGAGCGAGTCGTGCACGCCGCCCGCGGTGGTGAAGACGCCCTTCATGGTCTTGAAGAGGCCGACGGCGGCGGCCTGCTTCATGATGATGGTCGCGTCGCCCGACCAGAAGGAGCACATGAGCAGGTCGGCCTTGGCCTGCTGGATGGCCGCGATGTGGGAGGTGAAGTCGGTGACGCCGAGCTTGGGGAAGAGCTCGAGGACGAACTTCACGTCCGGGATGTAGCGCTTCAGCACGGCCTGGTAGGTCTCCCAGCAGTCATGGCCATAGGAGTAGTCGTTACCGATGCCGGCCACGGTCTTCACGCCCTTGAAGTACTTGGGCGTGAGGATGCCGGCCACGATGGCCTCGACCTCGTTGTCCACGCTCTTGAAGGCCCACTTGGGATTGGGCATGGTCTCTTCCACGCCCTTCTGGGTCGTGCCGTCCCAGGAGAGCCACGGGACTTCCATCTCCTCCGCGACGGGGCCGAGGGCCAGCGTCACGCCCGTGGAGATGCCGCCGATGACGACCTCGACCTTGTCCTGCAGGATGAGCTTGCGATAGCGCTCCACCGTGTCCTTCGGCGTGGACTCTTCCTCGACGACGAGCTGCACCGGGCGCCCGAGGATGCCCCCCGCCTTGTTGACCCGCTCCGCCCACCACTCGGTGCCGCGAAGCCCGGCCGTGCCGACGGGCGCCGCGATGCCCGCGCGGATGGCGATGATGCCGATCTTCACCGGGTCCGAAGGCACGCCCGGCCGCGCCTGCGCCCGAGCCACCGCGGGGAATCCCAGCGCGCCCACTGCCGCGGCCGCTCCCGCCGTCTTGAGGAACTCGCGTCTGCTCGCCGCCATGTCTGCCTCCCTCGTCATTGAGAGTTAGCCCTTCAGCTGCTTGCGCGCCAGCTCGGCTCCCGCGGCCAGCCGCTTGAGCTTCTCGAAGGCCACCCAGCGCGGGACGGGAAAGAAGCCGCAGTCGGGCACCAAGGATAGCCGCTCGGCCGGGATGTGCTCGAGGCAGAGGCGGACCCGCTCCGCCACGTCCTCGGGAGTCTCCATGTAAAAGGACTTCACGTCAATCACCCCGCAGGCGACGTCACGGTCCACGCCGATCTCCTTCCACATCTCGATCTCGGCCATCTCGCGGTTGGCGTACTCGAAGACGAACTGCTGGCACTTGGTCTCGAGGAGCGCGGGGAACATCCACCGGTAGCTCCGCTTGCCGCGCGGGCGCGAGAGCAGGTTGCCGAAGCACACGTGGTAGCCGATCTTCGCCTTCACGCCCTCCACGCAGGCGTTGAACATCTTCACGTACTCGGGGGCCTGCCCCGGCACGATGGCCGCCGAGGGCTCGTCCACCTGGATCCACTCGGCGCCGGCGGCGGCCAGCGCCTTGAGCTCGGCGTTGACGGCGGGCACCAGGTCCCAGCAGAGGGCGAGGCGGTCGTTGTTGTAGGCGTCGCCCGGGCGGGTCTGCACGTGGATGGAGAGCGTCACCGGTCCCGGGCAGGTGGCCTTGACGGGCTTGTCGGTCTGGGTCTTGAGGTACTTGAACTCGTCCACGGTGCCGAGGCCCTTGGGCACTCTGATCTTGCTCGTTGGCCGGTATCGCGGCACGCTGTCGTACGCGTAGAGACCCGTCTTCCGCAGGGGCTCCAGCGTCTCCAGCCCTTCCATCTTCCCGTAGAAGGTCTGGACGAAGAAGAAGCGGCGCATCTCGCCGTCGCAGATCACGTCGATGCCCGCGCGCTCCTGGTCGCGGATGGCGAGCTGGGTCGCGTCGTCGAAGGCTTCCCGCGCGTCCGTCTGCCCGTACTCCTCCGCCTTGATCTTGTCGAGCGCGGTCCAGAACCAGCCGGGGAAGCCGTGGCTGCCCATCACGTGCGTGTAGAGGAGCGGAAGCTTGGCGGCCATCGCCTGTCCTTTCCTAGAAGAGATGCTTCTGAATCTTGCCGACCGACGTGCGAGGGAAGACGTCGCGGAACTCCACGCGCTCCGGCACCTTGAAGCCGGACAGCCGCGCCCGGCACCAGGTGATCAGCTCTTCGCTCGTGGCGCTCGCCCCGTCGTGCAGGATGACGTAGGCCTTGATGGCCTGGTCGCGCACGGGATCCGGGACGCCAACCACGGCGGCGTCGAACACGGCGGGGTGCTGCTTCAAGGCCTCCTCCACCTCCGAGGCGGACACGTTCTCGCCGGCGCGCTTGATCATATCCTTCTTCCGGTCCACGAAGAAGAAGCAGCCGTCCTCGTCCATGATCGCCTGATCACCGCTGTGCAGCCATCCATCTCTTAATGTCTGAGCCGTCGCTTCGGGGTTGTTGAAATAGCCCTTCATGAGGCTCACGCCGGGGATGCCGCTGACCACGAGCTCGCCCACTGTGCCCGGCGGGACTTCCTTGCCGCTCTCGTCCACCACCTTGCACTCGTAGCCGAGCACGGGCATGCCCATGGCGAGCGGCTTGCGCGGAAGATCCAGGGGCTGCATGAGGGGCAGGCTCATGGTCTCCGTCATGCCCCAGATCTGCATGAGGGGGGCGCGGAAGCGCGCGTGCCATTCCTCGAACTGCTGCGGGGTAACGTTCTGAGCGTAGGAGATGGCTCGGAGGCGCGTACGCCCGTCGTCGCTCGAGCGCGGCTGGGCCAGGAGCATGCGGATGGGCGCGGCGAAGAGCGCGGCGAGGGTGGCCTCGTGGCGAATGGCCTGCTCGACGAAGCGCGTCGCGCTGAAGCGCTCCATGAGGGCGACGCTGCCTCCGCACAGCAGCATCGGTATGAACGCGTGCAGTTGGGCTCCCGCGTGGAAGAGGGGGAGCACGATGAGATGACGATCACCGGGGCCGACGCGCATGGCCTTGGCCATGACCTCGCCGCCGTAGATGTAGTTGGCGTGGGTGAGGAGCACGCCCTTGGGCTTGGAGGTGGTGCCCGAGGTGTACTGCATGGACACCTCGTCGAGGGGCGCGACGGCCGTCTCTGGCTTCGCGGACGGAAGGCCATCGAGGAGCGGAGCGAGCGGCCGCGCTTCGAGGACGCCATCCAGGACGGGGCACCGTCCCGCCACGGCGTGAATGGCCGCCGCGTACTGGGGCTCGGTCACGGCGAGACGAGCCTCGGAGTGAGTGAGGATGTACTCCATCTCGTCCGCGGCTGAGCCGGGATTGGTCGGCACCATGACGGTGCCCGTCCTGGCCGCGGCCATCCAGAAGAGGAGGAACTCGGGGCAATTGCCGAGGTGAAGGTTGAACTTGTCCCCGTGTCGGAGACCGCGCGCGAGCAGCAGATGGGCGACGCGGTTGACATCGGCGTCGAATTCTCGCCAGGTCCAGCGTCCGGTCGCTCCCGTCGCGTCCTCGAAGATGAGAAAGGGCTCGTCGGGGAAGCGCCGCGCCTTGTCCTCGAGCGCGCTTCCCAGCGTCCGATTCCCCACGATCAGCATCGCCGACTCAGCCTCGCTTCTTCTTCGCGACGAAGGCGGCGATGCGCGCCCTCGCTTCCGGGTCGGCCCTCAGCGCCGCCGCGTAGGCCCGCGCCGCGTCTCCGCTGCGGCCCGCGCGGATATCGGCGACGATGGCCTTGGTGGCCGCGAGCCCGCCTCGCGGATGACGGGCCACGTCCGCGGCGAAGTCGGCTGCGGCGCGCTCGAGAGTGCCGTCGGGGACGACCCGCGTCACCAGGCCCATGCGCAGCGCCTCCGCGGCGTCGATGGTGCGGCCGGTGAGGAGCAGGTCCCGCGCGTGGCCGCCGCCCACGACATCCAGGAGTCTCGCGATACCGTAGCTCGGGTTGAAGCCGAGCGTGATCTCGGGCAGCCCGAACGTGGCTCCCGTCTCGGCAATCCGGAGATCCTGGGCCGCCGCGAGCATGCAGCCGCCGCCGAGGGCGTAGCCCCGCACGGCCGCGATGGTCACCTGGGGCAGGCGCGCGAAGCGGTCCATGATGTCCTGCCAGCGCTGTGACAACGCTTCAGCATCGGCGGGAGAAAGGGCCGGCATCTCGGCGATGTCGTTGCCGGCGCAGAACGCTCGGCCGCGCCCGCTCAGCACGACCACCGAGACGTCGCGTGCGCCTTCGAGTCGCCCGAGCGAGTCCTCGAGGGCCGCGGCGACGCCCCGGTTCAGCGCGTTGAGCGCCTCTGGCCGCTCGAGCGTGAGTCGCGCGATGGCGCCGTCCACGATCAGGCTGGCGCTCACAGGCCAAATCTCCGGCGCACGTCCGCAGGTAGCGCCGCCGCCTCCAGACGATCAGGGGCGCCGGTCACCTCGCCCGTCACCGCCGCGAGCTGGAGCGGGGAGAAGACCGGGTGATCCACGCCGACATCCGTGAACCAGTAGAGCGGGACGCCCTCGCCCACGAGACGTTGCTGGAATTCGCGTCGCAGCCGGGGATCCGCATGGACCGCCGCGGGGTCGTGTCCCGTCTCGAGCGCGAAGGCGGCGAGGGCACCGGCCGCCTCGCCCGCGTTCCACTCGATGGGATGGAGGCGATAGCACCCGTTGGTGATGTGCGTGGTGCCAAGGTTCTTGGCGCCGGCCAGAAGATTCCTCACTCTGACCGGGATGAGCGCCCCGAGAGGAATCTGGAATGGCCGGGTGCGGCAGGACACGCCGACGTCGTCAGGGCCGGAATTGTGGATGTCGATCGGGTACCAGCCGAGGCCGACGGAGTCCTGGAAATGCTGCGCCCGCGCTCCCCGCTGATACTCCGCGGAGACCTCTTGCTCGACGATGGTCTTGAGGGAGCGGAGGCGCCGGCATTCCCGTATATAAGGATGCTTGCCGAGGGCGTCCTCCGTGGCAAAGACGTCCGGGCGTGGCTTGAGCTCGGGGAATCCGGGCGCGGCGCCGGGCCTCGGTGCCTCCGCCTGCAACCAATAGAGGAAGCCCAGGCTCACGCGCTTGGCGTCCTGGAGCGCGCGCGCCTGCTCGAGTGGCGACCGGTCGAGGATGCTCTCATCCCGGTAGTCGTTGCCCGGCCAGTTGAGCATGCTGATGTCGTTGGGATAGCCGGTGCCCGACGGAAAGAGGCTCGCGTCGATGAGACGGCGGTAGCTCCAGAGCCCGCCCTTGGTGCCGGAGACCCGCTCCAGCACCTGATAGTCGAGCCAGCGCGTCTCATCACCATAGATCTCGCCGCCGTGGACGTGAATCCTGAGCGAGTACGGCTGGCTGCCTCGGTAGTGCTCGTAACGCTCGGGCTTGGCGATCACGTGGCGCGCGCCCGGCCGCATGCGCTCCAGCACGAACGTGTAGGTGAAGCTCTGGACGCAGTGGCGCTTGGTCTCGAGCGGCTGCGCGTGCGGCTCGCCCGTTTCGGCCTTGGACTCCGCTCCGACCACGTATTCCGCGCCCGCCATCGGGAGAAGATCTCCAAGCTCAGTCGCGTCGATGACGATGCGCGGCCTGATGCGCGTCCAGCGACGGTGGTCCAGGTTGACCCCGAGCACGCTCTCGACCCTGCCGGCGTTCACCTGGGCGCTCGCGGCCTTGGTTCGCGTGAGAATGGTCAGCAGCCCGGACTCGACGAATGGACGCGCCATGGCGTCGAGCGCGTCCACCGCGATGCGAGGCTCGAAGGCGAGCCGCGTGACCCAGCAGGCGCCGGGATTGGGATGGGGCTGGGCGGCCAGCGCGGGGGAGAGGCGGCGGTAGTGATCGCGGATCGCCTCGCGCAGGGCGTAGTAGCTCCGCGTCCCGCCGAAGCGCTCGATGTGCTCGTGCTCGTCGAGCGCCGACACGCCCTGTGCTGTGAGTTGCCCGCCAATCCAGTCCGTCTCCTCGATCAGGCAGACGGTTCGTCCGCCGCGCGCAGCCGCCAGCGCCGCCGCGATGCCACCCGTTCCGCCGCCGGCGACGAGCACGTCACAGGCGATCTCCGCGATGTCCCGGCCCGGCTCGCCGCACTCCACCACCGCCGCGGCGGGATCGCCGGTCGCGCGCACGGCCATCACGTCGAGGAGCGCCGTCACTAGAGCCTCACGCGCCCAGGTAGAGCTTGCGGACCACATCGGTCCGCTGGAGCTCGGCGGCCGTTCCGCGGAGCGAGACGTGGCCGGACTCGAGGAGATAGGCGCGGTCGGCCAGCTCGAGAGCCATGGCCGCGTTCTGCTCGACGAGCACGATAGTGAGGCCGCGTCCCGCCAGCTCGCGGATGATGCGCGCGATCTCGCTCACGATGATGGGCGCGAGCCCCAGCGACGGCTCGTCGAGGAGCAGGCACTTGGGCTTCGCCATGAGCCCGCGCCCGATGGCCAGCATCTGCTGCTCGCCTCCCGAGAGCGAGCCGCCGCGCTGCTGGACGCGCTCGCGCAGCCGCGGGAAGAGCTCGTAGACGTCTTCGAGGTCGCCGCCGATGTCGCCGCGATCCGGCCGCTGGTAGGCGCCCATCCTCAGGTTGTCCAGCACCGTGAACTTGGGGAAGATCTGGCGCCCCTCGGGCACGAGCACGAGGCCGCGCTCGACGCGCTCGAAAGGCAGGAGCCGCGTGATGTCTTCGCCGAGATAGCGGACGTGACCGGCCGAGGGCTCCTTGAGCCCCGCGATGACCCTCAACGTCGTGGTCTTGCCGGCGGCGTTCGGGCCAATGATGCAGACGATCTCGCCGCCTTCCACCTCGAGGCTCACGTCGTGCAGGACGTGGACCTTGGCGTAGCGGCAATCGATCCGGTCAAGCTCGAGCATGTCCCGCTCCCCGCCTCACACCCAGGTACGCTTCGATCACCGCCGTCTCGTTGAGCACCTGCTCGGGCGTGCCCTCGGCGATCTTCCGGCCGTAGTTGAGCGCGATGACCCGGTCGGCCAGGCCGCGGAGGAAGCCGATCTTGTGGTCCACGAGGCAGAGCGTGGTGCCGGCGCTGTGCACCTTCGCCAGGACAGCCGCGAGGTTGTGGACCTCGTCGCGGCCGAGACCCGATGCCGGCTCGTCCAGGAGGAGGAGCTCCGGGTCGCACATGAGGGCCATGGCCAGGCCGAGCATCTTCTCCTCGCCGTAGGAGAGGTTGCCGGCGAGCTGCCGGGCGGCGCCGCCGAGGTCGCAGAGGGCCAGCACCTCGGCCACCCGGCCGGCCAGTTGGCGCTCGACGTCGCGCGCGGCGCCGAGGACCTCGAGGCCACGGCGGAGCCCCAGCGCGCGCTTGAGCGTCAGGTGACTCGCCACCTGCACGTTGTCGAAGACGGAGAGCTCGGCGAACACCTGCGGATTCTGGAAAGTCTTGACCACGCCGAGCCCGGCGATGA
>Ga0137418_10005384_pt1 | contig 11739 bp, 12 predicted proteins | sample CZODoug3_1_2_16f_FD_122242 | JGI IMG/M metagenome (GOLD analysis project Ga0137418, IMG submission 122242) | Vadose zone soil fungal communities from Angelo Coast Range Reserve, California, USA - CZODoug3_1_2_16fungal (Hybrid Assembly) | ecosystem: Environmental > Terrestrial > Soil > Vadose... | reverse complement strand
ACGATCCTGGATTTGCTGTTCAATTGCGGCAGAGACGCGCCGCGCTACATGCGGTTCGTAAAGGGGCCATAGTTGGGTATCGATGGGCTTCTTAAGTCGGCAGCGAGCTACCATGGCGGATAGGACCGCGATGTCCGATCCCACGCCGTCCGAGCATCTCTACAACATGTCGACGCGCGGGTACAGCGTGGTTCCGGCGATGCTCGAACCTTCGGATTGTGACCGCCTGAAAGCCGCACTCTCTCTCGCGCTAGCGCAATACCGGCCCGGCCCGACGGAGCAGAGCCGCAACGACCGGTATCTGATGCACGATTTGCTTTGCCGCGATCCGATATTCGGGCATCTGCTGGAGGATCCGCGCCTGCAGGAGCTGATCGCCCCGCTCCTCGGCCCGAGCTGGATCATGTACGCCTTCACCAGCTCTTCCCTGCCGCCGCACGGCACCAATTACGGCAACCGGATTCACGTGGACAGCCCGCGCTGGGTGCAGGGTTACGCCTTCAATGTGGGAGTGATGTGGGCGCTGGACGAGTTCACCGACGACAACGGCGCAACCCAGGTCCTGCCGGGGTCGCACCACAGCGCCGCTACGCCCTCGCCCGAGTTTTTCGACCGGCACTTCGTGCGGCTCACCTGCGCCGCGGGCAGCATGATCCTGTTCGACGGGCGCCTGTTTCACCGCGCCGGGGACAACCGGACCGACGCATGGCGCCATGCGCTCACGCTGAACGCCTGCCGCTCGTTCATGAAGCAGCGCTTCGACTGGGTGCGCTTCGTCCCCACGCCGATCGCCGACGCGCTGAACCCGCAGGCGCGCCGCATCATCGGCTTCGACACGCGCCTGCCGACTTCGCTGGAGGAGTTCTTCCTGCCTGAAGAGCACCGGCTCTACAAGCCCGGGCAGGGCTGAGTGATCAGCGTCGTCATCCCGGTCTACAACAACGCCTCGACCGTGGACGAGCTCGCCCGGCGGATCGACGCGGCGCTGCAGCCGGCTCCGTACGAGGCGATCTTCGTCGACGACGGCAGCGCGGACGACTCGCTCACCCGGCTGAAGCGGATCGCCGGCGCGAATCCCAGCGTCAAGGTCATCTCGCTCGCACGCAACTTCGGCCAGCATCCGGCAATCAGCGCCGGCTTCGAGCACGCGAAGGGCGACGTCGTCGTATTGATGGACGCCGACTTGCAGGACAGCCCGGAAGATATCCCGCGGGTAGTCGAGAAATTGGGCGACGATGTCGACATCGTCTATACGCGCAAGGCACAGGCCGAGGAGGATCTGGCGGTGCGCATGAGTTCGGCGCTGTACCACTATGTCTTCTCGCGCATTACGCGCTCACCGCGGTTTGCGGAAATCGGCACGTTTCGGGCGTTCAGCAGGAAATTCCTCGCGGCGCTGCTCCTGTACCGTGAGCGCAATGTCCTGTACGGGCCGCTCATGGTCTACATGGGGTACAAGAGCGCGATCATCGACGTGGTGCGCGAGGCCAGGGCGTCGCGTAGCAGCGGCTACACCTTCGGCAAGCGGCTCGCGCTGGCGATCAATTCGCTCGTCAGCTATACCGACATCCCGCACCGCCTGTCCATCTACATCGGGCTCGCGCTCTTCGCCGGCAGCCTGTTGTATGGCGCTGCAGTGCTCGTGCAATATTTGATATACGGCCGGTCCCTGCCGGCCGGCTTCACCCTGGTTCTCCTGATGCTCACTCTGATGCTCGGCAGCCTGATGATCAGCCTCGGCATCATCGGCAGCTACGTCTTTCGCGTGTACCAGGAAGTCCTGCAGCGCCCGCGCTACCTGATTGCCGAGAAGGTGAATCTCGCCGAATGAGCCCGCCAACGCCGGACCAAGTCGTCGACGCCAACATCCAGGTGCACACCCGGATGGCGGAGTCCTACAACCGCAACGAGCCGCACTACCGGCCGGAAAACCGCGCCAAGGTGCGCGGAAGGCTGGAGGAGATGCGGCGCCGCTTCGGCGGCGCGCGGCTGCTCGACCTCGGCTGCGGCACCGGCTTCATCATCGATCTCGCGAAGGAGCTGTTCGACGCCATAGACGGCGTGGACATCACCCAGGCGATGCTCGATCGCGTAGACCTGTCGAGCGGTAACGTCCGGCTCCACCGCTGCGTGGCGGAAGCGCTGCCCTTCGCCGATGCGACCTTCGACGTGGTGAGCGCCTACGCGTTCGTTCACCACCTGAAGGACTATTCAATGGCCCTGCGCGAGGCGTTGCGCGTGCTGAAGCCCGGCGGCGGCTGCTACATCGATCTCGAGCCGAACAGCCTCTTCTGGCAGGCGATGGTGCGCCTCGAGCAGGGCGCGGGCGCGAGCCCCTATTCGGACATCGTTCTGCGAGAGATCGACGCCGTGCTGCACAGGGACGATGGCGTGCAGGATGAGTTCGGCATCGACAAGGAGGTCTTCAATCGCGCGGAGTACACCAAGGCGGTCCTGGGCGGCATCGACCCGTGGCAGTTTCGCGACGAGTGCCTGCGGCTGGGCTTTCGTTCCTGCGACATAAGCTTCGAATGGTTTCTCGGTCAGGGCGCGGTCATGCACCAACAGTCCTTCGAGGCGGCGGCTACGGTCGAAGCGTATCTGCGGCGCATCCTTCCACTGTCCGCCGACTGCTTCAAATACCTGCAGTTCGTGCTGACGAAGTGAAGCAGATCCTGGTCTACGGCTCGCGCGAGTTCGGACAGGTGGTGCGCGATCTCGCCGGCCAGTGCGGCTTCCACTTCGTCGGCTTCATCGACGACATCGACCGCGGCCCCGGGATTCTTGGCGCGTGGCAGGAGGTCTCGCGCGGCCACGATCCGGCGCTCCACAGCGTGGCGATGGCGATCGGCTACGGCCATTTTCGCGAGCGGCGCGCCCTATACGAGCGAGTGCGCGCCCAGGGGTACGAGACGCCGCCCCTGATACATCCGCGCGCCTACGTCAGGGATCCTGCCGCGGTCGGCGCCGGGGCTTTCGTCATGGCAGGCGCCGTCGTGGATTTTGCAGCGCGCGTCGGACCCTTTGCCGTGGTATGGCCCGGCGCCACGATCAACCACCACGCCGACATCGGGGCTAATACGTTCATATCGCCGAACGCGGCGATCTGCGGCTACAGCGTCGTCGGCGAGGACTGCTTCATCGGCGCGGGCGCGACGATCGCCGATCATCGCACGGTGCCGTCGGGCAGTTTCGTCAAGGCGGGCGCGGTCTATGCCGGCCCAGTGGCATGAGGCTCATCCTCGCGATCCTGCCGACGATGCTGCTGGTGGTTTACGGCCAGCTTGTCATCAAGTGGCGCGTCGCCGCGCTATCCGGCCTGGCGAATCCGGCTGACGGACCGTTGGGCAGGCTGGTCTCGTACCTCGGCGATCCCTACATCCTGTCCGCCTATGTAGCCGCCCTTGCCAGCTCGATGACGTGGATGTTCGTGGTAGAGAGCTATCCGCTGTCGCTCGCCTTTCCGCTGCACATCGGGCTGACCGTGATGGCCGTCGTGGTGGGCGGAATCTATCTCTTCGGCGAGCCGATCACGGCGTCGCGCATCGTCGCCGTGTGCTTGATCCTTGCAGGGATTGTCATTGGCAGCCGTTCCTAGCATCGAGCCGCTGCTCGACGATGTGCGCGACATCGTGCGGCGCGATGCTCCGCACCTGGAGCGGTTGCTGGAGATCTTCGCGCAGGAAGCGCGCTTCGGCCGGGAATGGCTGACGCCCAGCCTGAATCGATTGGCGCCGGGCGCTGCGATTCTCGAGGTGGGGGCGGGGCTGATGCTGCTGAGTTGCCAGCTGGCAAAGGAGGGATTCAGGGTGGCCGCGCTCGAGCCGGTGGGCGAGGGCTTCTCCTCCTTTTCCGAGCTGCAAAAGCTCGTATTGGTCTATGCCGAGAAGCGCGGCATTGCACCCGAGGTCCTGCCCATTCCCGTGGAGCAGCTGGACCAGGACAGCAGCTTCGACTTCGCCTATTCCATCAACGTGATGGAGCACGTCGGGAATTTCGCCGTGGCGCTCGAAAGGGTGGGGCGCGCCATCCGGCCCGGCTGCGAGTATCGGTTCATGTGCGCGAACTACCTCTTTCCCTATGAGCCGCACTTCAATATTCCGACGCTCTTTTCCAAGTCGCTCACGGAGAAATTGTTTCGCCGGCGCATCCATGCCAATACCCGCGTCGACGATGCCGCTGGCGTCTGGAAGTCGCTGAACTGGATCACTGTGCCGAAGGTGGTGCGCGCAGTGCGAAACCTTTCCGGGGTGTCGGTGAGCTTCGATCGCTCCATGCTCGAGGCGGTGCTGCTGCGCGCCGTCGGCGATCGCGAATTTTCCGAGCGCCGCTCGCCATGGGTCCGCAGCCTCGCCAAAGGCGCAGTCGGGCTCGGCCTGCACCGGCTGGGCAAATGGATTCCGCCGTTCCTGCAGCCGGTGATGGACTGCTCGATGAAGCGCCGATGATCCAGGTCCCGTTCAACAAGCCGTTTCTCACCGGGCGGGAGCTCGAGTACATCCGGCAGGCGCACGAGAACATGCACCTCTCGGGCGGCGGGCCGTTCACCAAGCGCTGCGAGGCCTGGCTTGAGCGCACCATCGGTTGCGCCAAGGCGCTGCTCACGCATTCGTGCACGGGTGCGCTCGAGATGGCGGCGATCCTCGCCGGGACCGGGCCGGGCGACGAGATCATCATGCCTTCGTTCACTTTTGTCTCGACCGCCAATGCCTTCGTGCTGCGCGGCGGCGTGCCGGTGTTCGTGGACGTCCGCGAGGACACGCTCGACATCGACGAATCGAAGATCGAAGCGGCCATCACGGCGCGCACCAGAGCCATCGTCGTGGTGCACTATGCGGGAATCGCCTGCGAGATGGACGCGCTTCGCAGCCTCGCGCGGCGGCGCGGTCTCATGCTGATCGAAGACGCGGCGCAAGCGCTTGGCTCGGCGTACGGCGGCCGGCCGCTCGGCAGCTTCGGCGAGGCTGCGACCATCAGCTTTCATGAAACCAAGAACCTGATCTCGGGCGAGGGTGGCGCGCTGCTGCTGAATTCGGACGAGCTCGTCGAGCGCGCCGAAATCATCCGCGAGAAAGGGACCAACCGCAGCAAATTCTTTCGCGGCGAGGTGGACAAGTACACTTGGGTGGACATCGGCTCGTCATTCCTGCCGAGCGACATCCTCGCGGCGTTCCTCTGGGCCCAGCTCGAGGCCGCCGAGACCATCGCCGCGGCCCGCAAGGCGCTATGGCAGCGCTATCACGAAGGCTTAGCCGACGCGGAGCGCTCGGGGCTCGCGAGGCGGCCGGTGGTGCCGCGCGAGGCGTCACCCAACGCCCACACCTATTACCTGATCCTGCCCGATGCTGCGAAACGCCGCCGCTTCATCGAGACCCTGCGACGCGAGGAGATCTACGCGGTGTTCCACTATGTACCGCTGCACAGCTCGCCCGCCGGCCTGAAGTACGGCCGCGCCGGCGGCAGCATGGCCGTCACCGAAGCGATGAGCGAAAGGCTGGTGCGGCTGCCGCTGTGGATCGGGCTCGAATCGCAGCAGGACTACGTCATTGACCGCTGCCGCAGTGCGCTCCAGCGCTGAGGCGACCTTTGTCGTTGCGCCGCCGCTCGCGCTCCTCTTCTGGCTGAGCGGCGCGGTGTCGTTCCCCGTGGCGCTCGCCGCGATGGCGCTCATCGCCTACATCGTCTTCTCGGCCGGCTTCCTGCTCCTGCGCCTCGCGAACGCCGTCGACATGCCGGCGCCGGTGGCCTGGGTGCTGGGGATCTTCGCCACCGCGATCGTCCTCGCCGCGCTGGTGTTCGCCTTTGAGCTGCTCGCGGCGCGCGCCTTCATCGTGTGGACGGTCCTGGTCATCGGGCTCGGCATCGTCATGCGCGGATCGGCGAGCGCGCCACGGCGCCTGGAGCGCGGTGAGCTCGTCGCACTCCTGCTTTGCGCTGCCGTGACTCTCCTCTGGTGCCATCACAGCGCCGAAGCGCCCGCGATCCTTTCGCGCCTGGGCGTGCTGCCGGTCTGGATCGATTACATGATTCACGGCGGCGTGATCTCCGGCTTCGGCGACGCGCTCGCCGTGGGCCGGCAATCGGTCGACCTCGCCGATTTCCCGCGGCCCTTCTATCACTACGCCTCGTACCTGCTGCCGGCAGTGTTCGCCGCGCCGCTCGATCTCGCCGGCCTGCCGCTCGCGACCTCCGTCTGGCTGCCGCTCGGCTTCTTCACGATGTGTGCCGGCGCCTACGCTCTCGGGCACAGCCTGGGAGGCGCGGCGAGCGGCGTGGGCGCGGTGGCGGTCCTGACGCTCGTGCCCGAGGCCGGCGATTACGGCCTGCGCAACGCGTTCTTCGGCTTCGACTGGCATGTGCTGACGCACCCCGGTGCGGCGTACGCGCTCGGCATCGCGCTCGTCTCCTTCGCTTTCCTGAAACGCTGGTGGGAGGAACGCCGGCCGCGCCTTCTCGCCGCGAGCGTTGCGCTCGCCGCCGGGCTGCTCCTGTTTCGCGCGCAGATCTTTCTGCTGGCACTGCCCTGCGTGCTGGCGACCGCGGCCATCGCCACGGCGGAGTTTCGGCGCCGGCGGCTCCTCTACGTCGGCGCGGCGCTGGCGCTGCTCGTCGTGCTCTACCTGATCGTCGATGGGCAGCGTGCCCTGCGGCCATTCCTGGCCACTGTGCACGATCAGCCTGCGATCGCCTACGCCGGGTGGTACGACTCGCTCCTGCAGCGCTACGGCGCCCGCGTGGCTTTGCCCCTGGGCGTGCTGCTCGTGTTTCCGGTTTTCCTGGGCGTCTTCACGCTGCTCTATCCGATCGCGCTCTGGCTGCGCCATCGCTCGGCGTTCGACGCCGTGCCGCTGCTGCTGATCGCAGGCTACGCGGCGCTGATGGTGCTCGCACCCATCCCGGCGCACGGCGATGCCACCGAGCTGACGCAGCGGCCCTTCGTGCTCGTCTATGCCGTCGTCGCGATCTGGACGGTGGCGGTGTTCGTCGAGCGGGTTTCCTTCCGTTGGGTGCTCGGTGCGAGCGGCGCGGCTTTCGTGGCGCTGTGGCCGCACAGCGGCCTGTGGGCAGAGCTGCCAAAGTTCAGCTGGGGCTGGAACTACTACGCGCGCGCCATCACGCCGGGCCTTGCGCGGACGGCGGCCTTTCTCCGGAAGGAAGGGAAGCCCGGCGACGAGTTCGCGGTGCAGGGCTTGCAGCTCGGCTCGGTGCCGACCGACGCCGCCACCGAGATCACCGCGTTGAGCGGCATGCCGGCTTATATCGCGCGTCCCTATATCCACATGGTGCAGGGCGGCGAGCGCATGGGGGTCGCGCAGGAGCGCTATGACGCGCTCGCGGCTGTGGCCCGCCAGACCGATACGCCCGCCGCGCTGGCGCGGCTCGGCGCGTTGGGGATCCGCTGGTACGTCGTCACCGGCGAGCGCGGTCCGGCCTGGGATCCGCAGCGCCGTCTCGCCGTCTTCCGCGACGGGAGGTTTACGGTTTACCTGAGCAGGAGCCGGTAGAAGAAGAGCTTCGCGAGCGTATTCACTCGCGCCAACAGCCGCCCGCGCGCCATGTCGAGAGCACTCAGGCCGAAGGCCGGATTAGCGCCCACTTTTGCGATGAAGGCTAGGAACTCAGCGGCCTGTGCGGTGCCGATGGCCACGCTCCACGCGCCCTGCGAAACCCGAAATGACGCCAGCCTGTCGGGCAGATAGTAGGCATCGCCATGGAGCAGGAGCCGAAACCAGTAGTCAAGGTCCGTGACGATGCGAAGATTCGCATCGAAAGCGCCGACGCGCCGTGCGAGCGCCGTGCGAAAAAGCAGGCCGCCCGGCTCGCCGAGCAGGTTGGCCCCGCTGCGGATGCAGCCGCGCAAGACCGCGCGCGCCGGGATCACGCCGCTGCCGCGACGACGATAGTGACGCGTCATGAGGGCGCGCGAACGGCTGTCGATAATGCGGCGGGCGCAGAACACCAGCGCGAGGCGCTCGTCGCGATCGGCCTCGAGCACTGCGACCTGGCGCGCCAGGCAATCGGGCGCGATCAGATCATCGTGCGGCAGCAGCTTGAAATAGCGCCCGCGAGCGAACCGCAGGCAACGGTTCCAGATTTCTTCCACCCCGGCGTTGGACTCGCTGCGCACGTACCGCAGGCGTGCGTCGCGATAGCGCGCCACCACCTGTCCGGTTTCGTCCGGGGAAGCGTCGTCGACGATGACCAGCTCGAAATCCGCGAAGCTCTGCGCCAGCACCGACTCGATCGTCTCGGCGATGTGCGCCGCGCCCCGGTAAGTCGGGATGCAGACGGAAACCTGAGGTGCGGCGCTCAAGGCTGGGGCGTGCCGCCGAAGCCTTTTCTGGACTTGATGACGTACTGCGGTTTGGCCGTCATGTGGAGGTAAGCACGCCCGAGGTACTCGCCGATCGCGCCGAGCGCGAGCAGTTGCACTCCGCCCACAATCAGGATCGCAATGACGAGCGACGCCCATCCCGGCACCGGGATGCGCTGAAAAAGGAGCTGCTGCACGATAAGGTAAACCGCGAACAGGAAGCCGAGCGCGGCGAAGCCGAGCCCCAGCCACGACGCGACGCGCAGCGGCACCACCGAGAAGTTCACCGCCACCTTGGCCCAGAGCGATACCGATTGGCGCAGGCTGTAGTGGCCGCGGCCATCGAGGCGCGGATGGTGCTCGAGCTCGACGTTGGCCACGTCGCGCGTCACCATGAGCGCCAGCCCATCGACGTAGGGAAACGGGCCCTCGTAACGCGTGATCTCCCGCGCGATGTCGGCCGTCATGGCCTTGAACGACGAGATGCGCACGCCGCGGGGCAAACCGAGCAGCGCCCGCACGGTCATGTCGCGGAACACGCTGCCGGCGGTCTTCCAGGCCGCTTGCTGCGGCTGCCGGAACGCCGCGTAACACAGGTCGCGGCCTTCGGTGATTTTCGCGGTGAGCTTGCCGATGTCCTGCGGGTCGTGCTGCAGGTCGTCGTCCATCACGACGATGATTGCGCCGCTCGCGGCGCGCAGGCCTGCCATGATCGCGTTGTGCTGCCCGGCGTTGATGCGAAGGTTGATGCCGCGGACCGCGGGATAGGCGCCGCACGCCTGCTCGATCATCGGCCAGGAGCGGTCCGGGCTGCCGTCATTCACCAGGATCACTTCATAGTCCGGTACCGGGCGCTCGCTCGCCATGGCCTGCGCGATACGGCGCACGAGCTCCGGCACGATGCGCTCGCTGTTATAGACCGGAATGACGATCGACAGGTCCATGGTGGCCCGCACGGAATACGAAGAGTTTGAGCAGCGCGAACGAGAGCACGGCGCAGGGCGGCGCGGCGAGCACGCCGGCGAGATAAGGGTTGATGCCGAACTCGTCCATGGTCTTGAGTATCAGCACGCTGAACAGGTACACGATGACATAGCTGCCGATGTAGCGCACGAGCGAACCGCTATAACCCCGTCCGAACACCACCGCGCTCGTGGTCTTGTAGCTGAACAGGACCCCGCACACGATCGACACGCCCGATGCGATCGCGTAGCCGGCGCCCAGAAAGATGCAAAGCGCGTAGATGCCATAACTAAACGCGGTGTTGATTCCCCCCGTGACCACGAAGCGCATCGCCTGTTGCAGCATTTTCTTAAGCATAATAGCCGCGCCGTGCGTCAAAGACTAATATGAAAAGAACCGTCGCCACGACGCTCGTCCTCGCCCTGCCGCTTTCCGCGCTGCTGTGGCTGAGCGGCGCAGTGCCGCTGCATCTCGCGCTCGGCGGCGTGACGCTCGTCGTGTTCTTCGTCACGTTTTCCGGCTTCCTGGCGCTGCGCGCCTTGCGCCTCGCCGAGCTGCCGGCGAGCGCCGCGTGGGTGGCAGGCGTGTTCGCCAGCGCGCTCGTGGTGTATGCCCTGGTGGCCTGGTTCAAGCTGCTGGCGGTCCATGCCTTCGCCTTGTGGGCCGGGGCGCTCGCGGCCTGCGCCGTCTTCTTCCCCGAGCGCGATCCCCGGGCGCAGCCGCTCGACCGGGAGGACCTGGCGGGTCTCGCGGTCTGCGGGCTGGTGACGCTGATGTGGTGCCGCGCGATCGCGCAGGCGCCCACGGGGCTCGTGCGCGAGGGCGTGCTCTATGCGTGGATCGACTATTTCGTCCACGGCGGCATCATTTCGCAGTTCGGCGATCCGCTCGCGACCCGCGGTTCGGTGTTCCTCGCCGATCACGCGCCGCTTCTTTATCACTACGCCTCGTACATGCTTCCCGCGGTGCTCGCCGGGCTTCTCGACCAGCCCGGCCTCGCGCTCGCCACGTCCTTCTGGCTGCCGATGGGCGTGCTCACGATGTGCGCCGGCGCCTATGCGCTCGGCATGGCGCTCGCCGGCGCAACCGGCGGGCTGGCGTCGGTCGCCGTGCTGACACTGCTCCCGGATGCCTCCGCCTATGGACTGCGCAACGGCTTTCTCAGCTTCCACTTCCACATGCTGGTGGCCCCCGGGGCGGACTACGTGATCGGCCTATTCCTGCTCTGCGCCGCGGTGCTCTCCCGCTGGATGCCCGGGGCGTCGGCGCGCCCGCTGCTTGGCAGCGCGCTCCTTGCCGCCGGCGCGCTCTGGTTCCGCATTCAGGTGTTCGCCGCCGGATTTCCGGCCTGGCTCGCCACCGCGGCGCTCGCCGCGCCTGCGGTGCGCAAGCGCAAGTTTCTTTTTTTCATCGCCGCGCTGCTCGCCTTCCTGCTCTTTGTCATCGCGTTTTACGCGGCGACCGGCGCGGATCTCGCGCTGGAGGTCTTCCTCGGCGCGCTGCATGACTGGCAGGAGCCGACAGCCTATACCGGCCTCTACGAGGCGCTCCTCGATCAGCATGGCCGGCTCGTCGCGGTTATCGCGGGCATTGTGCTCGTGTATCTCGCGTGCCTCGGCGCGCTCGTCGTCCTGTATCCGCTTGCGGTATGGCTGGCGCACCGTGCGAGGGCGCTTCAGGCGATCGATGTCTTTCCCGCTTTCGTGCTCGCCTCATACCTCGCGGTGATGCTCACCGCGCCGATCGACAAGCATCGCGACTCGACCGAGTTCACGGTGCGGCCTTTTGTCCTGGTGTATGCGTCCGTCGCCGTATGGACGGTATGCCTGCTGTGCCGCGTGTTCGCGCTGCGTTGGCCGCAGCGCGCGCCGCAGGGATGGCGCGCGGTGCTCGGCGCCAGCCTGCTCGGCGTGGCGCTCGCCTGGCACGGGACGCCGGCGATGGGTCTTCCCAAATTTGACTGGGGCTGGGGCTTCTATGCCAAGAGAATCGACGCCGGGCTGACGCAGGCCGGCCGCTACCTGCGCGAGCACGGCCGCCCCGGACAGGTGTTCGCCGTGCGCGGACTGGAGCTGAGGTGGGCCGCAACCGATCCCGCCGTCCAGCTGATCTCGTTGAGCGGCATGCCGGCGTACCTGTCCTACACATCGGCGCACATGATCGAGGCTCCAGCCCGGGAAAAGATCGCCCTTGAGCGCTACGCCCAGCTGGTGCGCCTCGATCGCGCGCCGTCTGCGGCCGCAGCCCTGGACGAGCTGCGTCGCCTCGGCATCGCCTGGTATGTGGTGACCGGCTGGAGCGGGCCGCCCTGGGACCGGGAGTGGCGGCAGGCGAGCTTCTTCGAACGCAACGTCGCCATCTACGCGGTTCCGGAACGCTGAGCATGGAACCCGGCCACCGGGCTCTTCCGCCGCGCCTAGCGATGGTGGCCGGCCGCTTCTATTCCGTCGGCCTGCTGTGCG